>Ga0265316_10007429_pt1 | contig 10326 bp, 6 predicted proteins | sample 4522metaG_FD_202092 | JGI IMG/M metagenome (GOLD analysis project Ga0265316, IMG submission 202092) | Rhizosphere microbial communities from Carex aquatilis grown in University of Washington, Seatle, WA, United States - 4-5-22 metaG | ecosystem: Host-associated > Plants > Roots > Rhizosphere >...
TCGGGTGGCACGACCGGAGCGAGCGCAACCGCCGCCATCGTCTCTGGCGTGCCCTGGCTGGACACCAGCGGAAATCTGGTCAATGCCCACGGCGTGGGCTTCATCAAGGTCGGCAATACCTACTACATGGTGGGCGAGCAACGCTCGGGCAAGAACGACACTTACTCGGGCGCGCCCATCAATGGCGAGGACACCTTCACCGGCGTCAGTATGTATTCGACGACGGATTTCGTGAACTGGACGTTCGTGGGAACCGTGGTCACGCCAATACCTGGCACAATTGTCGCGCCACCCTATTACGGCGAGCGACCGAAGATTTTGTTCAACGCCGCAACCAGCAAGTACGTCATCTACATCAAGATGTTGAATTACATCGGCAGCCCCGCGGTCTATACCGGCAGCTACGCCGTCCTCACAAGCAGCAATATCGCGGGTCCGTACGCGTTTCAAGGCGACCTTGGTCTCGGCGGCGCCAACGACTTTCAGGTCTTCGAGGATACGGACGGCTCGCAATACCTGGCCCGCGACGGGGGCACGCTGTACAAGTTCTCGACCAATGGTCTAAGCACCGCCAGCACGGTCAAGTCCGGAATTCAGAGCGGTGAGGGCGTGTCCTTGTATAAGGCAGGCGACACCTATTTTTGGCAGGCGTCCCAAGGAAGCTACTGGTATTCCAACGACAACTCCTACTCCACCGCCACGTCGCTCGGCGGAACCTGGACTTCGCATGGCTTCTTCTGTCCGGCCGGCTCCAAGACCTGGCAATCGCAGGACACGGCGGTCGTGACGGTCGCCGGCACGGCCGGAACGACCTACATTTATGTCGGCGATCGCTGGGTCAACGGCGACTTGCCGGCATCGACACTGGTGATGCAACCCTTGACGGTCAGCGGCTCTACCGAATCGATTTCCACCTACAATCCGATGTGGAAGCTCGACGTGGCCGCCGGAACCTGGAGCGCGGTCGCCCCTTCCGGAACTACCATCAACGACGACGCCACGGGTACGGGGCAGAGCCAATTCAATTACAGCAATGGCTGGACCATCGGTTCGTGCACCGGCTGCTACAACAGCGATTTCCATTCGTCGTCTACAAGTGGAGCCACGGCCACCCTGGCGTTTACGGGAACGCGAATCTTCCTCTATTCCGCCTACAACACCAGTTCGGGGATCATGGGCGTCACGCTGTCCGATAGCGGCGGTACGGCCTTGACCCCGGAAGTGCACGTCAGCCTCCGCTACGACGCCCCGGCCACGGGGAACTATCTGGTCTATGCCAGCCCCATCGTGCCAAGTGGATCCTACGTGCTCAAGGTGCGCGTGACTGGCCTCAAGGATTTGTACAGCAGCGGATCGACGTGCAATATCGACCGCGTCTTGATTCAGTGACAGTCGGCGGGGCGGGTTACGCCCCGAGCAGCACCTCGACCTTGACCTCTTTCGTTCCCGCTGCGGGCAGGGGCACAACTGATCCCGCAATAGGCTTTCCGTCGACGGTCAGGGCCACTTCGTTGCCCTTTCCCTGCCGCTTCACCGAGATGGCGTAGCGCACGCCTCGGAACACGCGGGTTGCTTTGAAGCCCTTCCACTTGTCGGGGATCACTGGCGCGATCATCAACCCTTGGTGGGTCGGGCGGATGCCGAGGATCCATTGCGTGCCGGCGACGTAGGTCCATGATGCCGTGCCGGACAGCCAGGCATTGCGGGCGTAGCCGAATTGCTTGTGCTCGGGGCCGGCGATGTTACCGCAATAGACGTAGGGCTCGACCTTCATGCAGTCGAGATCTTTGCGAGTGAAGGGCGTGATTTCCAGGTAGTACTGCATCGCCCGCTCGGCCATGCCCAGCTTGGCGGCCGCCACAATGGCCCAGGTGTTGGCGTGGCAGAAGATGCCGCCGTTTTCCTTGGCGCCCGGCGGATAGGTCGTGGTGCCACGCACGCGCTCGTCGCCTTCGACGTAGGCCGGCCATAGCAGTGCCAGGCCGTACTTGCAATTGAGGTGTTTGTGGGCGCTCTCCATCGCTTGCTTGGCTCGCTCGGGCGGCGCCGCTTCGCCGATCACGGCCCAGGTCTGTGTGTTGAGCGCGATCTTGTGGTGCGCTTCGCTGTTGACGCCGACGGGTTTGCCTTCGTCGTCGTAGGCGCGCGCGTACCACGCCCCATCCCAGGCCACTTGGTTGACGATGCCAGTCATCTCCTTGTGCAGGGCGCGGAAGCGCGCGGCATCTGTCGTGGCGCCTATGTGATCCGACAGCTCGGCCAGATCCAGCATGGCCCGGCAGAAGTGCTGCGCGACCCACACGCTCTCGGCCTTGCCGCTGCCGTGGTCGACGTTCATGGTGTCGTCCCAGTCCGAGAAACCGATGCGCGGCAGCCCTTGCGGCCCGCGGTGCTTTAGCGTGAATTCCACTGCGCGCAGCATGTGGTTCCAGATGGTGTCTTCGCCGCCATCCCAGTAGGCGACCTTATGGTCGAGATAGGCAATGTCGCCGGTCTCGCGCAGGTACGCGCACACGCCCAGGATCAGCCACAGGTGGTCGTCGGAGAACCACTGCGGCCACTGCGGAAATTCCGCGGCGAGTCCCGGTCCACCTTCACCGGTGAGTGGCAGCACCTGGTGCCAGGTGTGGCCGTCTTGATACTGCAAGTGCCAGAGCATGTTCAAATTGGCGCGCGCACGGTCGGCGGCGTTGTGGACCGTGCCCAGGGTGTCTTGCGCCGAATCGCGCGTGCCCATGCCGCGGCCAGTGCCGGTCTCGTAGGCCGAAACGAAACGCGACCAGAACAGCGTGGTTCGGCACTGGATGGGATTCCACACGTTCAGCATGGCGTTGACGATGGGGTCGGGCGTCTCGACGGTGAAACGGCCGAGGTAGTCGTCCCAGTCGGCGTTCAAGGCCGCGAAGGCCTCGTCCACATTCTTCGGCTCACGGAACCTGTCCACCACCTTGGCGATGCGTGCGGGTTCGTCGGTCACGCCCATGATGAAGACGATTTCTTTTTCCTGGCCGGGTGCCAGCGTCAGGTTGTGGCACAGGGATCCGATGTTGTTGCCGCGCGCGGCCTGCGTGTTCGTTGGCTTGCCCGTCTCGACCATCTCGGGATTGGAAAGGTCGCGCCAGCGTCCGACGAAGATTTCGCGGTCGGTTTCGAACCCGGCTGGCTTCACGCTGGAGGCGAAATAGTTCGTGGTCGGCGCGAAGCGCGTCTTCGAGGTAATGATGCCGTCCTTCACGCGCGCTTCGAGGATGTGCTGGCACCAGTCGAGGTTGAGCTGATCGCCGAGGGCATCGCGGAAGCTGAACTCGATGTAGGAAAAGGTTCGCAGCTTGCGCGGCTTTTTGCCGGTGTTCTTGATCTTCAAGACCCACAGCTCGCACGGGCAGGTTTCGTCTGCTGGTGCGGGTGGCACGAAATAGAGCAAGCTGGCGGCGATGCCGTTGCACGTGCTCGCAATCTTGGTGTAGCCGGCGCCGTGGCGGCACTCGTAGGACGACAGCTTCACCGCGGGCGTGGGCTGCGCGGTCGGGCTCCAGAATTTTCCGCTTTCCATGTCGCGGATGTAGACGTAGCGGCCGGGCTGATCGGCCGGGATGGCGTTGTAGCGGTAGCGCGACACCCGGCGGTTCTTGGGGTCGCGGTCGAAGGCAAAGCCGCCCGCCGCGTTCGAAACGATGCCGCCGTAGCGGCCCTCGCCGATGTAGTTGAACCACGGCGTGGGCGTATCCGGACGCGTGATCACGTACTCGCGCTTTTCGTCGTCGTAGTAGCCGTAGGGGTTCGAAAGCGCCTTGCTCTGGGTGCTCATGGTGCGGCGATCTAACCCTCCCGTCGGGTGCAAGTCAAAGCGGGCGTGCGCGCATCCTTCATTCTTCGGGGCTATGAACCTTCACCCGTCGATGCTAACTTGCCCGCCATGTCGGAACAGCGAACCGTCGATCCATCTCAAGTCATTCCCTTCGTCGAGAAGTTCGGCTACGCGCTCGGGGACTTCGCGTCCAACTTGTTCTGGATGCCCTTCGTCCTGTTCGGGAACTTCTTTTATACGGACGTGTTCGGCATCTCCTCGACCGCGGTCGGCTACATGTTGCTGGTCACGCGCATCTGGGACACCGTCATCGACCCGATGGTCGGACTCATCGCGGATCGCACGCGTCCGCGACCGGGTCTCGGCAAGTATCGGCCGTACCTCTACTGGTTTGCGCTGCCCTTCGCTCTCGTCAGCAGCATCGCCTTCTTCTCCCCCAACCTCGGGCCCGGAGCCAAGGTGGTCTACGCGTGGGTCACGTACACCGTGTTTTGCATGGTCTACTCCCTCATCAATGTCCCCTACTCGGCGCTGATGAGCGTGATGTCGCGCGAGCCGGGCGAGCGCAGCAGCACCAGCTTTTTCCGCATGATCGGCGCACAGGTCGCGGGCCTTATCGTGTCGAGCTCGCTCATGCTCATGGTCGCCAAGATCGGTGGGGGCAACGGGCAAGGCCAGCAACAGCGGGGCTTCTTCATCGTCATGACCCTGTTCGCGGTCGTAGCCATGATCTGCTTCTTTCTCACGGGCAAGATGACGCGCGAAAGAATCACGCCCGACGACAAGGAAAAGGGAGACGTCACCAAGGATCTCAAAAACATCTTCGGCTGCGGGGCGTGGTGGCTATTGTTCTTCGTCTCCTTCTTCACAATCGCGGCGTTCACCCTGCGCTTCGGCGTCGCCGCCTACTACTTTAAGTACTACGCCGATCCCGTGGCCGTCGAGAAGTGGGGAATGTTTCAAGGCGGGGCGGTCAGCGCCTTCTTTACCTTCGGCACTATCTGCGCCTTGCTGGGCGTCGTCGCCTTCAGCTTCTTCGCCAAGACCATCGACAAGAAGAAGATGTACTACGTGCTCATCATCTCGTCGGGACTGCTATCCATCTACTTCTATTACATCCCGAACACGAACATCACGACCATCATCGCGACCCAGGCCTTGTTCTCGTTCCTGACCGGGCCGACGGGTGCCATCCTGTTCGCCATGTACACGGACATCGCGGCCTACATGCGCAGCGAGGGCGCTTCGGCCTCGAACGGTCTCGTCATGTCGGCCGGGTCGTTCGCCCAGAAATTCGGCTGGGCCATCGGCGGGTCGTTGACCAGCATCTTGCTTGGACTTGCCGGCTACGTGGCGAACCAGCCGCAGTCCGAACAGGTCAAGGACATCATGCGCTTCATGATGAGCTGGGCCCCCATGATCACCTGTTTCATCGGCGCCTTCTTCATGATGCTCTACCCGCTGAACGGCAAGGTCATGGAAGCCGTGACCAAGAAGCTCGCCGAAAAGGGCGTGTAGCCAGACGAATCAGCCGGCCAAGCGCGCGCGGTACTTCTTCACGAAATCGCAGGGGCGGTAGGTGAGCTTGGCTTGGCGGAGGCCGGCGTCGCCGAGATCTTGCTCGCGGTTGATGAGGGTGATGGCCGGCGGGAGCGAACGGACGAAGTCCATGTTGATGACTTGGTACAGGCCCTTCAGGTCCGGCAGGGCCTTTTCGTAGTGGACGACGAACATCGTGCCCGACCTGGCTTCCTCGCCCAGCGTGTAGCCGGCGGGCTTGCCTTCGACGTAGTAGAGCCTTCCGTGCAGCCCGAAGTCGCGTGCGTACACCAAGGCCTCGCGCGACGGCGCGTAGTCCGCCTGGTCCTTGGCGTGTTCGCGCCAGGCCTCGAGAACCGCGATGGCGTCGTCAAGCCGGTCGCTCGAAAAAGGGAGCGCCTCGTAGGTGTGTGTTTTTTCGAAGGCATGAACTAGGTTTCGTTTTCTCTGCAAAGCGCGGCCGCGCAAGGCGGCGAGATCCTCTCGTCGGTAGAGGTAGTCGAAATTGTCCCGATCCTCGGTGAGCACATAGCCGGCCTGGCGAAGGTGTTCGGCCTGCGCCTCGGTCACCAGCTTCATCGCAGAAAAGCGCACGAAGAGTTCGGCCAGAAGGTCGGGGCGGGGCAGGGCGAAGGGACAGATGAAAAACGGAACTCCCTTGTCCGCTCCGGCCAACACGTGCGTGCCGTCCTCCATCAGGCCCATTCGGTAGGCGTGCGATTCGCGAAAACAGTAGATGCCGGCGAAACTCAGCTCGGACAGGCCGTCGCGAAGCTGGCGGAAATGTGGCTCGAGCAGCGGGCGATCCGCGAGGTCGAGCTCGGTCAGGTTCGGGTAGCTTCCGATCATCGTGCGACGGACATTGTGGATACGAAAATGCCTCGCAGCCAGATGAACGACGCGAGCACCGGAAATGTAGCACGGGGCCGGGGGAGGCGCCCGGCCCCGTGCTAGTGCCAGGAAAACTAGCTTCCGCTGCCGGCCACGAAGTTGAACGGATAGGAAACGATGGCGATGCCTCCGCCGACGGGCTTGGGGAACTCCCAGCGCTTGACCGCGTCGACCACGCACTTCTCCACGCGGACATCGTTCATGGTCGTGCTCTGCATGACCGAACTTAGGACCTGACCCATAGGCGAGATGACGAACTGGACCGAGAGCCGGCCTTCGAGTCCAGCCTTGCGCACGAGTTCTTGGTCGTAGCAGTACTTCACCTCGTTCATGTGCAGGTGAACCACGCGCCGGATGATTTCCTTGTCGAGCGAGCCGCGGGCGGTGACGATGCCGGTCGTGATCGATGGAACCTTGTGGGCGGTGCGCGGCCCGAGGCCGCCGGTTCCTGGCGTGTGCCCATAGCCATCGCGGCCGAGGGTGTTGTAGTTGCCCACGCCAATGGTCGCCAGGTGCATGCCTCCACCGCCCGCTCCGCTCCCCACCACGCCCCAGCCACCCACGCCATAACCATTCGCGAATTCATTTCCGACTAGATTGCCAATGATGTCTTCCTGAGCGCTGCCGACCGCCGACTCGCGCCCAAAGATGTCGGCGAACTTCGAGGCCTGCGCCGAGCGGAGCACGCCAAGAATGCCCTGGTTGAGGACGGCGGCCGCGGCCTCGGTTTTGCCGAGATGAGTGTCCTTGTCGTCGCCTTTGATGGCGTACGCTCCCGTCGGCCTTTTCGAGTTCCTGTCACCCATCTTGCCCGAGTTTTCGACGTGGGCCCCGCCGACTTCGCCGGGGCTCTTGTCGGGGCGAGGGGTGAGCACATCAGGCATCTTCTCTTCGGGTGCTGTGACGGTGAAGGGTACGAATGGCCTGCTCAGGCCTGCGAAATCGCTCGACACAGCTGCTCCCTCGGGCGGGACCGCAAATATCATCAACAGGAAAAGGCCAAGCCCTAGAAACGAACCCAGGGTGAACTTGTGCTCTGCCCAGCGCCATGTGAACCATCGCTTGGGCAGCGGTTCGGCGCGCGTGGTGTGATCCAAGCGGAAGCTCATGGCCCCGCAGTCGATCCGCGCCCGCACACCCGTCGGCAAGGTGAAGTTGTGGCCCCGCCCCGCCAGGTAGTCGGCCAGCCGGTAGACCTTGCCTCCCACGGCCACATCGCCCGTCATCTGCGGTGTCACGTTGACCAGAAATCCCTCGCTCCAGCGCGAGACCAACGGGAATTCCTCTCCGCCCAAGAATTCGCGGTCGGCCGGCGCATCGGCGTGCGACGACTGACCGATGACGTAGTTGGTCCGCGGATCGCCCCGTTTCAGGGTTCGACTGTGCTTCGCTGGTATCTCGTCGGCGAGAAACCGAGTGCCAATGAGAATGCCCCTGTATCTCGCCTGCACCTCCAGTGCCGGGCGCTCGTCCAAGTACGGACCGGGGGTCAGGGGATGGTCAGGAAGTACCTCGATTCTTGATGCAGCAGTATTCATGGCATGCTCCTCGCGTAGGGCCGGGGCCATGCAGTCCTGGACGTTTCGACGGGACCAGCGGCTGCCCGAATGGCGTCCGGGCGATCCAGGGACGAGGGGACCGGCACCCGCCGGCCACAATCACCTTCGCCCTTCTGCTCCTACGGACAACGCGAAGACCAATCCGGTTTCACTTTTTTCTAGCAACCTTGATTGCCAGGGCAGGGCCATTCCTTGGTGAGCGCGCAGTTCCAGCGGTTGCTGATGCAGACGCAGTAACCAGCCCGCACGACGCCTGAGATGTCGATGAACCCTTTGCCAAGGGAGTCGCCGCACGTCGAGCAAGCGGTCGCCGTGCAACTGGCCCCCGCCGTCGGCAGCGTCACGGGATCGCAAGCCGGAACTGGAGTCGACAGCTTGTAGCAGCTATAGTCGGCTCCTGCCGGGAAGGAGCAGGCTGGACATTTCCACGCGTTCGAGGTGCAGGTGCAGGTCTTGCTGCCGATCTTGCCTGGGCCGCAGAAGGTGTAGCAATCGAGGTCGGTTCCCGAAACACAAGCGCCGGCGGTGGTGGCGCAGGTGAGTAAGCAGGCTGTGCCAGTGGTTGTGGAGGTCGTGTCCGAGCAGAAAGTGCCGAGCGCCGCGCAGGCGTCGCCCGTGGTGCAGCAGAGCTGATTCGCCCCACCGCACGCGGTGCAGGTGCCATTCGAACAAACCGTGCCGGTTTCGGTGCACGTGCTTCCCGTGCAGCAGGGCTGCCCAGACTGGCCGCATGCAACCGAGCACACATGACCGGCGCCGCAGGCTTCTCCCGCGATGCAGGCGCCGCATTCGATGGTCGTGCCGGTACACGGTTCGGGCACCTTGAGGCAGCGCTTGCCCGAGCCCGATCCGCACACGATCGAGGCGGGCGTACAAGTCGCGCTATCAAGCAGCGCGCTCGAATCCGCGCTGTCGGCCAACGTGCCCGAATCCGCGCTAGCGGCATCGGCTGCTACGGGCAGGTGACCGTTGTCCCAGCACTTGCCGTCGACGCACGAATAGCCGTCCGGACACTGTGGTGGATTGTCATTCGAGCAAGCCTGTTGCCCGCTGGTTGGATGGGCGCTGAAAGTGCAATTTGCCGCGAGGGCGGAGGACAGAATCGCGGCGGCGATGAAAAGAGTTCGCACTAGAAGGATCCTGTCGCGAGTAGGCCAGCGCTTGTCGCATCGACCATGGGGATGAAGGTTACTGCACTGGGTTCGCGCATCGGTGCCCGACCCCGCAGGTAGATCAGCACCCCGGCGACCGTAGCCGCGCCACCCGCGCCGTAACACACCCACTGCAGCGTCGCCGCTTGCTTGCCTGCGCGCGCGTCTGCCGAGTTGAACTGCGTGGCATTGCTGACCGAGTCCGAAAGAGACTTCGTGCGCACGCTGAAAACGACGCCGGCGCCGATTCCAGCCAGGCCAGCGGCGCCCGTGACCAACCCGGCGAGGCGGAGGGGACGAGAACCTTGGTCTTGAGCGGGCAGGGCCGCGCTGGCCGATGCGCTTGGAGGCGCTGCCGCGACTGCGCTCGGCGCTGGCTGCTCCACACTGCCCAGGGGCTTGAATTCCGCCTCCGGCTTGATTTCCTCGGGCATGGCCACCGCGGACTGGTTCTCGGCATGCGTGGGAGGCGGAGTCTCCTCAGCAGTCGATGCGGCTGCCGGGGGAGGTGTAAGCGTTTCGGCGGGCTGGCTCGCCGGCTCTGGGGTCAAACTTGGGCTAAGTGGCTGCGCAGCGGTTACCTTTCGCTTGCCCTCGCGTTCTTCGTCGTCGAGCTGCCGTTGCAGGTTCTGGATCCGTTCCTCGACTTCGGCCCGCTGTGGGCTCTTGGGCATCCTGATCAGGTAGTTCTTGTACAGGTCGATGGCTCGTCTGGCGTTTCCACCGCGTCGATAGGCCTGGGCCATGTTGTAGAGGAAGCTTGGATCGGGGCGCAGTTCATAGGCCTTGCTGAACTCGCCGACGGCGGCGTCCCACTGGCCAAGGTCGAACTGCTTCTGCCCTTCTTGGTAGTGTTTGCGCGCCTGTTCGGTCGCCTCATTGTCTGCGAGCGCGGGCGTTGGGGAAGCAGCCAGGCTTCCAAGAACGATGAATGTGCAGACAAGCCAGCGGTGCAGATTCACTGGGGCTCCGATAACGCAGGTGCTGAATGATTAGGATCGCACCTTACCACCAGGAGCGCCGAGCAGAAACCGGCGATCCCATCAGCTCGGGACGCTAGGCGCCAGAGTCAAATGAGTCTATGAGTCATCGGCCCGCTTCCGGTTAGCCAATCTTCGCGTTCCATGGTAGGCATCGGCGCCACCGATGGACACCTACATCTGATTCCATGGAAAGGCTCTGATGAAGGAAAACCCAGGGAAGATCGGAATCGATATTGGCGCGGTGTCTTTGAAGGCCGTGCGGCTCGGCAGCGACGGAGAAGTCGTCAAGTCGTTCTACGCGAGACATCGCGGCGAACCGGCCAAGGCGCTGGAGGCAGCGATGGCCGAGCTTTCGGTCACAGCCGGCGACGCCATCGGATTCTGCGGAGCCAACG
>Ga0265316_10007435_pt1 | contig 10324 bp, 5 predicted proteins | sample 4522metaG_FD_202092 | JGI IMG/M metagenome (GOLD analysis project Ga0265316, IMG submission 202092) | Rhizosphere microbial communities from Carex aquatilis grown in University of Washington, Seatle, WA, United States - 4-5-22 metaG | ecosystem: Host-associated > Plants > Roots > Rhizosphere >...
CTTCGACCGTGGTTAGAATCGTGACCCCGGCTCCGGTCAACGCCACGATCATCCGGTAAAGCGACTCGCGAAAGTCCTCCCGAAAACCAGGCGCCAGTGCCATTTCGAAACCGACCAGCGAATCGATCACCAGCCGTTTCGCCCCGACCCGTTTGACGGCATCGAGAATCTCTTGCGTGATTTCATCCACCGAAAGATCGAGCGGACGCAGATAAAGCATTTCCAATTTTCCCTGTTCCATCGGCCGCTTGAAATGCATCCCCAAACTGTCGGCGCGATCCGTGTAACCCTTCGGGCGCTCCTCGAAGAGCGCCATGATGGCCGGCTCTCCGTGGCGCAGTCCCGCGGCAATGAATTGGGTCGCCAGGGCCGATTTTCCCGTCCCGGAAGGGCCGGCGACGAGGAGACTGTCGCCTTCGAGCAGCCCACCGTTCATCATCTCGTCCAGTTCGGGAATGCCCACGGAAAGCCGCCGTCGCCGTCGCAACGGGGTCAGATTCCTGCCGGTCAGGCCCAACGTGCGCGAGAAGGCCTGCAGCCCGTCATTGGTGATACGGATGGTGTGCAATCCCGGCACCGAAGCCTGCCCGCGCACCTTGAAGATCTGGAGTTTTCGCCCCACGGAATTCCGCTCGGGCACCTGCGAGAGCCAGACGAGACCATCGGCGACGGTGAACACCGGATTGTCGCGGATCTCCTCCGGCACATATTCGCCGACCAGAAAGGTCGTGGCTTCCCAACTGGTGAGAAACTGGGCGAGGCGCTGGACAAACGCCTGCATCTCCTCTTCGTTCGCGCCACCCGTCGTTTTACGCACCGCCGTGCGAAAGGAATCCACCACCACGATACCCGGACTGGCCGCCGTGACTTGCTTGACGATTTCGGCCAGGACCGCGTCCAGATCCTGGTCTACCACCACGTCGCTCAGGTTGATAAAGCGGATGGCATGGCCCAGCTTGGACTCATCGAAGAAGGTGTATTGTTGCTGATAGCGCAGCATTTTCAGGGCGGGTTCCCCGAGCACGGTGAAATAGAGCGCGGGTCTCCGGACCGTGGCGTTGGCGAAAACGATCTGGTGGGCCAGCGTGGTTTTGCCACAACCGGGCGCGCCCGCGATGATATTGAAGGAAAATTCCGGAATGCCGCCGCCGAGGATGTCGTCGAGCCCGCGCACGCCGGTCGGCAGTTTGCGGATGGTTACCTTGCCTGGTAGGCCCGCGGTTTTCCTCGCCGGGGGAAGCGTGACCTGCTCGTTTGTTTTTTTCATTTTTATCTCCGTTGCCGGGAAACCAGATCGTTGTGCAAAAACTCCGGCCAGATCTCGCCGATCAGGCGCGCCGTCAAACCCGGGCCGATAAAGGCCACCAGCAATCCCAGCATCTGGGCCAGCAACACAATCCGGCCTTCGAGCATTTCCGGCGGGGCGAGGGGCGGGTGAAGTTCCTCCTCCCAGGCCAGCGCCCCGTCCGTATTCACGTGCAATCCGCGCAGCCACGGAATTTCCGTGCGGGCCAGCGCGAGCGCACGCGCAAAGAGTGCGCGAAAACCGCCGTTGCCCATCAGCATCGCCAGGGGCGTGCGCAGCTTCTCGAAAACGGGAAAGTCCGCGGGGCGACTTGACCCGGAGGAGCGGGGTGCGCTGGTCTCACACGCAATGAGCACTTCGGCGAATGCCCGCATCTGTGGAGTGGCCCGGTACATGGGGAAAGGTGTTCGCCCGAGTGCAATCTACGGACTCTGCCCGAGCTGGCGGGCCGGCAACCTCCTGGGTTTGGACGAAGGGAGGCCAACCCGGTCCTCGCCGGGCGGACAAAGAAAAGAGGGACGGATGGATTTATCGTTCATGAGCGACTTCGCCCTGGCGCGAGCCGGTGAGTTTATTTCGGGCGTCTGCGTAGAACGGTAAGCCGGAAGGCCACCGGCGGGCTATGGGGTTTTACCCGCCCCGGATGCATCATTTTCGGCCCGTTTTCCCTCGCGTCAAAGTTGCTGGCGCAAGAGCCCCACGACGGCATCGAACGCCTTCCCAAACGCCGAGCGATTCTTGAAGTCCGCCCGCGTCATCAGCCGGGAGACACTCTTGTCGGCCTCGAATACGGTGACCTGCTCCGCCGCAAAGACGGCGTCGTAGATGTTCAGGTTGGCCTCGTCATTCAACCGGAAGGAGCGGTTGTCGAAATTCGTCGAGCCCACCGACACCCAAATATCGTCCACGATGAGCCCCTTGCAGTGAAAGAGCGACGGCTGGTATTCGTAGATGAGCACGCCCGCGTCGAGGAGCGCCGCCCACCGGGAACGGCTGGCGCCCTGGACTATTTCCGAGTCGGTGTTCGGACCGGGCACGATGATTTCGACCTTCACGCCGCGTTTTCGCGCCGTGACGAACGTATCGATCGCCAGATCGTCCGGCACGAAATAGGCCGCCTGCAGGCGGATGCTCTTCGCCGCCGATGCGATGGACAACAAATACATCAGGCGGACGCTTTCGCTGCCCTCGTCGCGGGAGCTTTTGAATACCTGCGCGCGCGAGGGACCGATCTGGGCCAACTCGGGATAATATGCGTTGCCGAAAAGCACCTTGGCGCGGGCCTTGATCCAATTGTCGCCAAACGCCGCCTGCATCTGAGCGACCGCGGGACCCTCGATCATGTAATGGGTGTCCCGCCAGTGGTCCTTCGCCGTCCCGTCTCCCTCCCAGGCGTCGGCAATGCCAACTCCCCCGGTGAAGCCGATGCGGCCATCCACCACCAGCAGCTTGCGGTGGGTGCGGTTGTTCAGGCGGGACAAATTATACCAATGCAGCGGATGGTACCGCTCCACCTCGACGCCCGCCGCCTTCATGGCCGCCAGAAATTTTCCGTCGATCTTCCCGGTGCCCAGCCAGTCCAGCATCACGTGGACCTTCACCCCCGCCTGCGCCCGCTCGCACAAGGCATCCGAGAATTTCTGGCCGATGTCGCCCGACCAATAGATGTAGGTTTCGAAGACGATCGATCGCTGGGCACTGCGAATCGCCCCGAGCATGGCCGGAAATATTTGATCGCCGTTTTGCAGCGCCGTCACCCGGTTGCCGGGCACAATGGCGGGGCCGAGGAGCTGGCCCATGCTGCGCAGGAACTGCGGATCTTCGACGGCAAACCGGTGCGTCATCTCGTAGCGGATTTCCTTTTCCCCGCGCCCGGGGATGTCCGTGCACGAGGCGAGAAAGCCGGGAGCGAGTCCAACCATCAGCCACGAAAGCCCAAGTTTCAGGCCCTTCCGCGCCGGTTCGTTCGTGCCGTGGGTCAATGTGCTCATGGCTTTCACCTCCACCGAGACTACCGGAGGCGCACACGCGGTGCTATGGGGTGGACTGCTAACCCACCCGGCGCAACCGGCCCCAAGCAGGGCGCCGGGAAATCCGAATCTCGAAACTCGTACCGAGGCCGCAGGCCGACATCAGGCAATCCGAAGCAACTCGGGAAAACCCGCAACCCGCGAACTGATACCAATCGCCTCAAGCCTCTACATTTTACACGAAGGTCGCCAAGTCCGCGAAGAAGGAATTGGAGGAGGCAAGCTCCTTCGCGCTCTTTGCGACCTTGGTGTAAAAGCTTTGGGATTTTGGTATGACACTCCGGCAATGTTAGGCTGTTTCGATCATTTCGCGTTCGGATTTTTACCTTGTTTAGGATTGTCTGATGTCGGCCTGCGGCCTCGGTACGGATTTCGAATTTCGAATTTAAGGTCCGCGGCGGGTCAACACCCCATCGTTCCGCACCGCGGCCGGGAGTATGGTTTGGGCATGGCCGACAAACCTCTGCGCGCCGCCGCAAGCGCGGGCTCTGCCCGACCGACGTGCCCACCACTTCACCGACCGGCAATCCGCCGGCAACCCTGAATCCAACCGCTCCATGTCTTTTCGTTTTTATTGGTTTTGCTTGATTTTGGGTGGGGCATTTTCCGCCGGGCTGCACGCGGATACGCCGCCATTGCTCGCGAAAGCGTTCGAGCAGTGGGCCACCGGCCGGGAGGATCTGGCCTTCACGCAGCAGACCCGGTTTTTCCTCGATGATGGCAAGGTGAAGGAGGCGCGGGTGGAACGTTACGATCCCTCCCTGCCCGACAGCCGACGTTGGCGGCTGATCGAGATCGACGGTCGGCCCGCGACTTACGAACAACGGGAGAAATGGGAGAGCCGGAAGAATGGGAAACCGCGCAAGCTGGTCATCAAGCCGCCCGCCGAGTATCTCGATTTGGAACACGCCACGTTGTTGGACGACACGCCCCAAAGCGCGCGTTTCGAAATCGGCCTGCGTCCGGAGGCAGCACGCCTGCTCGCGGTCGAGAACATTGCCGTCGTCATCACGGTCGACAAGGAAAGTGGCCACATCGCCCGCATCGCGGCCACCTTGCGCCAGCCTATCAGCGTGCTCCTGGGACTCGCCCGGATCACCGATCTGGATATCGACGTCCGCATTGAGCCGGCGGACGAAGATACCGCCCAGAAGTCCAGCGAGGTTCAGACCGGCAGCACTGCCCGCGCGGCGATGTCCCGGCTGGGGTATCCGATGGAATACAATTGGAGCGATTTCAAGCGGGTGACGTCTTTTGGCCGGCGCAAGACCCCCGGTTGATCGGCCATCGTCCGCCGACCATTATGGAAACCGCTAATTCACGCTAATCTTCGCTAATCCGAAGTTCGCGCTGCTTCGCGACCCTCCGCGGATAAAGATCCTGGTTCCGGGTTGAGGATTCCCGCGCCCATGGCCAAAGCATCGATCAATCCACCGCGCCGTAACCGTCGCGGCTACACTTCCGAATTAGCGCCCATTAGCGATCATTAGTGGTTCAAATCCGTCCGATTTCATTCGGATGGGACTTCGCCGCGCCAGGAAATCTGTGGTAGGATTTTCCGGGAAGAAACCAGGAGAATCGTCGCGGCCTGCGCCGACCGCACTGCGTTTCACCGTTTGTCTTTTCGCTCGTCCTTGCGCTCATCCTGGGCGCCGCGGCCCTGGCTCGGGGGCGCCCAATTTCTTGGGTAGGTCCGGACGATGCTCTCGTGATGCCGCTCCGGCGCATCATGGAAATCCACCCTCACCGAGGGCGAGGCCAACAGCACGTTAACCGAAACCCGCGGCGGCGCCGGGCGCGTGACCCAGGCGTTGCCCTCCCGATACCGGTAGTCGTGGCGGTTGCTGCTATAGTAAACCTCATAGGCCGGATAATAGACATAGTCGTCTTGCAGCGCGACGGTGGGTTGTGCTTGCGCGACCGCGGTCGGCGCCGGCGCGGCGGGTTGCGCCACCGCGACGGTCGTGTCCGACTGCGACTTGCTGCAACCGGTCAGGACCGCCAAAAGCGCTGCGCCTGACACGAGGCCGGTATGACCGGCGGTACGAAGGAAGTTTTTGATCATCTCGGAACCATACGCTGGCCGCCGCGCCGGCGCCATGGGGTCATGACCTGCTAGGAGTTTGTCGGGCTTCGGCTCAAAGCGCGGAACTCACTCGAAGTTTCCGCTGCTCTGCAAACCGCCCCTCCCGACAAACTCCCCGGGTTGACAGACAAACACTGACAAAAAAATCTCCCCATTCTCCGACAATTCGAAGGCCCAAAATCTGACAACATAATCAGACTGACACGGCTACAAGACCCCTCCGCAACTCCGTATGCTGGGCGGTCTAATGAACAAACTAATCTCGGTCGGGTTCGCTGCGGCGACCATGTTCTGCCTCCTGACCGCTACCAGCCTCCGGAGTTTCGCCAGCGATGTAATTTGGTCCGATGACAACGTGCCGGCTGGCGCCGTGCAGCTTGCCGGCGGAGGCGATGCGTGGAACTGGATCGCCAGCAACCCTGCGCCCATTTCGGGTACCCTCGCCCACCAGTCGAATTTGTTGCCGGGCCTCCACGAACACTTCTTTAACTACGCCAGCACACCGCTTTCGGTCGATGCGGGCGAAGTGCTCTTCGCCTACGTCTTTCTCGACGCCGCCCATCCGCCCAGCGAACTCATGCTCGCCTGGAACGCCGACGGCTGGGAGCACCGCGCCTATTGGGGCGCCAACGTCATTGCCTACGGCACCCCCGGCACCGTCAGCCGCCAGTTCATGGGCGCCCTGCCGGCCGCTGGACAGTGGGTTCGCCTCGAAGTGCCCGCCAGCGCGGTCGGCCTCGAAGGCGCGGCGATCACCGGCATGGGCTTCTCCCTGTTCGATGGTCGCGCCACGTGGGACCAAACCGGCAAAGCCTACGCCGGATCAACTCCTCCCGCCCACGCGACGGCGGCGAACGCGAATGAAACTCCCTGGTTCGACGACGCCGTGCCGGCCGGAGCCGTCACCATGGCCGATGGAGGCGACACGTGGAACTGGATCGCGAGCAACCCTGCCCCCGTTTCGGGCACCCTCGCCCATCAGTCCAGTCTCGCGGTCGGCCTGCACGAGCATTACTTCACGTCCGCCAGCGTGCCGTTCGCGGTCGCCGCCGGTGAAGTGCTCTTCACCTATGTTTTCATCGACCCCTCTCATCCGCCCAGCGAGATCATGCTGAGCTGGAACGCCGGCAGTTGGGAGCACCGCGCGTATTGGGGCGTCAACGCCATCACCTACGGCACCGATGCCACCGCCAGCCGCCAGTTCATGGGCGCCGTGCCCGCCAACGGCCGGTGGGTCCGCCTCGAAGTGCCCGCGAGCTCAGTCGGCCTCGAAGGCCAGGCGATCACCGGCATGAGTTTCTCTCTCATCGACGGGCGCGCCACGTGGGACAAAACTGGGAAAGCCACCACCACCACCTCTGCCGCCGCCACAACTACCGCCGCTAGCACGCCTGCGACCCCGGTCGTCCCGCCCGTCGTGACTCCTCCGGTCACGACTCCGCCCGTCACGACTCCGCCCGTCGTGAGCGGCACCCTCCCGTTGGCCGCCGTCCGCGGATTCAACGTGGACGACACCACGCTGCAGCTGCCCCAAGCCGGTGACAGCCTCCTCCACGTGCTGTCGCCCACCCTCCTTGAGCTCAAACTCATCGACACGAAGCAACCCGGCACCGGCTTCCTCGCGAACTGGAATTTCGTGAATGCCAGCGCCCAGATCACCACGCCCGCCACCACGAGCTTTGCGGTCGTCGTCGACGGCCAGGCCGTGTCTGTGCAGGCGGTCGGTTTCAAGCGCCGCGTTCTTTACGCGCCGCTCGTGGTTTACGACCTCCGCGTCGAAAACAGCCTTTATCTCCTACTCGCGTCGCCCATCGCCGACGGCCAATTGGTGCAAGTCACCAATCCCGACAATTCGCTCTGGTCGGCCAGCACGGTGTTTCGCGCCCTCTGCGATACGCAACGCTACAGCCCGGCGATTCACGTGAACCAGGAAGGTTACGTGCCCTCGCTGCCGAAGAAGGCCATGATCGGCTACTTTATCGGCAACCTCGGCGAGATGACCATTCCGGCTTCGTCCGGCTTTGCCCTGATCGATGCGCGCAGCGGCGCGGCCGTTTACCACGGCAATCTCACGCCGCGCCTGGACGTCGGCTACAACACGTCTCCGACCCCGTATCAGAAAGTCCTCGTGGCCGACTTCAGCGCCTTCGTCACCCCCGGCGAGTATCAATTGCAGGTGCCGGGCCTCGGCGCCTCGCTGCCGTTCCTCATCGACGACGGCATCGCGATGGGCTTCGCGCGCACTTACGCACTGGGCCTGTACGAACAGCGCTGCGGCGCGACCAACGCCCTGCCCTTCACCCGCTTTGTCCACGACGCGTGCCACACCGCTCCGGCGCAAATTCCGTCGCCGCAGTCCGACTCTCAATTCGCCTTCACGTGGGCCACCATCGCCAGTTACGGCCGCACCCCCGGCTCCGACAACCCGCCCCAAATCGCCCCACTGCTCACCGGCGAAGCCGCCCAGCTCTATCCGTTCGTCAACAAGGGCACCGTCGATGTCTCCGGCGGCCACCACGACGCCGGCGACTACAGCAAATATACGATCAACAGCACTGAGTTGATCCACTACCTCATCTTCGCGGTGGACTCGATCCCTGGCGTCGCCGCCATGGACAACCTCGGCCTCCCCGAGAGCGGCGACGGCATCAGCGACGTCTTGCAGGAGGCCAAATGGGAGGCCGACTACCTCGCCAAGCTCCAGGACGCCGACGGCGGTTTCTATTTCCTTACCTATCCGAAGAACCGCGAGTACGAGTCCAATGTTCTGCCCGATCACGGCGACTCGCAGGTCGTCTGGCCGAAGAACACGTCCGTCACGGCCGCCGCGGTCGCCGCGCTGGCGCAGTGCGCATCCTCGCCGCAGATGAAGCAACACTATCCCGCGGCTGCCGCGAAATACCTCCAGCAGGCGCAGCTCGGCTGGAAGTTCCTCATGGACGCCATCGCCAAATACGGCAAGGCCGGCGCCTACCAAAAGATCACCTTCTACAGCGATCATTTCACGCACGACGACGAACTCGCCTGGGCCGCCTGCGAGATGTATCTGGCGACCGGCGACGTGAAGTTCCAGCAGCAGCTGTTCGCGTGGTTCCCGAATCCGTCCGACGCGTCTACGTTCCGCTGGGGTTGGTGGCGCATGTCCGAGTCCTGGGGCAACGCCATCCGCAGCTACGCCTTCGCCGCGCGCAGCGGCCGGTTGCCGCCGGGCGCCCTCGACGCCGGCTACCTCGCCAACTGCGAAGGCCAGATCGTCGCCGCCGGCGACGACGTCCTCGACTGGGCGACGAAGAATGCCTACGCGACGCCCTTCCCCCTCGCCACGAAGAATGTGGGCGGTGCGGGCTGGTATTTCTCGCTCGACCAGGCCTCCGACATGGCGGTCGCCTACCAGATCGTCGCGAAGCCCGCCTACCTCGAAGCCCTCGTCGGCGCCATGAACTACGAAGGCGGCACCAATCCCGTGAACATCACCTACCTCACGGGCCTCGGCCTCAAACGCCAGCGCGAGATCGTTCACCAATACGCCCAGAACGACCGCCGCGTCCTCCCGCAATCCGGCATCCCGCTTGGCAACATCCAGGCGAGCTTCGACTATCTCCAAAAATACGGTTCCGAGTTGAGCAATTTGTCCTATCCGAGCGACAACGCCACCACCGGACCGTATCCCTTTTACGATCGCTGGAGTGATACGTTCAACGTCACCACCGAATTCATCGCCGTGAATCAGGCGCGCAGCATCCTCGCCACCGGCTTCCTCGCCGCCCAGACCGCGAGCGCGACCACCGCCTGGACGTCCGCTCCCGCGCAAATCACGGTGCCCGCGACCATCGCGTCGCTCGCCACGCCCGTCACGCTCACCGTGCAGGTGCCCGGCCAGGATCTCGGCAACGCCCGCATCGTCTGGGAAGCCCGCGATCAAGAGCCGGCGTTCGGCCCCACCTACACCATCTCGCCCAAGAGCAACGGCGCGCAATGGGTTGAGGTCGAAATCGAATGGCCGGATGGCCGCCGCTCCTTTGCCGCCAGCACGTTCCTGGCGAACAGCCCCGTCGTCACGTGGGTGGCCGGCACGCTGCCCGTCAGCGCCAACCCCGGCGCTGACGGCGGCGACAGCTGGAACTGGATCGCGGCCAATCCCGCGCCCGGCTCCACCGCACCCTCGCACCAGTCCAACCTCGCGTCCGGCCTACACGAACACTGGTTCACCGACGCCACCGCCACCCTCGACGTCAGCACCGGCGACACCCTCTTCGCGTGGGTTTACCTCGATCCCGCCAATCCGCCTACGGAGGTCATGCTGATGTGGAACGATAGTTCGTCGTGGGAACACCGCGCGTTCTGGGGCGCCAACTCGGTCACCTATGGCTCCACCGGCACCACCGGTCGCTACCTGGCCGGACCGCTCCCGGCGACGGGTCAATGGGTGAAACTCAGCGTCCCGGCGAGCGCCGTCGGCCTCGAAGGCCGCGTGCTCAGTGGCATGGGCTTCACGCTCTTCAACGGCCGCACGACCTGGAATGCCGCCGGCAAGGCCAGCGCCGGCTACTAGAGATCCGTCCGGAGCCGCGTCCGAGGTAGCGCACGCTTCCAGCCTGCCTCGGTCACGGAAGCAGGCCAGGAGGTCTGCGACGCAGCAGTCCGGACTTGTAGGCCCGGTCGTTGACCGGGCCGCCCGGCCACCGGCCGGGCCTACAGGGAAGAAGTGCGGGCTTCTGGTATTCAATCGTTCTTCGTTCTCGTTCTCGTTCCTCGTTCTCTCGATCCGGCTTCTTTTCGCCCTTTCCGTTCTTTGTTGTTTCGGATTGTCTGATGTCGGCCTGCGGCCTCGGTACGAGTTTCGAGATTCGGATTTCCCGGCGAAGTTCTTGGTTCCGGTTTCGCCGGGTTGGGGGGTAAGCA
>Ga0265316_10007439_pt1 | contig 10322 bp, 10 predicted proteins | sample 4522metaG_FD_202092 | JGI IMG/M metagenome (GOLD analysis project Ga0265316, IMG submission 202092) | Rhizosphere microbial communities from Carex aquatilis grown in University of Washington, Seatle, WA, United States - 4-5-22 metaG | ecosystem: Host-associated > Plants > Roots > Rhizosphere >...
CCGGCATTCTGACCGATATGAGTTTCCCCGGCAGTAAATTTTACTTCAAGCGAACGCCGAAGAAAGACCTGCTTTTCTTCATCGGGGAGGAGCAGCCGGCGACCAGGGAAAGCGCTTATGCGGAAGGAAAACGCGCCTATGAAATGGCAAACATGGTGCTGGATGTTGCCCAAAAATTCTCCTGCCGGCGTGTTTATACGTCCGGTGCAGCCATTGCCATCACCCACCATACGATGCTTCCCAAAGTCTGGGCGGTTGCCAATCAGAAGCTGCTGTTATCTGAACTACGCAGTTATGATAATACGATTCTGATGAGCGAGGTGGAAGGAAAAGGTAACCAGGGCAGCATCACCGGCTTAAACGGCCTTTTAATCGGCGCCGCGAAGAGACGCGGGATGGAAGGGATTTGCCTGATGGGAGAAATCCCGGATTATTTATCAAGGATGCCGTTCCCCTACCCGAAAGCATCTAAAGCGGTGCTGGGAACACTGGCAAGAATTATGGGCGTGACTATTGCCCACAATCCCCTCGAAGATATGATCATTCAGATGGATACGGTGGTGGAAAATGTTTACCAGCAATTTCCACCCGAAATCAAAGAAAGGCTGGAACAAAGAAAAGTAGCAACCCAGAACAAACAGGAAGCAATCAGTGAAGAGGACGAGCAGTGGTTTAAAGAACACATCGACGAGTTCTTTAATAAGGACAAAGGCGCATGACGGAATTCCTGAAATTTTCCGCGCAGCCGAAAATGCGGAAACCCACGCTGGTAATCGGCTGGGAATCAGATACGGCGCGTCTTGGCGAAAGGGTTACGGATTACCTCATCAATAACCTCGATACACAGCCTTTTTGTGAAATCGACCCTGTCGAATTTTTTCCGCTGGGCGGGGTAGTGATTGAAAACGATATCGTGCAATTTCCACAAAGCACATTTTATGCCTGCCGCGAACATAACCTGATAATTTTCCGCAGCGCCGTACCCAGATACGAATGGCACAAATTCCTGAATCTGATCGCAGATGTTGCGCAGGAATACTGTCACGTGAAGGAAATGTACGCTGTCGGCGGGATGATTTCGATGGCAGCGCATACGGCGCCGAGGGAATCCTGGGCTACTTTCAGTTCAGCAAAAATCAAGAAAACATTAAGCACTTACCAATTATCCCGGGAGATGAATTTCGAGACTCCGCCGGGCAGCCGTCCGACGTTGAATTCTTACCTGCTGTGGATTGCAAAAAACAGAGATATCCCGGCGGCGAGCCTCTGGGTGCCGGTACCATTTTACCTAATGACCAATGAAGACCCTACAGCACACAAGAAAGCACTGGAATTCCTCGACAAACGAATTGAACTGGGATTGGATTACGCTGCCATCGATACGAGTATCAAGAAACAAAACGAAAAACTGAGACGGTTAAGATTATCTTCGGAAGAAATTGACGGCTATATCGGAAAGTTGGAAAGCAATCAGCGCCTTTCTGAAGAAGAGCATGAGAGTCTGGTCAAAGGAATCGATGATTACCTGAGGAAGAGAAATAACTAAGGGGTTTTAGAGAAAAATATTTCTGTGCTGTTAGAGGGATGCCATCTTCCTAGAATAACTTAGTTATTTGTCAGTGTTAATGCAGAAACAACGCCCCATCCCTTAATCCCTTTCCCGCGGGGAAGGGAAATTCTTTTTTTGGGCTAGCGAGGGCAAACGCCCTCGCTAGCCCTCATTTCCCCCTTTTCCCTACCCCAAAAATAACAAGTTATTTGAGATCAATTCATTCGCCATATTTATATTGAATAAAGTTCTAGTTAAACAATGATCTTTTCTACAAATCACTCCCATAATGTGATAGAGTTTTGTTTAAGGTAAATATGAGCGATTCTAAACTCAAGCCTCCGGCAATCGACATTAACCCGGAATTCAAACAGGCGCTGGAAATAATGGAAAACTCCGGCAAAAGCGTGTTCATCACCGGCCGCGCGGGCACCGGGAAATCGACACTGCTGACTTATTTCTGCAAAACTACCGGGAAAAAAGTGGCGGTTCTGGCGCCGACCGGCGTGGCGGCGCTGAATGTTAAAGGCCAGACAATCCATTCCTTTTTCAAATTCCGGCCCAACATGACGCCGGAACGCGTCCGAAAATTACGGCACGGCGATGAAGGCAAGAAAATTTACAAAGAGTTGGACGCCATTATCATCGATGAGATTTCCATGGTGCGGGCCGACTTACTGGACTGTGTGGACAAATTCCTGCGGCTGAACGGCCCACTGGAAAACAAGCCGTTCGGCGGCATCCAGATGATATTTATCGGCGACCTTTACCAGCTGTCACCGGTGGTAACGAACGCTGACAGGGAAATTTTCAAAACACTTTACAAAACGCCCTATTTTTACGGCGCGAATGTGTTTGAATTTTTCGAAATGGAATTTGTGGAACTGCAGAAAGTCTACCGCCAGCACGACCAGAAATTCATCGACCTGCTGAATTCCGTCCGAAATAATACAATCAATGAAAAAGGACTGGCATTGCTGATGCAGCGATATCAGCCGGATTTTGAACCGGCGGCGGGTGAATTTTATGTGTATCTGACAACAACGAACGCCATGGCGGAAACCATCAATGCCGCACAACTGGCAAAACTGGATACGCCGGCGCTGGTTTTTGCCGGTGAAATCGACGGCGAATTCGGGAAGGAAAACCTGCCCACGGCAATCGACCTGAAAATCAAAGCCGGCGCTCAAATTATGATGCTGAATAACGATACCGAAGGCCGCTGGGTGAACGGCAGCATCGGGGAAATCAAGGGGCTGATCCAGAACTCCAAGGGGGAAGATATCATTATCGCCGATTTGGGCGACGGCAGCACCGTCGAAATCGAACCTTTCTGCTGGGAGATTTACCGCAGTTTCATCAATGAGGGGCAACTGGCTTCGGAAGTAATCGGCACTTTCACGCAGTACCCGCTGATGCTGGCCTGGGCGGTAACAATCCATAAGAGCCAGGGAAAAACCTTCGACAATGTCATTATCGATATCGGCAGGGGCGCCTTTGCACACGGCCAGACCTATGTGGCCTTAAGCCGGTGCACTTCGTTGGAAGGCCTGGTGCTGGTAAAACCGCTGCTCAAGAGACACATCTGGACGGATTTCAACGTCGTCGAATTTTTAACCAAATACCAATACAAAAAATCCGAAAATTCCAATCCGGCAGACGCTAAAATGGCGCTGCTGGAAAAAGCGATAAAGAACAAAACCAGCCTGAAAATTACGTATCTTAAGCCGAACGATGAAAAATCAGTCAGGGTTATCCGGCCGGAAACTATGGGAGAGATGGGATTTGCGGGTAAAACCTATCAGGGGGTTATTGCTTTCTGCACACTGCGAAACCAACTCAGGACTTTCCGCGTCGACAGGATACTGGAGATAGAGGAAGTATAGCAATAAATTAACAAGAATCAAGCTTCAATACATTCGCTAAAGCTCAGTATACATTACTTCATAAGTACTATAGCCTTGTATTCAAATAAACTCCAAAATCTAAAATCGAAATCCTTATCCTTTAAACAAGTTAAAGGACCTTCGGCAAATTCAAATTGTTTTTTCAAATCTTTGTTGATATCAGGCCGGCTAGTGCCAGTACTGTTTCAACATTGCTGATGCAACAAAAACGCTTTTTCGGACCTTACCCTCTGGCTCCCGCTCCTCTATATTTTGCTTTAAAAGCACAAGTATTCCGTCCTTCAGCTGAAGGACTCAAGGCGGTGGAGGAGTTGTATTCATCGCGTAAGCACAATACAACCATACCGTTTAGCCTCAAAATAAGCTCTTGTATGGTTTGAGAAAATAACGCGTTTATGGAGACTACGAACTCCCATTGGATTAATTCCGAACTTATGTCTAATAGAAAAACTCCTGTTCGGGAGCTAAAACGAATTGTAGTACAGCCCATCTGACAATAACAATTATAAAGTTCGAGTCCCGCAAAGTGGAGTGTGAACCTAAAGGGATTACTTGGAGTCGATTCGAATTAACAATTTAACATATTGTCAACTCCAAACCCGGACAACCTTGCAAGTCTTTTAGTTAACTTTTGAACAAAACAACGCTATTCATTCCCTCAAAGCAATGCTATAATACCGCTAAGCGGGGCAAAAGTGATGCGAAAACGAATAACCTCTTTAGTTATTATGGGTCTTATGGGGTCGATCGTAGTTGTGCTCACCGGATGCGGGTTACTATCGACTACACCAACCTTATTTCCTCAGAATTATGATGCTGTTGTCTCCGCTCCTTCTCTCTGGACACAGCTTAGTCCAACCGGAACAGCCCCGGCTCCAAGAAAAGAACAGGCATCTGCATATGATGCGACAAATGACCGGTTGATAATCTTCGGAGGCACAAGCACTACTCAAAATTATAACGATACCTGGATATTGACGAACGCTTCGGGCAACACCGGAACGGAATCATGGGTACCCTTATCCACTTCCGGGGTAACACCATCGCAGAGATACTCAATGGTAGCAGGTTATAACGCGATAAATAATATATTGGTTGTATTTGGAGGAGTGGATAACAATAATAAAATACAAATGGACCTTTGGTTACTTACCAATGCTAACGGTCTTCAGATTACTGTGCCAACCTGGAGCAAATTAACAATGGATGGAACTCCCCCAAGCGCACGTTACAGGATGGCCGGTGTTTACGACGAAACTAATGACTGCCTCATATTCTTTGGTGGCGGCAGTTATTCAAGTTCCACCGCAACTTTATATGACGAAACCTGGGTCATTCGTAATGTAACCACCAGTCCGTCTTGGAGCCGGTTAAATCCCGATGGGACCCTACCACCTGCCATCATTGATGCGTCGGCAGTTTACGATGCTGCAGGTAATCGCATGATAATATTCGGTGGGAATACATCAACAGCCTATTCTCCTGACCCATCCGGACGGACTAATGACACATGGATTTTATCAGGTGCCAACGGTATTGGCGGTACACCTACATGGAATCAGCTAAACACCTTGAATAAACCTCCGGCAAGGTCTGACCACACAGCCATATTTGACGGTGCAAGTCAAAGGATGGTCGTTTTTGCTGGAACAGGTAGTAACAATTATGTCAGGAGTGATGTGTGGGTATTGACCGACCTTGGGGAAACAACATGTACATGGATTGAATACGATACCGGAAAACCTTATCCTACCTCAAGGGAATATCACTCTGCGGTCTATGCGGGCGGTGATAAGGATAGCATGGTGATTTTTGGCGGTTGTACGGGGGGGGAAAATCTGGTAAACGATGTATGGGTATTAAAATGTGCCAACGGCATTCCTGTCACGCCTGTGAGTAAAATCGTCATAAGAGGAGCCTCCACCAATCTCTTCCGGAGCTACACTATGCAACTTAGCGCTGTGGCAACTGATGCATCAGACAATGAAAGCGGAGGAGTACTTTACACATGGAGTTCCAGCGGCGCCGGTGTTGCCACGGTAAACTCAACCGGTCTCGTGACGGGAGCAGGTCCAGGAACAGCTACAATTACCGTGACCGGCGGTGGTATCTCAGGCCAGTATACAATTACCGTCATTGCCACGTCCACAACTACACCCAAGTCTACTTCTACGATTATGTCCACGTCTACAGCTACGCCCACGTTCACGACTACCACTGCGTCCAAGACTACTTTAATTCCCTCTTCTATCATCCCGCTGACAATTGATACCAGATGGCAGCCTTCTGATGCCTACATCGTGGTCGAGACAGATGGTACTATTCATTATCAGGTAACCCCACAAACCCTTATGGCTTATGGAGGTTCGCCTCTAGCCCGGTATACCTGGGGTAAAGCCACGGGGGGACGGTCTTTCCCTCCCGGAATTACCGTGGATTCGTTTTCCGGTGTTCTTAAAGGTACGGGTATGGCACTGCAAGAGGGAACATACACTTTTGATGTCGAAGTATCAGATGGCTCGCGTACCGTAACCGCAGCCTTTACTATAACAGTCGAGAAATACGTAAAACAATCCGGTCCGATTCCTGACCCCGGTCCGCCGACTATCATTTTACAGCAAGCTCAAGGAATGTCCACAATCCCATTAGTGGACGGCAAAGCAGGACAGTCCTATGCAGCGTCACTTTACGTTGCAGGTGGTGCGCCACCTTATAAATGGTCGGTGGACCCAACAAGTCAGAGTAACTTTGCGTTTTCAGGTCTGACAATTGATATGAGCGGGGGAATTGTGAGAGGAACTATAAGCCCAAGTATGTCGGGGCAAACCATTACATTTAGCGTGATTGTGGGGGATAATACAGGCGCTACAGCTATACCCGGACCAATATACACAATCAAAGTCAAATAACAGGTGCAATAAGCCTTTTACCTGTCTTCTACAATTTCCTTGCTTGAACTGAACCATTTGACAACTTGGGTGGCTGTCTGTACTTTCTAAACTTTACAATCGACTATTTTGTAAAAATTAGTTTGCAGGACGAGACCTTATTCGGTATAAACGCGGACTTTTTCCTGGCCGCCGTGGATATCCACTTCCAGGTCGTTGAGAGCCTGGATCAACTCCTCGACATTTTCGGGTTTCATGTTTCGTAAATCGAGCGGAATGCCCCGGTTTTTCATCTTTTCATCAACCTCGTTATAGGCTTCTGGCGGGATTAACGAGGCCAATTTCACACCGGCGCGGATCAGGGCCACCGGCACACGGATGTTAATGTGCTGCGGCCCTTTATCACAGCCATTTTCCCAGTGATGTTCAGTATCGACAACCACCCGCAAATATTTTGTCGACGGTTTCGGCCCTTTAGCCCCATCACCGCCGGCATCTGCCGAAGGTTGTATCAGACTTAAGAGGCGGTACGCCTCATCAACGGTAATCTTTTTATCGGCCACCATTTCCAGGATTTTCTTTTGATTTTCAGTCATTTCAGTCCTCCCCAAAGGCTAGACAAATAATATTTCAACTTTCTCGCTGGTCTTATCGACGTCTACTTTCAGCCCTTTTAAAGCGCACAATACGTTGTAAAGCCGCGGGACGAGCAGCAGCATAAATTCACCCCAACCGAAAGGAAACGCAATTATCAGTAAAATCAGATATAGCGGCAGAAATGCCAGGATTAATGCGGCCAGAATCAGCCAAGCCAAAAACAATGGCAGCCAGATCCCGAAATTGTGTTCTTTATTATGAACGCGGACGTGCAGCAGACAAGGCGGTAAACTCATTTTTCTAACCTCTCTATCGCATCTTTAACAGAAATTTCACCGCGCGCCAGTTTATCCAGAACATCTTCCTGCACCGGCGCCGGCATGTTTTGCACAAATTCAAACTGCCCGGCAATACGGTTGAGACGGCTTTTCACCGTGGGATAACTGATACCAAACACCCGTTCCATTTCTTTGATGGAGCCGTCACACCGTAAAAAGGCCATCACAAAAACCTGGTCCTCTGCCGGAAGACGCGCCAGCGCCGGTAATTCGAAGTCGCCTTCGATTTTGATACCGCTGTCAACAATGCGGACCCGCTCAACGGCAATCGGTGCGCCCCGGGTTAATTTAGTTAGTTCCTGCCAATCTTTAGGCATTTGCAACGCTCCTCAATGTTATCGCTGTGCTGGTATTTTTATTAATATTATCAATATATTTATTTACTTTCTTAATATATAGTAGGTCTTTTTATTAATTTAGTTAAGTGGCATCTAATAATTTTAGTATCTAATATCGAAATACTAAATAAATTTTCAAAATAGCTATCATACTTTTATTTAAGCTGAGTACCCGGGGACGGTCAGTTATGAGTTGAATGGATTCCGCATGATTCAAATTTATGAACCACAGGGAGAAAAGAGATAAGTCTAAACGCTTCAGCGTAAGGTTGACAGTCCCATCGTATTAGAGTTAATATTTAATCGTTGCCGGTGGTTGAGCGGAGGCTTAAAAATGATAGAAATGGTTGTTGAAAGCATTCGTGTCAGTCTGGTTAATTACCAGCGTGTCGTAATGTTGAAAGGCAAAGACACGAGTCATTATCTTCCGATTTTCATAGGCGCATCCGAAGCAGATGCCATCGCCATTAAACTTCAAGGTTCTTCCGTCCCAAGACCAATGACTCACGATTTGATGCGGTCCATCATCGAAGAACTGGGCAGTACGGTAGTATACATTGTGATTAACGACCTGCAAAAAGATGTATTTTTCGCCAAAGTCGTCCTGAACCGGAACGGCGAACAGGTGGAAATCGATTCCCGTCCCAGTGACGCCATCGCTTTAGCCGTTAGGGTAAAGGTGCCGATTTATGCCGAGGAAGATGTCCTGGACAGAGGCGGCATTTGGCTGGACCAGAAAACAGGAAAACCTGTAGATGAGGAAGCGGAAGCGCAGGCTAATCCGGAAGAAAAACCGGTTATTGACGAAGAAATGAAGAAAAAAGCCTCGGCTTTTTACGATTATATAAATAAAATCGACCTGGACGATTTCGGCAAACATAAATCCTAGCTAAAATAAAATAATTACGGTGGTGCTGAATTTATGGAAGAACGCATCGTAAAAAAGTTAATGACCTCGGTCAAATGCACCAGCTGCGGCCAAAAATATGAGATGCGCGATGTCAAAATTCTGGGAAACCATGAAGCACTTTATTTTCTGCAAGTAACCTGCTCCTCCTGTCACAACCGTTACATGCTTACCGCCGTGATCAACGACAAGAATAATCCGGACATCGTTTCGGACCTTACGGATGAGGAATTCACAAAATTCAAGGACGCCGGCGCGCCAAATACAAACGATGTGCTGGATATGCACGCTTATCTTAAAGATTTTGACGGCGACTTCTCAGGGCTTTTCAGATATAAAGTGTAAACAATTACTGCGTCTTTAGTTGATTTGAAACTCTAATGTAATAAAAAACCTAATGCTGTTGGCGTATGCCAATGTAATAAATGCGTAACAAATTATGGTAATTTACGGGTTGCAAAAGTTTGACCTGAAAGTGGATATTTGATATCCTCAAGTAGATATGCGATATCCGTGGTTGCCGATGCTGTCGCTGCTGGGAATGGGATTTTATATTGCCATCGCGATAGTTTTGGGGATTTGGGGCGGGCACTGGCTGGATGTGAAGTTTAATACCAACCCGCTTTTATTGATTATCGGGTTGTTTTTGGGGATAGCAGTAGCAGCGCTCGGCGTTTATAACATGATAAAACCGTTTATGGAAGAAGCAAAAAAAACGGATAATAAGAAAAACAAGGATATTAAATAGTGGCAGAACAAAAACCTGGTAAAAAAATCGGGTGCGGCCTCTTCGGTTGTGCTATTCCTTTAGTCACTTTTATTATTTTACTGGTCGCCATCGTCCCGGCTTCGATTTTCGGTATTATCAGCGGCGCTTTCGGCAAGAAATCAATCCCGGCGCCGACAGTGGAGCTGCCGGCATCGGTGATTTTCCACATCGGGCCTCTGCCGGTGAGCAATACCATCATTACTTCCTGGATTACGGTGGTGATTCTGGTATTGATTGCCTTACTGGTCACCCGCAAAGCCAAGCTGATACCGGGCAGATTGCAGGGAGCAGTGGAAGCTATCCTCGAATGGATGTACAACTTCTGCAAGGATGTCGCCGGGGAAAAATACGGCGGCAAATTCTTTCCGATAGTCACCACCATATTCCTTTTTGTCCTGTTAAATGCCCTGATGAACCTCGTTCCCGGTTTCGGTTCGATTACTTACCACGGCGCGCCGCTGCTGCGCGGCGCCAACACGGATATCAATACCGCCCTGGCGCTGGCATTCATTTCTTTCTGCTTTGTCACCTATTACGGGTTAAAGGACGGCAAGTTCGCCTTTGCGAAACAATTTTTCAATGTGGGGCGGTTTGGACGGGGGATGGGGCATCTGTTTACCGGTAAATTCAAAGGAGCCTTTGGTGATATCGGCTTCGGGTTTATTGATATTTTCGTCAGCGTTTTGGAATTGTTAAGTTACCTGATTCGTTTGGTCAGTTTTACCTTCCGGTTGTTCGGTAACATGACCGGCGGAGAAGTGTTAATCCTGATTCTGTTCTTCCTGCTGGGCTTTGCCGGCTTCGGATTAATTCAAGTCGGGTACATCTTCGAGATGCTGGTCGGTGTGGTACAGGCGCTGATTTTCAGCGGTTTGACACTGGTCTTTGCCACGATGGCCGCATCGCCCCACGGGGAAGAAGTGCAAGAAAAATAACCCTGGTTAAGTTTTAGATAACACCTGAAGGAGGGTGCATAATGACTGAATATACATGGAGATTACTCGCCGCCGGTTTGTCCATGGGTTTGGG
>Ga0265316_10007441_pt1 | contig 10321 bp, 11 predicted proteins | sample 4522metaG_FD_202092 | JGI IMG/M metagenome (GOLD analysis project Ga0265316, IMG submission 202092) | Rhizosphere microbial communities from Carex aquatilis grown in University of Washington, Seatle, WA, United States - 4-5-22 metaG | ecosystem: Host-associated > Plants > Roots > Rhizosphere >...
ATTCTGTTTATGGAGTCGAAAACCCGCTCATGGACGTCATTGCCCATGTTGATACCTCTTTTCTGCGCCGTTTCGACAAGACCCCTGGCACGATGCACCTTGTGGAATATGATGACGTAATGGCGCTTCTGAAAGAGATTCCTGCATATAAGACCGTACCAGGCGGCAGCGCCGCAAATACGGCACGAGGAATTGCGTGGCTCGAGAGCGAAGACGGACGCGCTTTGCGCGAGTCGATCATCCCGGGCGGGATTACCGAAGAAGCTTTGCGGTCAAAGCCGGTGTTCAATGGCGCCATTGGCGGGGATGAACGCGGGGACTTGTTCGTCTCCGGTATGGAGACTGCCGGTGTCAGAAGCGCCCTCGTACGCAAGTCGACCCCCACCGGTACCTCGGTAATCCTGGTGACCCCGGACGGCGAGCGCACCATGAACACGTTTCTCGGAGCTTGTCGGGACTTTCAAGACACGGATCTGGATCTGGCTCTCCTCGCCGAATCGCAAATCCTCTACCTCACCGGCTACCTTTGGGACACAGAGAATCAGAAGAAGGCGGCCAACGCGGCTTCAGACTTCGCCCGGCAACAGAGGAGGCGGATTCCCGTTGCGTTCGACCTCGCGGACCCTTTCGCCGTGCGGCGGTACGCGCCCCAGTTCAGAGAATGGATCCCGGGCCGCGTGGATATCCTTTTCGGCAACAGAGAGGAACTGTCGCTCCTCGTAGGGGCCTCCTGCGACGAAGACTGCGTAGCGGAGGCCACGTCCCTCGCCCCCGTCGTTGTCATGAAAATCGGCGCCCAGGGTTGCCTCGTCGGATGGGACGGGAAGTGCGAGCACGTACCGGGAATCTCCGTGCCGCGAGTGGATACCACAGGGGCGGGGGATGCATTCGCGGCCGGCTTCCTGTTCGGACGTCTCGCGGGTGCCGAACCGCTCACCTGTGCGCGTCTTGCCAACAGCGTGGCCGCTCGGGTCGTTTCGAGAGAGGGATGCAGCTACTCGGATTGAGACGGCGAGCCTTCCGGCGGATTTGAGTCTATGTCGAACGGACTGTGGTCCAGCAATTCGTCATCGATCCGGTTGATCAATCGCTCCGCGAGGTCTTCAATCTCGGCTGTTGCCGGCTGAGGGTCCCGGCCTTCTCGTGTCTTGAAAAGCTCATCAGCGATATTCAACGTCGCAAGGAGCGAGATAGTGAGGGGATCCGCGAAGCTGTAACGGCTCTTCACCTCTTCGATCTTCGCCTTGACATACGCCGATAGCCGAGCGAGGTGGTCGGCGGTTTCGTCCGATTGGATCGTGAAGGAGGTTCCCAAGACGTCGATTTTGAGCTGACGCTTCTCCATGCAATCCTAGAAGATGTCCAACTCTTCCTTCGGCGTTCGCGGCTGATTTTCACTCACGACGGGATCTTGGTCGAGTGCTGGGGATGGGGGCGGTTCTTGAACCTCGGCGTGGCGCACCGCGGAGGCTTCGGCGCGCACGGGAGCGGCCGGGGCGCTGCCGGGAGTGGTGCTACTGCCACCCGGAGCGCCAATCGGCGAGCTTCCCGAACCGGGGTTTTGCCTTTTCGCCGACGACGCGTCTTCTTCCAACTCGTCGAGGGTGTGCAAAGTTCGAACGATGACTGTTTCGATCTCGCTCTGATCCGTCTTGAACCCATCTACGAGGGATTCAAGCTCCTTCATGCGTTTCTGGGCGGACTCCAGGCCCTTCCGCAGGGTGGAATTCTCCTCCTTCAACACGTGAATGAGTTCTAGTGCTCGAGTGATCTTGCTTTCCAGCAGCCGGATCTGCTCGAGTGAGATCATTTTACCGCCACACCCGAGGCAAGGGATTCCTTGGCGCGTGCCACGATGGCTTTGAACGCCACGGGATCTTCAATCGCCATGTTGGAAAGCGCCTTGCGGTTGATCTGGACGTCCGCCAGAATCAAACCGTGGATGAACTGCGAATAGGTGATGCCCTCGGGTCGGACCGCAGCAGAAATTCGGGCAATCCACAGTCTGCGGAACTCGCCCTTCTTCCGACGACGATCTCGGTATGAGGAGGCCATTGCCTTCATGACCGCTTCTTTTGCGGTCTTGAAGAGTCTGCTTCGGCCGCCCCAGTACCCCTTGGCGGATTTCATTATCTTGTGTCGGCGATCGCGCCTCGACGTACCGTTTTTTGATCTCGGCATGGATCAAGCTCTCCTTTTCAGTTGTTGCTCTGTCACGCGAGCGCGACGCTACTTGCAGGCGTACGGAAGGAGCTTTCTCACTCTCTTCGTTTCGACCGGACTGAGCGTGGCCGAGAGCCGCAGGCGCCTCTTTCTCTTGGCGCTCTTCTTCGTGAGGATATGGCGCAAGCCCTGCTTCTTGTAACGCACCTTGCCCGTGCCGGTCACATGGTAGCGTTTGGCAGCGGCTCTTTTGGTCTTCATCTTCGGCATGATTATCCTTTCTTGGCCTTGCTTCCCTTTGGATTAAGGAGTATCGACATCGTCCGCCCTTCCATTTGGGCAGGCTTTTCAACGATGAAGGAGTCTCCGAGTTTTTCCAGGATCTGGTCAAGGACCTCCTTGCCGAGTTCCGTATGGGCAAGCTCGCGGCCCCTGAAGCGGACCGTCACCTTGACCTTGTTTCCCTCGTCCAAGAACTCCTTGACGTGTCGGGTCTTGAAATCCAGATCGTGATCGTCGATCTTCGGCTGCATCCTGATCTCTTTGATCCGGATCTGTTTCTGGTGTTTCCGCGCCTCACGGGTCTTCTTCTCGAGCTCGAACTTGTACTTCCCGTAATCGAGGATTTTGCACACCGGCGGCTGAGCCTGCGGCGCGACTTCCACGAGGTCGGCACCCGCCTCTCGAGCCATCTGCAGCGCTTCGAAGGTCGGTACGATTCCCTTCTGGTTCCCGTCCGCGTCGATCAATCGCACCTCGCGGACCCGAATGCCTTCATTAATCCTGAGATCCTTCTCGGCCAATCTACCTCCTTCCCGTTTCCAGGGTATTTTTGGGACTATAGCATCGTCGAGAGAAAAGGTCAAATGCTCCGGGCGCCGAACTATGCCTTTTCCATCAATTCATTCCACTTTTCCTGAAGATATCTCTTGAACTCGTACTCGTCGTGATAGTCCGAGGCGATATCCTCTATGGCACGCGAAATTTCGGAGAATATGCCTTTGAGGATAGGGGAGATACCGTCCGATTTCTCGGCGGGAACTGAGAATTTTGGAACGAACATGGATTGCTTGAGCTTCTCAAGCGATGAGTCACGCAGGACGCCCGTCCCCGTCTCCTCGGCGACGCTGGAATCCATGAGCTTTGCCAGGTCAACGAGCACTTCTTCCGGCGAGTAGGCCGTGATGGCTTCCTTTATGCCTTTGACCTGTATGGCTCCCAGTTTCGTGCAGCGGACGTAGTCCTTGATCTCCTGGAAGGTGGCCTCGGTCAGGAGGACGTCTCCCGGGGTCGCCGAGCTTTGCATGCGCGAGGCGACATTAACCACTTCGCCGAATATATCCTTGTCCTTTTTGATCACCGGCCCCGTGTTCAGGCCGATACGTGCCTGGAACTTCTCCTGTTCCACGCGCATCGAGCTGTATTCGAGTATCTTTCGCTGAACCGTGAGCGCCGCGACTGTCGCGTTCAAAGGGTGTTTGAAGACGGCAAGGATACCGTCGCCCATTTTCTTGACGATCGTGCCCCTATTGGCGTCTATGCACGGCACGACAATGCCCTCGAAAGCCTTGATCAGATTGAGCAGGGAAGACATATCAACTGTGGAGGACTTCTCCGTGTAGCCGGCGATATCGATGAAGAAAACCGTGAGGATCTGCGTGTTTTCCCTTCTGAATTTGAACTCGAGCTTCGCTTGCCCCAACGCGCTTTCGGTTCGCGGAAGGGCTTGCGCCTCCATCATGGACGAGATTTCCGTCTTCAGGCTTTCCGGTGGGACGGTGGTGAGAGCGGAAAGAAGGCTCTGACGAAGCTCTTCCGCAAAGCTGCCCTGGCTGAGCTCGGGGAGGAGCTTCCGAAGCGCCTGTTGCACCGGCAGACTCCCCATGCGGATGGTATCCAAAATGAGGGCGAAGGCCTCGCGCGAAACAGGTTTGGAAATGCCATTGAGTATTTCCGCCACGATGTCGGCATCTCCCGCCTGCACGTAATCGCTCACGATTTGCGCCGCGTAATCGTCCGCCATGGACAGAAGCGCGAGCAGTGCCTCGACCTTCACTCCGCGGTCGGTGTCTTCCAGGAGCAGATAGAATCGATTCGTGACGATGTCCAGGGGCGCACCCGCTCCGCGTCCGGCAAGAGCCTTGAGAATGCGCACGGCCGCGCGTCGTCCCGCCGCGGACGGGTTTGACGTCAGGTCGAGCACCTGGTGACCGATGGTCGAGTCGGCTTGACGGGCGATCAGGTCCCCGATGCGCAATTTCAGAGGATCAGACACGTCGTTCAGCTCCAAAGTCTTCAAGAGCGGAGGAATGACACGCTGGAGCCCCGCCAGGTCCATGCTCTCGAGGGTCTCGACGACGAGCTCGCGCGATTTGGGATTGAGCGCGGGATTCTGGACGATGTGGATCAGGGGGCCCACCATGATCTTTGCCGGTATGAAGCGTGCACCGCGTATATACCCGTTGAGCGAGCGAATGTTGCGCGTTGGCTCCTTGAAGTATTCGCGCGACATCTCGATGATCGACCGGGTGAGCAGTTGGCAAAGAGTGACGATGCTGGTCTCTTCGAGAAAATGGATTCTCTCCGCTCGCGAAAAATCCAGGATTTCCTGGATCCGTTTGGCCGTTGTCTTGATCTCCAAGACTCCGGCAACGCGAATGAGCCGATTCAATCGACGCAGGAAAAACGGCCGATTGAGGTCCACGCGCGCCAACTGCGTGCTGACGGCGAGCTTGTCCTTTTTTTCGGTGAAGGCGAACAGGGAAATGCATGCCTCGAATCTGTTCTGATCCTCTTTCGGAGCTGTAGCCAGAAGCGAGCGTATTTGCGCCACGGGCGGGGTCCGGTTCGACGAGCCATCGTCCTTGAAAAACGCCTGCACCTCGGCGAGCACCGAAGGAGTGGCGTACCTCTCCATGAGTGTCGCGAGGAGAGTCGCGAGCAATACTTCCTTGTTCGTTATCCCTTGGAGCGATATGTAATTCTTGCGGATCTTGCTGAATACGGTGTCCAGGTGCGCAGAGGTTATGACCGAGAATTCGCTCAGCAGATGGGGCGCGGCGCTCCTAACCTCCACGATGATCTTTTTCAGGAAATCTCCCACGAGTGCTTCCGTCTCCGTATCAACGTAAGGAGAAATCAGCAGCAGACGGTAGACGCGTGTGGGGTATCGCAGACGACCCTGGAATTGGGACAGGGATTGCAGGAATGAAAGAACGGTCTGTTTGTCCCCTTTCTGGAGGGTTTCGAGGACAAAGTTCCCCAGAGGGTTCTTGGCCTTCAAGGCATAAACGCAGAGATAACTTCCCAGGGCCGCCGGTGACAGGGACAGAACGGGCAGCTCCATCACTTCCTGGGTGCCGGTCTGCAGCATTTTGACAATTGCCGCCTGCTGCACGGACGGGAGCGCTTTGGGGAGCAGCTCCCGAATGATGGGATAGCGCTCCGCCTCCACAAGAGCCTCGGCGGCGATCTTCTTGACTTCTTCGCTCTGCTTGGGGTCCGTGAAGACAGCCTGGTTCAATTCCTGAACCTGCTGCGCGGTGGGAGAGATTGCATTGATGGCCCGCAGGATCTCCGTTCGCAGATCGTTCTCCGCGAAATGGTTGAAGTACTTCACCAGCATGCCCGTGGAGGACGGGGCGCGGATGGCCATGAGCGCCTGGATGGCGGCAATCCTTTGGGAAGGGCGGCCGCGTTCGATGATCTGATAGAGATGGGGTATGGCGACTTCGTTGCCCAGGGATCCGGATGAACGTATCGCGGCTTCGCTTATGCCGATGTCGGAGCTGTAGATTTCCTTGACGAGAAGGGTGAAGATTTCTTCGTCGTAGAAGTTCTTCAGGAGGCCAAGAGCCGTGATTTTAGCTTCCTTGCCAAGTGCGTCGGTTGAGCTCTTCGGTACTGAATTCGGCGTCATAATTTAATAACTATCTCGCACTGATAGTCGAACGCATCCTATAGTGGTGACTTGACGTTGTCAACGCCAGCGATTGTATACGCATCCGATTCATTCTATAGTTTAATAATGAATCGGGCTCTCGTGCTCAGGATTTTGCCCTTCATTTTGGTCATAGCGGGATGCTCTACGAACCCGACCAACCCGTCGTTGGCGGCGGACTACTATAATGTGGCAAACTCCTATGTCGATCTCGGGCAGTACGACAAAGCCATCGAGCGCTATCAGGATGCACTGAGACTGGACCCGACCCTTGCGAAAGCGAACTATAACCTCGCCCTTGCGTACGCTCACTTGAAGCGGACCGATGACGCGGTGACGATCCTGAAACGGCTTCTTCAGAACGATCCCGAAAACACTCAGTTCCTGTCCACCCTCGGCTGGGCATACCATCTGGGGGGCAAGGACGAGGAGGCGCTTGCGCAATACAGCGCCGTGTTGACCCTTTCTCCCGCTGATGTGAACGCTCTCTACAACAGCGGCATCATTCTGTGGAAGATGAAAAAGGAGTCGGAAGCGCTTCAGAAATTCATGTCGCAGCTTGCCCTGACTCCCGATGATACGGACGCTTTGTATGCCGCCGGCGCCCTGGAGCTCTCACTGGATAACGCCCCGGCCGCCTCCGACACGCTCAGCCGATATGTGGCGAAGAAGCCGGGGGATATCGATGCGTGGTACCTGGTCGCCGCGAGCGCAGAGCGGCAGCAAAAGTACGCACGGGCTCTCGAGGCCTACGACACGATCATCGCCGCCGACGGGAAGCAGGGCGACGCGCTGTACGGCGAGGCGCGGCTGCTCCTGACGGTCGTCGAGGATCCACAGCGCGGGCTGGACAATCTTACGAAGGCTTTATCCGCCGGGTTCAAGGATACGGTGGCCATCAAAGCGCTCCTCGACTCTTCCGCGCTCCTGGACAGGGACAAAGTGGAAGCAATTCTCAAGACTGCCAAGCTCATGCCGGAACAGACATCGTCGGCCGCGAAGTAGCCCTCGAGGCCGACGCACAAGGGACTATTTCAGCGAGCCGAGGGCCTTTTTGATCTGGTCCTGTGTGTCCTCTGGAGACTTCGAAGAATCGATATCTTTCAAAAGTGCCCTGCCGCGATAAAATCCGATCAGCGGTTCGGTCTGCTTTCGATAAACATCCAGACGGTTTGTAATGGATTCCAGGGAATCATCAGGCCGGACGTAGACGGGCCCGCCGCATTTGTCGCAGACGCCCTTCACCTTGGAGGGCATGTTCGTCACGTGGTAGATGGCTCCGCAACTCTTGCAAATCTCACGGCCCGAGAGGCGTTTGACCACTTGCTCGTCGGAGATCGAGAAGTTCACTACCGCGTCCAACTTCTGGAACTTTTCCAGGGCTTCGGCCTGGGGGATGGTGCGCGGGAATCCGTCGAGGATATACCCCTTTTGCGCGTCCGCCTGCGTGAGGCGCTCCCTTACAAGGCTCACCGTGAGCTCGTCGGGGACCAGATCCCCGCGTCCTACGATCTCTTTCACCTTTTTGCCCAGCTCCGTCTCGCGTTTGATGGCGTCGCGGAAAATGTCTCCCGTGGAGATCTGGGGGATTCCATACTCTTTGCTCACGATCACCGCGAGCGTGCCCTTGCCGGCTCCCGGAGGGCCGAGAAAAATCAGCTTCATCTTTACACCTCTGCTACGACGGTCACCGGTTCGGGACCGTATTTTCTGAGAATTTCGTATCGGACGGTGCACTCACGCGTGCAATACTGCCCGTCGTATCCCTTTCCGCGGGGAAACACCCTCCCGCAGTTCGCACATTCCGAATAGAGGCGCGTACACTCTTCCGAGCAATAGGCGCGGTTGACGAGCGCAGCGGTCGGCACGTATTTGCCGCATGTGTGGCAGACCACGAAGAGGGTCACGTGCCGCTGGCGAAATCGTTGAGGTATGCGACCTGTGCCGGGGTGAGCGTGTCGATCCTTCGACCCATCGTGGCGAGCTTCACCGAGGCGATCTCCTTGTCCTGGGCGCGGTCTATCGTATACACGCGCTTCTCCATACCCTTGCCATCTTTTGCCAGCCGTACGAGGGACAGGAACTGATTGGCAAAAGACATGTCCATGACCTCGGATGGGTGGCCTTCCGCCGCGGCGAGATTGACGAGCCGTCCCTTGGCGAGGAGATAGATCTTGCGACCGTCCTTCATCGTGTATTCTTCATTGTTGGCGCGCACTTCCCGAACAGCGGTCGATACCGCCGCAAGATCGGGAATGTTGATCTCGCAGTCATAATGCCCCGTGTTGCAAATGACGGCGCCGTCTTTCATGATTTCGAAGTGGCGTCGGATGATGACATCCTTCACGCCGGTTGCCGTGATGAAAACGTCACCGATTGCAGCCGCCTCATCCATGGGCATTGTCTCGAAACCATCCAGCATTGCGCGGAGGGCCAAGATCGGATCGACTTCGGTAACGACGACGTGAGCCCCTAGGCCGCGTGCCCGTGAAGAGACGCCCCGCCCGCAGTGACCGTATCCGGCGACGACGAAGGTCTTTCCGGCCAGGAGAATCGAGGTCGCGCGAAGGATTCCATCTATAGAAGACTGGCCCGTTCCATAGACATTGTCGAAATCGCATTTCGTCTCGGCATCGTTTACCGCGATGACCGGATAGAGCAGCTTTCCCGCCTCGCCCATGGCCCGCAGGCGGTGGACACCGGTGGTGGTCTCCTCCGTCCCACCGAGTATCCCGTGGGCGAGGTCTTTGCGCGAGCTGTGCACGCGGAAAATCAGATCCGCGCCGTCATCCAGTGTGAGAGTAGGGGAGAACTCCAATGTCTTGTCGATCGCCCAGTAGAACTCGTCCCGCGTCTGGCCGTGCCAAGCGTACACCGAGATTCCGTCAGACGCCAACGCGGCAGCTACGTCATCCTGTGTGGAAAGAGGGTTGCATCCCGACCATGAAACATCGGCGCCTGCCGCAACCAGTGTCTTCACGAGAACCGCTGTCTCTTTTGTTACATGGAGGCATCCGGCAATTCGCATTCCTTTGAGCGTCTTAGCTTTTCCGTGTTGTTCACGGAGAGCCATGAGCACCGGCATCCGCGATTCAGCCCATTCAATCCGTAATTTTCCCGCGGCCGACAGCCCCGGATCCTTGATTTTGCTATTCTGCATGAGGTCTCCTCGACTGGATAGTAGTGCCCGCCCTTGGGGGTAGTCAAGCTTTTGCGCGCAAGCGAAGGGCGGCGGCGGATTCGTTGATGAGCCTCATTGCCTCGGAAGCTCGCCGCGAGGTCAAGCGATCAAAGATCCACTCCCTTGGCTCTTCGAGAAACTTCCTCAGGGGCAAAGCCTGCAGTGCCGTACCTAGTCCAAACGCGCGACTCCCGCCGTGAAGCAGGAATCCGCGATGAATGAGGCCCCTGTCATATCCTATCAAAAGGGGTTTCCAATCTTTCCGCCGGTACAATGGTGGCGCCGAGAAGCAAAACCCGATTCGGAGTTCCTGCATTGTTGCCAGCAGATCTATGCGACGAACTCTGCCGGTCTTCCACCAGAAAAACTGGGCCTCTGCATCGATCAACTGTAGCGTCGTTCCAACTGCTTCTACGCACAAAGCGCGGAAAGAGGAAGAATCGACCCCGTAGCTGTTTCGGAGAAATATCAGCGGCCGTGAGTGTCCTCCAAAGTGGGGCAACAGTCGCAGGAGGCCGTGTCTTTGGAGGGCCAGCACACGGGACAATGCTGTTGGACGCGAAACCCCGATCTGGCGCGCGATCAAGGCCGTATTGAGAGGGTTGCCATTCATGGGCGTAAGCAGCGCGGATAGTTTTTGCAACTCGAATTCCCGACAGGTGCCTCTCATACCTCATGAAAACGCAAAAAACGCAAGGCGCTTGCGTTTTTTGCGTTTTCATGAGGTATATGAAGTTGGTCCCCAGATTTAGAGGGGCGATCGGGGGTCGACGCCCTTCGGGCCGCGGCGGGAGGAAGAAAAAGGCATTTTTTTTGATCTTTTTTCGTGGCCGAGCTTGACACATATAATGAATGAGTATATAACCCCATCTTGCCTCAAGTGATGCACTTGCCTCCGGCTCTGATCAGAGGGGGAAAGTATCGTCTCTGGGGCATAATGCGTGAAGGGGCCAAAGCGGCTCTGGGAACGCTGAATGGCCTACCGGCGCCTGGAATACAGTCGCCTGACGGCCCCGCTGCAGAGTACTGCAGCTGCG
>Ga0265316_10007444_pt1 | contig 10319 bp, 7 predicted proteins | sample 4522metaG_FD_202092 | JGI IMG/M metagenome (GOLD analysis project Ga0265316, IMG submission 202092) | Rhizosphere microbial communities from Carex aquatilis grown in University of Washington, Seatle, WA, United States - 4-5-22 metaG | ecosystem: Host-associated > Plants > Roots > Rhizosphere >...
GTCGCCCGGCCCGGTCGCGCCGCCCCCGGCGATCACGACCTTGGCCGGCCGAAGAACTCGGTCTCGAACTCGGTAGCCGCGCTGAACCTCGGCCACGACCTCGCCATCGGGGCGCTCCGGGGCGGGGAAGCTCGCGACCGCTTCGTGTTCGTGCGGGTCGAACGGACGGCCGATCACTTCGATCGGGGTCACGCCCTCGCTCTCGAGCAGCTGGCGCAGCTTGCGGTCGACCAGCACGATGCCCTCTATCCAGCCGGCGCCGCGCAGCTCGGCCGGCATGGCCTCCAGGGCTCGATCGAAGTCGTCGGCCACCGCCAGCAGCTTGCGCAGCAGGGACTCGCTGGCCAGGCCCAGCTCGCGCTCCCGATCCTCCGCGGTGCGGCGGCGGAAGTTGGCAAAGTCGGCGGCCGTCCGCTGCAGGCTGGCCAGATGGTCGGAGGCCTGGGTCTGGGCGGCATCGAGCTCGGCCCGAAGCCGTTCCATCTCGGCGCCGGCTTCGATCGATGGTTCGTCCGAGGGCTCGCCCGATGAGGGCTGACCCGGCCAATCGCCGGCGGCGCCTCGATGGTGCGTTCGCGATGTGATGGGTCGATCAGGCATAGAGGTGCTCCACCAGCTCGTTCATGAGGTCCGAAACGAATTCGACGGACGCGATCGCCTGCGGGTACGACATGCGTGTGGGCCCGAGGACGCCGACGACGCCGACCGCCCCTTCGATCCGCCCGTACGGCGCCAGGATCAGCGAGACGTCTTGCATCTCCAGCGGACTGTTCTCGTGGCCGATGAATACCTGGATGCTGCCGGCACGCGCCACCGCCTCGACCAGCGAGCCCAGATACGCTCGATTCTCGAGCGCCGTGAAGATCTGGCGGACCTTCTCGCTGCGGTCGAACTCCGGCGCGGCCATGACGTTGAGCAGGCCGTCGCTGAAGAGATCGTCGATGACGGCCGCGTCGAACTCGCGCATCGAGCGCACGAGGAGCTCGCCGACCCGGTGCAGTATCTCGGACTCGTCGCCGCCTTCGGGCCCGGTCGGCAGGTCGGCCAGGGCCGCCTGGATCTCGTCGGCGGTTCGGTCCACTGTCAGCACGTTCAGCAGCCCGGCGACCCGGCTCAGGGCGTCCTGGTCGGTGGCCGAGGAGAGGTTGTGGAGGACCTGGCGGGTCGTCCCTTCGCGGAAGACCACGATCATCAAGGCCAGGCGCTCCTGGACCGAAAGCAGTTCCACGCGGCGGACGCGCGCGGCCTTGGGCTTAGCGGTCGTGGCCAATCCCGCGGTGCCGGCCGTGGCCGACGCGAGCGTGCTCGCCGCGAGGCGGAACCACTGCTCGCTGGCGAACTCGACCTGGCCGAACTGATGGCGGATCATGCGCTGCTCGACGGGCGGCAGGGGCTTGTCGTCGGCCAGCACCTGGACGTAGTAGCGGTAGCCGGCGTCGGTCGGCACGCGACCGGCGCTGGTATGGGGATGCGTCAGCAGGCCCAGCGTCTCCAGGTCGGCCAGGATGCTGCGAACCGTGGCGCTGCTCACGCCGAGCGCGTAATGCGCCACGAGCGAGCCCGAGCTGACCGGCACGGCCGAGGTTACGTATTCGTCGATGACGGCCCGCAGGATGTCGCCCGATCGGGCGTCCAGCGAGTCGTTGGAGCGGCGTGGTCGTCGCGCCATAGCGATGTCTCCGATTCTTTCCGTCGAGCGGAGCCCGGTTGGGGGCGACGCCGGTACGTCCAGTCCGAGGCGTTGCCCCGGGACTGCGTCACCGCCGATTCCCCGGCCGGCCGGGCCCCGGCGGCTGGTTAGCACTCTCACCATGTGAGTGCTAACAGACTGCGCCGATGGTAGCAGTCGGGCCGGGAGAGTGTCAACGGCTCAGGCGAGAGGCGCGATGGCGTGGCATGGAAACGCCCCGGCGGGGCGAACCCGCCGGGGCGTTTGTCGATACGGGGTTGAGCTTCTACAGGTGGCCGACGTTGACCGTTCCGGCTCCTCGTCGGGACAGAGCATCGACGGTGACCGCAGCCAGCAGAACCAGGCCGGTGGCAATCAACTGCCACGAGATATCGAGGCCCAGAAGATACAGGCCGTTGTAGATCGCGCCGATGACCAGACCACCCAGAAGACCGTGGATGGCTCGACCACGTCCGCCGGCGAGGCTCGTGCCGCCGATGACCGCAGCCGCGACGGCGTAGAGGACCAGCTGGCCGCCGTTGATGTTGGTGCTCATGCCGCCCTGCCAGGACAGGTAGATGAGACCGGCGATGCCGGCGGTGAACGAGCAGAGGACGAAGCCCCAGGTCCTGACTGTCAGGACGTTGACGCCGGCCCTGCGGGCCGCCTCCGCGTTGCCGCCGACGGCGTACATGTGGCGTCCGAACTGGGTCCGCTCCAGAAGGAGGGTCCAGGCCGCGAGCACGACGAGGACGACCGGCAGCACCCAGGGCACGCCCGCGATGCGCAGGTATGTGCCGCGGTTGACGTTGCAGATGAAGACGACCAGGAACCCGGCCACGGCCATGAAGCCGATCTTGGCGATGGTCAAACCGATCGGCGGTGCAACAAGACCGCTGCGGCGACGTCCGGTGTCGCGCATCCACATCGTGACGCCGAGCACGCCGATGATGACCACCAGGCCGATCCAGCCAATGGTGGGATCGATGTTGGTGTTGACGATGCCGTAGAGGAACTGCTGGTTGGGCAGAGCGGTGGCGGTGATGGGGACGGAGCCGCCGGCGCCGAGCAGGATGATCATCACCCCGAACCAGGCCAGGTAGCCAGCCAGTGTTACCACGAAGGCGGGCAGCGACAGCCGGGTGATGATCAGGCCCTGGAGCAGCCCGATCGCAACGCAGACGACCAGACCGCCGATGATGGCCAACCACCATGGGAAGTTGTTGCCGGGCTGGACCATATTGGCGGCAACGATGCCGCCGATGGCGCCGACGTAGCCCATCGACAGGTCGATCTCACCCAGCAGCAGGACGAATCCTTCGCCCATAGCCAGCACGATGAAGACCGAACTCTGGATGAACAGGTTGACCAGGTTGCCGGCCGTGAGGAACCGGCCGGACGGGCTCACGATCTGGAAGACGATGGTGACGAGCGCCAAAGCGACCACGACCGGCAGGATGCCTGCGTCGCCGCTCTTGATTCGTACGAACCAGGCCCGCAGATACTGGTCTAGGGACCCGGCCACTATCTCGGGCGGGATGACGTCGACCGCAGCAGCGGTGAGATCAGGCGCCGCCTCGGCTTCGGCCGCCAGGGCGGAGGGAGCGGCTTGGCTCCCCGGTTCGTCCTCCCGGGCCATGTTCAGTCCCTCCTTGGGCTGGCGGCAGCCTCGCGGCTGGACCCACCGGTAGTCATGAAGTCCACCGTGCTCTGCCGGTCGAACGCGGAGATTCGGTCCTGGGCGACCATCCGCCCGAGGTGCAGGACCGCGACGCGATCGGCAACTTCGAAGACGTCGTTGAGGTTGTGGGAGATGACCATGACGGCGAGCCCGTGATCCTTGAGCCGCCTCACCAGGTCCAGGACCATCTTGGTCTGGGCGACGCCGAGCGCCGCGGTGGGCTCGTCGAGGAGGACGAGCTTGGAGTTCCACATGACGGCCTTGGCGACCGCGACCGACTGACGCTGGCCGCCCGAGAGCGTGGCGACGGGCTGGCGGATCGAGCGCACAGTGGTCACGTGCAGGCCGGCCAGCGTGGCGGCGGCGGCCCGCTCCATGTCGTCTTCATTAAGGAATATGCCGCTCAATCGCTCGCGGCCCAGGAACATGTTCTGGACGATGTCGAGGTTGTCCGCCAGGGCCAGGTCCTGGTAGACGGTCTCGATCCCCAGCGACGCGGCATCCCGCGGGCTGCGGATGTGGACCTGCTTGCCCTCGAAGAACATCTCGCCCTGGTCCGGCTGATGGATCCCGGCGATGCATTTGGTAAGTACGGACTTGCCGGCGCCGTTGTCGCCGCAGAGGGCGGTCACCTGTCCGGCGGGAAGGTCGAGGTCGACGCCATAGAGCGCCTGGACGGCGCCGAAATGCTTGCTGATACCCCGGAGCTTCAGCAGCGGCTCACTCTGTGAGCCCGAAGCGACACCCTCCCGCTTCCCCTCCTGCGGCTGGGCTCCACCGCTCCCCTGAGGCTGCGCCGAGCCCCGCGTCTCGGGACGACCGGGATCGCCGGCCATGCCATTCGATGTCACCTGTGTAACTCCCATCTGCAGTAGCGCAGCGGCCCCATGTCGGTTTCCGGTTCGATGTTCGATGGTAGCGCCGTGCCGCACCCGTGTGGTACGGATGCGGCACGGGCGACGCCTCGGGGGCCTAAACGCTTTCGCGTATCGGCCCCCGCGACTTGCTGCGGACTAGGAGATGTTGGCCTTGGTGCAGACGTCCGCGCCAACGGCGGTGCAGAGGTCCGTCACGGAGACGAACTTGTCCTTGATAACGGTGGCTTCCATGTTCGCGCCGTTGACCCAGAGCGGGGTCAGGAGGGACGCGGGCTCGGTGATCGAGGCATCCTTGGGATCAGTGGTCGTGCCGTTCATGAGGCTGGCGGGCGGGGTCTGGCCGGCACGAAGGTACGTGGCGACCGCGACTGCGTCCTGGGCCTCGAGGTAGATCGGCTTGTAGACGGAACCGCACTGGTAGCCCTGAAGCACGTTCTCCATGCCCTGGAGAGTCGCGTCCTGGCCCGTCGTGGGGACAGTGTTGGCCGGGACACCCTTACCCTTGAGATCGCCGATGACCGCGTTGCCGAGGCCGTCGTTGGCCTCGATCGTGGCGTTGATCTCCGGGTGAGCGGTGTACTGCTGCGAGAAGATCGTTCCACCGGTGGAGTTGGTCCAGCCGGGGGTGAGCACTTCGTTGACCAGCGTCATGCCGGCGCTGTTGGTGGCACCGGGCGCGACCTGGGCCACGGACTGGCCCCAGACCACGCTGTTGTAGCCCTTGGCGAAGTCGATCGCGTTCGGGTCGGTGTCCTGGCCGCCGTCAAGGGTGAAGACCTTCGGGGACTTGACGTTCCACGCGGTGACGCAATCCATGAAGCCCTTACCGATGAGCTTGCCAACCTGCACGTTGTCGAAGCTGACGTAGTACGTGTTGGTGCCCTGGAAGGTGGCTCGGTCGTAGCTGATCATGGCCACGCCATGAGCGGCCGCGTAGGCCTGGATCTGATTGCCGACGGTGCTGTCGATCGGGGCCATGACCAGGACCTTTGCGCCGTTGGTGATGTCGGCCTGGGCCATGGACAGCTCGGTGGCGTCGACGCCCTGAGCGTTGTCGATCTTGAAGTCAGTGGACTTGTACCCGGCGGCCGTGAAGGCCTGGGTGAGATACGGGGCGTCGAACGAGACCCACCGGGTCGACGACGTCGTGTCCGGCATGATCACGCCCACGAGGCCGGAACCGGCGGCGGTCACGGAAGTGAGCTTGGCCATAGCCGAGAAATCGGGCGTGAAGTCGGTGACGGCCATCGACACGCCGGCCGCGCTGGGCGCAGCCGTCGGCGCCATGGTCGGAGCGGGTGTCGGCGTAGCCGACGCCGAGCAGCCGGCCACGAGGGCGGCGACGGCAACGAACGATGCTGCGAGCTTCCTGGTATCCAAGACGAGACTCCTCCTTGCCAGTGTGTTGCTTGTCTGATGGCCCGCGCGCTGGTAGGTCGCGCGGAAACACTATGCCGTCAGACAGTGCTCAGGGAAAGTTGCCCTGAAAACTTGGGCCTTCCATCACCTCCTTGCGCCGGCTCGGCCACGCTCCACCTGTCTAGAGGTGGACCGGCTCGCCGCCGGAAATCGACAGGATCCGGATCGCCCGACAGCGGGACGATCGTTGGGTCCTGAAGGATAGGGGCGAATGCTAATTCCGATGCGCCGATGAGCAGCGCGTCAGCGCCCAGCCGAGCCGTCGTCAGCTCGAGCATGGCGCGCGGCGCCGGCATCGCTCGCGCATTGAGCTCCCGCAGGAGCGCTTCCTTCGAATACGGGTAGATGCGGGCGTTCAAGCCGCCGAGCGCCACTCGCGACGGGTTGAAGATGTTCACCAACCCGGCGATCCCTATGCCCAACCAGCGACCCGATTCGGCCATGGCATCGAGCGCTCGCACGTCGCCCGTGGCGGCCGCTGCGAGCAAGTCCGAGACGGCCGCGCTGCCACCCGAGGGGTCGCGTCCTGATCGCACCAATAGCGCCTCTTCGCCGAGCTTGGACTCCCAGCAGCCGCGCGAACCGCAACGGCATTCGGGGCCGTCGGGGTCGATGACCATATGCCCGACCTCGCCAGCATAACCGGCCGCTCCGATAAGCGCGCGTCCGCCGACAACGACTCCCGCCCCAAGACCACCCTCGCCCCACAGGCAGATGAAGTCGTCGGTCCCTCTTCCGGAGCCGCGGAGGTGTTCCGCCCAGGTCGCCAGATCGGCGTCGTTGCCCACGAATACAGGCACGCCGAGGGAGTCGAAACGCCGGCGAACCATCGCCCCCAGCGGAACGTCATGCCATCCCAGGTTTGGCGCGTGGAAGACGTGACCGTCTTCCGCCCGCACGACCCCCGGCACGGACACGCCGATGGCCACGAGGCGCGGCCGCCTGGGCAGTTGGTCCAACATCCGGGCGACCAGCTCATAGGCTTCGTCCAGCGTCGAGGCGAGGCTTGAAGCCGATAGAGCCTGATCTATCTCCGCGGAAGCGACGACCGAGGCGCCGAGCCGGATGACAGCGGCTCGAATCCAGTCCGTCGAGAACTCGAGCGCCAGAACGGCCGGCCCGTCGGCGGATAGCTCGGCGATGGGCGACGGCCGGCCGGGCGCGGACTGAGGCAGCGTCCGGTCCCTGGCGCGCTCCAGGACGAGACCGCGGGCCGCAAGCTCGGCGACCAGTGAAGCCACCGTGCTCCTGTTGACGCCCAGGCTGAGCACCAACTCGGAGCGCGTCATCGAGCCGCGCAGGTGTAGCTGACCGAGAATTCGGCTCAGATTCCGACGTCTGATCTCACCCTGCGCGATCTCCGCGCGGATCCTTAATGCCAAAGTCGCTAGCTCCTCGTTTGGGCGTCGAGGACTCGGCTGTTGGGCACACCCTGCCTTGCCCGGAGCAAACCCGGGTTACCTTGCGTCTTGGGCGACCATCAATGCATACCTATGTAGCATACGTGTGCTCGCGCCGTCAAGGGTTGGCCGGTCTCACTGGGCCAATCATACCCCAATTGGTGCGGCACACAACAAACCTCTGTTTGCGTTCCGCCCGTTGTCACGATTCTTTGCCAACTCGGTCATCCACGGACGGCTCATTCGGCGGAGATGGCCGGCTTGAATGGGGTCCGGGCGAGGCCTAGAGGAGCCGCTCGAAGAGTTCGTTGCTCAGAAGGCGGCCGCGAAGAGTGAGGCGCAGGCGACCTTCGCCGTCGAGATCGATTGCCTCGACCAGTCCGTTCGATCGGCCCCAGGCGAAGGCGTCCGCCGCGGCCGGCGCCACGGCCAGAGACGCCGGCACTCCCCGATCCAGCCTCAGCGCCAGGATCAAGCTCTCGGCGACGGCCGTTCGCTCGGAAACGGTCTCGCGATCGCCCGGCGGGACCGACCCGTCGCCCTCGGCCGGCAGCAGAGCGGCGATGTACGGCTCCAGCGCGGCCGCGTTCCAGCGCCGGACCGTCCCGTCGAACGCATGCGCGCCCGGCCCGACCGCTTCGTACGACCGGCGCTCCCAGTACGCCAGGTTGTGGCGGCTTTCGTGGCCGGGCCGCGCCCAGTTGGATATCTCGTAACCGCGCCAGCCGGCAGCGGCGAGGGTTTCCGTGGCGGCGCGGTACTGGTCCGCGGCTCTGTCGTCATCCTGCTCGCGGCGGGCCGTCTCCCGCCACCGCCTCGCGCCCGGGACCGTGGGAAGGTGATCGCCGATCTCACCGGTCAGGCCCTCCGCATCGGGGTCGTCGAGCGTCAGGGCGTAGATCGACAGATGGTCCGGGCGAAGCTCGAGGGCGGCGCGCAGCGTCGCTTCCCAGGCGGCGACCGTCTGGCCCGGGACGTCGTACAGGAGGTCGAGGTTCACGGAGCCGATGCCGGCCGCGCGTGCCTCGGCCACCGCCGCGGCCACGTCTGCCGGGGAGTGGCGCCGGCCGAGGCGTCGCAACTCGGTGCCGTCCATGCTCTGGGCCCCGAACGAGACGCGGTTGACGCCGGCCGCCGCGAAGGCCGTCAGATCGCCCCGCTCGTCCGGGCCGGGATTTGCCTCGAGCGTGACCTCGGCGTCGGGGCGGAGCCCGTAACGGCGCCGCACGGTCGCGAGCAGCCGCTCGAGCCACTCGGCCGGGATCAATGACGGCGTTCCGCCGCCGAAGTACACGCTGCCCAGCGGGCCGCGCGGGCCGACCTCGGCGGGCAGACCGCGCTCGGCCGGCAGGCCCGGGCCAGTCTCGGCCGGTCGGCCGAACCGCTCGTCGAGTACGTCGGCCCGCAGTTCCAGTTCGCGGGCGACGGCCTGGTAGAGCCGCTCCGTCCTGGCGCGCGGCCCCCTCGCGGCGCTGCCGGCATAGACCACGAAGTCGCAGTAGGGGCAATGGGCCACGCAAAACGGAAGGTGGATGTACAGGGCGACGGGCGGCTGAGGCGAGCTCACCGTCAGAGCGTAGCCGGGTCCCGCCGGCCGCACGCAAACCGGCCGCCCGGCGAGCCACTCGGCGCGCAGCTTCGGCGCGGGTCGCTCGCCTCGCCCCGGTCCCTGCTACCGGGCGGCGTCGCCGCCGGGCGCCTCGTCCGAGCGTCGGACGTCGTGCCAGCCTTCGGGCCGGCGCAGCGCCTCGATCTCGTCAGGCTCGGGGCCGCGTCGGACCTGGCCGGCATGGCCGGTGCAGACGAACAGCGCGAACGTCGTCACCGTGTGGGCCAGGATCGCCGCCCCGATGCCGCCCGTTCGAACGGTGGCCCAACCGCAGGCCAGGCCGATCCCGAGCGTCAGAAGCAGCATGTAGCGATGCCGGCCCGGGGCCGCCATGCGCGTGGCCAGGACGTAGACGATCGTCTGAATCAGGATGGAGCTGCCGTCGGGCAGGCCGGCGGCCAGCAGCATGCCCTGGAGCGCCCCTCTAAACGCGGCTTCGTCGATGACGGCGGTGACGATCGAGTTGATCGCCGCGCCCGGGTACGCCGACGGCGCCGGCAGCCGCAGGTAGCCGTATCGGTACCAGGCGAAGGCGGCGGCCTGGACCGCGCCGATGGCGGCCAGCGACAGCCCAAAGGTGAGGACGTCGACGTGGTTCCCGACGACCAGGAACAGGATGTAGTGCGGCTGCGGGTGGACGTAGTAGATCGCCGCCAGAAACCCCAGACCGAGCGCGTACCAGCAGAGGCGCGTCCAGAACCCGCGCTGGTAGCGATTGCCCGGCTCGTCGAACTCTGCGGCACCGAATGATTCGGACTGCAGCCGGAGCAGGATCAACGCCAGCAACAGGACGGTGGCCAGGATTATTCGAAACTGGTCCGAGGTCATACCTCGTCCATTCGGAGCACCGCCAGGAAGGCTTCCTGTGGTATCTCCACGGACCCCACCCGCTTCATCCGCTGCTTCCCCTCTTTCTGTTTCTCCAGCAGCTTACGCTTGCGGGTGATGTCGCCGCCATAGCATTTTGCGAGAACGTTCTTGCGCATGGCGGCGACGGTTTCGCGGGCGATGACGTTCGAGCCGATGGCGGCCTGCACGGCGATCTCGAACATCTGGCGCGGTATCAAGCCGCGCAGCCGGTGGACCAGCTCGCGCCCGATGGCCTGCGCTCGATCGCGGTGGACGATGACCGACAGGGCGTCGACCGGCTCGCCCGCGACCAGCACGTCGACCTTGACCAGGTTGGCGGCGCGATATCCGATCTCCTCGAACTCCATCGAGGCGTAGCCCTGGGTGCGCGTCTTGAGCTGATCGTAAAAGTCGACGATGACCTCGCCCAGCGGCAGCTCGAAGTTGAGCATGACGCGCTTGGGGTCCAGATACTCCATGTCGAGGAAGCTGCCGCGCCTGTTCTTGGCCAGCTCCATGAGCGTGCCGATGTAGGTCGTCGGGGTCACGATCCCGAGCTTGACCCAGGGCTCCAGAATCTCCTCGATGATCCCCGCGTCGGGCATCTTGGACGGGTTGTCGACGTCGACGGTGCCCTGGTTGTTGATCAGCACGATCTTGTACTGGACGGACGGGGCGGAGGCGATCAGCTCCTGGCCGAACTCGCGCTCGAGGCGCTCCTGCACGATCTCCATGTGCAGCAGGCCGAGGAAGCCGCAGCGGAATCCGAAGCCAAGCGCGACCGAGCTTTCGGGCTCGAAGCTAAAGCTGGCGT
>Ga0265316_10007445_pt1 | contig 10319 bp, 7 predicted proteins | sample 4522metaG_FD_202092 | JGI IMG/M metagenome (GOLD analysis project Ga0265316, IMG submission 202092) | Rhizosphere microbial communities from Carex aquatilis grown in University of Washington, Seatle, WA, United States - 4-5-22 metaG | ecosystem: Host-associated > Plants > Roots > Rhizosphere >...
CGGTATGGCCGAGACTGAATTTTCTATTGTCCGTTTTCACGGAGATAAGGATGCTGCTAAAAAAGTATATGAAGGATTTACGCCTCTTTCAGCCGGTGATATTGCTGATGCTATTCTCTATGTTATTACCAGGCCGCCGCATGTGTGCATTAATGAAATGCTTATAATGCCAACCGCGCAAGCCAGTGCTACTGCTGTAAACCGGGTGAAGGAATAAGAAGTTATAGAAGTTATAGAGTACTTATTATAATTTTTGAGTAATGATAGATTATTGGAAAATTCATAAAATACGGCTATTATTTTCTTTTGATTTTATTTAAAGGAAAAATCATAGATACCTGCTTTTTATACTGAATGAATTCATCGCCAAAATCCTTAAAAAGACGTTTTTCTTCTGTAAGTTTAAGATAAAACATAACCAACGGAATACATAGCAGCAATAAAACTAAAACCGATGGCGAATCGCAAAAAATACCGAGAGAGAAATAACTCATAAAAGCACCGAATACCATTGGATTCCTGGTGTAAACATAAGGTCCGGAAATCACAAGCTTTTCAGTCCTGGGACTTACAGCAAGACCAAATCCATCTGCAGGACCACCCTTCCCGGTTTTAAACAATGCCAGGTTGGACCATATCATGAAAAACAAACCAGGTACAAGGAATATCAATCCAAGTATAATTCTAAATGAAGTATTTGCAATTATTGAAAAATTAAGAAAGCAATAGGGCGATTTCGCCAATCCTATCAATCCAAACGGTATGAATAATCCAAATAGAGAGATTCCAATGATATACCCCAAAATGTGACGGATAATTTTGGTTGTTTTCATAATGATTAAAAATTGAATAGTAGGCTAAAGTGGAAATATAATTTTAAAAATAGTCAGAAATATTCCAAAAACCATAAATTAGTATTTTAATCTGATGTTAGAATAAGTTCATATTATTCAATTTTTGAAATTAAGAATTAAGAAGACTAATTTTTTATTTTTTTTATTATTCCTTTTTACTTCTAGTTCTTTTGGACAAATTAAGTTTGAAAGGGGATATTTCATTGATAATGATAATACAAAAACCGAGTGTCTAATAAAGAATAATGATTGGAAAAATAATCCTGCTGAATTTCAATACAAATTAAGTGAGAATGATGACTCCAAAACAGGAGATGTAAAGGGAGTCAAAGAATTTGGAATATTTGGTTACTCTAAGTATGTTAGATTTAATACTGAGATTGATCGATCAAGTGAGGAAGTTAATAATCTTACGTACATAAAAGATCCTATTTGGTCAAAGGAACAATTGTTTTTAAAGATACTTATAGGAGGAAAGGCTTCACTTTATTCTTATGTGGACGGGAATTTGCAGCGATTTTTTTATTCAACAAACGATTCTTTTGCTAAACAGTTGATTTATAAGCAATATTTACAAGGGGACGACGAAATAGCTACTAACTTCAAGTTTCGTCAACAATTGTGGGTTGATGTGAAATGTTCAACAACTAAGAAGACTATAATAGAAAGTATTGATTACAGACAAAAAGAACTTGAAAAATATTTTAAAAATTATAATGAATGTTTGGGAGACACAGTTGTTGTTCCTTATACCAAGAAAAGCAGAAATTTATTTAACCTGAAAATTTCTCCCGGGATAAATTACTCGTCATTAACAGTAAAAGGTAGCTCATTTAAAAATAGTAGTACTGTATTCAGTAACACATATAATTTCAGAATAGGATTAGAAGCAGAATATATTTTGCCAATTAACATGAATAAATGGGGAATTATGATTGAGCCAACATATCAAACTTTTCATTCTGAATCGAAAACTGATTTTGAACATTGGACAGTTAACTATAATTATTTTGAACTTCCAATTGGAGTTAGATATTATTTCTTCTTAAATAAAAATTTAAAAATATTTCTTAATGCTTTTTATATTCCATATTTTGGTCTCAATTCTCATTCAACTATTGACATAAATAATTCGCCATACTTAATTATTAAATCACAAGAAGATTTAGCAATAGGAGGTGGAATTGAATATAAAAGGATAAGTGCCGAAATCAGATATTATACAAGTCAGGAAATTCTATCTGGTTATTTCTCTTGGAGTTCTGATTATAGAAAATTATCTTTTATCATAGGTTTTAAGTTATTTAATACTAAGCAAAAATAAGTATAAAAGCAGGGTTTGGAAATTTGATGCTTCTAATTATTATTTTGGTTATTTTACGCATATAATGCTTACACCAATGGGATTTGATTTGACTGAAAAATTAATAAAATTAGTTTTCTTTAAAATCATCTCGACTTCTTTTTGAGTATATGCAGCATTTAATGAAGTAATCAAACCTGGTCTCATTTCTTTGGGTTTAGCAGCTAAATATAAAAACCACCTCGCAAAAAAGGATAAATCTCTTTTTAAATCGCTGATAAATAATGTTCCTTCTTTTTTCAGAACCCTGAATATTTCATTGAAAATATTATCGGGATTAACCCATTCATGTAATGAACCGTTCGAGAAGACGGCATCAAAAGTATGATCTTCAAATGGCAGGGATTGTGAATCTCCTTGAATATAACTAACACGATTGCTAAGTTCATATTTTTTTGCATTTTTCTCTGCAATTTTTATCATATCGTTACTAATCTCAATTGCTTTTAGCCGGGTATTGGAAGTCTTTTTTAGCCACTCGAGTCCCAGATAACCAGGTCCAGGTCCAATTTCTAATGCAATACCTTTATTTATTCCGGCTTTAATTATATTGTCAGTGTCTATCCAGCCTTTATTTTTTAACCTGCACTGCATCTTATCATACATGTGGACATTTATGTCACCTTGAATTCCACATTGGGTTTCGCAAATTCTGTCTTTTAGCATATTTTTTTTCATTGGGTTTAAATTAATATTTCCATTAAATTCTATTTAACTGCGGACAAAAGTATTACCATAACCTTACTTAAATAATAATTTTTCGGTGAACAAGCAATTTTTGACTTTGAATAAGAGAAAGAAATTATTAGTTTTGAAAAATTATGAAAATTACAGGGTTCATTTGGTTTTAGATTAATAAACTGAAGAATAAAGCATTGATGTAATACATTAAACTTCAGTACCTTGCATTGATCGGTGAAATATCTGTATAAAACTATCTAGCAATCCGAGTTTTCTGGTATTTAATGAATTGGATAACAATTACAGATAATTGTTATTAGAAGAAAAATGCCCTTTATGGAAATAGGCAAAACTCTATATGTTAAAGACAGACAAGAATGGCGGTCATGGTTGGAAAAGAACCATAGAACAGAAAAAGAAATATGGCTTATTTATTTTAAAAAGGATTCAAAAAAAATTAGAATTCCCTATAACGATGCTGTGGAAGAATCTCTTTGTTTTGGATGGATAGACAGTACAGTAAAGCCCTTCGATAGTGAAAGCCATGTGCAAAGATTCAGTCCGCGCCGCAAGTACAGTTTTCTCTCGGAAATGAATAAGGAACGAATTAGACGACTTATTAAGGAAGGAAAGATGACTTCATTTGGACTGGAAAGTATTAAGCGGCATTTGGAAGAAATTTCAGACAACGTTTCAAATTTAGTAAAACTTAAAGAATTTGAAATGCCTGAAGACATTCTAAACGCATTAAAAGAAGATGTCATTGTTTGGAGAAATTTTGAAAAATTTCCATCCTATTATAAGCATATTCGAGTTGGATTTATTGACGGTGCCAGAAAACGACCTAAAGAATTCAATAAGCGCTTGAACTATTTTATAAAAATGACGGCACTGAATAAAAAATACGGGATGATTCAATAGACATCATGGTGGTTATAATTCTGAAGGACATGTAGTACCTAGCTCACCTTAAAAATTTCTAAACAAATTGCCTATGAATTTGTTTTATTATATTAAGGAAGTATTAATAAAATCGTGACTTGATCTGATAAAATCTTTTTATAACATTTCAAATCTGAAACTTTTATAATAAAAAGTAGTTTAAATGGTTCAAACTTCTTCTCGAAAATCTGACTTTGGCGTTAGCTTAAATGGTTTGTCACCATTTGGAGAAAATATATATTTATGCCATGCATTAAATACTGAAAAATCCAAAGCAAATGAGGAGCATTTAGATGCATTTAAAACCTATTTTATAAGCCTGATTAAAAGAGTTATTGGATCAAAAATTTCAGTTTTTAAAAGCGGATTGAAAGAAAATGAAATGTATGAAGCTATTCATGAATCAAGTGTATTTTTTATACTTCTCAATTCCGGTTTTCTACTTACTAAAACATTGGAAAAAGAACTAAAATATATTCAAGATAGATGCATTAATAATGATCAGGACACACTGCTTATAAAAATTTTATTTGCGCCGGTTGCGCTGGAAGATCAGTCCCAGTTTCTTTTGAGTATTCCTGGAATTAATTTTTTTGAAAAGGGAGAAGAAATCGATGGACTAGTGTCCCAGGCAAATGAAAACAGGAACAAGCCGACCCAGAATAAACAAAAAAAATTCGCAGATCTCGTTTACAAAATCGAAAAATTTTATCAGAAAACCGATAAGAATGAGCCAGGAGGTATGAAAGCAACAGTGTTCCTGGCTGAAACAACTTCCGATCAAACTGCCAATCGTGAAATAATTAAAAGAGAAATTGAACAATTTGGATTTAAAGTTTTACCTGAAAATAATTTACCTGAAGGAGCAACTGAATTTAAAACAGTTGTAGAATCTGATCTTAAAAAATCAAATCTTTCTATTCATATTATTGGTCAGGAATATGGCGAAATTCCAAAGGGAGAAGTACACTCTTTTGTAGATATTCAAAACAAAATTGCTTCAAATATTTTTCGTGAACAAATTAATATCTCGGCTCGCTTCACTCGTCTGATCTGGATTCCTCCTGATTTGAAAAGTACCAGTGATTTACAGAATCTTTACATTAAAAAACTCAAAGAGGATTTTTCAGGATTAAACAAAGCGGAAATTCTGCAAATTCCGCTCGAAGCATTTAAAACATTTGTTTTAAATAAACTTAAATCAATAAGTAATTTCGAAATTGAAAATGAACCTCTTGATTCCAAGAAAACCAAAGTTTATCTGATTTTCGAAAAGAGTGATTTGAGTGAAGTTCAGGTCATAATAAATTGGTTGCAGCAGAATAATTATGAAACTTTAACATCAAGCTTTTTTGAAAATGACAAGAACGCTTTGAGCAAACATCGACAGAACCTGGTAGAATGTGACTCGGTTTTGATATATAAATCCGGATACAATCATTCCTGGCTGAACAGTAAGCTGTCTGATTTATTAAAAGCACCTGGATACGGCAGAAAAAAACCATTTTCTGTTAAAGCAATTATTGTAAATCAAAGCGCAAATGGATTGAATAAAGAATTATTAAAAGGTTTCGTTATTCTTCATTTGAATAAAGAGATTGAAACTACAATGCAATCCTTTCAGGAACATCTAAATTTAAAGAATGAATGAAGTTAATTTAAGTACCATGCAAAATACTGCTGGTGGTGCTCAAAAATATTATAATCCGTTTCCGGGCTTAAGAACATTCAAAACCTGGGAAAGTCATTTATTTTTCGGAAGAGAAATTCAAAGTGAGGATGTGATTATTGCGTTAACTTCTAAACGTTTTGTTGCAGTTACCGGGACTTCAGGAAGCGGAAAATCTTCTTTAATTTACGCTGGCGTAATACCGATGCTCCAGGGCGGTATATTGGAAAATACTGGTTCATCATGGAATGTTGTTTCATTTCGGCCGGGTTCTAATTCCATTCATAACCTGGCAATAGCAATCACTAAAGGTCTTTATTCAGCTGACGATCCCGGGATTAATGAAACTATTACTGAACTGGTTTTAAGACGAAGTTCATTAGGACTTGTTGAGGCAATAAAGCAATCAGGAATTAGCAAAAAAGAAAATATATTAATTTACCTTGATCAATTTGAAGAATTATTTACTTATGGTAAAAACATTAAAGATCAATCTCACATTAATGACACCGAAGCTTTTGTAAAATTGCTCGTGGAAGCAATTAACCAGGACGAAATACCAATCTTTATCGCTTTGACCTTACGGACAGAATTCATTGGCAACTGTACTCAATACCAGGAATTGACTAACCTGATTAACGAAAGCAATTATCTGATTCCCCAGATGACCAGGGATAATTATGAATTAGCCATAAACGGTCCGGTTGCTGTGGCAGGTGCAACAATTGAACCCCAGTTGGTAAACCAGTTGCTAAATGATATAAATTATAGCTCCGGCGTTCTGCCTTTATTGCAATATACCCTGATGCTTTTATGGAACAGTTGGGTCAATAATAATAATATGAATAGTCCTGTCAGTATGAAGGACTATGAATCTATCGGAAAGTTAGAGGAAGCCCTTTCCAAAAATGCAAACAGAGTGTATTCAGATTTATCAAATGAAAATAAAAGAATTTGCGAACGCTTGTTTAAAACATTAAGTGATAAAAGTATTGATAATAATGAAATTTGCATACCGGTAAAAATTGAAGAAATTGCTGAAATTGCAGGTGCTTCTATAGACCAGGTAATTGAAGTTGTTGAAGTGTTCAGGCATCCTGCTATTGCATTTCTTGTTACATCAAAGAAAGAAGAACTTGATAAAGAATCTTTTGTAGAAATTTCACATGAATGCCTTGTACGACTGTGGGACAAGCTTCAGGATTGGATTGAAGAAGAAGCAGCTTCGATTAAGATGTATAAGTTCCTCGCTGAATCATCTGAAATATTTCAAGCTACCAGGACTGGATTATTGAATCAGCCCGAACTTCAACAAGCTTTAAATTGGCAAAAGAAAGAAAATCCGGTTCTCGCATGGGCAAAAAGGCATAACCCGGCATTTGAGCGTACAATGGTTTTTCTCAGAAAGAGCGAGACAGAATTTAAAAATGAAATTTATTCGAAAATAAAACTTCAGAAAAAAACAACTCATAAAACCCGATTGCTTATTGTTATATCAGCTATAACAATTGTTGGCACGTTGCTGTTGATATTTTATTATCTTTTTGCAAAAGACAACAATGATAAAATTGTAAAAAATTCTTATTCTCAAAACAAAATATCAAGTAAAAATATAATAAAACCAATTGAAACTAAGCAACCTGAATTAAAAGAATTTAACGTTAAGTACAACAAAAATCAAAATCAAAAATTAAATTTAAATTCAACTACAGATAAAGCTTTACATCAACAAGAACTTGCTGCCACTAAAGTAAAAAATATGCCTGAAACTCATAAGCAACAGGTTACTGATGAGGATAAGTCCCAGAGTGTTCAGCAACAGCAAAAGGAAGATGTTCAAAAAGATTCCCGGATTAATAATTTGAATGCGGAAGCGATAAAGAAAAGAATGCTTGCCATTGCGCAATCTATGGCTACTAAATCTATTGAAATTGATAATGATAGAAATTTAAAAGGATTGCTTGCTAACCAGGCATATATTTTTAATACAAGATATGAAGGTGCTGAACAAAATACCCAGATATATGAAGCCCTGTACGAATCTATTAAACAATTATACGGGAATTTGTACAACGTTTACAAGGGTCATTCTGATGCCATAAATTCATTGGTATTTATTCCAAATACAAATATTTTTTATAGTGCCGGGAGCGATGGACGAATATTTAGATGGGATTTAGATGATAAGGCCAGAAAACCTGTTTTGGTTGTCAACAACAAAACTATTAACAGGTCTTTGTCAGTTAGTAACAACGGAAAATGGATGATATGTGGTACTTCAGGTATGGCAATTATTGTATTTAAGCTGGGTACCGGAAATATTATAGCCCCAGACTATTTTAAAGGTACTACTTCAAATATTACCTTCCTTACGTTTCTGCCAGATAACATTCATTTTATTTCAACTGGAGATGATAATAAAATATTTATCTGGAATATTGAAACCGGAGATTACAAAGAGTTTGCCACATTAAATACTTCAGTATTATGTCTTACTGCTTCAAATGATGGGAAGACAATTGCTGCAGGTACTAAAGATGGGAAAATAATATTATGGGATGTTGCAAATGGCAACCAGACTATCTTATTTCAGGCTAACAAAAATCCTGTTCATGCAATTTCATTTAGCCATAACAACAAATATCTGGCTTCAGGAGATGCACAGGGAAATTTGAAATTATGGTCAATGGGTAAAAAAAGCCTGGTGGCAACTCTAACCGGTCATACTGCCAGGATATCAGATATAAAATTCAGTGCCGATGATAATTTTTTGGCTTCTGCAAGTTTTGATGCTTCTGTTCTCCTCTATCAAACAACAGACCTGAGCATTCAACCAATCAGGATAAAGGATCATGATTCATGGGTATTGTCGATTGCTTTCAATCAGGCAGGCGACAAAATAATATCCGGCAGTTTGAATGGAAATCGTCTGGTTTCTAGCCCCACAAAAACCAAACTTTTATCAGATGAGATATGCAAAAAATTGAATAGAAATATGACTATTGATGAATGGAACAATTTTGTGGGAGCAGACATTACTTATGAAAACACATGTCAATAGAGATAAATAGATAAACCTAAATAAAAGAATATGAGTGTCCGTCAATATAACTACAAAGATTTCAAAAGCGTCATCCCGAGCGGAGTCGAGGGAAATCCGTTAAAAAAATGCTTCGACTACGCTCAGCATGACTGCACGGAGTTTAAGAATATCCATTGTTATTAATGCAGGCAATCATATAAAATAAATTATACAATATTAAATAAAACATAAATTCTAAAATTACCTGATGATCTATTTTTTATAAAATGCAATATCAAAAATTTATTAAGTTTTTCGCTCTGATCTTTTTTTATGAAAGTATTGTTTTGAGCCTCAATGCACAGGATAGTTGTTCTTTGGTTTTGAATGATGCACAAAATTTATACAAGAAGGGACAAATTGAAGAAATTCCTCAAATGCTGGCTCACTGTATCGAGAATGGGTTCTCAGATGAAGAAAGAATTGAAGCCTATAAATTAATTGTGTTGTCGTATATATTTAATCAGGAGAAGTTGGAGGCCGATAGTAGTATGCTAAGCTTTTTAAAAAAATATCCGGAATATCAGGTTACCAATAATGAAACTGCTGAATTTTTACAGCTTTTTAAATCTTTCCGTACTTTACCCATTTTTTCTGTTGGAATTTCAATAGGAGGTAATATTTCATTTCCAGTAATGATTAATAACTATACAACAAATGGACAGAATGTAAAAGGCATGTATAGCAATTCAGGTATTGGGTATAATGCAGGAATTAAATTTATTTATTATATAGTTAAGAAATTAGCAATTAATCTTGAAGGTGTTTATTATACAAATAAATTTAATTATAATCTGGTGTTGCCTGACTATATATCTGTAAATTCTGAAGAAACATTAACCAAATTAGAGTTTCCGGTAAGTTTTACTTATGATTTTAACGAACTTAAGTTTAGTCCTTATGTCAGGGTTGGTTTTGCACTGGATTATCTAGTGAATGCAACAGAAAAAAATAACCTTACGATAATTTCACAAAACACATTAATATCTGGCAGTGAAAATGTTAAAAGAAGGCAGTTTAATTATAGTGCAATTATTGGTGGAGGTTTGAGATTTAGGGTTACAAAAGGTTTTATCTTTTTGGATTTAAAGTGGAAATCCGGGATACTTGACCAGGTTCTTCCTGGCAGTAAGTTCAATAATATTGAGACCTATAGGTTTCAAAGCCCGGAAAATGATTTTGGAATAAATAATCTGGTCTTTTCAATTGGATTTGTTCATTCGTTTTACAAACCGGTTAAGAAAAATTAAAAAATGAAAAGTAACATAGTACGTTTAATACAATCTTTTCACAAAATTAGTCTACCTGTTTTAGTAACTTTGTTATCCTTTGACCGGTTTTGCCAAAAATATTGCTTTCGCATTTGGACCATTTTGCTAATAGTACCATTGATTACTGGATGTTTAAAAAGTGACAACCCGGCACAAAATCAATCCTTTGTTAAATTTTATGGAAACTCTGCCTTTTCTGAAGGTTCAGATGTCAAGCAAACCCCTGATGGAGGATATGTTATTGTTGGTACTGCTGAAACAATTAACAGAGGGACTGACATAATTTTGATAAAAACCGATTCTTATGGCAACCAGGAATGGAGCCCCAAATTTTTTGGAGGAAACCTGAATGACAGTGCCTGTAGTGTCCAGGTTACAAATGACGGTGGTTTTATAATTGCCGGTTCAAAAGAGATATCTACAAATGGTATTGTTACTTCAAAAATTTTCATTGTTA
>Ga0265316_10007448_pt1 | contig 10316 bp, 9 predicted proteins | sample 4522metaG_FD_202092 | JGI IMG/M metagenome (GOLD analysis project Ga0265316, IMG submission 202092) | Rhizosphere microbial communities from Carex aquatilis grown in University of Washington, Seatle, WA, United States - 4-5-22 metaG | ecosystem: Host-associated > Plants > Roots > Rhizosphere >...
ATTGAATTACTGGTCCCGTGCGAACTGGCGGCGGTTTCCGAGATCGCCGGATTCATGTCTCAGCTCAAATCCGGGTTGTCCGACAAGGAGCGCGAACATGTGGGCTTCGCGTTCCGCGAATTGCTCACCAATGCGATTGAATGGGGCGGAAAGCTTGACCCCAATCAGAAAGTCCGAATCGCCTGTTTGAAAACCCCTCACATGCTCCTGTATCGAATTGAAGATCCAGGCACAGGCTTTCGTTTCGAGGACCTGAGCCATGCGGCCATCGGAAATCCCGAAGACGATCCGTTTCGTCATGGTGAAATTCGGCAGGAGAAGGGAATGCGTCCCGGCGGTTTCGGTATCGTGATGGTGCGGGACCTGGTGGACGAACTGCTTTACAATGAAGTACACAACGAAGTGGTGTTAATCAAGTATTTAAATCCCCCCGCTGAAAAAAAGTCATGAACCGCTGACACGTGGCTGGCGCGGGAAACATGCTTTCTGCCGGAAGAATCGTTTGACTGCGGGGGATAGTGGTTTTCGGAAAATTTTGGTGGACGTGGCCGGGATCGAACCGGCGGCCTCATCGTTGCGAACGATGCGCTCTCCCAGCTGAGCTACACGCCCACCGAACTCGTGAGATTTTAGCAGGGCGCGGCGAAGAATCCAAACACACAGCCGCATAATTTAAAAAGAGTTTGAGTTTTGCCGGACTTATCGCGCTTGCTGGTCCGTGCCGCCGGAGCGCTGCGCGATAATCTTCTTGGCGTTTTCGTACAGCGCCCGCGCCTGCGGCAGGGTTTCCACGGCCTTCTGAAGCTGCGCGTCGTCTTCCAGATCGACCTTGTAGCCTTCGGTCAGCCCGAACACGGAGATGAACGTCTCCTTCTTGATTTCGCGCTTGATCCAGGGAAGATTCTCGGCGATGTCGGCGTCGGTGTACTTGATCTTCTGCTTGTCGAGATACGTCGTAAACGTCTTCATTACATTTTCGTCGGCGGTAAAATCCTTGGTCACTTCAGGTTTCATTCCGAGGAAATATGTGGTGAACTCGCCGACGCCGCCCGGATACGCGAAGAAAACGTTGCGCCTCAGGAGCATTTCCTGGAATGGATCGAGCTTGTTGGGCGTGCTCAGCACATCCGGAGTGATGCCCCCGCCGCCGGTCACCTGGCGCCCGCTGTCGGTCAGCTTGACTTCGGTAGGAGGCGGATTCTTGTGATTGTAGAGATAATCGTACAGGGAAGTGTCCTTATAGTCACGTTGTATCAATCGTCCGCTCGGCGTGTAGTAGCGGGCTGTGGTCAGCGCCAGGCCCGTATTTTCGCTCAGGCCGGAAACGGTTTGCACAAGACCCTTGCCGAAACTCTGCTCGCCGACCACCAGTCCGCGGTCGTGATCCTGAATTGCGCCAGTGACAATTTCCGACGCCGACGCGGAGCCACCGTTGACGATGACCACCAGCGGCACATTCACGCCGCGGTTGCCTCGGACCGCATAGTAACGGCGTTCCTGCGAAGACCGCCCGTGGTGCGAGACGATCAATTGATTTTTATCCAGGAACATGTCGGAGACGGCTACGGCTTCATTCAGTAAGCCGCCCGGATTCCCTCGTAGATCAAGAATCAGCCCATCGAGTTTCGTCGCGTCCAGGTCCTTCAGCGCCGCCGCCAGTTCCGGCTCGGTCGTTTCGTTGAATCCGGAGAGCTTCACATATCCGATTCCCGGCTTGAGCAGAAACGCAAGGTCGACGGAATGTTTTGGAATTTCATCGCGCGTGACCGTGAAACTTAAATTTTCTTTTTCTCCCACGCGCTTCATGCTGATGTGGACGACAGTCCCTTTCGGGCCCTTCAACATGTCTGCCACTTCCGAACTGCTGAGCCCTTCCGCGGATTTCCCGTCAACGGCTACAATCACATCGCCCGGACGAATCCCGGCTCGAAACGCCGGCGCGCCCGGCATCGGCGCAAGCACGTAGGTAAAATTGTCGCGAGGAACGATCGTCATGCCCACGCCGTAGTAGCGGCCGCGCTGATCTTCGCGCAGACTCGCATACGCTCGCGGGTCAAAGAAACTCGAGTGCGGGTCGAGCACGCGCAACATGCCCGGGATCGCTCCGGAATAAATGGCGTGATCGGGATCTACTGGCGTGGCGTAATTGTTTTGAACCACGGAAAGGACGCGGGTGAACGATTTCACCGAATCTTGCAGGCTATTTACATCGGAGGAAGTGGCCCGGACGGAGGGGCCGTAAATACCGCCCAGCACAGCGGATACCACCAACACGCCTATGACCAGTAGCGCTCCACGCCTCTCACCCTGCATCTTGTCCTCGCTTTCCAAACTGCGCAACAAATTAGCATTTAGTATAGCACAGGAGACGCAGGGAGGCCGGGAGCACTTATTTGCGACAGGTTTCCAACGGCCCATTGTCTGAGGATGCTGCCTGAAAATTGACACCCCATCGGGTGTCCACTATGATTCATTCAGCACGCAGCGTCAGTGAGCGAATGCTGTAAGTAATGGCGGTTCTGTGTTTTGGGTCCGAACCGCATTTCTTTCAGTTTTCGAATCCAGAGGCATACACGACCGTCAATGTTGAGCTTACCCCATCTGATTGTCCTTTTCGTCGTGGCCCTGGTGATTTTCGGTCCGGAAAAGTTACCGGAACTGGCACGGAAACTCGGCAAAATCACGGCCGATTTCCGCAAAATGACGAATGATTTCAAGTACGCGCTGGAAGATGAAGTCCGCGAACTCGAGCGCCAGACTCGCATCCGCGAAGCGGAAATTGCCTCGGCTGTAAAAGCGGCTCAGGAGCCGCCGGCTCCTCCCGAAGGCACCGTCGGACGGATACTGCCGCCCGCGGAACCTGCTGCCGCGGACCAGAGTCACTCTCCAGAACATACTGATTCTGACTCCGCGCAGGCTGCGGCGCAGCAAGCCGTGACCGCACCCCAAGAGAAAACTCCCGATGACCACAACACCGCCTGAGCCCATCGCACCGGCTGCTGATCTCGAAGCGGGCGGAAAGATGTCCTTTTTCGAGCACCTGGTCGATCTGCGCAAACGCCTGATCAATTCGGCAATTGCCATCGCTCTTGGCGCGTTCGTCGGTGTGGGCGTCTCCCAAAAACTGCTCGGGTTTATTTCCCGCCCGATGCAGGAAGCCCTGCGCAAGCACAATCTGTCCGACAAGCTTTACTACACCAGCCCGGCGGGGATGATCAACATCATCATCACGTTCGGTATCTACCTGGGCGTGGTCCTGGCGGCGCCGTTCGTGCTGTACCAGGTGTGGCTGTTTATCGCGCCCGGGCTTTACAAACATGAGCGCAAGGCCATTGCGGGCTTTCTTTTTTCGACGGTATTTTTATTTCTCGCCGGGATCTCGTTCGGTTACTTCATCATGCTGCCGTACATGCTGGATTTTCTGACGAGCTTTCAGGGACCCTTCCAGCCGCTGATCAGCATCAACGAATATTTCGATTTTATTTTTATCGTGCTGCTCGGACTCGGCGTGATATTTGAATTGCCGGTCCTGATTTTCTTTCTGGCATTGTTCAATATTGTGACGCCTAAATTCCTTTGGAAGAATCTGCGGTACGCGATACTGATCATCGCCGTTGTGGCCGCAATCATTACACCCACGCCGGACGCCACAACGATGCTGGTCTTCATGACCCCGATGATCGGACTCTACTTTTTGGGAATCGGCGTCGCCGCGCTCGTCGTTCGAAATAAAGCCAAGCGAGCCGCGGTTTCGGGATAGGGGGCAGGATGAAGATGCATCGTCTAAAAACGAGCCTTGCTCTCGCGGTCGGCGCGGCGCTGTGTCTGGTCGCCTGCGGGCAATCTTCGCCAACTTCCGGCGCGCCTTCGGGACGGCCGGGAAGCTCGCCGCAGGCGGCGACTTTCCCCGCCGCTCCCCCGGCGGAAACGACGGGCGGTTTTGACGGCGCTCGCGCGTACAAGCACGTGGAACAACTCGTCGCGGTCGGCCCGCACTCGGCCGGCTCCGAAGCGATTCATCGCGCGCAGGCCTATATTATCTCGCAGCTGAAGAGCGATGGATGCGTCGTGGAGGAGCAGGATTTTCACGCGCCCTCGACGCCCGTGGGCGACGTGGCCATGAAGAATATTGTCGCGAAAATTCCTTCCTCAAATCCCAATATTATTTTGCTCGGCTCTCACTACGATACCAAACGCATCGACAATTTTGTCGGCGCCGATGACGCCGGATCGAGCAGCGCCGTTTTGCTGGAACTCGCCCGTCTTCTGTGCGCCCGGAAGAATCCCGATACCATATGGTTGGCCTTTTTTGACGGCGAGGAAGCTTTCAATTTTAACTGGGCCGATCCGGACAATACCTACGGCAGCCGCCAGATGGCCGCGAGCCTGTCGCTTTCCGGCGATCTGCCTCACGTGAAGGCAATGATACTCGTGGACATGGTGGGGCCCTACAAGCCGGTGTACAAGCGGGAGTCTTACTCTACGCCGTGGCTGGCTTGGATACGGCAACGTGTTTGTCAAAGACACGACCACGATAGAGGACGACCATCAATCGTTTTTGGCTCGCGGCATTCCATCGGTGGATATCATCGACCTGGAAGTCCCTTTCTGGCATACCACGGGCGACACACTCGATAAGGTCGATCCCCGCACTCTTGCGATTACAGGTCACGTCCTCATGGAGTCGCTCCCCGAAATTGAGGAGCGGGTTAAGTAGAACAGGCTTCAGCCGGATTGCTTCTGAATTTCGATGGAGTTGCCGGAATTCAAAAGACCACAGGCAGAATCCTATGCCACTAAAACCGCAGCAAACTCCGTTTCATTGACACCAGTCCCAGAATCACGCTGCAATAAAAAATCCAGTTCACCAGAAACATAATCGCATACCCGGCATAGGTGTTGAAGCTGTGCAGGATAAACGTCTGCGTCCAATTGGCGATCACGACGCCCGGCAATCCGAAGACGCCCAGCCAGATTCCGGGAGTCGAGTGAAGCCCGGCGGAGCGCGCAATCAGAAAGAGAGCGACAGTCCATCCGACGGCAAGAATGAAAGCAGAGAGGACCAGTTTCAAGCGATTCCCTCGAGCGACCCCCTCAAGCGAAGTCCGCAAAACGCAGCCAAACTTTCCGAAACACGCGAACGTAATTTCACCATACCCGAATCGGAATCGCAAACGGCAACCGGCGGTCCGGCGCGTTTGAATTCTTCGACCATCGCTCAACTGTGTTACATTTTTCTCTCGCGGGAAAACGACGGGAATGAAAAAAATCATCGTGCGCTCGACAAATGGAAGCTACGACATCTGGTGCGGCCGAGGTGCGCTCGCAAAGTTGCCGCGCGTGATTTCCAGTGTTGGAAAAACCAGCGCCCTGTTCGTGATTTCGTCGCCGCGCGTGTGGCGCTATTGCGGGGCGCAAGTCGAGAACGCCCTTGGCGGGTCCTATCGGGCGAAAATCCTGATGGACGACGGCGAGGCAAAGAAGAATCTCTCGACGGTCGAAAAAACCTCCCGCGAACTGGTTCGTGTGGGCGCGGATCGCCGCGCGCTCATCGTCGCGGTTGGTGGAGGAGTCGTTGGCGACGTCGCGGGTTACGTTGCAGCAAGTTACGCGCGCGGAATCGGCCTGCTTCACATTCCCACAACGGTGGTCGCGCAGGTCGATAGCGCGATTGGAGGCAAAACCGGCGTCAATCTTCCGGAAGGGAAGAACCTGGTCGGCGCATTTTACCCGGGGAAAGCGGTGCTCGCCGATCCGGAGCTCCTGGACACCCTTCCGCCGCGCGAATTCCGATCGGGGATTTATGAAATCATCAAGTACGGCGTGATCGGAGACACACGCCTGTTTCGATTTCTTGAAAAGAATATGGAAGCGCTTCTTCGGCGCGATGGCGCGGCCGTCGATTTTGCGATCGAGCGGTCGGTCGCGCAGAAAGCGCGGGTGGTTTCCGAAGACGAACACGAATCCGGCCTGCGCGAGATTCTGAATTTTGGCCACACCTTTGCGCACGCTCTCGAAAGCGCGACCCGCTACCGGAAATACCTGCACGGCGAAGCCGTCGGATGGGGAATGATCGCCGCGTCCAGGCTGGCGCTGGCGAACGGAATGTTTTCAGAGCGCGATGCGAATCGCGTCTTCGATCTGACCGCCGCCGTGGGACCGTTGCCGGCTTGGCCTGCCGTTCCTCCCGCGCGCCTCGTTGAAGCCATGCAAGCCGACAAGAAAACGCGCGCCGGGCGGCTTCGTTTTGTGCTGCCGGAAGGGATCGGCAAAGTCTGCTGCGGAGTGGAGCCCGCCCCTGAATTGTTATTGCAAGTTCTGCGCGAATGCGCGTCCAGGGAAATGCAGTCGCGGCTCGAAACAGGACGATGCCGATGACGCTCGGTTCACAGCCCGGGTTGCCCGGAACACGTCCCGAAGGCGTAAGCAATGAAGCCGAGGCTGCGGCTCACGTGCGCGAAATGTTTGGACGCATCGCTCCCCGCTATGACCTTTTGAATCATCTGCTTTCGCTGGATATCGACAAGATCTGGCGGCGGCGCGTAGCGAAACGATTTTCGAATACGCTTCGCGATCCGAACGCGCGTGTCCTCGATCTGTGCTGCGGCACGGGCGACCTCGCGTTTGCGTTTCGCACAGCCTCGCCTCGGGGAGCGGAAATCATCGGCTCGGATTTCGTCCCGGAAATGCTGGTTCGCGCGCGGGCGAAGGCCGCGGCTTCCGGCGCGAAAGTGGAATTTGTGGAAGCAGACGCGCTAGCGTTGCCGTTTGCCGAAGCCAGCTTCGACCTGGTTTCCTGCGCGTTTGGGTTCCGCAACCTGGCGAATTACGAGCGTGGCCTGCTGGAAATTCTTCGCGTATTGAAGCCCGGCGGAGCCGTCGCGATTCTGGAATTTTCCGAGCCTCGCGGAAAAATATTTGGGGCGCTCTACCGCTTTTATTTCAGGCATGTCCTCCCGCGACTGGGCGGCTGGATTTCAGGGAACTCCACGGCGTATTCGTACCTGCCCAGCTCCGTCAGGAAATTCCCATCGCCGGAGCAGCTTCAATCGCAAATTGAAATGGTTGGCTTTGTCGGTGCAAATTTCAAAAGATGGACGGGCGGAATAGTAACGCTGCATGCGGGGACGAAATCTTAGCCGCAAAGCCCCCGGCCAAGGCTTCCGCAGGATGCAGAAAAACGGACAGAATCGCCATTTCGATATTGCCTCAGGGACCTCGAAATGGGGCTTTAGAGACGTGCCACGCAGCCCGCTCCAGCGGGCCCCTGCCGATTCTGACCCAAATCCCGGCGACAGCATGAATTCGCAAGACTCAGCCGGAAACCGGGCAGCCACGCCAGCCGGACTCTCAACGGGCCCTCCTCCAGCCGCTCTTGACACCCGCTCTTAGCACCTTGAATGGACCGATTGTCTATGTTAATTTCACACGGCAACATTTAGTGCTTTTAGTTGCAGCACAAGACTTTAGCTGCGAGCAAGAAGCGAGGTTCAACACTTTGTCGGCAGAGTTGTTAAAAATTTCCCCTGTAACGCCCGATCGCAAAGCCATACGTTACGCGGCGCAATTCATAAAGCGCGGCGAGCTTGTCGCCATTCCCACGGATACTTTTTATGGAATCGCCTGCGACCCATTCAATTTAATGGCGGTCGACCAGATTTATCGCGTCAAGGGACGTCCCGAAACGCGCGCCCTGCCTATTCTGGTCAATAAAGTGGCCCAAGCGCTGACGCTTGCACGGGACGTTCCTTATTCTTTTCATAAACTCGCCGCTAAATTCTGGCCTGGCCCGCTGACAATTCTGGTGGAGGCCTCGACAGGTGTTCCGCTAAAAGTAACCGCACACACGGGAAACGTGGCAATCCGCTGGCCGAATTCCCCCATCGTCAATGCGCTCATTGACGTGGTTGATGGCCCAATCACCGGCACGAGCGGAAATATCTCCGGCCAGCCTGCCTGCGCCAGCGCCATCGAATTGCTCGAGCAGATGGGAGACCGCCTGCCTCTCATTATCGATGCTGGCGAAACTCCCGGGAACCTGGCGTCCACAATTGTGAAGCTCGATGGCGATGAATGGACCATCATGCGCGAAGGCGTAATTTCCGAAGAGGCGGTCCGTGCCGCCCTGGCGGACGATATCGAGGTTTAAGTAGCAGAGTCTTCAGTCGGTGTTGATTTAAAATTCACCCAGGAACAAGTTAAACCCCACAGGCTGAGGCCTTTGCAACCAAACTCTTGGCCCTACTGCGCCTCGATGTTACAAAGAAAATCATAGTCCCCCGTGGCAGAGAGCTGCAGATTTGTAATCCGCTTCCGGTGAACCGCGACGTTGTCCATGAACCATAGACTCACGTAGGGCAAATCCTCCGCCACGATTTTCTGTATCGCCCCGAACATTTCACGCCGCTTGGTAACATCGCTCTCCACGCGCGCCCGATCGAGCAGCGCGTCCAGCGCCGGATTCCGATAGTGGCCGCGATTGGCCCCCGCCGGCGGCATTTTCTTCGAATTGAAAACAAAATCGAAAAATTCAGGATCGCTATTTACGCCAATCCACCGCAAGGTGTACAACTCAAAGCTTCCTTTTGTGGCATCCGCATAAAACGTCGCGAACTCCAGCGGGCGCAATTCAAGATCGATTCCCACCTTCCGCCATTGCTCCCGCAGCACGGCCCCGAGTAGCCGGGAAGATTCCTCCGTCGTCGTTTTCAGAGTAAGCTTCAGGCGAGCCCCCTCCAGCGCGGCCTGACGAGCGTAGCCCGCGGCGTCCAGAAGCCTTTCCGCGCGCGCGGGGTCGTAGCCGTAGTGAGCGATCCCCGCCTGATACGCCCAGCTATTGGCGGGAAGCGGTCCATCCGCCAATTGCGCCTGTCCCCCCAGCAGGTAGCGGACAATTTCTTCGCGATCGGTCGCATAAGCCAGCGCCTGGCGCACGCCCAGGTTCGCCAGTGCGGGACTGCTGAAATTTAATCCCAGGTAGACGTATGAAGTTCCGGGTCGCTCAGCTACATCGATCGACGGGTATGAACGCAGAACCTTGATCATATCCGGCGTCAGCGAATTTTCTTCCAGATCGGCCGTGCCTTTGCGCAATTCCAGTCCTCGTACCACAGCTTCCGGAACAATGTGAAATTGCACTCGTGAAATCTTCGGAGGCGTCCTGAAGTAGGCCTCATTCCGCTCCAGCACCACGTAATCGTCCTGCTTCGCGCTCACAAATCGGAAAGGGCCTGTGCCGATCGGTTGGCCGTCAAAGTCGGCACCTGCTCCGGATGGCACGATACCGATTGCAGGCCGCGAAATGTCCAGCAAAAATCCAGCATACGGTTCGTTCAAATGAAAAATGACGGTGGCCGGATCGGGCGTTTCAATGGACTTGATTGGCACGTACGACCCGTGTTTCGGAGAAATTACGGTTCCATCCATAATCGATTCAAATGTGTATTTTACATCGCTGGACGTTAATAATTTGCCGTTGTGAAATTTTATTCCAGGCTTCAAATGAAAGACATAGGTCAACGGGTCCGGCATTTCCCATTTGTCAGCCAGATCGCCCCGGGGCGTTCGCCGATCGTCCAATTCAACCAGGCTGTCAAAAATCAGGCTGTCCATCCGCTCCGAAACTGCGTCCGTCCCAATTCGCGGATCGAGATTCGTCGGTGAGGACTCAATAACAAAATTCACGACTCCCGGTTCGGTGCGGACAGTTCGAGAGCAACTTGTGAGGGAAAGCGCGATGAGGAAGAAAAGAGAAGTAAAGGATGTTGGGGAAGCAAAGGATGTTAATGAAGTGAAGGAAAAAACAACTTCCCAAGCACCACGCCAGGTTGAAAGTTCCGATCCTCCAAATCCCAAACTCACTTCACTTCCTCTGCTTCCTTTACATCCTCTAACGCCCGGCATAACACACCTTACCGAGGACAACCGCCTTCCGCGCTCCGGTCGCTCCTGGCGCGTTGGCCGGCCGCTTACGCAGAGTGTTATAAGCGAGCACCGCAAACGCAAAAGCTTCCTTCGCCTCTCCCGAGACGCCAAACTCGGACGAATCCCGAATCCGCACGCCCTTCAAGCCGGCCTCAATTTGCGCCATCAGCAGAGGGTTGCGCGCGCCGCCCCCGGAAATAATTAACTCCGTAATTTTTGTTCGGGGAAAAATAAAGCGATGAAAAGCATCCACGATCGAGAGCGACGTTAAAATCGTCGCCGTACGAACTACATCTTCCGGCCGCGCGCCGCGCGCCTCGCGATGCGCCAGCAGGGAACGCACATAATTCCCGCCATACTGTTCGCGTCCCGCCGTCTTCGGAGGGGTCCTG
>Ga0265316_10007451_pt1 | contig 10314 bp, 5 predicted proteins | sample 4522metaG_FD_202092 | JGI IMG/M metagenome (GOLD analysis project Ga0265316, IMG submission 202092) | Rhizosphere microbial communities from Carex aquatilis grown in University of Washington, Seatle, WA, United States - 4-5-22 metaG | ecosystem: Host-associated > Plants > Roots > Rhizosphere >...
CCTGAATCGGCGGACTGGGCATGGTCGGAGGCCTCGACGACGTCCGGGTTCACCAGCCCAGTGTGACTCCCCAGTAGACGCCCCACGCATTAACGAGCACCGACAGCGCGACGAGGCCAAGAGTCGTCTTGCGCACGCCGAGCCAGGCGATGGCGAGGGTCACGAGCACAACGGCGAAAGGCGCAAAGTCGTTGCTGAAGCGGTAACCGAACTGAACCCAGCCCTGGCTGAAATGCATCAGGTTGACGAAGGCCACGGCGCCGACGGCCAGCGCCGAGCCCAGGACGATGCCACGCCGCCAGTAGCGGATGACGATTGGCACGGCAAGCAGGTAGGCCGGGCTGGTCAGGAGGACGCTCATGCCGACCTGGTCCGGCTTCGTCGCGATGCAGGCCGCGAGGGAGCTGAAGCTGCAATCGGCCGGGATCGTTGGCAGCCAGCCGAGCATGATCAGGGTGTTGAGCGGCACATGACCAATGTCTTCGATGCCCAGGCTGCGGTCGATCTGGAAGCCAGGCGGCATGTAGCCCAGGTACTCGATTTGATACAGGTAGTCGTACACGGGGCTGAACAGGTGGCCGGTCGACAGTTGGTTATAGACGAGCAGCAACGCGACCGGGATGACGGCGCCCAGCGCGGCCGATACGCCGCGCCGCAGGATCGAGCCGCCGGGGCCGACGAACAGGAAGAACGGCGCCGCGAAGATCACCGTCAGCCGCGCCATCGCGGCGACGCCGAACACGAAGCCGGCCGCGAACTGGACGGGCTCGAAGTGCGGGCGCAGCCGCCGGTACCAGCCCAGGAACAGGCTGCTCTCCTTGAACGTGGCGACAACCTCGTTCTCGGGGCGCTGGCCGCCACTGGGTCGGAGGGCGCGCAACGCGGCCAGCGCCCGCTCGCGGCGCTCACCGTCGAGCGCAAGGGTGATACCCAGGACCGTAAACGTGATCGCCACGACATGGGCCAGGAACCACGTCGACGAGAGCATCGCCGCGTACCAATGAACGGTGCCGAAGGCGAAGAAGATCGTGGCCAGGATGGCGACCGCGCGCCGCTCGGTCAGGCGCGTCGTCATGCGCCACACGAGGCCGACGTTGATCGCGCCGAGCGCGACGCCGACCAGCTGCGCGTTCGTGGCCAGGCCGAAGACGGCCACGAAGGGCATGAGCACGATGGCCGGCAGGGGCGGGAACGGCAGCAGCGCGTAGCTCGGGCCGGCGGCCGGCCCAGGCAACGGCATCACGTCCTGGAACAAGCCGTTCTGGTAAGGCCCTGCGGTGACCGGGTAGGCGATCGCGAAACGGCCGTGCAGGAACGCGTCGGCCTGCCACACGAAGTGGTCGTAGATGCTGTTGCGCTGCTGGTTGGAGAAGTAGTAGACCGCCAGGGCGAGGACGACGAACAGCAGCCCGATGACGGCCGGGTCGACGCGCTCGAGCAGCCGCTCGACGCGCTCGCCGATCGTCGGCCGCGCCGTCGCCGGCGGCCGCGGCCGATCGAAGGTCGTTGTTATACTGCGCTGCACCTCGTCACCCTCTGGAGGTTGGGACGGTTGTGACAGCGCCCCGCCCGGATGGGGCCGACCGGATCTCCGGAGTCTCGCAGAGTCCGCGAAGTGCGGGTGCGGCCGTCTCCGGCATAGCGATCCTGCTCGTCGTCGGTCTTCTCCTTCGACTCTTCCTTGCGTACATTCTGCTGCCCGGTTCAGGCTTTGCCACGGACATCGCCACTTTCACTGCCTGGGCTTCCCAGCTGGGCCAGAGTGGACCGGGCGATTTCTATGCCACGGCGGGATTTGCAGACTATCCGCCCGGCTACCTGTATGTGCTGTGGCTGCTCGGCGTGCTCGGCCACATTCTGGCGCCCTTGGCAGGCGGCGATGCCGGCTCGGCGATCACCGCCCTGATCAAGATCCCGGCGATTGTGTGCGACGTAGCCATTGGCTACGTCCTGTACCGGATCGTCAAGACCTGGCGTGGCGAGCATCCGGACGCAAACCGCCTGGCGCTCATCGCCGCCGCGCTCTACCTGTTCAACCCGGTCACGTGGTACGACTCGGCGATCTGGGGCCAGGTCGACTCGGTCGGCACGCTGGTCACCCTGCTCGCGGTCGTCGCTCTCATTCGCGGCAACTCGGAGGGTGCCTCAGTGCTCGCCGTGCTGGCCGCCCTCGTCAAGCCGCAGTTCGGTATCGTCGCGCTGCCCATCGTCGGCATCGTGCTCCTCCGCCGCCACCTCTTCGCGCCCGACTCAATCCCGCACAACCCGGTCCTGGTGCCCGCTCGCCTGCGTGGCTGGTTCGTAGATGAGCGCGGCTTCTGGCGGCTCGTTTCGTCGGCCGTTGCAGCGCTGCTCGTGCTGGTCGTGCTCCTCGTCCCGTTCTCACTCGACATACCGGGCTTCGTGCAGCTCATCGTCAAGACCGCGGGCGGCTACCAGTACCTTTCCGTCAACGCCTACAACCCGTGGGCGCTGATCGGGGCTGGCGGCCAGGCGCCACTCGCCTTTGGTGGCGGCTGGTCGCCCGACAATGTGCCGCTGATCGGCCCGTTGTCTGGCGTGTTGATCGGTGGGCTGCTCCTCGTCGCCGGCTTCGGTCTGGCCGCACTGCGCCTCGCCTGGCGCGACGACCGGCGCAGCATCATCGTCGTCACGCTCCTGCTCGCGCTGGGCTTTTTCATCCTGCCCACGCGCGTGCACGAGCGCTACATGTTCCCGATCTTCGCGTTCCTGCCCATCGTGGCAGTCGTCGACAAGCGTTGGCTGATCGCGACCATCGTGCTCTCGATCGCCGCGTTCATGAACCTTTACGGCATTCTCACGATCCCGACCTACGCGACGCCGAACGTCGCCAGCTTCCCCCTGGGCGAGCTGTTCCGTGACCCGATCGGCATCCTGACCAGCATCGTCCTGAACGTCGCCGGCTTCGTGTTCATCGCCTGGATGCTCCGCCCGAGCGCGGCGAGCGAGCCCGATCCGTACGACGAGCCGGCACCTGACGAGGAGGCAGAGCTCGGGCCGGACGACGAATCCGCTGCCGAGGGCTACGTCGCGCCGCGCACAGCGCCGTGGTATGCGCCGCTGGCCGCGCTCGTGCCGCGCTACTCGATCCGTCGCGACCGGACCGCCGAGCTGGTCAACGAGCTGGGCGGGAGGCTAGGCAGGCGCGACGTCGTTTTATTCGTGGTCATCTTTTTCGCCGCGCTCCTGTTGCGCACGTACCGCCTCGAGGTGCCCTACGACATGCACTTCGATGAGGTCTACCACGCGCGGACGGCGATGGAGTTCCTCCAGGACTGGCGCTATGGCATACCCCACTCGATCTACGAGTTCACCCACCCGCATGTCGCCAAATACGGCATGGCGATCGGCATCGAGCTGCTCGGCGACGACAAGGTGGTCTCGACCGCGGATCTTGGTGCGGCCACCGACGACGCGGTCATCGAGCAGCGCTGGGCACCCGCAGCCACGCCCGACGATCACCTTGGCGACCGGCTGTACGTCGCCACGGGCGGCGCTGTCAACGCGTACGACCTCGAGGGGTCGGGTCCCAGGCTGGTGGCGACAATCCAGGGCGACTATGTCGCTGTCACGGTCGACGAGGACACCCACATCCTGTACATGGCCTCGGCCGACGGCACGGTCAGCCAGCTGCCAACCTCGGGCCTGGACGCGCTGCGCCAGTCGGGCTCGACCGACACGTCGGGTGAGCTGAGCCCGGCGCCCTTCGGCGCGCTCACCGGGCTCAACGGCAGCCTCGAGCGGCTCCAGGTCATCGGCGGCAGCATCGTCGGGCTGTCGAGCGGTGGCACCCTTGTCAGCGTCGACCCAACGTCCGGAGCGGAGACAGGGCGAACCCAGATCACGGGCATCGCCGACTACACGAGCGCCCCGTCCAACTCCGTGGTCACGGTTGATCCCAGCCAGGTCACCGACCGAGCCGGGGTGGCCCAGAAGCTGGCCGACCTGCTGCAGGACGACCAGACGCGCATCGAACAGGTCATTGCCGCGGCCAAAGGCCCGGTACCGATCGCGGGCTACGTCGGCAACAAGAAGGCCGACGTCCAGAACGCCATCGACGACGGCGACCTGTCCGGTGTGAGCATCACCGACGGCACGGCGGTCGCCGTCGCGACGCAGAGGGGAGTGACGCTGCTCGACGCGGCGACGCTCTCGACGCTCAAGCAAGTCGCCATGTCGACCCCCGCAACCGGATTGGCGCTCGCCGCGCGCGGCCCGGATGTACCGACGCTGTACGTCGCGACGGGCCGTACCTTGACGACGATCCGGCTGGCGACCGACTCCGCCGTGGGCGTGAACGACACGCTGCCCATGCCCAACGTCGTCGAGAAGGTCTACTGGGACGAGGCGACAACCAACGTTCACGCGCTGGGCACGACACAGGACGGCAGCTCGCCGACGGTCTACGTCATCGAGCCGCGCGGCAACTCAGTTTTCGCCGATGCGCCACTGCCGTTCCAACCGCAGATCGCGGTCATGGATGCCAATCAGCTGTATCCATCCGAGGACCGCAACGACCTGCTGGCGCTCAGCCCGAGCGGCCAGCTGGCTACCGTCGACACGGGAAATAACCAGTTCGCCTATCGCTTCCCGGGCGTGCTGCTCGGGGCGTTGACCGCGGCGCTCATCTTCCTGCTCGCCCGCTTCCTGTTCCGGCGCCGGACGATCGCGGTCATCGTCGCGATCCTCGTCCTCGCCGACGGCATGTTCTTCGCCAACTCGCGCATCGCGATGAACGACACGTACGTGACGTTCTTCATAGTCGCCGCGTTCGCCGTCTTCTTACCACTCTGGTTGGGCCGCTGGCGCGGCCGCTGGATAACGGCCGGCGGCCTGCTCACCGTCGGCATCCTGCTCGGCCTCGCGCTCGCTTCCAAGTGGGTCGGCGCGTACGCCATGGGCGCAGTGGGGCTGCTCATCCTGCTTCGCTCGTCGCTCGGCCGGTGGATTGCCCTGGCGGCGATGATCCTGCTGACAGGTGTGCTCGGGTACCTGGCGATCACGCCAAACCCGACCGTCGTCAACCCGCAGATCAACTACCTGTTCCTGGGCATCATGGTCGTGCTGACCGTGCTGCTCGCGATCGGCATGACCATCCGTCGCGTGCGCATGTCGCGCGACGAGTTCCGATTTGCGGTCGGCTTTCCGTTGTTGGTCGGCGTGATTGCGGTGCTCTACGGCCTGTTCCGTATCGCCACCGGGCCGCCACCGGCGACCGGCGCGCTTCTGCCACCGGTGCGCGTGCTCGAGATCGGCATTGCCGGTGTCCTTGTCGGACTCGCGGTCCTGGGCGTGGGCTGGTATCGCGGCCGGCACGGCCACGGCCCGTTGGCGAGTGCCGAAACCGTCGACCCGTCGGCCGATCCCGGCTCGCCGCCGCCCGACCGCGGCTGGCTGCGGCCCGGCTCGGGCCTGCTCGGTCTGCCCTGGCTGCTGGCCCTGCTGGCCATCACGGTCGTGCCGCTCGTTGTTTACGTCATCAGCTACATCCCGTGGATCAACCTGGGCAACCAGTGGTTCACCGGCTATCCGGCCGGCCACACCGGGCAGACCTTCCTGGACCTCCAGGTGTCGATGTACGACTACCACAACTACCTGCGCGCAACTCATCCGGCGTCTTCCCCGTGGTGGGCGTGGCCGCTCGATCTGAAGCCGGTCTGGTTCCAGCAGGAGGATTACGCCGGCGGGACGACCTCGGTCATCTACGACACGGGCAACATCGTTGCCTTCTGGCTGTCGATCCCGGCCGTCGCCTGGGCGTGCTGGCAGGCATGGAAGCGGCGCAGCCTGGCACTGACCTTCGTCGTCATAGCAATCTTCTGCATGTGGCTGCCATGGGCGCGCATCGACCGCGCCACGTTCCAGTACCACGTCTTCACGGTCCTGCCGTTCTCGTTCATGGCCCTGGCCTACATGCTCGGCGAGCTGTGGCACGGCCCATCGCCACGGACGTGGGCAATGGCCAAGGTCTCGGCCGCGCTGGCCATCATCGGCGCGCCCTTGTTGTGGCTCTTCCGGCTGCCGTTGTGCGGCGTGGCCAACACGCAACAGGTCAACAAGGGCACGGAGGTGTGCGGCAGCCTGTCGCGCGACTTCCAGCTGACGAGCTTCCAGATGATCGGCATCGTGCTCGTTCTTGGCGCCCTGGTCGCGGCCGGCGTGATCGCCTATATGGGGCTGCGCAACAACTCGACGATCAGCGGCGGCCTGAGACCGTTGCTCCTGCCGATCTCGTTCTCCGTCGCGCTGTTCGGCGCGGTGATCGTCATCGTCGGTGCCGGATTGCCCGGCGACTCGGTCTTCCAGGCGTCGGTGACGGCTGAGATGCCCGCCTTCGTCGCCCTCCTGCTGCTCTGCGTGCCGGCTTACTTCGTGCTCCAGGGCAGGGACCCGAAACGCTACGTTGTCGGCGTCCTCGTCGCGGCAGTGGTCTGGTTCGTGGCGTTCTACCCGAACTTCGCCGCGCTACCCGTGCCGACGCCGTTGTCGCAGGTCCATCTCGGCTTCCTGCCGACCTGGAACTGGGGCTTCCAGTTCGGGGTCAACCTCGACGAGCCCAATCGCAATCCGCTCGATTTCACCTCGATCAGCCTGCTCATCATCGCCACGACCGCGCTGTGCATCGCGGCCATGTACGCCGTCCGTAACTGGAACAGCGCGAGATCGGACGTCGCCGAGGTCAGCCCGCCGCCTGAACCGAGCTGATCAGCTGCGGGTCGCGCGTCCCGAATACGAGCGCGGGGTCGGTGTGCTCGGGCAGGATGCCCTGCGCGGCAGCGCGCCGCGCGACGAACAGGTAGTACTCCTCGACCTTGGCGGCGATGTTGTCCCAGCCGAACTGGACGGCGCGCTGCCGCGCCGACGCGCTCATCCGGGCGCTCATCTCCGGGTTGGAGAGCAGCTGGCCGATCGCGTCGGCGAGGGCCGTGACGTTGCGCGGCGGAACGAGCAGTCCCTGCTCGCCGCGGCGGACCACGCTCCGATAGCCGTGGATATCGCTGCACACGATGGGCGTCCCGGCGGCGAGCGCCTCGAGCAGCACGACGCCCATCGATTCCTGGCCGGTGGCGGGTGACACGTAGACGTCGGCCGTGGCGAAGTAGCGGATCTTGTCCTCGTCGCTGATCCGGCCAAGGAGCTCGACGCCACCCAGGCGCCGGGTCGCGATGTAGCGCCTGATCTCGCGTTCCTGCGGCCCGGCGCCGGCGAGCAGCAGCCGGCAGTCGTAGCCCCGCTGGCGCAGCTGGCGGTATGCCTTGAGCGCGTACATCACGCCCTTGCGCGGCTCGAAGCGGCCCAGGAAGAAGATGTTGGCCGTGCCGTCCTTGTAGCGCGTGATCGCCCGCGCGTTCTTGAAGCGATCGAGATCGACGCCGTTGGGGATGACCTTGTAGTCGCCCGGGAAGTAGCGGTCGGCGAAGTGGCGCGCCGCCGCGCTGACGGCTATCCGGCCGTGAAGGCGGCGCGCGAAGCGGCCGAGCATGCGCTTGCCGAACTCAGCCGCCGGGCTCCAGCCGGCGTAGGCGTGGAACGTGGCGATGTTGATGCTCTTCGACTCGCGCAGCAGCACGAGCGACAGGAAGGGCACGAACGGCTCGTGGAAGTGCAGGATGTCGAACCGTTCCTCGTCGAGCATGTTGGCGACGATGCTCGTGTAGCGCGGCGAGAACGTGAGCGTTCCCACCGACCCGTTGGCCGGGACCGAGAAGCCATAGCCCAGGCGAATGATGTCGCCCTCGCTCTGGCGCTGCGGGCCGTGGACGCTGCTGATGATGCGCACGTCGTGGCCGCGCGTCACGAGGTGCTCGTACAGGTCGTGGACGTGGGCGTTGACGCCACCCGGCAGGGGATAGATGTACGGCGTCACGAGACCGATCTTCATTTGCCTGTCCGCTCCGCGCCCAGGCCAGATTCATCGAGCCGAGCCGGCCGCAACCTGCCGCCGGGATAGCCCAGGTCGCGCCCCGTTCCGTCGCGCAGCAGCTTGCCGCGCACCTCGTCACGGACGGCGAGCGCGTTCTTGCCCATCTGGCGCCGAAACGTGGAGAACTGAGTCTTCCATTCGTGGGTCGATCCCTCCCAGGTCGTCGAGCGATCGAGGATTGCGCGCCGGACGTCCTCAGCCGAGCTGCCCTCGAAGGTGGTCAGCGCCTGGCCGACGTGCTCGGCACGATGGGCGTCGCTGGCGCCCAGCGCGGCGACGCCCATCTCGGCGATGAACTCGGGCGCACGTTTCGCCCAGCGCATGCTTGCGGTCGTGGGGTTGAAGGCTTCGATTCCGTCCGGGTGGTAGATCGGGTCGGGATCCGCGAACAACTTGCGTATCGAACGGCCGCTGGCGCACAGCGGGTAGGGCACGAGCGGATGGGCGATGATCGCGAGGCCGCCCTGCTCGTGGATGCGCCTGACGGTCGATCTGAGCGAACCCCATGGCCGGATGCGGTCTTTGATGTACAGCGCAACGACGTGGCCGCTGCGCGTGGTGACCTCTTCGCCGACGACGACCTGGACGTGCAGGCCGCGCGCCTCGGCCATTGCCTTGGCCGCGTATGCAGCGTCAACGCGCTCGTGATCGGCTATCGCGATCACGTCGAGGTGGGCACGGTTCTCGGCGTGGTCGAGGATCTCGGCCACGCTCGATACGCCGTCAGAGGCAAGGCTGTGGATGTGCAGGTCTGCGCGGCCCATCAGGCTTCGTCCCAGATCCGAAAGAACATCGTCCACCACTGTTCGGGAGCGTCGGCCACGGCGCGCTCGAACGCTCGCGCCTGAGCGTCCATGAAGCCGGCCAGGCGCTCGCGCGTCGTCCCGGTCACGGGCATTTCCAGGTGTTCGAGGCGCGTCGGGTAGCGCGCGCCGGCGCGCCGCGTGACGACCAGCCAGGTCGGCGCGCCCGTCTCGAGGGCGAGCACCGCCGGCCCCGCCGGCAGGCGCGCCGGCGCGCCGAAGAGATTGACACGCACGCCTTTGCCGCCGATTGCCCGATCGGCGACGAGGGCGACGGTCTCGCCCCGCGCGAGCGTGTCGCGCACGATGGACGCGGCACCCGCGACGGGGATCACGCGCAGGCCGGTCTGGCCGCGCGAGCGCTCGAAATACGCTTGCAGGTCCGGGTCGGCGATCGTCTCCATGGGCGCCGTGATGGGCACTCCACGCGCGACGGCCCACAGTGCCGGGATCTCGACCGCGCCGAAATGGAGCCCGACGACGATCGTCGGGCCGCGCCTGCCGGCGGGAAACGCCTCGTCCGCCAGTGCGGGCTCGTCGGGCTGGACACGCGCGAGCTCAGCCGGCAGCGCATAGCGGCGCACGGTGGCGTTCTCGAGGTAGCTGCGCACCCAGTGTCCAAAGGCGTCGCGCACGAGGCGGTCCAGCTCGCGCGCATCGCGCGCGGCGGCGGCGGTCCGTGGCCCGCCCATGTCGTGATCCGCGAGATACGTACAGACGCGTTCGAGGTTGGCGCGCACGAGCCGCCGCCGCGCCGGCTGGATTCGATACAGCACGCCACCCCACGCCCAGGCGAGGCGGACGAGCGGCCCCTCCGGCAGCCGCGTCAAAAGTCCAGACAGCACGAACAGGCCGCGCGCGACAAGCCTGCCGCGCAGCGTGTGGCGGCGCCTGGGCGCGGGCGCGCGGGTGCGCGTCTGAGCCTCGCGCGAAGCCGTCTTCGCCGTCGCGACAGTCGTCACGCGCCTGCCCCGACGACGCTCATGGCGCGCTCGGCGAGCGCCTGCTTCTCCTCCACCGTCTGTGGCCAGATCGGTTTGAACGAGTACCACTGCTCGGGCGCGGTCGAGATCATGTCCTCGAGAGCGTCCGCGATGAGCTGCGTCGCGCGCTGCATCTCTGTGGCGCTGGTATCGGCGACTTCGATCGGGTCATAGTGCCTGGCCTCGTAGTGGCCGTCGGCAAGGCGGCGACAGACCACCGGCACAATCGCCGCCTTCGTCTTGGCCGCGAGCAGCGCCGGCCCCGCCGGCAGCGTGGTCCACTCGCCGAAGAGTCGGACTGGAATGCCGTCGGATCGGTAGCCCCAGTCGACGACCAGGCCCAGGATCGCCGGCTGGCGCAGTGCGCTGAACACGCGCCGCAGGTTGCGCCACGGGATGATCTCAATCTTCCAGCGCCGGCGCTGAACGTTCACTTCCTCGAACAGCTCGGGATAAGCCGAGTCGTCTGCCACGCCGTAGGTTGGCAGCCCGCGCAGCGCGAATGCGCCCGCAAGCACGTCGATCGAACCTATGTGGCCCGAGACTGCGATCAGTCCGCGTTTCTCGGCGCGCAGCCGCCCGA
>Ga0265316_10007452_pt1 | contig 10314 bp, 10 predicted proteins | sample 4522metaG_FD_202092 | JGI IMG/M metagenome (GOLD analysis project Ga0265316, IMG submission 202092) | Rhizosphere microbial communities from Carex aquatilis grown in University of Washington, Seatle, WA, United States - 4-5-22 metaG | ecosystem: Host-associated > Plants > Roots > Rhizosphere >...
TTTTGGTTTTCTTTAGCCCCTCAAGAATCATTTTGATTCCCAGGAAAGAAAGCAGTACGAGCGCAATCCAGTGATCAGTTGCTTTCAGAGCATCTGAAACTATTGAACCAAGGAAATACCCTGCAACAGTAAGCCCTCCCTGGAATACAGCCAGGACTATTGCAATCCGGGATGCCTGCCGGAAGAGGATCCCGCTACGGGTCACACCGTAAGATAAGGAAACGGCAAATGTGTCGAATGATAAACCAAGGGCAATAACAAAAATTGTAAAATAGTCCATGGAGCAGTCATAAGTCCGCAAATATAATATAAATCATCACTTAAAAAATTTTGCAATTGATTGTATATATTTGAACGCTATAACTATGTATTCAATGAGAGCCGTAATTCAACGCGTAAGCAGGGCATCAGTTACAATCAGTGATAAGATCAAATCTGAAATTGGACCCGGATTACTTGTCCTTGTCGGTATTGAAAACTCTGATGATGATAATGATATTGACTGGCTTTGCGGTAAAATAGTTCAGCTCCGCATTTTTGACGACAGCAATGAAGTAATGAATCTCTCCATTCTTGATATTGGAGGAGATATCCTTACAATAAGTCAGTTTACACTTCACGCAAAAACAAAAAAAGGGAACAGACCTTCGTATATGCGTGCCGCCCATCAGGATATTGCAATTCCTTTGTATAACAGGTTTGTGATACGGCTCTCCAAATTAATGGGAAAAGAGATCTTCACAGGGGAATTTGGTGCAATGATGAAAGTAGGGTTAGTTAATGATGGCCCGGTCACCATAATTATTGATACTAAAGAGAAGGAATAGAATACAAAGTTTGGAGTGCCTAAAGTTTAAAGAAATTAAACTATCCGAATTGATAGCAACTCTAGGCACTTTTAATATGAAAACTTCATGAACTCTGAGCTAAGTGAAAGTAATTCGTTTAAAAAGTCGGTACTTCTTGTATCGACTTTTGCTGCGTTTCTGACTCCTTTTCTCACTTCCGCAGTTAATCTCGCTTTGCCTTCCATTGGTAAAGAACTCCATGCAAATGCAATAGGTCTGGGCTGGGTAATCAGCAGTTTTATTTTAACGTCAGCTATTTTCCTTTTGCCCTTTGGGCGGCTTGGCGATATAATAGGCAGGAAGAAGGTCTTTACTCTTGGTATTTTGCTGTTTACCATATCAACTTTTCTGATAATATTTGCTCACAGCATCATCTCACTGATAGTTCTCAGGATATTCCAGGGTTTTTCAAGTGCAATGATATTCGGTACCAGCATGGCAATTCTGACATCTGTTTTTCAGCCGGGTGAAAGGGGAAGGGCAATAGGCATAAACATTACAGCAACATATCTGGGATTATCTCTTGGGCCTGTTATCGGGGGCCTGCTGACTCATTATCTGGGATGGAGAAGTATTTTTGCGTTTCTGGTTCCTTTCGGAATTATTTCGCTGATCCTGATTCAAAGAAAAATAAAAACTGAATGGGCGGAAGCCGTTGGAGAAAAATTTGACTGGCGCGGATCTTTTATATATGGAATTGCTCTAGCATCTTTTATGTGGGGGTTTTCAAAGCTTCCTTCTTCCCTGGGATGGATCTGTATTATTATAGCTGTTCTTATGGCTGCTGTTTTCCTGATTTTTGAAAATAAAGTCAGCAATCCGGTCTTTGATATACGGCTAATAATGAGAAACAGAGTCTTTGCTTTCTCCGGAATAGCCGCATTAATTAATTATTCTGCAACCAGTGCAATTGGTTTTTTTATAAGTCTTTACCTTCAATATCTTAAAGGACTTGATGCCAGAACAGCGGGGTTGATAATGATATCTCAACCAATCGCAATGACTCTTCTATCTCCAGTTGCAGGGAAATTATCCGATAAAAGAAATCCCGGAGTCATTGCCTCAATCGGTATGGGAATAACTGCATTGGGACTGATACTACTCTGTTTTATTACGGAAGCTACTCCGGATTATTTTATTGTATTATTGCTGTTGCTAATGGGAATCGGGTTTGGTCTCTTCTCATCTCCAAACTCAAATGCAATAATGAGTTCTGTTGAAAAACGTCACCTGGGAGTTGCCTCCGGAGTTGTCGGTACCATGAGGATGGTCGGACAAATGATGAGCATGGGTATTGCAATGATGCTCATCTCATTATATATTGGTGAGCAAACGATTAATCCTTCAACCTATCCGGGACTGATTTCTGCTATGAGAACCGGCTTTGTAATCTTTTCGATGTTATCTGTATTAGGCATTTTTGCCTCTCTTGCAAGGCACGTGCCCCGAGAAAACGCTCGGGGTAATATATCTGTTTAAATGAAAATCTCAATACAAACAACTTATTCTGCACTCTCCGACAGACCCTGGTTGTCTGTATGAAGAACAAATTTCCAGCTTCCGTCAATCTGCTTTTGCCATATAGTAACATATGTTCCTTTTGTAATCTCGCCGGTAGACTTGTTGGTATTAGTATGAACTCCGTAGGTATATCCCAAATCTCCGCTCTCAGAGACTTTCTCATACAAAGGTTCCCATCTGAGTACTGTTGAAGAATCACTCTTTCCTGCAAACCGTTCTTCAAGTGTCTTTTTACTTTTAATGGGAGAGGAATTATTACGAAGTATAACACCATCATCTGCAACGTAATAGAGAAATGCCTTATGCCTTCCTTCTTTAACTGACATAGCTGAAAAATCCCGATCTGTCTGAAGTAAAATACCTGCTGTTTGATTTTTGGGGCCTTTTGAACAACTTAATATTCCAATTAAAATAGTTATGATAACAAAAAGCATTATATTAACCCCGTTCTTTTTTCTCATTGCGATGTAATTTTATTAAATGTAAAAACTAATTACATGACAAAACTATATCAAAAACTGATCAATTCATGCCCTTCGGAAACCGAAATTAAGAAAGGACTAAAAAAAGTGTCATCCTCTTCTACAGATGTCCCGGATAAACATCTCCTGATGAGTCTGTTAAACCTGATAGATCTTACCAGTCTGAATACTACGGATAATAAAAGCCATATTATACATTTTACAGGTAAGGTAAACAGTTTTTCGGGTCGTTTTTCAAATATCCCTAATGTAGCTGCTATCTGTGTATTTCCAAATTTTGCGGCAGTTGTAAAAGAGAAACTGACCGCCAGGAATGTTAAAATTGCAGCTGTCGGTGGTGCATTTCCAACCTCGCAGACCTTCAGAAGTATTAAGGTCACAGAATGCAAAATGGCTGTTGAGGCCGGTGCTGATGAAATAGATATAGTTATCCCGGTCGGCGCTTTTCTCGGAAATGACTTTGCCATGGTTGTCGATGAAATAAGGGAAATTAAAGGAGCGATAGGAAGTAAGCAACTAAAGGTTATTGTGGAATCGGGACTTCTGGGTGATTTTGAACATATTTTCAGAGCATCTATGATTGCAATGGATGCAGGAGCTGACTTTATAAAGACATCGACAGGGAAAACTGCTGTTTCTGCTACGCCGGAAGCTGCATTCGTCATGTGCAGGGCAATTTCTGATTTTTATTCTGAAACAGGGATAAAGGTAGGCTTCAAAGCTGCGGGAGGAATTGTTACTGTGGCTGATGCAAATAGTTATTATCAGATTGTTAAATACTGCCTTGGGGAAGAGTGGCTGAATAATTCCCTGTTCAGAATCGGGGCAAGCAGATTGGCTAATAATATTCTTTCAGAAATTTCAGGTTGCCCGAGTATTCATTTTTAAGAGCCTGGCATCGGTATTTTTGATTTATCTCTTGTAATTATCATTACTTTTGTGTTTTGAACCGGTCAAAATGATGATAATTTCCTGTACAGATTTACAGCAAGATACTGTTCCCCGTAAAACTATTTCTAATCAAGGTTCTTCAAGCGTGAACAATGATTCAGTATCACATGTAATATCCATCCAGCCAAAAGATTCAATAAGACACAGATCCATAGCAGTTCATCAGAGTACTCTAGCTGATTATACTGATACAATCTCAGTTTGTATCCGAAGCAGCATTGCAGATGTAACATTTTACGATTTTAGTAATTTTATTTTCAGGATTGGATATGGATCGTATAAACAATTTCCGTTCATCTTCACTGAAAAAGTAAAACAGCAACAGAAAGAGGAAAAAACATTATTGATAAAACATCTTAAGCCGGGAGAGGATCTGCCGCCTCATCCCTTTCACGCTGATTGGATGATTCTGATAATCATTGTCGCCGCTTCCTTATTTTCTTTAATCAGAAAAACATCAGGAACCATTTCATCCGGTTTTGCCAGGTTTTTTATGTTCAAGGGGATAAATGATCCTGTTTCGAGAGATTCAGGCGGACTATTTCATTGGCAATCAACGATTCTGAATCTTATTTCATTTATTGTAATAGGGTTGTTTTGCTATTCTGCAGCATCATATTATGACTTCATTCCTACAGGTTTCAGGGGAATAACCATTTGGTTGATAGCTTTGGGAATAATCTGTGTGGCAGTTACACTAAGACATATTACCTGTGTAATAACCGGCATTACTAGCGAACAGCAGGAGGTATTCATGAAATATTTGCTTGGAATTTATCAATCTTACAGGGTTGGAGCATTTTTTCTTTTTGTAATTGTTATCCTGATGTCATATACCAGAATTCTGCCTGTAAGAGATTTTATTATATCCGGAATAATTGTTCTCGGATTAATATATCTAATGAGGATCATCAGGCTATTAATAATTTTTCTAAACAAGAATATTTCAATATTCTATTTGATTTTATACCTTTGTGCGCTGGAAATTCTGCCTGTTTTGATAATAGTAAAATATTTTACAGGTCTTGTTTAGATTGGCTTGGGTTACTTTGAAAGTTGAACTTAAACTTTAAAGAGTTGAAAATAAAGAAGATTTTAGTATCGCAGCCAGAACCCCTTAATCCGAAATCCCCATATTTCGAACTGGCAAGAAAATATAATCTGAAAGTTGATTTTAAGCCGTTTAATCAGGTTGAAGGTGTTTCATCAAAAGATTTCCGACAGCAAAAAATCAATATACTTGACTTCACTGCAGTCATCTTTACTAGCAAAACCGGCATTGATCACTTTTTCAGGATATGCAATGAGCTTCGGACGGTGGTTCCGGATACCATGAAGTATTTCTGTATAACGGAGAATGTTGCATTTTATCTCCAGAAGTACATAGTTTACAGAAAACGTAAAATTTTTCATGGAAAAGCCAAATTTCAGGATCTTATTGATGTTATAATCAAGCACAGAGAAGATAACTTCTTTGTTCCTCTTTCTGAACCCCATAATGCTGAGATCCCTGAGTCGCTTGATAAAAATAGTATCAGGTATACAATCGGAACTCTTTACAAAACAATCAGTACAGATTTTTCGAATTTAACAGAATTCGATTATGATATCCTGGTTTTTTATAGCCCATCCGGAATAAAATCACTTAAAGAAAATTTTCCGGGCTTTATCCAGGGGGATATTAAAATTGCTGCATTCGGACCAACAACGGCTTCTGCTGTTGAGAGCGAAGGCCTGAGACTCGATATAAATGCCCCTAATCCAAAAGCCCCGTCGATGACTATGGCTCTTGACGATTTTCTTAAAGAATACAATAAAAATTTAAGATAGTTTTCACAATACTGGCTTACCCAAAAAAAAATCTCTTTAACCACGAAGAGCACAAAGAAGACTCAAAGCACACAAAGTTAAAACAATATTTTTCAGTTCTTTGAGACCTTTGTGGTTAATTGATTTCAATTTTTTTAAACAGCCCCTTACATATATAAAATGAATACCATAAGGGAGACGTTTGATAAGTCCGAAAGACTCTGTAGCAGGAAAACCATCGAAACGCTGTTTGAAAACGGGAATATTTTCTATAGCCCTCTTTTTAAAGTTGTCTGGACCAATTGTCCGAATTCCATCCCCGGTCCGGCTCAGGTTGCTTTCAGTGTTTCAAAAAGAGGATTCAGACTGGCCGTTATCAGGAACCTTATCAAGAGAAGGCTGAGGGAAGTTTACCGGAAAAACAAAAGGATTCTTTATGATCATCTTATATCCCAAAACATTCAGATCGTTTTCATTGTTATAATGAGAGGGAATTCTGTTCCTGATTATTCAACAATTGAAAAATCAATCAGGGAGATGGTTAACAAACTTATACTTCTCACTTCAAAGATTGATAAATAATGTTAAAGTTGTCTTAATTGTTTGTTTATCAAAACGCTTCCCGATTATTCTTCTTAATTTCGCCGTTCTAAATCAAGCAATACAGGTTATGAAAAAGATACGATATACCAGGATAATAATAGTTGTCTCCCTGTTACTGGTTGCAGGAATAAGTACTGGTTTCCTGGTTACCCAGGAGACCAGGGATTTCAGAATTGCTAAAAATCTGGACATATTTTTTACTCTCTTCAGGGAGCTGAACACTTTCTATGTAGACGATATTGATCCGGATAAAATAATTAAAACAGGAATGGATGATATGCTTAAAACACTTGATCCCTATACTGTTTACTTTCCCGAATCTGAGGCTGATGAATTTGCAATTATGACCACCGGGAAATACGGTGGAATAGGATCACTGGTCAGAAATTCAGGTGATTATGTAGTCATTAGTGAAGTTTATAAAGGATATCCGGCTGATAAAGCCGGGATAAAACCCGGAGATCTGTTAAAAAAGGTCGATGGTATATCGCTAAAAGGACTGCCAACCGATAAAGTAAGTGAAAAACTTAAAGGTAGTCCGGGGACTGATATAAATGTTACCATTGAAAGAAACGGGACTGACTCTGTTTATATTCTTAAACGGGAAAAGATTGTAATGCCACCAGTCCCTTATTACGGTATGATAGATTCAAAAACGGGGTATATCCGTTTTACCAATTTTACTCAAAATTGTATAGATGATGTAAAAACTGCCCTTACTTCATTGAAAAACAGTAATGCTCAACAGATCATCCTCGACCTGCGGGGAAATCCGGGCGGATTACTTACCGAAGCTGTTGAAATAGTAAATCTGTTTGTTGCCGAGGGAAATGAAGTTGTATCGACAAAGGGTAGAGTCAAACAGTTTGATGAAGACTTTAAAACAACAAAACAACCAGTGGATGAGAAAATACCACTGGCAATAATAATCAACAGAGGTTCTGCATCAGCTTCAGAGATAGTAGCCGGAGCAATTCAGGACCTTGACAGAGGTGTAATTATAGGTCAGAGATCATATGGAAAGGGGCTGGTTCAAATTACGCGGCCTCTGAGTTATAATACTCAACTCAAGGTTACTACGGCAAAATACTACATACCAAGCGGAAGGTGTATCCAGGCCCGCGATTTCTCGCACCCGAACGAAGATGGAAGCGTTGGAATTATTCCTGATTCGCTGATATCTGAATTTAAAACTAAAAATGGCAGGATTGTTAAAGACGGAGGAGGCATTGCACCGGATATCGAATTGTTACCTGATCCTCTGAGCCAGATAGCACAGGAACTTTATCTGCGGTATTTCATATTTGATTTTGCTACTAAATATTTCTGGGCTCATCCCGATATTAAATCTCCGGAACAATTCAAATTCACAGATCAGGATTACAGTGACTTCAAAACATATCTTCTGAACCGAAAATTCAACTATAAAACAGTAACTGAAGAGTCTCTTAATGAACTAATAACAAATGCCAAAAAAGAAAAATATTACGATATTCATAAGGATTTGTTTAATGATCTGGAAAAAGATATCGCCCACAGTCTTGATCAGGACCTTAAGATGTTCAGAAGTGAAATTACCGATCTTCTTGAGGATGAAATTGTAAGCCGGTATTTCTATGAAAACGGCGCAATTGCTTATACCATAAAAAATGATGAACAGGTTTTAAAAGCCCGTGATATATTAAATAATAAAGAAGAATACAACTCCATACTTAAAGGAACTGAAGGATCGATTCTGGTTACGAGTAAAAATGATCAGAATAACACAAAAACTGATAATCAGCATATCAGAAAGACAATGGGACCTATTTAGCTTTTTTAAGATTAATTCTTTGTGGCGCCTGGAGATTATCTTAGGGTGAATTCGTTGTTAATTCTTTTTACCACAAAGGTGCTCAAAGTTGACCACAAAGGAACACTAAGGAATTAAGGGTCGTGGTTGGAATTATTTCCATTTATGTGAGTCATCCTCAAAAATCTCTTTTTTCCAGACCGGAAGATTATCTTTGATGAGCTCGACAGTCTTGCTGCAGGCCTGTATTGCCTGATGCCTGTGACCTGCTGAAATAAATACCAAAAGTGATATCTCTCCGGCATTGACAATACCTGTTGAATGAATTATATCAACTGATTTTACATCCGGGAACTCTGAGAAGATTTTCTTCTTAATATTTTCAGTCTCAATATTAACCAGCTCAACATATGCTGAGTATTCTATTGCTTTTACCTTTTTACCATCAAGTTCATCAGTTCTGACCTGCCCAAGGAAAATCGAGTGACCTCCGGAATCAGTATTATGGCTCATCTTTTCAACAAGCTGTGATATAAGCTTTTGCGATACCGGGCCGACTGTTAAGTAATTAGTTTCCATGTTTTTAACTTAAAGTTATGTCGTAATGCTGTAATGTCGGTATGTTGTAATAATACATTCTTAATGTCATCATAACGTCATAGCGACATAACATAATACCGAATCACCCACCTGCAAAAGGCGGCATTAAAGCAATTTCATCTCCTGATTTTAGCAATAAATCATTGTCGGTTATATCATTATTAATAGATATCCGGAAATTGTAATGCACAATCTCCGGGAAATCATCATAAATCCTCAACTTAAGAGCACTAATTGATTTCACATCATGATAATGTTTGATGCTGGTTCCCGAAACCTCAGCCAAAACGCCGAAGAATAAGACTTTTACTTCCATAATTATACTTTTTGCCGTTGTGCCATTTCACCTTTAAGCCATTGCGCCATTTAGTGTGCCTCAAACCAATTGTTACCTGTACCCCAGTCAACTTTTAATGGTATATCGAGTTTAACAGCATTTGACATTTCAAACAAAACCATTTCTTTCAGTTTTTCAAGTTCAGACATTTCAACTTCAAATATAAGTTCGTCATGTACCTGAAGAATCATCTTTGACAGGAATTTTTCTGATTTCATTCTGTCATTTATTCTTACCATTGCTATCTTGATGATATCAGCGGCGCTTCCCTGAATGGGTGCATTAATCGCATTTCTTTCAGCGTTTCCTCTTACCACCTGATTACGAGAATGAATATCTCGTAAATATCGTTTACGTCCAAACATTGTTGTTACATACCCTACATCCCTTGCTTTATTTATGCTCTCATCCATATAAACCTTTACTCCAGGATAAGAATTGAAATAACCGTCAATAAGCTCTTTTGCCTCTTTTCTACCAATTGTCAACCGTTCTGAAAGTCCGAAAGATGATATTCCGTAAATGATCCCAAAATTTGCTGTTTTTGCCCTGCTTCGCATTTCGCGAGTAACATCATTGATTTCCACGCCGAATATTTTAGCGGCAGTAGCGGCATGAATATCATTTCCCGAAAGAAAATCGGCGATCATACTTTTATCTTTGCTCAGATGTGCCATGAGCCTCAATTCAATTTGTGAGTAGTCTGCCGATAAGAAAATATGACCCTTTGCCGGAACGAAGGCTTTTCTTATTTCCCTGCCTCTGGCATCTTTTACAGGAATATTCTGCAGGTTTGGATTATTCGAGCTTAGCCTGCCTGTTGCTGCAACAGCCTGGTTGAAAGAGGTATGAATCCTGCCGGTTTTCTTATCTACCAGAAGAGGAAGCGCTTCGACATATGTTGAGAGGAGCTTCTTAAGTCCCCGGTATTCCAGTACTTTATCGACAATCGGATGCTTGCTTGTCAAACGTTGCAATATCTCTTCATTGGTAATAAACTGCTTGGTCTTCGTTACCCTTGCCTTTTCGTCAAGTTTTAGTCTGATAAAAAGTATATCACCAAGCTGTTTTGGCGAGGAAATATTGAATTCTGTTCCGGCCAGTGTATAAATCTCTTTTTCGAGCGAGATAATATCCTCACGAAGGTTTATAGTTATGGCTTTGAGATCTTCCAGATTCAATATCACTCCGTTTCTTTCCATTGTTGCCAGTACACTTATAAGAGGCATCTCAATATCATGGGCAAGATCACCCAGCCCCTCGCTTTTAATCCGTGGTTCAAAAACCTTCTTTAACTGATATGTAACATCGGCGTCTTCGACTGCATATTCCATCAGTTTATCTACAGGTACGGACCGCATATTCTTCTGA
>Ga0265316_10007453_pt1 | contig 10313 bp, 11 predicted proteins | sample 4522metaG_FD_202092 | JGI IMG/M metagenome (GOLD analysis project Ga0265316, IMG submission 202092) | Rhizosphere microbial communities from Carex aquatilis grown in University of Washington, Seatle, WA, United States - 4-5-22 metaG | ecosystem: Host-associated > Plants > Roots > Rhizosphere >...
AGAAGCGCTCGCGCACAAAGCCGATGGGACGCTCGACCAGGCCCTTTTCGTTGCCTCGGTAGACATTGCAGGCGATGGCGCCAAACTGGCGGGCACGCGCGTAGGATAGAAATGTCGGATTGAAGACGGTGGCAATGGGCGTGTGCGACAGCACCACCGTCTTCATGTTGTCGAAGATATCGACAGTGGTGCTGCCACCAAAGAAGCGCAGGGCGCGTTCCATGCAGCGAAGAAACGAGCCCATGGCCTGGCTGAGCGTGAATTCCAGGTAGAGCATGCGCGAGTAGCACATCACCATCACGAAGGCGCTGACCCGGCGCGGGCAGCCCGGCAAGGCGAAGCCGAAGTCGGCCCAGTCCACTTGCGCCGCCGCGCCTGGCTTGAAGTCCAGCGTGAGGAACGGCTCCTTCTCGGCGTGCGGGCGCAACTGCCGAAGCCGCTCGCGCACGATGGTGATGCCACCGCGATAGCCGAGGGTGCGCAGGCGCTCCAGCATCGCGGGCGCACGCATCTGTGGCGTGTCGCTCAGGACTTGCCGAATAGCCCCGTCGTAGGGCACGGAAATGCGCGAGGGCTTGCACGTCTCGGTCAGCCAGGTGAAGTGCTTTTTGCGCTGTCCGCGCCAGTACTTCTTCAGGTATGTCGTCGCTGCCGAGCCCGAATTCATCCCTGCAAACCTTGTGCTGGGCAGTGCCGTCCATGAGGGTCTGGCGGCCTACTACCGCTCGGTCATGGCCACCGGAGACAGCCCCGAGCAGGACGTCTGCAAGGCTGCGTTTTACGGGACCCTGGTGGGCTTTCGCAAGAACAAGTTGCCCATCAAGGATGGCGAGGGCATCGAGGCACAGGGCGAGGCGCTGCTGAAGGTCTTCTACGAGACCGTCTATCAGGACCCGCCCCACGTCGTGGGCGTCGAGGCGCCATTCGCCATCGACATCAATGACCCAGTCAGCGGCGAGATATTGGAAGAACGACTCGTGGGGGCACTCGATTTGGTCGTGCGCGAAGAGAACAAGCACGTCGTCGGCGAACATAAAACGGCGGCAAAGAAATGGAGCAGAGCCCAAATCAAATACGACATCCAGCTCTCGGCCTACAAGCTGGTCGCGAGGAAGCTTGGCCTGGGCGAGGTAGGGCTGCGCCTGCAGCTGCTAACCAAGACCAAGAAGCCAAAAATGATCGTGGAAAACACGGACCGAACAGACAGGGACGAGCGGGAGTTCCTGGAAACCGTGGTGGGGGTGTTACGAGCCATCGATGCGCAGGTGTTCTTCCCGATTCGCAACGGCATGTGCTGTGGGTGCGCATTCCAGCTCCGGTGCAGCAGTACCTGATCGAATGATGGAGGCGTTCGTGCCTCCGGGTTCAAGCTGCGCAGGCGGCTTGAATTTTAGCCCCAGAATCTTTCCGGCCTGCCAGACATCAATGGGGGAAGCCTTCGTCCGCGCAGCGAGCGGCATGGCCATCGGGATTCCACCTGACAGGTAGGTTTGGGTGGCGGATGCAGGACGCCGTGCAGCATGCTATTGACTTGCAGTCAGGAAGGACTTTAGCATCCAACACGCCATGGAGAGTTTCAAGCGTAGCGAGGGCGAGGTCGTGATCGCACACATTAGCGATCTTCACTTCGGAAGCAGGAAGCAGTCAGGACCTTGGGAGAGCCTTGGTCAATTCCTGAGAAAAGAGATCAAACCGGAATTGGTACTTGTGACAGGGGACCTGGCCGATTCGCCCAAGCGGAAGCTCTTTCAGGCGGCCAAGAAGTCGCTCGACGCCATAGGTGCGCCGCGCTATCTCGTCTGTCCTGGCAACCATGACCGTCACACCAAGGGAAACAATCTTGGCCGTCTCTGGGATTGGCTCGTCGGTTCGGAGCCGGAAGCCTTCAATCAAACTTTCGAAGGCTTCATGGCCGGGCACAACGAAGAGGTGGTCACCATCGGAACAGACCCACAGTGGCGGATTGGCATCTTCGGACTGGATTCCAGTCTAGACGCGGGTTTTTCTGCGCGTGGCTATGCGAATCCGGAAGAGCTCAATCTCCTTAGGGGCAACGCCCCGGCGAGCAAGGCGGATCTCTGTTTCTTGCTCGTTCACCATCATGTGCAATCCGTGCGCAAACTCGAGGAGAACCGGTGGGCCCAGCGCGCCGGACTGTTCGACGTAATGACGCTGGTCAATTCGGGACATCTACTTGAGTCGAGCTGCGACGCCACGATTAACGTCCTACTGCATGGCCACGAGCACGCGTGGTTTTGGGCCCGCTACGGATCGCTCGAGAATGGGCAGGGGGACTGTTGCGTCCTCGGCGCCGGATCGGCCGCGGGAAACACGGCCATAGGCTGCATGGTCGAGACAGCGTCCTTCAATATCATCGTGCTTTCGCCGGATGGCTCAGGTTGGTTATGGGTGTTCCAGAACGGGAAGACGGGGTGGAAGATCGAAAAGCGCTTGCAGCTGTTCGATGGGCCCACCCTGCGCCGGTGGAAGTTCCTTCGGGCAGAGAAGAGGGACATCGACCATCCGCTGCGTACGAGACTCGTCAAGCAGGCACAATTTACGCGCAAGGGCGACATCCAGGTCCGGTATTGCTTCAGCAATCTCTTTCTACACGAAAGAGGAGAGGCAAGGATCAGCAATAGCTCAGGCGTGCTCCAGACGAAGGCTGTGGTCGTCCGCAAGGACGGAGCGGAATGCTCCCCTCAGCCACTCACAAACCGCGGTGAAGGCGACAATAGCTGGGTGATTAGCTGGGACGTCGATGAGGGCTTCCGGAACATCCCCGCCGATTTCTCGCTGGAATACGACTGGCGGGGCGGTGCGATCCTCACACAAGAGGACATGAAACTTCTTCAGAGGGATTGTCCCGCCCCAGGCCACATCCGCAAGGACGGATACGAATACTCGTCGATTCGGATTCCCCCCGAGATCCAGGCTCGCTCCGCAGACCTGTTCGTGACGATTCCAGAGGAACTGGAGCCCAACGGCGTGGAACTTTTTGTGTTCCAAGGGGAAACCAAAATCCCAGCCGAAGCCTCGCAGCTCAGGGGGGCGCTCGTCACGCTCGGTCCCGGTTCTTTCTGGCTGAGCATTCCCTACCCCAGCCCGGGACGGCTTTACGTGCTGGCCTGGAAACCGCCATCTCGGCCGATCCGGGAGGATGCGACCGAGCGGCTGCCCGAAAGACACGTGCGAGTCCCGGAGCAGGTGGCGCGCGCGTTGCAGGAGACTGCGCCTACAAGGACTCTCGCTTTCGGCAGCGACTTCACCCTCGGAGTGTCCTCCTCCAAAGGTAACCCCGAGATGGGACGGTGGTTGAGTGATCGGCCGATGAAACTGTCCCGCTGAGCCTCGACCCAGATCCAGCCACAGCGTCGGTCACCACCGCAGCTGGAACCGTTCACCATGGCGGCCAAACTGCTCTGCGTGCCCTTCAGCCATCGTGTCTTTCACCAAAGTCCCTTCTGTCAGCTTGACGTATGCGAACCGTATCCCGCGCTCCTTGAGGAGCGCGTATTCTAGCTCTCCCTATTGAAGCGCGAAACCGACACTCCAAGCGTCAGTCCCGCCGATTCGAGGTTTGCCAAGGCCGCCTTCGATAGGCCGTGATCCTCAGAGGAGACGATGGGTAAGTCATCCAGCAAGACATTCTCGAATGGTATACAATCCGCACACGCTAGGTCGGCTTCGCCGTAGCCGATGAAGATCGTACTTCGACATGCAGATGCGAAAGAGGAGAATGATATGGATAAGAAGGCTGATAGTGACAGCACATTCAGGGAGCAAGAAATCGCAATTGAGCGCGAAAAACTAGCCGTGGAAAGGGAGAAGATCCAATTTGAACGAACCAAATCGATAACAACCGTGATCTCAGTTTGCGTTCCGCTGCTCGCGGTATTCGTAACGGTATGGGCGGGTATTAGGACGCAGAACCAGAAGAACGTGAATGACTTCAATATAAAGGCCGCTGAAATTACGCTCAACAACACCGACAACCCTTGGGTTGCACATAATAGGGCGCAAAGTCTGCGCGCAATCTTCCCGACCGAATTGCCCGAAGACTTTGCGAGGAACTTCAAGCCTGAAAATATTGGTGTCGACGAGACCAATGGGAAACGAGAGTTGCTGAATCTGATTGCGGCACATCCCGAACAGGCAGCAAAGATAAGTGAGATTTGGTTTGCAATCTTCCCTTCCGATCCATGGATAAAGGAGGTGATTCCCAAAATTGAGCGGATAAAGTAGACAGGGTAGCCGGCGGTGCAAGTGGTGTCGCTCGTGCGGCTGCCTGGGTGCGCCACGCACTAGGTGGCTTGATGGGTGCATAGCGAGCTTCGCGTCCACAGCGGTCCGAAGTCCGCACGAAACCGACCAAGATGGAGGCGTTCACGTCTTCGTGTTCAAGCTGGGCAACCGGCTTGAATTTCTGCCCCCAGAATTTTTCAACCGCCGAAATGCCTCCCCCCCCTGGTGCACGGACGACCGTGGGCACGCGGGCAAGAGGGGACCCATTTCCGTAGCTAACTGGTGATGTAGCGGAGAGGGCGCATGCGGATCATCGCTTCCGATTCACTTTCGATCACTCCGGGACACGAGGCAAGGGGGGTGCAAGGGGGATTCCATCAACGATATCGCGGCAGTTGCATTTCTGTGGGCCAAGCGACAAAATGCTGTCGTTGGCAGCTGTGATGGGTACCATCGCATGATCAAGGAGGAAGAACATGTTCAGGAGACCCGGATCGGTATGGGCGATAGTCCTTGCGACGTGCACCACGTGTGCGCACATCAGCGTCGTCAAAGTACCGAAGGGCGCAGAAGGCCAGGCGGTCAAGGGCTTTCGCTACTATCTTCCGCGTCCCTACGTTGCGGTGAAACATGAGTTTCCTGTGGACAGCCAGGATGTGTACGTCTCGGGCACGGTGTCCTCCGACAGAAAATGGCTGACTATTCCTGACGTCGATCTAAAGCGTCTCGGCTTGGATGATGAGCGCGGCGTCCCTGCGGGCGACCTCTCCACTGCCGTGCCCAGCAGCCCGTCGCTTCAGGCGCTGCCTGCGCCGACGACGGGCTCGGCCACAGGCGCTGCCGGCGGCGGGCACCCAGATGGTGGAGTTGGAAACACAGCAGTCGTGAGCGCGCATGGTGATGGCGGAGTGCCAGCCGCCAGCGAAAAGGGGGACTCTTCCCAATCGAACGGAGGATTGGTTGCTCTGAGTGGCAGCCCCTTTGACATCGTTTACCTGCCTGACTTCGACGAACAGTACGCCATCGACTTGAGCGAGGGTAGTAGCGTCACCGACCTAACTTACAAGCTCACCAACGGCTGGATGCTCGAGAATATTGCCATCAAGACCGACACTACCGCGCTCACCACGGCGCTTTCCGCAGCATTCGGAAAACTGGTTGATCTCGCAAGCAGCGCAGTCACGCTCAAAACGGGAGCGACAGCTACGGCGGCGCAGGCAGCTGCCGGAGGTCTGCAGGCCCTTTCACCCGGAACGCGGGTGCTCGTTCGCGCCAGGGCAATTCGCTACGCGGTTCCGGGTATCTATGCGGTTCTCAAACCTGCGGAACTTACCGAGCGAAAGGACAGAATCCTCAAGGGCGAGAGGCGCGAGGATGGCGGCGTACAACCTGTACCGTCGTGTCATGGACGATGTTATCGGGACTGGATTTTCACGTCACCAACTTGGGGCGATGCGGTGGAGTTTCGCACGTGGACGGAGAATACGTTTGAAGTGATTCGGGCAGACGGCGATGGAGGCGCGCAGGATGCTCAGAAACCGCAACCTGTTACGGTCGAGAACCTCAAGTCTGCCGTACAGGGCATCTTGGCGAGAGCAGGTCTCACAAAACCTACGACTGTAAACAATGTTGGGACGAGGGGTACTGAACTGATTGTCCATGTGGCGCCCGGCGGGGACCCGTCGGGCGCGCAAAGAGCCCTTTCCAATGCTCTCAAGAACCCGATTGAGGCCGCGAAGTTGAAGACCTCTCTTTTCACAGCAAAGACCGCGAAGATTGCTGTTGATTCCAAATAGAGGGCGCCTGACATGGCCTCGACAACTCAACCGTGGCCCCTAGGCACGACTTACGGGCAAAGATGGAAAACGGCGCGACGGGTGGCCCTTCGCTGGGAGAAGATCCTCCTCGAACACGCCAACGTGCTCTCGGTCTCGGTTGGGATAGAGCATACAGGCCGTCGGGCGTCTGGGGGAGGTCAGGGTGGGTTCCACCGAATTGAGTTAGCTGGCGGTCAGACCCCAACGCCCGAGGACCTTGTGCCCTGTGTCACGGTCCTTGTCAATCGAAAGTGGAAAAGCAAGCGAGTGCGGCCAGGGTCACTGCCAGAGTTCCTTCCGGCATTCATTAAGGTCCGTGGGCGCAGGCGTCGCGTCAATGTCCCAGTGGACGTGGTCGCGCACGGTCCCACAGCACTTCATAACTGGGACTGCACGGCCCAAGGCACGACTAGCCTTAGTGGGACGACGACTGCATTTGTCCGATACAGCGGGGGACAGCAGCAGTACTTGCTCAGCTGTCATCACGTGCTGGCGCTCACGGAGGTCTTTCCTCTGCCGGTCAACAATCTTCCCGAGGTCTCTGTCGAGTACGAAGGGAAGCTGGTTGGTTCGCTGGCAGCTCTGCCCCTCGATTACCTGAGCGTCGACGCCGCTCTGGCGACTGCCAATGGGCAGGCCCAGCTAGCGTTTCCCGTCGCTGGAGGCAGCGTAGCCCTCCGCGATATCGTCCGCAAGGATGACGAAATTCCAGCGGATCTCTTCATAGTCACGCGCTATGGGGTGGCAAGCCTCCAGCAGGTCGGATCTGGCTTGGGGCCAGAGGAAACGTACTTCGGCACCGGCGCAAATTCCCAGCGCTTGCGCTTTCCGGATGTTCTTTACTGCATTACTTCGGATGGCACGGCACTGCGGCAAGGTTGCAGCGGGGCCGCCGTCGTGACCTCAGACGGGCGGCTAGTGGGTATCCACTACGCAGGCACGCCAGGAGGTGGACCGGATTCCTTTTCTGTGAAGGCATACAACGTCTTTGCCGCTTTCGCGCATCCCCTCAAGCTCTGCTGAGCTTGAGGGGTGATAGTCAGTGGATGTCAATAATGGCAGTCCCCACGATCGCCGGATTAGCTCGGCTTCGGGCAAAAACGTTGCAGGTCCCTGCGGCTTTGGCGTTGAACCGTCCATCTGGGGAGACATCTCCCAGTAGCGGATTTGCGACGGACCAGTCAACTTTGGTATCGTTACCGTTCACTGCAGCCATCAGATTAGCCGTATCTCCGACGCGCAGCGAAGTTGTCGATGGAAGGATCGAGACCGCTACCTGGGGAGCTGCCTTGGCCTCCTTCACGTAGCCGAGGTACTTTTGAATTGTGTTTGCCCCCTCCGTTCCGGCGCTTAGGACGACAGCTGAAACGACGTAGCCAAACGGGTACGAGGCCACCCCCAAGAACACGAGGAGGTCCAATTTGCACTCGTACGCGACTAGGAGGCCGAGCAAGAATGCTAACACGCCCATGGTCGCCTTCTTATTCCATGGCTTCCCTTTCTTGCACCACCATTCAACCAGTGGGTCTACGATTTGGAGGGTTTGCTGGATCGCAAAACCCACAAGGGAAGTCACCGCGAGAGTCGAACTGATGCTCATCTCTTCTGCTCCAATCGGTTAAATCGCGACCTCACTGCCCCGACCGCGGAAAGGCCCATGAAAACCAGACGGAAGCCCACGAAAAAGTCCGCCAACGGGTACACCGGGCGCACAGGAGAGAGACACGCCCGTTCGGAGCGGCGCCCATGCCATCATATCCTTTCCCCAGGTTGTGAAATTCCATCAAGAAAAAAGATCGGTGGGGAGGTTCGATGGCCGGCCCATCATGTTCCGATGGGTCCAGGCGTGACCGTACTGGCTGACATCGATTTCCAGGAGCATGGGCATCTCCTCGGCAGCGCCAACCTCACGCTGCTTGCTTCAGTTGTCTCTCGGTTTAGGATTTCGCAGAACGAAACAACATCAGCGCACGCCGCTCGGAATGCCTCAGCGTGACACCGGGACCATGCATATAGCCAAAACGAGAACCAGGCAAGCAACTTCTGCTCCCCTACCGAACCGCAATGAGCAGGACGGAATTTCGATGGAAGTCCAAGAACTTCTTCTGACCTGAGGTGAAGTCACCGACGGTCACCGGTTCTTCAGTTTTCACCCCCATCTTCTGGAGCGATGGCCGGTGGGCCACTGGGCTAATGATCAACCTGCCCGAATCTTCGAAGCCGATGAAGCCCCTGTCGAACAGATGGTCGATGCTGGGTGTGAGTAGCAACCCGTTTTCTCCGTCGAGCCGCTCTTCGTTGTTTGAATCCCGCCAGGGCTTGCAGTGGCTGGCGATGAGGTGGGTTTCCTTTTCCACCCCTGTTATCCGGCACCTTCGCTCATGTTGAGACATGCGCTGCTTGAAAAGCCCTTGGCCTCGCCGGGAGCGGACGATGGCCTCTCGATCTGTTTCGGGGATGGAGACGTCCTTTGCGACGGCTTGCTCCAGCCTGCGCTCCCAGTAGTCAAGGTCGTCGCCGGTGGGGTGGGCGGCTGCCTGGTCATCTGGTGGCAGACCCACGCTGGCGACCTGGTGAATCATGGCCTCTGCCTCCGCCCCGATCAGACCCGCCAGAACCTCGGCGAATGCCTGGGGCAGCTCGGTCAGATAGATGCTTTGGAGACCGTCCCCGTTGGGGCGCAAGGGGGCATACTTCGTTGGTAGCAACGGGTTCAGGATGCCCATGTGGTCCTTCGGACGGACCTGGTGTCGAAGCTGGGTGAAGCTCACCCTGACTTTCCAGCCGATGTTTTCCCAATTCATCCCGGCGGTGCCGAACTCGAGGGGCTTGGGGCTTTCCCAGCAGTAGGACTGTGCCACCCCGATGGCAGCGATCTTGGTGTCGACGAAGGAGAAGACGACGTCGCCAATCGCTACCTCACGCATGGACTCGTAGAAGGGGTTCCGTGCGCCGTTGGCATTGCGCTTGGGAGACCAGAGGTAGCCCCCCGCCACCTCGTGGCGGTACGTCTGGTTCTGGTTGACCCACCAATAGCGCAAAGGAACCCGGGCGGAATGCTATCACGTGTACCATGCCAGCATCTTCCCGGTCCCTCGCAGACACGAACCGATGGCGAGACTCACCCGACTTGAAACTGGCCCATCCTTTCGTCCTTCTCACAGCCTGAGCAACTTCCTGAGCGGCTCGCTCGGGATCGTGTAGTACCCCGCTCCCATACCCCGCTCGGTCTCCCGCTCGCGGGACACCTCGACGGTGACGCCGACGCAGCGGAGAGCATCAATCAGGCGATAGGCGGTTCTCTGGTTCATGCCAAGTTCGGCGGCGAGTTCCGCGACCGTCCAGCGTCCTCTCCGAAGGATGAGCATCGTGGACAGCACGTGGCGAAGTTGCCGGCCGCGTACCTGGGTCCCGTCGATCTTGGCCCCAGAAAGGCGCTTGCGGTCGGCCCGGTCCGGGCAGGTGCTTCGAATGTGTCGACGTGAACCGCACACGGTGCACCGGCGTCCATCCCGTTTTCGTCCCCGTAGGCACCGCGAGCAGAACACACTCTCCCGCGCCACTGGCCTACCGCAGGCGCACAAGCTGGCGGCACGACGATGGACCTTCATCGTCGCTCGCTGGGCGCTCTGAATCCGCAAGCATCTCTCGCAGGTCGCTCGTCCCGGTGGGCACGGCTTGGAGCAGCGCCGGCAAAGCCCAGATTGGCGTAGCCTTTCCCGGCGTGTGGCCTGGGTTTCTGTGGCGATCTTGAGACACCGCATGCACCGGGCCTTGCCCTTGGCGGGCCGACGTCGGCCGCACTGGGCACAGCTCCCAGCAGCCTTGTGGCGTCGGTATTCGTTCTTGAGGCCCACGGGGGCATCCTACCAGGGCGTCCAAGCCAGGGGGCATGGTCTCGATGGAAACCAGCCTCGGGCCCGGAAAGTTCATCCCCAGCTCATCCAGGTGGCGGCCGACCATCTCGAGCAAGCTGCTCAAGAGGCTACACCTTTCTTCCCACCCGCCGACATACCACCCCCGGTACTCACGACCCGGGTTCGTGGGGCCGGTCCCATTTCGTGAGGCCATCGCTAACTCGGTTCACGACCCTCAATTCTCTGCACCAGATGGCCGCTGCACTCCACCGCGCAGGCCCCTGACCTGACCGCCGATAGATGCTATTCTCGAAAGCCGTGACTTTCCCGTGTCTTTCCCGTGGACGCCACACTTCCATGATGCCTATGCCCACCCCAGCGTGCACTGCACCTG
>Ga0265316_10007457_pt1 | contig 10309 bp, 6 predicted proteins | sample 4522metaG_FD_202092 | JGI IMG/M metagenome (GOLD analysis project Ga0265316, IMG submission 202092) | Rhizosphere microbial communities from Carex aquatilis grown in University of Washington, Seatle, WA, United States - 4-5-22 metaG | ecosystem: Host-associated > Plants > Roots > Rhizosphere >...
CCTGGGACGCGAGGCCCGCTCGGAAGGCGATCCTGAACCTGCCCGCCACGGTCGAGCGCTCGACGCCCAACATCTACGCTGACCAGATCGAGTGGATGCACCGCAACCTGGCGCGGCGCGATTCGATCGTCCTCAGCGTCCACCCCCACAACGATCGCGGGACCGCGGTCGCCGCCGCCGAGCTGGCGGTCATGGCCGGCGCCGACCGGGTCGAGGGGTGCCTGTTCGGCAGCGGCGAGCGGACCGGCAACGTCGATCTGGTCACGTTGGCCCTGAACCTCTACACGCAGGGGGTCGCCCCGGGGCTCGACCTGTCCGACATCGACGGGATCCGGGCGGTCGCCGAGCACTGCACCCAGCTGCCGGTCCACCCGCGCCACCCGTACGCTGGCGATCTGGTCTACACGTCCTTCTCCGGCTCCCACCAGGACGCGATCAAGAAGGGGTTCGCCGCGCGGGCGGCAGGCCCGCAGGACGGGCCGTGGGAGATGCCCTACCTGCCGATCGACCCCGCCGATCTCGGGCGCAGCTACGACGCCGTCATCCGGGTCAACGGCCAGTCGGGCAAGGGCGGCATCGCCTACCTGCTCGCCGCCGGGTACGGGCTCGAGCTGCCGCGGCGGCTGCAGATCGAGTTTGCCCGGGTCGTGCAGGACCGCGCCGACACCGCGGGCGGCGAGCTGACCGCCGCCGATCTCTTCGCCCTCCTGCGGGACACCTACATGCGCGAGGCGCCGACCGGCGCCAGGGCGCCCGCCCCCAGGTCGGGCGTCACGCTGGCTGACGTCCTCGCGGCGGCGGCCGCCGACGCCGGGTCGAGCTTCGACCTGGTCAGCACCTCGGCGCAGCCAATCCGCGGCCTGCCGCAGACCCACGCGGCCATCGTCGAGGTCCGGTTCGGGGGCGCCCCGGCGCTGTTCGCGCTGGGGCTGGCCAACGGCGAAGGCGCGGCGCTGCTCGCGGCGGGCCTCGGCGCGCTGGATCGCGCCGGCCTTACGCGGCCGGTCGCAGTCCCGGCGCAAGGCGCCAAGATCCATCGCGTGCAGACTTAGGACTCCGGTCCTTGGAACCGCAGGTCGAACGGCGCGACGGCGGCGCTTCCCCATCTATAGTCGGCGGCATGGTTCATGACGACATGCGGGCCGCCGCCGAGGCGGAAGCCCACCTGATGGCGGGGCGGCTCTCGGAGGCCGAGGCCCTCTGCTTGGCCGTGCTGGCCCGGACGCCGGAGCACCCCTTCGCCCTCAGCCTGCTCGGCTTCGTTCGCATGAAGCAGGAGCGCTGGGACGAGGCCGAGACCATCCTGCGCGCCGCCTCTGCCTTCCACCCGGGCAATGCCTCTCTGGCCGCGACCCTGGCCGGCTTCTACCTTCAGCGGCGTCGCCTCGGTGAGGCCATCGAGCCGCTCCAGCGGTGCGTACGCCTCGAGCCCCACGTGCGCCACCACCGCAGCACCCTGGTCGCCGTCTACGAGCACCGGCAGTTCGCCGCCTTCAGCGACGAGGCGAAGCTGGCCATGCTGGCATGCCTCGCCGACGAGGGCCTGACCCACACCCTGATGAGCCGGGCCTGGTGGAGCCTGGTTCGGCTGGATCCCGGGTCCGCGGAGCTCCTGACGTGGTTCGCCAGCGCCGACTACGCCGCCTTCGCCTCCGCCGCCACCCCCGAGCGCTGGGCTGCCTTTCAGGGCAACGAGCTCGTGTGCGCGGGGCTGCGCCGGTTCATCGTCGCCGATCCCCTGGTCGAGCGCGGGGTGGGCTTTGCGCGGCGCTGGTTCCTCGAGGCCTGGCTGGCGTCTCCTTCCCCTTCGGCATCCTCCGCCTCCTCCCCTGGGCCGCTCCAGGCTTGGCTGCCGCTCGTCTGCACGCTCGCCCGGGTCTGCTTTCTCGGTGAGTACGTCTTCGCCTCGGCGGGGGAGGATCCGGCGGGGCTGCGCGCGCGGGCGTCGGCGGCCGAAGAGGTCGCCCTGCTCGGCTGCTACGAGCCCCTCTTTCGACACCCCGAGGCGCGGCGCCTCGCGACGCTGCCGGTGGCGCCGTCGCCGTCGCCGTGGGAGGCCGAGGCCAGCTTTCGGGAGCTCGCGCGCATCCAGATTCACGAGCCGCTCAAGGAGGCCAAGATCAAGGCGACCATCCCCGTCGCTTCTCCCATCGACGACGCGATCTCGCGCGCCGTGCAGGCCCAGTACGAGGAGAACCCCTATCCGCGCTGGTCGACGATCGGGCAGGTGAGCCTGCCGGCGGAGGTGATCTCCGCAGGCAAGGGCAAGAGCGTCCTCGTCGCCGGCTGCGGGACCGGCCGCGAGGCGGTGGAGGCGGGGTTCATCTTCCCGGCGGCGCGGGTCGACGCCGTCGATCTCAGCCGGACCAGCCTGGCCTATGGTATTCGCCAGGCGCGCGAGCTCAAGGCGGGAAACGTCTTCTTCATGCAGGGTGATCTGTTGCACGCCGCGCGCCTCCGACGGTCGTACGATCTCGTGATCGCCTCCGGCGTGCTGCATCACCTGCGCGAGCCGCGCGCCGGGCTGGAGGCGCTCCTCGAGGTGCTGCGCCCGGGGGGTGCCCTCAAGGTGGGGCTCTACAGCACGCGCGCCCGCGTCCACGTCACCGAGGCGCGCGACCGCGCCGCCCGCGCGGGCTTCGGGCCCACCGCGGAGGGCATCCGCGCCTTTCGCGCCGCCGTGCTGGCGGCCCCCGACGGCGATCCCGTCAAGAAGACCCTCTGCGCCTGGGACGACTTCTACACCATGTCCGGTTGCCGCGATCTCGTCTTCCACGCCGAGGAGCACACCTTCACGCTCTCCGAGATCGGCGCCCTGCTCGACCAGCTTTCCCTGCACGTGGTGCGGCTCGACATCAAGAGCCCGGCCCACCTGGCGGCCTACCAGCAACGGTTTCCCGACGATCCGGCCTGCACACGGCTCGCGAGCTGGGAGGTGCTGGAGCACGAGCGCCCCACCCTGTTCGCCAGCATGTACAGCCTGTGGCTGTGCCGGGCCGACGAGGCCGCAATGCTCGACCTCGGCTGGATCGAGAGCACCGGGCGCATGTGAGGGCCGAGCTTCCGGGGATCCGTCCCAGGCTGTAAGCTGCGGGCTCTCATGGCCACCGTGTCGGCATGACCTCCTTCGCGCGCGCGCTCCTCACCGGGCCGAACCTCATCACCCTGTCGCGCCTGATGGCGCTGATGCTGGTGGTCGTGGCCTACGCCTTCGACGCCGTGGGCCTGGCCCTGATCCTCGGAGCGGTCGCCGGAGCGACCGACAACCTCGACGGGTGGTGGGCCCGGAAGAGCGGCCAGGTGAGCCGGCTCGGGGAGATCCTGGACCAGTTCTGCGACGTGTCGCTCGAGCTCATCCTGCTGGTCGTCGCGGTGGGGGCGCGCCGGCTTCCGCTGGTGATCCTCGTGCCCTACGTGCTGCGCGAGATCTGGGTGATCTCGCTGCGCCGCTATGCCATCGAGCTCGGGCAGAACATCCCGAGTCGGTTCTCCGGAAAGCTCAAGACCGGCTTTCTCGGCTGGTCGTTCATCCCCCTGTTCGCCAACCAGTTGCCGTGGCTGGCGGGTCCGAGCTGGAGCAGGCTCGGACACGGCCTCCTCCTGCTTGGTCAGGGCGGCATCTGCTTTGGAATCTTCATGTCGCTCTGGAGCGCCACCTCGTACACCAAGGACTTCGCGCGCATCTTCGAGCGCGCCAACGTCGGTCGAAAGCCGTAGGCGGCGGGCGGCAGGCGGTCAGCGGCAGGCGGTCAGCGGCAGGCGGTCGCGGCCGGCCGCAGGCCGCAGTCGCCCGCAACGGCGGTGGTTGACCTCGGCGCCGGCCGCGCGCACAGTCCTCGTCATGGACGGACGCGCCGCCTCGGTCCTGCCCCTGGTCCTCCTGGCCGCGTGGACGCTGGGCTGCACCCGATCCGAGACCCGGGCGAATCCCACCGCGGGCTCCGCGGGGGCGAGCGGGGGCGCGACCGGAACGGGTACCGGGGGCCAGCACCCGTCGACGGGAGGGGCTGCGGGCCAGGCCCCCGCCCCGGCCAGCCGAGGTGACTCGCAAGGTGGCGGGCTGGGTGGAACCGGGGGCGTGGAAGCTGGAGCGGCAGCGGGGGCGCCCGGCAACCCCGGCCTGCCCGCGGGTACGGACGCAGGCAGCGGGCCAGACGCCGTGCCCCCCGCCCCGGCCGACCCCGACTGTCCGACCGGCGCCCTCTTCTGCGATGACTTCGAGTCGTACCCCCTCGGCGCCAGCCTCGCCCCCAACTGGACCACGCAGCTCGTCAACGGTCAGGTGCAGGTGGAGACCAGTCGCCCCCACCGCGGGGCCAAGAGCGTGCGCCTCACGACCACGCTCTCCCCCGCCAACGAGCCCGCTCGCACCAACGGCGGTCCCCTGCGCGCCGCGACCCTGATCAAGGAGGGGGCTCCGCTCTTTCCGCTCCCGAACAACGCCTTCTTCGGGCGCGCGATGATCTGGCTCACCCAGATGCCGCCCGGCGGGGTGCACTTCAGCAACGTCGAGGCCCTCGGGCGACTGCCGGACGGCACGCTCGCCAAGTACGGCGAGGGCGGCATGTACCAGAAGCTCCTGGCCGGCTACACCATCCGCCCGATGTCCGAGCTCGATCAGCCCACCGTCGACTGTTCGAGGAGCGCCACCACCGGACTGCCCGAGGGGCGCTGGGTGTGCCTCGAATGGCAGTTCGACGGGGGCCACGACGAGATGCACGAGTGGCTGGACGGCGTCCTGCAGACCGGCGTCGACGTGGTCGAGCAAGCGGGCGGCTGCTCGGTGGCCTGGAAGGCCCCCACCTTCGACAAGCTCTACCTCGGCTGGCGCCACGCCCAGCCGTCCTCGATCGACACCGAGATGTGGATGGACGACGTGGTGATCCACACCGCGCGGGTCGGGTGCCCCGGCCCGCCCTGATCCCCAACCGTCGCCTGCCCTCACCCGTCCGAGCGGAGCGCGCGCAGGAGGTCATCGATCATCGTCGGCTTCGTCAGGTGGAGATCGAAGCCCGCCTCGGCCGTCCTCTCTCGATCTTTCGGTTGCCCGTAGCCGGTCAACGCGACGAGCCGCACGGGTGGGTCACCCCGCGCGCGGATCCGGCGTGCCAGCTCCAGGCCGTCCATCACGGGGAGCCCGAGATCGAGCAGGGCGACCTCCGCGTGGAACGATCCCAGCGCCTGGAGCGCCTGGGGACCGTCGTGCGCGATGTGCACCTGGTGGCCAAACGTCCTCAGGAGATCGGCGATCATCTCGGCCGCGTCCCGGTTGTCGTCGACGACCAGGACCCGGCGCGGCGCGCCCGACGCCGCGATTTGCGGCGCGGGGAGGCCCCCCTTCGAGGTGGGCGGCCCCGCCGTCTCCGAAGCCGGCAGCCGGATGACGAACTGCGACCCGCCGCTCGCGCGATTCTGCGCGACGACGCTCCCCCCGTGCAGATCGACGATGTTCTTCACGAGGGTCAACCCCAACCCGAGCCCACCCTCGGCGCGATCGATCGGCCGCGTCCCCTGTACGAAGAGATCGAAGATCCGCGGCAACAGCTCGGGGTCGATGCCGGGCCCGTTGTCGGAGACGCGGATGACGATCTCGTGCCCTTCGCGGGTCGCCGCGACCTCGATCGCGCCGCCGGGGGCGGTGTACTTGGCGGCGTTGGCGATCAGGTTGCCGACGACCTGCGACAGCCGCACGGAATCCGCGTCGAGAAACAGCTCGTTCGGCCGGACGTCGACCAGCAACGCGTGCGCCCGTTTCTCGACCAGCGGAGAGGCCGTTTCGATGGCCTTGCCAATCACCTCGGCGACGTCCATGAGTCCGCGTCGCAGGTCAATCTTTCCCCGCACGACGCGCGCGACGTCGAGCAGATCGCCGACCAGGCGCGACAGGTGCGAGACCTGCCGCTCGATGATCTCGCGCTCCTTGCCGTGGTGATCCCCGCGCAGGCGCATCGCCTGGGTCGCGCTGGCGATCGGTGCCAGCGGATTGCGGAGCTCATGGCTGAGCATCGCCAGGAACTCATCGCGGGCGCGGCTGGCGGCCTCGGCGGCCAGGCGCAGCTCCTGCTCGCGCTCCAGGGTCAATGCGCGCTCCCGCTGTCGCCGCTCGCTGTCCTTGCGGGCGACCGCGGACTCGGTCACGTCGTTGATGATGGCGATGACGCCGATCGTGGCGCCCGCGGCATCGTGATATGGGTAGTAGCCGACGTCGATGTACCGGTCCTCGATGACGCCCTCGGCGTTGGGCAGGTGCAGCTCGCTCTCACGGATGATGACGGGCTCCTCGGTCTGGTAGACGCGATCGAGGATGGGCCCGTAATACCCTGCCTCCTCGACGCTGAAGGCCTCGAAGAGCGTGAGGCCCACGGTGGGGCGGCCGACGAGCTTTTCGTACGCCGGGTTTGCCAGGGTGAAGCGGTGCTCCGGTCCCATCAAGATGGCGATCGGCAGCGGAGCCTGCAGGAAGGCGCTCCGGAGCTCTTCCCGGGCCGACTCGGCCTCCTTCTTGGTGCGCTCGAGCGCCTGGCGCGCCAGGACACCGGGCGTCGTCTCGGTGCAGATGATGAGGACCCCGGCCCGGTCGCCTTGGTCGTCGAACGCGGGCGAGTAGTTATAGATCCACCAGGCGTCTTCCAGTCGTCCGTTGCGGAAGACGGGCACGAGGACATCTTCGTGCCAGATGCTCTCGCCGCGCCCGATCACGTTCTCGAGCTGCGTCCCCACGACCGGCCAGACCTCGGGCCAGCAGGCGCGCGCGGGCTGCCCCATCCCGGAGGGATGCTTCGCCTCGCCCATGCTGGGCAGCATCGCGTCGTTGTAGAACTGAACGAGCTCGGGTCCCCACCACAGCAGCATGGGCTGGCGCGCCTGCAACATGGTCCGCACCAGGCACTTGAGCGAGACCGGCCAGAGCTGCGCCGGCCCGAGGGGTGTCTGCGCCCAGTCGAGAGTTCGGATGAGGGCGGCCGCTTCCCCCTTGCCAGGAAATTCGTCGTTCATCTTCTAAGGTCCCGTGGGCTGGTCCCGCCGGACGGGAGGACCGGGGAAGCATCTGCCGACGGGGACCTTGGAAGATTTGGACACGACGATCTCCACTGTAATGCTGACGCCGACGGTCCGGTAGTCGTCGCGGCCGCCCAGATCCCATGAGATGCCGATGGGATGCCGATGGGTGCCGACAGGATGCCGATCGGACACCCTCGAGTGCCGACCCAAAGCGGCCATCGGTCCCATTCGACAACAACCGATTTGCGACACCCGGAAGCCCCGCTAAGATCAAGCGGGGTCCGCGAGGTTGACTCTGATCGGCTCTCATCGGGAGTTGCGGGTCGCCCTCACGGCAGACTATTTTTCGCTCAATGAGTTCAGCCACTTGGGCCGAAAAGCTGAGTTGGTCTCACCTCGTTACGCGTCTGGTCGGATAGACGCTCGGTATCGGTGACCAGTCGAGAGCCAACCATCGACCTAGCTGTTCTAGAAATGGAGGGCGTCAAGAAGGCTGGTTAGAGAGTGGATCACCGAATCAGCTGAGACAAATGGACCATCCCATCCTCTGCGGCTACCCAAACTTCCGTCTCGCAGATAGCCGACGATGGTGGCAGGCTTGGGACTGGCTCCGATCGAATGGACTCCGCGCAGGCCACTGAGGACCACGGCATCATTACCATCGACGCTCTCGGGGTCTTCGAAGGCCTGGCTAATAATCACGCCGACGCGAACAAGGGATCCACGCAGACAAGGGTGTCGAAGACGGCTTCGTAGTCGACTGGATCGCCATCCCAGCCACAGGCGTTGACGTTCGGGTCGAGGGGCAAGGCGACCCCTCGTTCACCGCGGCCGACCAGGCTCGGTGTCTGGTCGGCCGCGAGCCCGGGGGATGGAACGTTTGGGATGGAGCGGCCCCGGGGGTCGGACCACTCGACCCCGCCGGATTCCGGATCGCGGCGTACACGAAAGCCACCCTCGTGCACGAGCCGGTGGTGGAACGAGCACAGCAAGGCCAGGTTCTGCAGCGAGGTCTCGCCACCGTTCGCCCAGTGACGGACATGGTGACCGTGGATGAAGCGACGATTCGTGCATCCGGGGAAGCGACATCCAGCATCCCGCAGCCACAATGCCCGCCGGAGCGCGGCGGGAATGGCGCGACTCTGCCTGCCGATATCGAGCACGTCCCCCACCACGGAGGCCTCGCCCGTCGGTTGACTCGTCATGATGGCCGGCACCAGGCCCCCATCGCAAGACACCCGACGGAACGCCTCGGCGGAGAGCAGAGTCCCGTCCTCCAGGAAGTCGTCCCAGTGAGCATCCGGACCCAGCAGGCTCTCGGAGAGGTGGATCACAATGCGGTACCGATCCCCTGCCCATCCCGGACGGGTAGGTTCGGGTGGTGAGCCCTCGACCACCTCCCCGGGTCCCGACGCACCGGGCCTCCCCGGTGACTCGATGTGTTCCTCGAGATGTCCTTTGAGGCTGGACTCGGCCATGAATAGCAACGCATCTGCCCGCCCAGGCATTGGAAGCCGCGGCTGGGAGGTGGCCGGATCCAGTTTCCAGCCGCCGCTGGCCGCCGTCCAGTGCTCCTGGGCCGCAACCGCCAGATCCGCCCGGGGCGCTGCGCCTGCCGGCGCTTCCGCGGAAGCGTCGACAGGCTCGCCCCGTCCCGGTCCCTCGGCCCCTCCCACCCGCTGGTTCGCATGAACTGACCGCGCAGCCCGCGATAGCGACGGCAGATGCGTTCAAGCTGAGCCCCGGTCGAACAGCCCGCCATCTCGACCAGGCGCCCCTCCGTCTCGGGCGTCGCGACCCGGGCGATGGCCCGAACCTTGGCGTACGAATCTGCCCGGCAGCCAGAGCCTCATCGAGGATCGGTAGCTGACCCAACGCCCGCGCCACCCGAACCTTCTCGCGCAGCAGTCCCGGGGTCGAGCCCGATTCTCCAGGTCAACCAGCGCGCGCAGCTCTGCGCCCCCTGGTGATGCCATTCCTCGGACCCATCGAACTGCCGGATACACGTCAACAGTCGATGGGTCCCCGCATCGAGCCGCGCAGCCAGCCACGCAATCTCATCCGCCAGCTCTCCAACCGAGACGGGAGGCGCACCCTCAACCTCCACACCCGCCAGCGCCTCCATGACCACGCAACTATACTAACGTTCAGCTATAGATGCAAGCGAGCCCAATCGCTTTTTTGCCGCGCGCCTGGTGGGAGCGTCCGACGCTCCGTCCTCTGGGTAGGAACACATCAGCTGAGCCAAGGTCCTTAGCAAGCGGCGTGCCGGCGCAGTTTGGAGCCGAGATCCGGCCCGGGCCGACAGTCGGGGACGACACGACCAGACACGGTCGCCGCCGCGGTCCCGAGGGTCATCGCGACAGCGCCTCAGGGCCCTGCCGTCCTAGTTGCGTAGCCACCCCAGGACGCGACGGACGAACTTCCGGCCCATGTACTAAGCTGCGGCATGGCCAACGACTCTGACGACTCCGTGCAGAAGCGAGCTGACGGCGTGAATAGCGAGCGCGACGATGCGGTCCCGCCGTCGGTGCGCGGGTGGTTCGTGGTGGACTTCGTCTTTTCGGCGCTGGTCGCGGGGGTGCCGCTCCTGCTCGTACCCGAGTTGCTGTTGCCGCGCCTCGGATGGTCCGCGGTCGATCCGGTCGCCACGCGTCTGGTCGGGGCGGCGCTGGTGGCCATCGGATGGCAGTCGTGGCGCAGCCGGCGATCGGGGCAGGAGGCCTACCGCGCGCTGCTCGGCCTCAAGGTGATCTGGTGCTCCCTCGGCATCGTGGGGCTGGTGGCTGCCATCGGCGCGGGGGCGCCGCAGGCGAGCTGGGCCCTGCTGGCGGTCCTCCTGCTCCTCGACGGTGTCTGGATCCACTACGCGATCCGCATCAAGAAGTTCGAAGCTGCCTTCGGAGGCACCTCGGCTCTCACCGGCGCGGTCCACCGCCTCGAAGATGAAGCCGACGAGGATCAAGACGCGACCACCGAGGATCGCGCGCGCGCCGCGCGAGCGGGAGCCCGAGCCCCGCAGGACAACCAGGATCCGGACGAAGATGCGGCGACCGAGGATCTGGGGCCCGTCCAGAGGCAGCCCCGGGTGGCCCCGCGCGGGCGCGGGCCAGCGACCCTCTCCGGGTCGTTCACTGGGCGGCCGCCGAACGACCCTTCCGCCTGAAGGCCCTCATGCGTTCTGTCGCCCCCGTGGCGCGACCTCGAGCCGACGCCGTGGCTGCGATCACCAAGCCGGACCGAGCGCCGGGAACCCGAGCCGTTTCCCACCGCGCCGGCAACTCATGAACGAGGTGTGCCCTTGGGT
>Ga0265316_10007458_pt1 | contig 10309 bp, 7 predicted proteins | sample 4522metaG_FD_202092 | JGI IMG/M metagenome (GOLD analysis project Ga0265316, IMG submission 202092) | Rhizosphere microbial communities from Carex aquatilis grown in University of Washington, Seatle, WA, United States - 4-5-22 metaG | ecosystem: Host-associated > Plants > Roots > Rhizosphere >...
GCGCCAAGGCCGCCACATCCCTTGCGTGAATCGCATTGCTGCCGGAAAAAGCGCGGGCAAACCCGAACTCGACGAAAGCGCGATCGTCGGTGTTGATGCGGGGGCCTTCAAGTTCGGCAATCCGACGCGCCAGGGACGGCCGCGCCACATGGTGGGCCAGCACCCCTTCCAAGCTGGTCGTGCTCCAGGCCCCGAGCATGGCGCTCCGGAAGGGTTCTTCTGCCACCCGCGCGCGCAGGACAGTGGCGTCGTGAACCAGCGGTTCGCGGGTGGCGACCAAAAGTAGATCCGCCGGCGCCATGACCCAGGTTTCCACGTGGGGGAAAACCCCGGCCAAGGTGGCCACAATGGTACGCAGGGTTTGTCCGTCGATGCCGTAGGCCTGCACCCACTGGAGGAAGATGCCGCCCTTTTCCAAACGCCGCTCCACCGCCTGGTAGTACTCGCGGGTGAACAGGCTGGCAATGCCCGCGCGGTAGGGATTCGAGGGCTCCGAGGCGATGACGTCGTAGGCTTCGCCCCTGGCGAGCAGCGTCTCGCGCGCGTCACCGATGATGACCCGGTGCTTGGGATTCTCCATTGCATTGTGATTTACTGCGGCGCAGTCGCGTGCGATCTGCAGGATGGCCGGCTCCAGCTCGACGGTGTCCACCCGTTCGATGGAGGGGACGGCTGCCAGCCAGCCCGAGGTACTGCCCGTGCCCAGGCCGATGACGAATGCACGCCGTGGATGTCCGTGCAAGAACGCCCCGATGAGCCCCCCCATCACCTGGGTTCCGGCGTCCATGCGGGCGTGTCCGTCGGTTTTGCCGTTGAGAATGAAGGCGTAGCCGGTCGCTCGTTCAAGGGCCACGCTGCTCTCCACCCCGTCTTCGTCGCGAGCGATGGCTCGGCGCGCGCCGCGCTCCCAGTCTTGTCGTGCGGTCGGATTGGCCAGCGAGCCAGCATCAATGCGTCCCACCGCGATGGGGCTGTGTCGCCAGACCGCCGTGGGCCCACGCGCGGAGAGCAAGACCGCGATGGCAGCGGCGCCGACAAGCCAGGGCAGAGCTCTGCGCAGGGTTGTTCCAGCTTCGCTTCGGCGAAGCCCAAGCAGACAAGAAACCAGGCCCAGAAGAGCGAGCATACCGACCACCAGCTGCCAACAGCCAGGCGCGGTCAGAAGCGGAATGAGACCGAAGCCTCCTGCCAAAGATCCGGCAATGGCGCCCAAGGTGTTGGCTGCATAGACCAGGCCGGTCTGGCGCCCCACCCCAGCGCGGCCGCGTCCGAGCAGAGCAATCAGCAAGGGGAATTGGATACCCGAAGCAACCGCCGCGGGCAAAATCACCAAACCAGCCACCACAACCCAAACCGCGGCCTGACCCCAGAAACCGAAAGCCGCCCCGAGAGGACGCAGAAAGAGCGCGAGCAAAGCCACCCTGTCTCCGACGGCGAAGGGTAGCGCGATGGCTGCCGCCTCGGCCAGGCAAATGCCGGCGAAACCCAGCAAGGTGGCCGGCGATCGGCGCCGGGATTCGAGGACACCGTGAAAGAAACTGCCGAGACCAATGCCGAGCAGGGCCAGCGCCAGGATGACGCCAAAACTGAAAACCGTGCCTCCGAGGAGCGGCCCGAGCATGCGGTACCACACCAGCTCCATGAGAAAGAAAGCGAAACCCACCACCGCGGCCGCGAAAAGAACGAATCCGGGCGCCACCCCGACCTGCGCGTCTGCACTTTCGTCGGCCCGCTGATCGGCGGCGCGGACGGCTGGGGTCTTTCGCGACCAAGCCAACGCACACAGCGCGACGCTGGCGCCGAGCACGGTTGCACACCACAACATCTTGCGCGTGCCCAACGCCTCAAGCAGAACGAAGTCCGCCAGCAAGCAGCCCAGCACAGCGCCGAGCGTATTGAGTCCGTAGAGCGCGGCCAGCTTGTGGCGGCCCACGTCCTCATCCACTTCAACGGCGGCTACCGCGGCGGGCATGGCACCCCCCATGAGCAGAGTGGGTCCGCCCAGCACCAAGGCGCAAAGCACGATGCGCAGCGAGGTTCCTGCAAAAAGTCCCAGGCGCACGCTGCCCCCGATTTCCACATACGCCAGGCGCACCAACCAGAGAAACAGAGGAGACAGGGCGGCAAGCAGCGCGGCGCCTAGCTCCAGCAGCGCATAGAGGCCGAGGGGCCGGCGCGCCCGATCGGCGCGTGGGCCGAGCAGCAATCCCCCTGCCCCAAGCCCCCCGATGAACACCGCGAGCACCGCCGCAGTCGCTGCTGTGCTGGCGCCGAACACGAGCCGAAATTCCCGCAGCCACGCCACCTGGTAGACCAAGGCGGAAAGCCCCGAGGCGAAGAGCAGCAGCCCCACGCGCGAAAGCGCGATCGCGCCCGACACTACGCCGGCCTCCGGTCGGACGGCAGGGCTAGGTGCATCGTGGCCCGTATGCGAAGGGACGAAAGAAGTCCGGTCTTGATCACGAGGCGCAGTCTACCCCATCGCGTTCTCAGCCTTCAGCCCTCTGTCTCGACACTTTCCTGGTTCTCAAGCGCTCATTCTGCTCCGCCGCGGCTGGATGCCAGAGGTTGTTCACGGGCGGGCCAATCCTGCGCGACTTCGCGTGGTCGTGGGCTTGCTGGGTGGTCGTTCAAATGATAACCCACTGGCAAGATGTTCTTCGCGCCGCTCTCGCCGAAAAAGACGTTCGATTCGCTGAAATTGCTGGGCGCGCTTCTCGCGCTCGCCTGCGCCCGCCCCGCGCACGACAGCGCAGGCGGGGGTGCGCCTGGCAGCGGCGGATCCAACAGTGGCGGATCCAGCCCCGTGTCTGCCGGCAGCGGCGGATCAGTCCCAGGCGCTTCATCGGCCAGTGGCGGGTTGGTTGGCTCAGGCGGTGCCAACGCCAGCGGCGGCTCGCCACGCACCGGGGGAGTGACGAACTTTGGCGGTGTCCCTGGAACCGGCGGCGCCTTGGGCAGCGGCGGTGTCAGTAGCAGCGGCGGCTCGCCCTTTGGCAGCAGCGGCGGCTCGCCCTTTGGCAGCAGTGGCGGCTCGCCCTCTGGCAGCAGTGGCGGCACAATGGTCAGTGGCGGTAGCAAAGCAACTGGAGGATCGGGCGGTGGCGGGACCGGGGGGATTTCCAACCCCGCCGGAGGAACGCCCAGCACCGGGGGAACCATCACACCGGCCGGGCCCTGCACAACCGACAGTCAATGCCCGAACGGTCACTGTGTCAGCAGCGCCTGCGTCTGCTGGGACACCAACCAAAAAATGTGTGGAGGGGCCTGCACAGACGTCAAATACAACAATAATTCCTGCGGCGATTGCAACAATCGTTGCCCAGCAACAGCGCCACGCTGCGACAACGGCACCTGCAAGTGCGATAGCCCGCCCTGCAGTGGGAGCGGGACCGGGGGTTCGCAAGGCAACGGCGGAGCCCAGAGCAATGGCGGCACACCTGTGACAGGCGGCAACCAAGGGTCCGGCGGCGCAGTCAATTCCGGTGGCAGCCCGGCCAGTGGCGGGACTTCCGCAACTGGCGGCGCGCAGGGCGGGGGCACGCAGCCCGCGCCGATCACCAACGGCACCGACGGCTGGGCCACCCGCTATTGGGATTGCTGCAAGCCCACTTGCGGTTGGTCAGCCCATGCCTCGAATCCCATGCAAAGCTGCGCCCAAGACAATTCGCGACTGTCGGGCTACGACCAACAGAGCGCGTGTCAAGGCGGGTCGGCCTTCATGTGCTGGGACTTTGCGCCCTGGTCTGTGAGCGATACCCTTTCCTATGGATTTGCCGCTTTCAACGACGCCAGCTGCGGTGCCTGCTACCAACTCCAGTTCACGGGGGCAAGTCAGGGTGGCGATGCCAAGAGCACGCCGCCTCTCAACGGCAAGACCATGATCGTCCAGGTCATCAACACCGGTGGCCTGCAGTCCAATCAGTTCGACCTGCTGATCCCTGGTGGGGGCGTGGGCGATTTCAACGCTTGCTCGAATCAGTGGGGCAGCTCCGATCTCGGCCCTGCCTACGGAGGTTTCCTCGCCCAATGCAATGGCGACAAGTCCTGTGTGCAGACCAAGTGCAGCTCGATCTTTTCGAGCAAGCCGCTGCTGCAGGCCGGGTGCACCTGGTTCACCGGCTGGTACAACGGCGCCGACAATCCCGCGCTGAAGTATCAGAAAGTGACCTGCCCGTCTCAGCTGACCTCCAAGAGCGGAATGTCTGGCTAGTGCCCGTACTTGGAAATGGGGTAGATATCAGCACCATGCTTGGAAACGTCAACGCGTTGCTGTCTGCCGTAAAATTCGATTCAAAGGGCCTGGTGCCGGTCATCGCCCAGGACCGTGCCACCGGCGTGGTGCGCATGTTGGCCTGGGCCAACGCCGAGGCGCTGCGGGCCACGGTGCAGAGTGGCCTTGCCACCTTCTGGAGCCGCTCGCGCAACGAGCTGTGGGAGAAGGGCAAAACATCAGGCAATTCCATGCCTGTTCACGAACTGCGCCTGGATTGCGACGGTGATGCGATCCTTTACATCGTCGATGCCAACGGACCGTCGTGCCACACCAACGCCACGTCTTGCTTCTTTCGCAGCGTGACCGCGAACGGGCTGGCTGTCGACGACGGCCCTGCACCCGCGGCCGCGAAGGTGTGACGCGGGCGCTGTGACGCTCGAACAAGCTGTCGCCCGGATTCTGCAGCCCGGCGGCCTTTTGGCCGAGCAGCTCCCGGGATTCGAGCCGCGCCCTGGCCAGCTTGCCATGGCCAAGCGGGTGGCCCAGGCCATCGACATGGACGAGCGCCTGCTGGCCGAGGCAGGCACCGGCACCGGCAAGACCATCGCCTACCTGGTGCCGGCGATTCTGTCCGGTCGCAAGGTCGTGATCAGCACAGGCACGCGTACCCTGCAGGACCAGATCGCTGAAATCGATCTGCCCCGCCTACAGCGCGTGCTGCCCGAGCCCTTCAGCTTCGCCGTCATGAAAGGGCTGGCCAACTACCTGTGCCTGCGCCGTTTCGATGAACACAACCAGCAGCTGGAGATTGCCGCCACCAAGTCGCACGAGAGCGAGCGTGTGCGCGCCTGGGCCGCGACCACCAAGACCGGCGATCGGGCCGACCTCGACGGCGTGCCTGACAGCGCGCCCATCTGGCGCGAGATCACGTCCAGCCCTGAGATGCGGCTCGGCAGCCTGTGCCCCTATGTCGAGCGCTGTTTCATCACCCAGATGCGGCGACGGGCGCTGGGGGCGCGCGTGGTGGTGGTCAACCATCATCTGTTTCTCGCTGACCTGGCCCTGCGCAGCCGCTGGCCCGAGGCCCAGGTGCTGCCGCCCTATGAACTGGTGATCTTCGACGAAGCCCATCAGATCGAAGACGTGGCCACCGAAGTTTTCGGTGTGCAGGTTTCGAGCGCCCGCCTCTTCGCCCTGGCACGCGACCTGCTGCGCGCGCCTGCGCCGCCGCTTGCAGCCGACCGGATGGAATCCGTGGCCCGTCGGATCGAGGCCGCGACCCATGTGCTGGCCGATGCCCTGCGCGGCCGTCTGCCAGCCTTGCGGGGCAGCGGCGAAGAGGTGCGGGTGGAGATGCCCGACGACCTGTGGTCCGCCGAAGTTCTTCGGCGCTATCACGAACTGGACAACGTCCTGGAAGAAACCGTCGCCCTGTGCGCGCGCCTGAGCGAGGACGATGGCAGCGACGTCGAGCGGCCGCGTGCCCCGCCGCAGAGCAAGGCCGCGGCGCTGGCCGGGCTGTCGCGCAGGGCCGATGCCGTGCGTGGGGATTTTGCCGAGATCGTGGGCACCGCCCGGCGCGACTCGATCCGCTGGGTGGTGGTGTCGCGCCGCAATCTCACCCTGCGCGCCTCGCCGGTAGACGCCGCGCCCGTCTTGCGTGAGAGCTTCGACCGCCACGCCGGCCCCTTGATTTTCACCTCGGCCACCCTGAGCGCGGGCGGCAACTTCGACTACGTCCGCAGCCGACTCGGCCTGACCGACACCGCCAGCGAATCCAGCTTTCCCTCGCCCTTCCGCTACAGCGAGCAAGCCCTGCTCTACCTGGCGGTCGATCTGCCCGACCCGACCCATGAGGGATTTGCCGTCGCGGCTGCCGAGCGCGCGCTGGATCTTTGCCGGCTGTCGCGCGGCCGGGCGCTCTTGCTCTTCACCAGCTTTCGCAACCTGCGCATCGCCGAGGAGCGCCTGCGCGCCGACGGCGGCTTTCCCCTGCTGGTGCAGGGCGAGCGTCCGCGCCACGTGTTGCTCGCGACCCTGCGCCAGCAGCTCGGATCGGTCCTGCTGGCCACGCAAAGCTTCTGGCAGGGCGTGGACGTTCCCGGCGAGGCGCTGTCGCTGGTGGTGATCGATCGCCTGCCCTTTGCCGTGCCCGACGATCCCCTGACCGCGGCCCGCATCGAACGCATCCGCGAGGATGGCGGCGATCCCTTCAACGGCTTCCAGCTGCCCCGGGCTGCGCTGGCGCTCAAGCAGGGCTTTGGCCGCCTGGTGCGCACACGCAGCGATCGCGGCGTGGTGGCGATTCTCGACGGTCGTATTGCCCGGCGCCGCTATGGCTCGCTGCTGCTCGCCAGTCTGCCCGCGGAGTGCCCGCGCACCGAGGACCTGGACGACGTGGGGCACTTCTTCGCTGAGATTGCTTAGCTACGGCGTGAAGGTCATTTGGTAGACAGCGCCGGGAAGGCTTTTCGTCTGTAGCCCCTTTGCGCGACGAAGCGCTACACTTCCCGGTCCATGCACATCGTCTTTCTGGTCGGCGTCTTCCTGCTCGGCTCGTTCCCCACGGGCGTGGTGGTGGCGCGAGCCAAGGGCGTGGATCTGCGCAAGGTGGGCAGCGGCAACATCGGCACAACCAATGTCGGCCGCGCGCTGGGCCGGCGCTGGGCTCTCCTGGTGCTGCTGGGCGACGCGGGCAAGGGGGCGGTCCCCGTACTGCTGGCCGACCGCCTGTTCGATCTCGCCTGGCTGCCGGCCGCGGCTGGGCTGGTCGCGGTTCTGGGGCAAGTATTTTCCCTGTTTCTCGGGGGGCGTGGTGGCAAGGGCGTGGCGACTTCACTCGGCGCTGGGCTGGCTCTGGCGCCTGTGCCCGCGCTCTGCTGCGCGGCCGTCTGGGTGGCGGTGTTCGCCGGGTTTCGCATCTCTTCGGTGGCCTCGCTACTGGCGGTCGCCAGCTTCCCGACGTTTCTCTGGCTGTTCCATCTGGGCAGCGGTCCCGGCCTGGCTTTTGCGGTGGCCACCACGGTTTTGGTCACTTGGCGGCACAAGGACAACATTCGCCGCCTCCTGCGCGGCGACGAACTTCGTGTCTAGTCAAATAGCGGGGCAGCCAACCCGCTGTTCTGGTTCTTCGATCGCCTCGCGGTGTAGACTGCGCGCAGTGGCCGCAGCCTGAGCCACCACGGAGGTTCACATGTCTCGCATTTTCCACCACCGCGCCAATCTCTGGATTCTATTCGGCCTTTCACTCGCGGCGGCGGGCTGTCGTCCGCCAAGATTCACCGCCCCCCCGAACACGAGTGGAACCTCCTCCAGCACCAGCACAGGAACCGGCTCCTACTCCGATACCAGCACTGGCAATGCCTCTGATACTGGCACCGGCTCCACGACTGCTACCGGCAATGCCTCTGATACCGGCTCCACGACCGCGACCGGCAATGCCTCTGATACCGGCACCGGCTCCACGACTGCTACCGGGAATGCCTCTGATACCGGCACCGGCTCCACGACTGCCACCGGCAAACCCTCTGATACCGGCACCAGCTCCACTACCGCCACCGGCTCCGGTTTTGCCGGCACGAACACCAGCACCAGCACCAGCATTGACACCGGCGGCAATTCCTCACCCGATGCGGGTAACGCTGGCCGAGACGCCCCGCAGGGCAGCTGCGCCAGCGCCACGGCCACGCCCTGCACCGGCCTGCCCGCGTTCACCGGCACCCAGGTTCTCGACGGAAACGACGACGACTTTTGCAACGTACCGTCGTTTGAACTCAACTTCAGCAACGCCGCCAGCAACGGGGGCAAGGTGAAAGTCTACAACGGTTCCTCGACCAGTTACCCCGAGCGAGCCCTGGCCCGCGTGGCCTGGGACGCGTCCGGGATCCATGCCTTCATCCACGTGATCGATCCGAACTTCGTGCCGGCCACGGCGGTTGACACCATCTACAACGCCGACGGCATCGAGCTGCTCTTCACCTCGACGACCTCCGGCCTTTCGGGCGGAACCTCGCAGGATTCAGGCCTGGCCATGCACGTGATCGTCAGCCCGCCATTCGCCGCACGATCCCAGGCCACCGGCACCAACGGCAGCCAGACAGCCCTGCCGGCCAGCCAGTTCGTGGCGGCCACGGAAAGCAGCGGCTACAAGGTCGAATTGAAACTGCCCTGGCCGGGCACGCCGCCCACTTCCGGCGCGCAGATCAAGTTCGACATGGAACTCAATGCCGCCGACGGGGTCAGCACCGCTGGCGACGCTGGCCCGCGCGACGCCCAGGCCATTCTGTATCTGGGCTCCGATCCTGGGGGTTCACCCTGCGCCGGGGAACTCTTCCCCTACTGCGACGACCGCCTGTGGTGCAGCACGACCCTACAGTAGTCAAAGTTTAGTGTCGCGCCCCGTGCTTGTACGCGGGGTCATAGCGGCCGTTGTTGTTCACGTCGAAGAAGATGGGATTGCTGAGCGCCAATGGGTACACACCGAAGGTCTTTCGGTCGCCCACCACCGGCGCCAACAGCTCGTTGCCGTCGACGCGCACCAGGGCGTAGCCGTCCGTGGTCAGTGTGAGGTCGTGACTGGCGCGAAAACGCGCGACCTTCTGGCTGGGTGGCACAGTCCAACGCTGGGCTTCCTTGCCGTTGACATAGAGGATCACGTGGTCGACTGACACCCAGGGCGCGGCATCGACCTCAATGTCCACCCGGGCGTGGCCACTTGGCGCGGGAACCAGATCACCAATGTCGGCCTGGCCCGCGTGCATGCGCACGAAGGGACCGGTGGTGAAGAAGACGTGGTGGGCGCGCACCGCCTGCGCCACGTCTTGCGGGGTCACATGGCCGATGCGGTCGTCGGGCACGCGCAGGTAATTGCGCGGATAGCCGCCCATATTGTAGGTCAAGTGATGGGTGTCGGAGTTCCCCGTGGCGGTGGCCAGGTGCCCGTGGTTGAGCAAGCCCAGGTAGTCGTCGATCATGCGGTCCACACTGCGGCGGGACGGGTCCTGATAGCCGTTGAGCACTTCAATGGCGTCGAAATCAAATGAAAAACCCTTCTTGCCCGCGCGATCGGCATGCGGATCGAATTCGCCGATGATGAAATAGCCGCAGGTCGGATCAATGCGCGGGTGGTGCACATCAATCACGGCGCCCGGCGCATGGGTGTGCACATCGTTGAAGATATCTTTGGGCGTGCGGCCGTGGGCCAGCACCGCACCCTGGCCCGCGCGTGCCAGGTCTTGCGGCAGCGGAAAGGCACCGAAATGGCCCCAGGACGCGGTGGTGATTTCATCGCCCATGATGGTGCCGATGAGGTTGCCCACGCCCAGCGCCTTGATGGTGGGGGCATAGTCAGTGACGATGTTGTGGTCAGTCGACACCAACATGTCCACGCCGTCGGCAATGAATTCGATCACCCGGTGGGGCAAAGGCACGCTGGAATCGGGCGAAGGCGCCGCGTGCACGTGGAAATCGGCCGAGTACCAGCCGCGCGAATCGATCACATGGTGCAACTGGGCCACGAGATCAGCGCCCTCAGGCGTGATCTTCAGCTTGCGCACCACCGCCACGTCCCACTCCAAGCCGCGGCTGACAAAGACGTCGTAGCTCCCCGGTGGCACGCGCACAGAGCCTTCGCCTGCGGCCGAAAACACGCGTTCATAGGCAGCAAAGGCCAGGTCGCCCTCGGGTTTGCCGATGTCATTGTGGGTGAACTCTGGGCTGTGGGTGCCCTCGACCCCGACGAAGGTCAGCTTGCACGGGATGGGCGCGCCGGTGTCGGCATCGCGCACGTCCCAGGTGAGCAGGCCCTCATAATGGCGGGCCGGCCGCGGCTTGACCGCCGCCGTCTCGTTGGCACGCGCGACCAAAAGGCCAGTGGCGAGGAGAGCGGCGGCCGAACCGAGAGCCGTGGTGATGCGCATGAAGAAGATGGTACGACAGTCCGAGAAGAGCGGGAAGGGATATGTGGCCGAGCTGACTCGCGTCCTACTATCAGCAGCCGTTTGCACCTGTCCTGAGGTCGTCTCACTCGCAATCGGCAACGGTCACGGCTACGGCCGGCACAGCTTTTCCAGCCGGTCCACAATGTCCGCAGCC
>Ga0265316_10007460_pt1 | contig 10308 bp, 13 predicted proteins | sample 4522metaG_FD_202092 | JGI IMG/M metagenome (GOLD analysis project Ga0265316, IMG submission 202092) | Rhizosphere microbial communities from Carex aquatilis grown in University of Washington, Seatle, WA, United States - 4-5-22 metaG | ecosystem: Host-associated > Plants > Roots > Rhizosphere >...
TGTTTAAGGCCTGTTCTATGCCATATGTGCCCTGCCCGTCATTATTTACAAAACCCAGTACCTGGGCCGCCAGGTTGCCTTGTGGATAGGTTCGATAGTCAAGCGCCTGCAAGCCGACCCCTGGTAGCTGTAAGGCAGTAATTTGCTTCATCTGCTGCTCGCTTAAACGTTTACCCAACACCGCGTAGCGGGTGTTTTTGGTTTTCATTAAGTTGGCGTAAGTCGCGGTATCGCCTTTAGTGATGGCTGTGAGCTTTAGAGCATCATCGGCCGGGTGTTTGACTAATGTTGGGTCGGCATACAGTGTATAGAGCTTTTCGTTGAGCACCAACGGCACGATACTCGAGCCTTGGTGGGCCTCGATAATCCCCCGCTCGGCGGCGATTGAATATTGTTTCTGTTGGTCGCTAAGCGCCGCCCGCTGATAGTAGTCGTGCCGGATAATCTGCAAGTAAAACAGCCGCACGATGATAATTCCGATAATAAAGAAAAGTACGCCGTACCATACATATAGCCGGCGGTTAGAGCTGGCGGGCTTGCCGGTCCTTTGCGGCGCAGAGCGATCCATCAACAGTTATTTTACTACTGCACTACGCCGCTAGGTGCTACCGAAACCAGATTCTTGGCGGCATTACTGGCCGCTACCCTATCGAGCGACTGCAAGCGGGCGGCGCTGACTTCCAGGTTTGACCTTTGATCCTGGAGCTGCGATTGCTGCTGCTGTAGGTTGTTGATGGTATAGCCGTAGCCGTTAGTCTTGGTAACCTGTGTCAGATACAACAAGCCGACCAAACAGGCCAGTACGATTAAGATAATGGTGTTGCTGATAGGGCCGAGAGTCCGGGCCGATGCCGCAAAGCTGACCGAGTTTTGATTTCGGCGCACGTAGCCTCGGCGCGAGGCGGCAATTGAACTTGAATATGTCATATTTATGTTTGTTTTTGGTGGCGGGCACCGGCTAGCTTAGAGTGCCTGTTTTTGGCCGGTGCCGCCTATTTAACCCAGAATTAGGGTCGGAGTCTAATGAACTACTCTGACTTCGACCCGTTGCATTCTGGATCTATCCACTACCTTAATAGGCATAGGATGTCCTCTTACCCTTTCTTTTGGTTGTTTATTTTTGCTGCGGCTCGCAGTTTTGCACTACGGGCTCGCGGATTGGAAACTATTTCTTCATGGCCGGCGGTAATCGGTTTTTTGGTTAAAAGTACCAGTTCGGAATCGTAGCGGTTGCCGGCCTTGTCGGCTAAGAACTGTTTGACGATGCGGTCTTCCAGGCTATGAAAGCTGATTACAGCCATCCGGCCGCCCGGTTTTAGGCGTTCGGCCATTAATGGCAGAGCTTGTTCCAGCTGCGCCAGCTCGTCATTGACGGCAATGCGCAGCGCCTGAAAGCTTTTGGTCGCCGGGTGGGTTTTGCCCCGCCTGGCCCGCCAGCCAACAGTTTTAGCGATGATTGCAGCGAGTTGTTCGGTATCGGTTATTGGCCGGTTGGACACAATGGCTCGAGCGATGGCTCGGGCCTTGGGCTCTTCGCCGTATCGGCTCAGAATTTCAGCCAGTTCGGTCATTAGCAGGTGGTTTACCAGATAGTCGGCTTGTTTTTCTTGAGTTTGATCCATTCTCATATCCAATGGTCCCGATAGACTAAACGAAAACCCGCGCTGGGCATCTTCAAGGTGCGGTGAGCTTACCCCTAAATCCGCCAAAATCAAATCAAACTTCTTGTCTTTGTCAGTTAATTCCTGCAGGGCGCCTAAATAATCGCTGTGCCTAATCTGCACAGCCTGGCCCGCAAAATGTTGGTTTAGTGCCGCTACAGCCGTTTCGTCCCGGTCTACCAGCACCGTCTCGCCCGGTGTTTTGGTAAGCTCCAGAATGGCTTGGCTGTGTCCGCCATAGCCAGCCGTCAAATCCAAATAGCTCTGCCCCGCGCTGGGCGCCAGGACGTCTATTACTTCATGGATCAGAACTGGAATATGGGCGATCTTGTCTGTTTGTTTTTGTTTTGGCATTTTTGTTTTTGTTTTTTTAGCAAGGTCACCTAATTAGCAGTCAGCTTTTTGTTTTTTTGGGGTTTTTGTTTTTGTTTACCCGACTGGAGAAACCAGTTGGGATAGATGGAGCTAAGAAGCGCGAATTTTTGCTCGTTTTGAGGCGAGTTTCTTACTGTTTAGCTCCGAGTAAAGTTCTTTGTGAGAGACTTTTTGTGAGGTGGAGTTTTGGGAGGTGTTACATTTGAAAAAGGTACGAGGGTTTTTATAACGGTGGTTGCCCAATTGAACCCACCGGCTGACTGCCAAATAGCTAACCTCGATCACAGCTTACGCACCGCGTCAGCCTGTTTTCGGCTAAGCCGAAATCCGCTGCCGCTTCTGGCGCATTGCGTCGTCAGCTTCCTGCGGGACTCGCTCGCCGTATATCTGTATACGTTTCGCTCGTTCCTCGTTGCTTCCTTGCGCTGCATCCAGATGCGTAACCCGTGTGGGTTTTTCGTTCGTTATTTGGTAGTTGTTGGTCGCTGCAAATTGTTAAGTTACGTCTTGGCCAGGGTCAATTCTCCGCTAAGAGCCCCTGGGCATCAGGCGCCAATAGCGCCCGGCCCGCACCGCTGCCAAGTCCCGGTCGATACCGGCGTACTCCAGCAAGTGTTGCTGTAACTGAATTCGCCCCTGTTTAGAGTCGACTTCGCTTTCGGTCTTCCCCATCCGAAATCGAACGTTCAGATCGGCCGTTGGCTCGTCTAGGATGTTTCCTTGCAGCGCCGGTTCGACTTGTTCGTCCCACACCGATTTGGGGTACAAATGCAGATAGTTTTTGAATCCTTGGGTAATAACTGCTCCGGATGCAAACTCATCTCGAAGCTCCGACGGTAAGGTCAGCCGCCGCTTGTCGTCAAGCTTACGTTCGAAGTAGTCTCCCATTGTGATTGTCTATACCTGCTAGTGGTTTTTATTTTTTCGTGGAGGTAGCTATTTTGGCTACCCACTTTTTTCCACTACATGCACTATACTACCCACTCTTACCCACATGCAATAGTTTTTATAACAAAAAGACCCCCTTGGGGGCCACTTGTCCACACAGCTTGGTCGCCTATGGTGTTAACACAACATATAGCGCACTAAGTGTGACGGGCTACGCTATTTATTTACCAATTTCCTGCTGCTTATATTTGATTCGAGTGGTTATATGACTATAGGCCGCATATGGGTTCTGCGCATTGGGCTCAACATGAGTTTTTGGTACTTGATGAGTTTCGAATATTGCGCTCATCCTTGCTTCTGTTATTTTGAAGACTCCACCAACCGCTACTGCGCCAACGAGTAATAATGCCGCGCCTTTTGGCCCCATTTCGAGTATAGGAGCGAGTAGCCCGTGACGGGTATTAGGTGTTGGTTGTTTTTTTGGCTCATCCGGATATATAGGCTCCCTGGGGTCGCGGGCTAACTCTTCGGTTGGTGTGTTGTCGTATATTGTTTTTAATGCCATAGCTAATACGGTAGCACGGATTGGCAAAAAGGTCAAGCTTAGTTTGGAGCCGACAGTTTCCGGATTCGTTCGGCAAACCACTTGGCGCTGGGCCGGATAGTCCGTTTCATGCCGTTTTGCCTGTCTACCTCTACCAGCCCGAATTTGGGCCACCAGCCCTCGGCCCATTCAAAGTTATCCAGCAAGCTCCAATGGAAGTAACCGGTAATTTTGACGCCTTCGCTTAGCGCCCGTTCCATAGCTACAATAGTTTCTTCTATCCACCAGCGGCGGTATTCGTCGGCTTCGTCGGCTACGCCATTTTCGGTAATAATAATCGGTTTTTTATAGCGCGACCATATCCTAAGTAGCAGCGGGTATAGGCCCTCCGGCTCCATGTACCAGCCCAGGTCATTGACCGGCGTTTTGGGACTGCTTCGCTTAAACATGGCTGTGTAATAATCTGTAAAATAATAGTTAAAGCCGACAAAGTCCTGTTGCTTGCGAATGCGGCGCAAAAACCACCAGTTCCAGAAATAGCGCATTACCTTTGTAGATAATTCGTCCAGAATGTTATGCGGATGCTTGGCCTGGATATTGGCCAGCTGGGCGGCGATACCGATTTGTAGCTCCGGCTTGATGTTCTTTAAGATTTTGTAGCTTCGCCGGTGGGCTCTAACCAGATTCCAGTAGACCCGCAGCATGCTTAGAGCGTTTTTTTCTTGCGGTGGCCAGCGGCCGATTTGGTAGCTGATGCTAGCGTAGTTGTTCGGTTCGTTTAGAGTGATGATATATTTAAGCTGATGGGCATATTCGGTGCCGATACGTTGCACAAACCGGTCAAAATACTTGAGGTTGGCGGAGTATTTAAAGCCGCCCTTATCTGTAAACCAGACCGGCATGGTCCAGTGCCAAATATTAAGCACCGGCTCAATATCGCGTTTTTTAAGCTCGGTAATGTATCTGCGGTAGTGCTCAATTTCGGCCTCGTCCCAAACGCCTTCTTCGGGTTCGATGCGCGACCACTCAATACCAAAGCGAAAAGCGTTGAGGTTTAGCTTACCGAGAAAGCCAAAATCTTCTTGGTAGCGGTTGTAGTGGTCTATACCCTTGCCGCTAATATAGTTTTCGGGGTTTTGGGCTCGGAGTTTGATTTTGTCCCAGTTTTGTAGCCAGCCGTAGTTTTTTTGGGCTTTTTTGGCCAGCTGGGTGGCGTGGGATAGCTCCCAGACAGTCCACTGGTTGTGGTTGCCGCCTTCTACCTGATGGGCCGAGGTGCTGGCGCCCCAAAGGAAGTTTTTAGGAAATTCCGGTTTTGTGTCTTCGGGCATTAACCCTATTGTAGCCAGAAATCATGCGCCGCGCCAGATACTGGCCACTTTTACTACATCTTGTTAACTAGATTCAAGATGTTACCGTCCGGGTCTTTGAACCAGGCTGACTTCAGCTCGCCCATAACATGGATGTCGCCTTCCAGCTTGGCTTGCGGCATGTCGTAGTGTTCAAAAATAACACCTTTGGCTTTGAGTTCGCTAACTACTCTTTCGATGTCGTCGCCCACGCCCCAGCCGACGGCGGTGGCCTTATTGCTACCGGCAAACTCCGATGGATAGATGAATATTACCGAACTGCCGCTTTTATACATAACCCCGCCCGGAGTTTCGTCGCCGGCTTCGGGCAGGCCCAAAGTCTCCCCGTAAAATTGTTTGGCTTTTTTCATATCTTTGACGGCTAAAACCGCCGATGCTGTTTTATTTGCTAACATAGCGCCCTCCTGCTAATTGGCTTAATAAATGATTTTAGAGATTTTTGGTTTAAGGCTTATTATACGCCGTCGGGGCGGGTTTGCGGCTTGTTTTCGGGCTTAGAAAATCGTCTTCTATCGTAATAGGCCAGTTCGCGGCGGTGGTTATCTAATCGCTCGATATAGGCTTCGAATTGCCGAAACAGGCTGGAATATTGGCCGGTGGGGGTTAGGATTTTTTGCAGTTTGCCGACCTGTAACAAATATTCGGCCAGGCCAAAGAAATCGCCGTCGCCGGATACCAGCACGGCTTTGTCATAATTTCTCATCTCCTTCATGGTCCATAGCACCATGTCGGCGTCGATGTTGCCTTTTACTTTCTTCTCTTCGCCGTTTTTGTGGACTTTTTCCTCGGGCTGGGGCCGGCTCATATCAAAGGTCGGCTTTAGCACCACGGCGTAGCCGGCTTCGTGCATTTTTTCGTAAATATCCTCGAACTCCGGCACGTAACCGATGAACATAAAGGCTTTAGTGACGCCGTAATTATCGGCTAGAAACTTCCGGAATTTCTTCCAGTCCATTTTCCAGCCGTACTTTTGGACGCTGACGTTTAGGTTCTGACTATCTATAAAGGCGTAGTTACCCTTTTTGGGTCTTATCATAACTGGTTATATTTTACTTAAATAAAGGGTTTTTAGCTACCCGCCCGGGCATCCAGTCCATAGACTGGGCGAGAAAAATGAGCCATCAAACGCGCCAGCTCATATCCTGTAACCAGCAGTGCTGGCAGGTAGATTAAGCTGATTAGGCCGATGGGCTGGTGTGTAAGGTCTAGCAGCCGGCCAACCTTGGGTACGGCCAGTGCGGCTTTACCGGTGATTAGATTAGTGGTTATGGGCGGGTCGGCGTATTGCAAGTTGTCGCCCTTGGTCACGATATACCCCTTAGCCGGGCTGATTTGGTAAACCCGATGGGTGATTATCTTAGCCGGGTTAGCCGGGCTTTTGTAGCTGATAATGTCGCCGATTTGCAGGTTTTTGATGTCCGGCTTGGTAGTTATGGCCAGATCGCCGGGCTGTAGTACCGGCGCCATACTGCCGGTTTGGACGCTGTAAAAGTGCACGCTATCAGTTTTCCAAACCACCAAGCCGGCGGCGGCCGCTATAACCGTTAAAGCGGCGGCCAAGTCAAAGTAAACTTTTAGGAACTTGAGCATCTTGGTTACTGGGCGGTGCCGGTGAATACCAGATCCACGCCAGAGATAGTCACGCTGTTGGAGCCGCTAAAGGCATCACTGCTCATGGAAACCCGCAAGAAGTACTGCGCGGCAGCGGAAATGTTAATAGTATCGCCAATCGCTACGCCGCCGGTGGCGTAGCCGTCAATCAGCGATTTAAGCGAAAAACTTTGGTCAAAACTGTTATTAGGGCGGGTGATGTGCAGGAAGACCTTGGACAAATCGACGTTGCTGGCGTTGGCTGGCGTAGAGCTAATGGCCGCCTTAATGGCCAGGTTGGTGCTGCCGCCATTTTGCAACCAAATGGCGTCGCCACTGACCGGCACGGCCGCACCGCCAGGGATAATGCCATTAAAACTGAAGCCAGTCTTAGAATTACCAAAGGTAATGTTATCAGTGCTAACCGATAGCGCGGCCGTAGCGCTGTTAATGGTGTTGCCGGCCAGGACTGACTGTTGGCTTTGCAGGGCGGCGAAGGTGCCAGCGGTTGTTATTGTGCCGACTGCCCCGAGTACAACAGCCGCCCGTAGCAGCGGCTTGAAGTTTTTAAAACCGGACATGGTAGGATAACCTCCAAATTTAATTAAATTTAACTATCCTACCGAATATTAAAGTCGTCAATATTATTTAGTATATTTTACAACGTTGCTAGTTTGTGTTTTAGTATAAGCTCTTTACAACTCTACGCTGTCGCCGATTGTCAGACCGTGGACTTTTACACCCTTTTTATTGAGATGACCACCTAGAAAATCGGGGTTGCCGCCTAGAAAATCGTAGTGAATTGGTATCACCTGCTTGGCCGCCACTTGCATAGTAAAATCGTAGGCATCCTTTAGCGATATGTCCGGGCCGCTAATTGGCACCGCCAGGGTATCAACACTTAGATCCTTAAGTTCTTTGCCGTCGCCGGGGTGGAACAGCTTTTCGTTAACTAAATAGCCGGTGTTTTGGACGCTGGTGCTGCCATCCACCATCAAACAATGCGGTAGTTCTATAGCTTTGATTTTTAAATCTTTGATTTTGAATTCCTGGCCGTCGCTGACCTCTGTTTTTGAAGCCTTAATTAGTTTGGCGGTGCTGGCGTTGGCGTAAACCGGCGCCACGCCCTGCTCGACAAAATCCTGGGCCATCTGCGCGTCAAAATGGTCGCCGTGTTCGTGGGTGTACAAAACAGCATCTAGTTGGCCAAAGTCGTCTAGTCGCTCCTTCTCTTGGCCACTGGGGTCAATCAAAATCCGGGCCCCGCCCTCTTCAATCAATAAACAACTTTGGAAATACCTGGTTACTTTCATGAATCCTCCTTGTCATACCATTTTACGTGAGAGGCGGGCGGTCGGGCAATATTATGGTTGGGAGTTGCCATTTGTCGGGGTATTCCGAGGCCGCCGACCAGTACTTGATAACCCTAGACCAGGCTTTGGCCTGGGCGATTGCTTGCCGGGCGTCATCGGTGTTTATACCCTCGTTTGGGTTCCTAACCCTACTCAGAGTACTCTGAGTAGGCTCTGACGAGCCGGCCGGCATATAACTGCGAGAGACCCCCCAGGCACCATGGGTCGGCGTATTATCGGCGCCATGATATATGCTAATAAATTCCCGGGCATTTTTATCGCCGTCGCACGCGGCATCGGGAGGATTGCAGTAATTAATCATAATGTCTGTCTCATACGTAGTGCTGGCGTCCGGCTTGCCGTTTTGGCCCATCAGCATCTCGGCCTCTAAGTTTAGTTTTTTATCATGTGTCCAAGCGGTAAAAGATATCCTAACCCCTCCATTGCCGTCATTGGTGGGTTCGGCGCCTATAAGTGGGGTGCCGCGCTCGTTGACGCCTAAAATCAGAGCCCCTGCCTCACGGGCGACCGGAGATAATATTGCTTCCAGTGCTTCGCCGGCCGTAGCCGGCGCGGCTTCCGGCATTGCTCCGCCTTCAGAGATTCCCTTGGCGTTAATTCCGGCCATAGCCAAGCTGCCAACGGCTACCGCCAGAGCTAAACCGGCACGCAGTCGGCGTTCCCTATGCTCACCAACTGACATGGTCCTACTCATTTCGTTCTATTTTACTCCGCTTTCAGGAACTATGGTCTATCCGCTTATTTAGAGCCCAGGTCTTTGGCCATGAAGTGACTTTGCACTTTTACCTCTTCGCCTTTCCTGGTAGTAAGGCTATCAAACAAGGTCTGGCCTCCAAGGCTAAGCACTTCATAGCCTCTCCGCTGGTACATGTCGAGTATGTCTAGTTCGCTAGCATCAACAGCTATAACAGCTCGATTTGCCACCTCTGGCCGCTGGACAATACTTTCCTCGGCAACGCCCAGCAAGCCGCTGGCATGACCCTGACCTTGGTGCCCTTCTACTACATTCAGCGCATAGAGTGCTGGTGATACTTCTTCTTTCCCGAACGAACTTTGGACAACTTCAAGAAATTCGGCCTGGGCAGGATTAACCCCGCCCCATCTTACAATCACAAAACCTACGGCAATCATGCCGACTTTGGACGCAAAAAAGCTAATGGCGTCTTCTTCCGCAGCGTTAATCCAAGCCGCAGGATAAGGCCCAATGTCATAGTCTGTCACGTTCCAAAGGTTCCGGAGTTGGGCTTCACCTTTAACTAGTTCAACGGGGTGCTTGCTCTGTGTCATATAAGCCTATTATACAACAAATTGCTTGAGTTGTTAAGTGTCTCTGAATTTTTTGCCCAACACTACGCCGGCTTTGAATCTGATAAGTGCCACAAAGACGATGTTAACCAAGAATATATAAATCGGGAAACCGTATTGAGCCACCGTCCAATCGTCTACAACCAGTAAAGCTATGCCGGCATTCACTATGGCCGGCCAGTAGGCCTCAACGCTTTCGGTTTCCGGGTGTTTGAAAGATTTAGCCAGTGTCGGTGCTGCCGCTAGTAAGTCAGCCGCGATACTGAAAACAATCGCAAAGTTAGCATCCTTGTAGATTAGCCATAAAAGCAGGCCCAAAAGAGATAACAGACCACAGAGGTAATCGCTCCAACGCAGCTTCCAATAGGCTTTTTTGCTGGCAAATGAAGCCGCTAAAACGATTAATGGACCCAGGCCTACCGACAATGTCATGAGGGATATAAAACCCACGCCTTTATTCAATTCGGCGGCAAAGGCAACCGTTGGCGCGATAAACCACAAAAACCAAGTGACTCTGTTCGGCTTGGTATTACCCCTTGTTGTGTCTCGGGCGTACACTAAACAACCCCATAGCTGGAGTAAAACCCCGATTATTATAAATTTGTCACTAATCATTCGATAGCGTTATTGGGGTCTAAGACATTGTGTTTGCTGGTAAAGCGGAGATAGTAACCAAATGGGTCGGCGCAGCGGAAATCTTTGCTACCCCACGGCTGCAGCTTTAATGGTTCAATCGCATTAGCGGTGTCTTTAACTTTTTGGTAATAACTATCTACGTCATCGACCATGATAACCAGTTCCACGCCGTATCCTCTTGGCGAATCTTTTGGAAACTTTTTAAAGTAGGGCTGGCTGTAGACACTCTCGGTCCCGGGCCAAAAACAGATGACAGTGCTATCCATTTCCATCACCAAGTAGCCCTTGCTTTCTTCCGGAGGCCTTTCCCAAACCACCCTAAAACCCAGTTTGCCGTAGTAGTCTTTGACCGGCCCAAAGTCCGGAACCTGGAGCTCTAGTTGGAGATGATTGTCAGCTGGTGTTTTGTCCATAATTACTTAAGGTTGTTAAGTATTCGCTTTAGGTTTTGGGACTTGCTGAATATCTCCCGCCAACGCCTCATCAACCATAGTTTGGTCATATCGGCTCCAGAGTGTATTTTTTCTCACCCCTTCTTCGATTATGGGTGACGATGGTGCTACGTC
>Ga0265316_10007461_pt1 | contig 10308 bp, 10 predicted proteins | sample 4522metaG_FD_202092 | JGI IMG/M metagenome (GOLD analysis project Ga0265316, IMG submission 202092) | Rhizosphere microbial communities from Carex aquatilis grown in University of Washington, Seatle, WA, United States - 4-5-22 metaG | ecosystem: Host-associated > Plants > Roots > Rhizosphere >...
GATACGACGCCTTTCGGCCCGTCGATAAAACTTGAGAAGGCAAGGATAACCGAGAATGTGCACATCCCGACGAAAGTCGATAAGGTCGTGAATGATGAACTGAAAGCATCTGACGCCCTTACTGAACTTAATAGGAAAGGCTTTGATGAATATTATCTCACGAAGATATTTAGCGTCGGGAATTTAGGCCTTGATGCGAGCAAGAAGCTTGTGCCTACAAGATGGTCCATCACAGCTGTCGACGACACTCTCGGGAAGAATATCATTTCAGAAATAAAAGATTATCCTATAATCAGCGATTACCAACTATATTTCGGAGGATATCTCGGAAACAATTATCTCATAATGTTCCTGCCTGAAATATGGAGCTATGAACTCTTTGAGATGCAGACTACAAGCCTTGAATCCATGCATGATTTCGAATATTATCATGGCAGAAAAGATTATGCGATGGATACTGCAGGAGGATATTATGCCGCGAGATATTCCATATTGCAGCATCTGAAATCCTTGAAGAGGCAATCGACAGTGATTGCCTTAAGGCTTGTCACAAGCGACTATTGGGCTCCACTGGGAGTTTGGGTCGTACGCGAGGCTGTAAAGAAGGCGATGAACAATAAGCCTATAGAATTCGCATCGCTCGATGAGATGAAACAATATATCATAGAATCAGCGAAAAAGAGATTCAGTTATGATCTGTCGCCTATGATTGAGAATAGTGATATCCTGAAGAGAATTAATTCGCAGAGAAAACTGATAGACTTTTAACATCTTCAATCGGAATCATTTTAGCTTCGAGATAATCCTGACTGATTTCATTAAATGCGCTTATGCCATATATTTTTGTCAATCCATCCTTTGATGATCTATAATGAACTATGATTCTTCGATTCAGGATATGCTTATGCATATTTCCTGAATATCTTTTACAGTCTTCAACATCAAGCAATTCCTCGCATAATCCTTCCATATCCTCTAGCGCTATATGCCCTATTGGGTTCTTGATATGCTCGGTTTCGTCGAATCTAAAATGAACATAACTCAGGCTATCCCTATTATAATCATAAGATATTATGGTTGCAAAACTCATATATAATTTTTTAAATAAATCTAGATCATTAATGATTCTCTCAAGACGCTTATGCTCTTTGTTCAGAAATATTTTCATTTGTGAACCTTGATTGTGTGCTGCTATTGAAGACTTTTAAGCAGAATCATTTAGGTATGCATATGTTGCATGGCTGCAGTCCCTTCTTCAATGCATCCTTCTTGCTCGTATAAAGAGTCAATTTATTCTTCGGAACCTTCTTTATCGATAGGCATCCTGGCTCGTGGAACTTGTTTCCGCCTTCTGCCGAGAAATAGAATGATTCATCACTGGCTTTGACAGTCCGTACCTTGACTTCCTGTAATGGCACTGGTTTTGGGACCTTTAATGGAATCTTCGCCGCCTGTTTATCGAGTGATTTTCTGGTCTTCTTATTCATCTCGTCTATCTTTTTCTGGGCTTTCGCTATCGCCTTCGCATTATTCACTATTCTTTCCTGCCTGTCAAGAAATTTCACTTCCTGCACCTGTTTCTCTGCATTCTTTAAGGACTTGGCCTGTTTAAGAAGTTCATTAGTTTTCTTCACGGTCTTTATAGTATCAATCTTTCTCTGTATCCCTTTTAATTCCCTTGTTTCACGCTCAAGTTCCTGCGCCTGTCCCATCTTCTTCAATATCTCGATCTGCTTGCCTGCCTTCTTCACAGCTTGCGAATCCTTTTCAGCCTTTAATCTCTTTATCTCTTTCTGCGCATCGAGCAAGGACTTGGCCTGTCTCTTCACATCACTTGCCTGCTTGAGCTTGTGTATCTGTTCAATCTGCTTCTGTACCTTCAGCAGTTCTGATGCTTCCTTCTTCAGCTCTTTTTTTAGCGTCTTTGCCTTCTCAATCTTTCTGGATGCATCTCTTATCGCATCAATCTGTTTCTGCGCATCTTCAAGAGAGCTTGATTCCTTGAGCAATTCATCCTCTACATCACGGACTTTCCTATCGGTCTTTTCAGCATCATATACCTCTATATCTTTCATGAGGCTCTGCGCATCCTTCAATTCCCGAGCTTCACGCTCGAGTTCATGCATCACAGCCTTCGCTGCAAGCCTATCTATTCGGGCTTTAGACGGATCGTGCCTGATATGCATTACAGGCTCAGGAGTTCTCTTAGATATAGGTTCCTTAAATATAGATTCAGTAATCTTAGTTTCAGTGATCCTCACTTGAGGAGCCGCTGCCTGTTTGATCTGTGATTCTACAATCTTTGATGTTGATGTCTCATCTGATACCGATGCGCTATATTTAGACGCAAATATTGATGCATCAGTCGATTGCATTGATTGCGCAGCATATCCCCTGCTTAGTACGGGATCATATTCTACATCATAATAATCTGCTGCAGGTTCAGATGGCATGGATATCCTGTCTGATTCTGCGCGGATCATGGCATCGTCAAGTCTTGACATGAATGCAAGCATTGAAGTCACAAGGAACAGCAACGCTACAGATACTCCGAATATGTCTGTCGTAGATGATCTTGAGAACATGAAGAACAGAAGGAATATTCCTGAACATATTATCGCAGCTATCGACAATACCTCGACGTATGACCACTTTGTTGCGAGAAGGCCTATGAACAGGACAATATCGAACAGTATGAAGAATGCTATCGTCGCATATCTCACATACCCTTGCGAGAAGAATAATAGCATTATAAGCAATGCCTCAATAATCATAAGCACATAAGCGTTTCTCATAAAAATCCCCCTGAACATCATCAGTCTGTATAATCAGTCTATATATAATAACTATTGACAGCACTACAGATATAGCGCCATTAACACCCCTTATATTATTAATATTAAATACACCTTTAAAAAGTTTACTGTCGTAACTACTTTTAAATTATGAAATATTAGGAATGAATCTAGAATTGATTTCAGGCACAAAAATTATTTCCTTATCCCAATCCATAAAATGTTCCATCAAATTTAAAAACAATCCATTTCTCCACATCTTTCATGCATAAGAATTATAGTTTCAGGTCGCATGATGGCAGGTTTGCATTGCATACTTCAAGCAAGGAATTGAAGGATCTGCTTGTCGCATGGATACTTGTCAGCCTTGCATTCGCGATAGCACAGACTGTAGATAAGGGGATATCCTTTGAAGCATTCTTCAGTGTAGGATTCCTGTTGTTCATGACCATAAGCGCAGTCACTGTAGGCCTTGCATTCATCGCCCACGAATTGGCGCATAAGGTCGTCGCCCAAAGGTATCATTGCTGGGCGGAATTCAGATCAGACCTTACGATGCTTGGCCTGGGCGTTCTCATGAGTTTTTTAGGTGTCGTATTCATCGCTCCTGGCGCCGTGATGATATTCGGCGAGATAAACTTCAGACAGAACGGGAAGATAAGCCTTGCAGGTCCACTCACCAATATAGTACTTGCGATAATATTATTGCCCCTGCTATTCATGCATTTTTCGAGCAGCATATTGACTCAGATAATCGATTCAGGATATCTCATCAATGCATGGCTTGCATTATTCAACATGATACCTTTCTGGAATTTTGATGGAGCAAAAATCTATGCATGGGACAGGAAAGTATATTTCACTCTGGTGATAGTCGCGGCATTCATGATATTTCTGTATTTCATGAAAGGATGAATAATTCTAGAAGGCATGACACTAATTATGAAAACTCACGAATATATTGAAATCAAAGGTTCAGGGATACATCGTCACGGAGCATTCGCCAGAAAAGACATCCCAAAAGGAACTAGGATAATTGAATATATAGGCATCAAAGTCACGAAGGAAGAGAGTGAAATGATAGAACAGGAATGCCACAAAAGACATCTCTCTGACCCTAAAAACCATGCAGGGACTTATATCTTCGAATTGGACGATGAATGGGACCTTGATGGAGACATCCCAGATAACGACGCCAAATATATCAACCATTCATGCGAGCCGAACTGTGAGACGGAAGTAGTAGGCGAGAGCGTCTGGATTGAGACTATAAAGGATGTGAAGAAAGGTGAAGAGATAACATACAACTACGGCTTTGAGATAGACGAGAAGAAACCGCACCTATTCAAGGAACATCCATGCAGGTGCGGATCCAAAAAATGCGCAGGGTTCATCTTATCAGAAAAGGAATGGCCTAAGATGAGAAAATTATTGGAGAAGGAAAAGCACAATCCATAAACTATTAAAAGAAGCGTGATGATAAAAGGATAATATGGCACCGTTGACTGAAGAATACTTGAAAAGTGTATCAGAATCCCAGTTGAGGGATAGGGCATACAGTCCGTACGAGCTTGAGAAGTATGAGCGCGACAGCGTTGAAGAGATAAAAAAAGGCCTTAAGAGAAACACATACAAGAGCAAGGACGAGATCCAGGATTCACTAGATTTTCTTGAGAAGCTCGCGAACAAGATGAATATAGCCATAGCGAACGAGAAGAAAGACAACAAGACGACATGGGAACTTGAGACTGACCTTGTGGATGTCAAGAAGATGTTCGATCAGCTCGATAGCATGCTGCAGTCGCTTGAGACAAAAGAAGTCGAAGATGGACTCAAAAGAAAGAAAAGCAGGATAACGATAGACAAATAACGAAGATGAAATGCACCATATGCTCAAAAAAAATAGAGAACACATTCATGAACAAGATGATAGGCACATTATATACTAAAGGAAAGAAAAAGTATGCTGTATGCAGCGACTGCCAGAAACGGTTCGGCAAGGAAGAGATAAAGACAAAACTTGAGATATAATTCTTATAGTGAAGCTAAATTTATAAATCATTGATTGATTCTGGAATGAAGTATACATGCCCCTGTAGCATAGTAGCTATTGCGGCTGATTCGTAATCAGCAGGTCACGAGTGCAACTCTCGTCAGGGGCTGTCTTATTTTTCCAACAAATTTAAAAACATGCTATTTCTCCTGCATTTAGAAGATATGGATATATGTATTTGTTTAGCAAGTTCGCATCACTTCGTCAATTGATTCCTCAGCCGAGTCTAGATTAAAGGATTGTTTATCGACAAGGCTCACTGGTTGCTAAACAAATAAGGATATATCTAATATATAAGAGTATTAAACAGGAGTATGAGATTAAATGAGCACTCAAGAATATATTGAAATCAAAGGTTCAGGGATACACAGGCATGGAGTCTTTGCAAGAAGAGGCATCCCTAAAGGTATTATAATAACAGAATATGTCGGAAGGATAATAAGCAAGGATGAAAGCGCGAAGATACAGGAAGAGATGATATCAAAGTATAAGGATGATGCTGACAACAATGCAGCGACATACATATTCAATATCAGTGATGATGAGGATCTGGACGGTGACGTCCCTGAGAATGATGCAAGATTCATCAACCATTCATGCGAGCCGAACTGCGAGTATGTCATAGAAGGGAAAAGAGTATTCATAAGATCGATTAAAGACATAAAGAAGGGCGAAGAGATAACATACAATTACGGCTTCGAACTGGAAGAGGATGACCTATACGAATTCAAGGACCATCCATGCAGGTGCGGATCAAAAGATTGCGTCGGATACATCCTTGCGGAAGATGAATGGGTAAGGATGAGAGAATTGCTCAAAAGCGAGCATAAGAAACAGAAATGATCATTTTCTCTTTACATTAGGGACTATGTTGAATACGTACGTCCTGTAATAATGGTCTGGCCTGAATTTCTTCTTGAACTGCGTCAATTCCTCCTCTCCGCCTCCGAAATCCACATATTCATATCCTTTCTTCTTGAGCTGCATAAGGTCGTCCATGTTCGATATCTCTCCTGTCCGTTCTATATCCCTTGAATATATCCCTATGGATGAATAATAATAGTTCTTGTTCGGGATCTTGAACCCTGCAGTCATTGCGACCACATTACCATCGACGACCATTATCCGCGTATTGAATCCTTTAAGATCATTCTCTATGGCATTGAGATAATACTTGTAGAATGTGACCCTCTTGCCGGTTCGCTGCTTCTTCCATCTTGACGCGAGCTCTTTCAATTCCTTCTTGTCCACTTCACTTGCAGCCTTGAACGCTACTTTATGTTCCCTGAAATATTTGTTCCAATAGTACCTTATATCCTTCCAATCCTTGCCCTGCATCAGGTCGCCGTCCCACTTCTCCATCTTGAAGATGGGCCATGTGAATGTTGTCGTGACGTTTCTTGCTTTGTAACGTGTATCATTCTTGAGATGATTCAATATCTCTTTTCTGAACTCTTCCTCGACCTCTATCTCTACCTTCTTGGCGCCTTTGGATGTGGCATAATCCAGAAATTTCATCAGGCATTCCATGCGTGAGTCTTCCTGCGCAAGTACTGAAGAGAATATCCTGTATGTGGAATTCTTTGCATAATAGAATGTGAGTATCCCTTCATATTCGCCTGTCCGGAAGAACAATGGCTCCTCTCCCGAGTCGCAGTTATAGATATAGTTATGATAATTATGTTCAGCAGCGTAGCCTTTTTTTGATATGATATCTTCTACGAGCTTCTCGTTTTCAATCGCATTGAGTAATTCCATTGAATCAAACACCAAAATCAAACACCGTCGTAAATTAATATAATTATCAGAATCTGCATCCGCTATAACGCTCTTCCAGATTCTCCTCTAGCTTGACAACCGTCAGCTTATCATCTTTAAAGGACACGTATCGAGGGATAGGTCTCTGCCATCTCCATGCGGTCGAGAATGTATATGCTCCCTGATTTTGCACTGCAACGATGTCGCCTTCCTTCAACATATCGCCGAAATACCATTCACCCCAATGGTCTGACGGGTCGCATAACGGTCCGTTGATCTTCCCCTTGTTCAATTTCAATGACGGCCTTGAGATATTCATGACAGGAAAATATTCCTCCTCGAATATGCTGTCGCCGAGCATATTTATCGCTCCATCGGTTATGGATTCATCATCCTTGATCGAATCGACTTTCAGAAGTATCATCGTTGACGTGGAGCATATCATCCGTCCCGGCTCAAGCCATATCTCCGGATTGATGTTTAATTTATCATGTATATTTGTCTTGACGGCCGTTCCGATATTTTTCGCGAATTCCTTGATGCTTGATGGCATGATAAAATTCTCGTCAATATTTACACTCTCAAACGGCATGAGGCCTCCACCTATATCTATGAACCTGAGTTGTGAAAGTTCTTTTTGCGTGAAATTATCCTTCAGGCAATCAGTGATTATCTTGAGATTATCTTCATAAGTTATGGAATCATTGTTCCAGCTTGAATGGAAATGAACTCCAGTCCATGACATCCTAGGATTTTTCATAGCCTTCTTTGCCAGGTTGACGAATGATCCTAGTTCCATGCCGAATTTCTTCCATGGCTTACAGGCATTTCTTATACGGAAAGATATCTTTGCATCGAGATTATGTTTTTGGCATGCAAGTGCAACTTTAGTGAATTCAACATCATTGTCTATATTCAGCACTACATTATTCTGCAGAGCCAGAAGTATCTCATCATCAGACTTGTATGGCGCAGTATATATCACGTCCTTGAAACCGTATCTGAGCGCAAGCTGCATCTCGAACATGCACGATACATCTGCATTGATTCCGTTGTCCTTGAGCAATCTTATTATGTATGGGAGGTCATTGCTCTTGAATGCGTAGAATATCCTTGATTTGGGAATCTGCCTCTTGAATTCTGACTTGAGACTTGCAACATTCTCGAGCAATAATCTCTCGTCGAGCAGATATTGCGGAGTGCCGAACTCTTTGGCGCTCTGAAGTATGATCTGTTTATTTTTTGAAGCATATTTTATGAATGGCATGAGTAACGTCACTTTGCTTTCTGCATCGCTGGCTGCACCATCTCTACTGGCTGCATCACTTGCAGCATCACTTTTCGAAGCGATATTCTTGTTTCTTGCTGGGATATTTTTTGTCATCATTCCATCTTGACGTCTATATTGGACTTTATCTTCTCTATTGTGCCGTCAATATCTTCGGCGCGTATATCATCTATTATTATATGGCCTATATATGGAGGATTCTTCAGGAGGCCCAGATAGTCTATCTTGTCTCCTGCCTTGTTGTATTTTACTAATTTTAATATATTGTGTCTGGCTATTCCTCCTGAACTGTTTAAACCGTCTAATTTCAACTTCTCCAGTTTAGTTGTATCGAATCTTTTTAATATTCCGCTTTTAGGAGCTGTCAAATATATGAGTACGCTATTTCCTTCAGGGATTTTCTGGAATGAATTCACATCCAGAGTTCCGAATATGTTTCTCAAAGCTATGCTCATGCTGATATAATCATAATTCTTCTTCATGAGCAATGTGAAATCATCGACGCCTGGTCTGGTAGTTGTCTCTATGACGATTATCTTATTCCTTTTAGCGTCAAACCTGAAATCTACCATGCAAAGACCAGTTGTTATATTGAGCGATTTGGCGATTCTTTTGCAGACATCCTTGAGATATCCTGATGAGAACTCTGAAGTCTTCGACTCATCTGGATTGAACAGGTATAATCCTTCAAAGAATGAAAAGTATTGCTTGCTTGTGATCTTCTTCACTACGCGCAAGAGCAATATATCTTTGCCGACAAGAAAATCACACGAGTACTCATTTCCATCGATGAACTCTTCCAAAATGAAGCGCTTGTTCGTATTTAACCGCTTGTTTTTATTTGTTGATATGGTCCTGCTTGATTGCGTGGAATTTGACTGATTAGTAAGTGATAGGAATGTTTCAGACTTGTAGCTGTCAAGTCTTCTGAAGATGGTTTTCAATTCATCACTATCATTGATCTTGTAGACATGCAGGCTGGATATCCCCTTGACAGGCTTAATCACGCATGGCATCCTGAAATCCTTCGATCCCTCATAATCATCAACATACTTGAACTGCGGAACATCGACACCACCATCTTTCAATGCCTCAATCTGGAGATATTTGTTCGATATTGTATCCAGAGTCTTTCTGGAATTGCATTTCAGGCCGAATTCCTTGGCGATAGCTTCCGAGATGGCATAATTATATTCTTCATCAAGCCCTATGATTCCGCAGAAATCAAGATTATCCTTTGATTGCAGCACGCGCAATTTCTGCAGAAGGTTTTTGGTGTCATCAAGCCTGTCAAATATAAGGTTTATGCCATATTTCTTCTTATCTATTCGTACGTTAGTTATCACGACCAGGTTTTCCTTGAATTCTATATTATCTATTATAGGCTCGAAATCCTCTCTAAGAAGATCGTTCAATAGAAGTATTGCCGTCTTGGTTCTTGTATTGGAAGAATCTTTATTGGAAAGATTTTTATTGGAAAGATTTTTATTGGAAAGATTTTCTTTGATCATTTTTGCGAACCTTGATGCCTAATCCACTTTCAGGCTTCTTTTAGATATCCCCACTTTTTCAGCAGGATACTTTCCTTAGCCCACTTGTCCCCTATATCATTCCGATAATACATGTTCGGTATCATGATATTCTCAACTCTTTTGTAAGCCATCTTCTGGGCATCCTTGATTGTAGGACCGCTACCGCACACTATGAGCGGCCATCCCTGAGTCCCGCTGACTATCCATTCATCACCTGCTTTCTTGACTTCAAGTATATGGACTCCTGACGTATCATGATTGTTCTTGTCCTTGAAATATATCACGGCGCCTCTTGATTTGACTTCAAACAATTTCTGGTCTTCAAAAGGATATGGCGGGACGAATATGCATACGCCAATCTGGAAACCTTCCTTGGTCCCGAATCTCTTGAATTTTTTGTTCACAAGACCGTAGAGGAATTCATCGATGGTATCTATCATGCCTTCCTGCTGTATGCTGATCGTCGGATATCCGAATCTTGAAGTGAATTCTAGAGGATATATCCCTGTATCATTGACTATGCAGTTCAAGTCGAAATATCCTACATATCCGGACTCTGCAAGTCTTGATTCCATCTTCTTTAGAGTATCATTGAACATCTTGTTAGGCCTGCTCCAGAACATCAATGTACCCATCTCTCCTGTAGTCGGGCCGATGTCTCCTGGGAAGAATCTTTTATGCTCAAAATTTACATTGATGGGATATACGAATTCGCTGCCGTTGAAGAATGCTCCGACAGCCATCTCGACGCCCATGATCCTTTTCTGGAGCTGTATTGCCGGAATCTTGCTACCCCACGCTTTCTTGTATTCGGCAAGAAGTTTCATGACGTCTTTTCCATCCTCTTCCTCGCCTACGAATAGAAGTCCGATATGCGCGACT
>Ga0265316_10007462_pt1 | contig 10307 bp, 5 predicted proteins | sample 4522metaG_FD_202092 | JGI IMG/M metagenome (GOLD analysis project Ga0265316, IMG submission 202092) | Rhizosphere microbial communities from Carex aquatilis grown in University of Washington, Seatle, WA, United States - 4-5-22 metaG | ecosystem: Host-associated > Plants > Roots > Rhizosphere >...
TCTTCGTCGTCGTTGCCGCGCAGGGTTTTGCTGACGAAATCGAGCGCGTCCTGACGGTGGCGGGTGAAATCCTCTTTGGCAAAGCGCGGGGTCAAGATTTGCTCGGCCAGGAGATCGGCGAAGGCTTCCAGATTGTCGCGATGGACAGTGCCCTCGAAGACGAAAGTATCCTTGTCGCCATAGGCGTGAATCTCCGCCGCCATGGGATAGAGCGCGTCGAGGACTTCGGTCCAGGAGCGGCGTTGGGTTCCCGCCGCGCCGAGCATGGCCGCGGTCAAGTCGGCGAGGCCGCCCTTGCCTGTGGGATCGTCGGCCGCGCCCACCTGGAAGAGCAGGCGAATGGCAACCAGAGGATTCTCCGGCGAGGGCAACCTCACGCAGCGTGGCCCCTGGGACACCGAGGCGGCTCGTGCAGAGGACCGAGTTGCGGCAGCAGGCCGTCGGGAGGCGAGGGCGCCCGCCGCGGCAACGGCGATGGAAAGCAACATGATGGGTGTTCTCCGTCGGTTCACGGGGCTTCCGGTTGCAGGGTGACAACGGTACGGTTCTGCGGGGTGAAGAAGCTGCGTGCCACGCGCTGCACGTCAGCGCTCTTCACCTGGGCTAGGCTGGCGAAGTATTCGTCGATGGCGGCGAGGCGGCCATCCAAGGCGAGAAACTCGGCCCCTACCAGGGCGACGTGGTCGGGGGTCGAAAGCTGTGCGGCAAAGGCGTAGCGCGCGTGCGAGAGTACTTCACCCAGAGTCTTGCCGTCCACGCCATCGGCCGCTATGCGCGCGATCTCTTTCTCGATGGTGGACTCGACGTAGGCCATGTCCTCGGCCTGTTTCACCCGGGCCAGCACGAGAAACAGGTTGGGATCCACATGGCGCCCTTCGCCGCCTTCCAGGGTTTCCACCTTTTGTTCGTCAAGCACGAGCTGCTTGTGCAGGCGCGATCGCTCGGCAAAGAGTAGCTCGGCCAGGACTTCCAGTGCCGGTGCGTCGATCGACTTGCTGGAAAAACCAGGCGCGTGATAGCCCATGAACAGCATGGGCAGGCTGGCGCCTTTCCAGGGGACGGTCACGCGTTGTTCGCGTGTCTGCGCTGGCTCCACCGGGACCGGCGGACGGGGCGGCCCCTTGGCCCAGGTGCCGTACGCTTTCTCGACCAGCGCAAGCACGGCATCGGCGGTGACGTCGCCGACCACTAGCAGGATCACGTTGTCGGGTCGATAGTAGCGGTCGAAAAACTGGCGCGAGTATGCGAGCTGGTTGGGCATCTCTTCGATGTCGCGCAAGAACCCGATGGTGGTGTGCTTGTAGGTGTGCAGCGCAAAGGCGTGGTCGTAGAGCTCCTCGGACATCTTCTGCAACGGATCGGAGGAGCCCTTGTTGTACTCGCCCAGAACTGCGCGGGCTTCTTTCTGGAAGGACGCCTCGTCGTATCGCAGATTACGGAAGCGGTCAGCCTCGATCTCGACCACCTTGGCCAGCGCGGACTTGCCCGCCAGGATGTGGTACACGGTCATGTCCTCGGCGGTGAACGCATTGGAGTCTGCACCCATGGCCTTGATTTCGGCGTTGTAGCGCTCGGTCGAGTAGCGTTCGGTCCCGCGGAACATCATGTGCTCGAAGAAGTGCGCGAAGCCGGACTTGCCCGGCTCGACCTCGTTGCGACTGCCGGTGCGCACCACCGAGTAGTAGGCCACCAGGCCGGGCGAATCATAGGGCACGACGAAGATGCGCAGGCCGTTGGCCAGGACCTTCTCGGTGATCGGAAAAGGAAAGGCAGACTTCTGCGAGGTCAAGCGCGTACCTCCTGGCCGCGGCGTGGGCCCGGCGGCGGTCGAAGAAGCGGTGAGCGTGGCGGCTGCCACGAGGGAGACGAGGAATCTCATGGACAACACAATCACGTCAGTGAGCGAAGCACAAATGGCAGAATGCCTCCGTGCTGGTAGTAGGCCGACTCTTGTTGGGTGTCGATGCGCACGCGCACGGCAAAGTGGTCTTGCGATCCGTCGGGCCGGGTAATGCGGACAGCGATTTGCCGGTGGGCGGGCGGCGCCTCCAGGAAGTGGGGCAGGCCCAGGGTTTCGAAGACCTCCTCGCCGTTGAGGCCCAGACTGTGCGCGCTGTCGCCGGGCAGGAATTCCAGCGGCAACACGCCCATGCCCACCAGATTCGATCGGTGGATACGCTCGAAGCTCTCGGCCAGCACTGCGCGCACGCCGAGCAGGCGGGTTCCTTTCGCCGCCCAGTCGCGTGATGAGCCGCAGCCGTAATCGCGGCCAGCCAGCACGAGCAGCGATGTCTGGTCAGCCTGGTACTTCATGGCCGCATCGTAGATGGGCATGATCTCGCGGCCGGGCAGATGCCGGGTGACCCCGCCCTCGGTCCCGCGCACCAGCAGATTCTTGATGCGAATGTTGGCAAAGGTACCGCGCACCATGACCTCGTGGTTGCCGCGACGAGCGCCGTAGGAGTTGAAGTTTTTTGGCTCGATGCCGAGCCCGACGAGATACCGCCCGGCTGGGCTGTCGGGTTTGATCGAGCCAGCGGGCGAAATGTGATCGGTGGTGATGCTGTCGCCGAGCACCGCCAGCACGCGCATGCCGCTCAACTCGGCGACCGCGCTCGGGGTGGCAGGCATGTCTACGAAATAGGGCGGATGCTTGACGTAGCTTGATGCTTCATTCCATGCGTAGGTCGCACCTTGCGCAACCGGAATGTCGCGCCACTGGGAGTCGCCGCAAAACACCGTGGCGTAGACCTGCTTGAACATGGCGGGTTTTACCGTCGCCAGCGTGGCCCCAATCTCGGCCTGCGACGGCCAGATGTCGCGCAGGAAGACCGGCTGGCCAGCGCGGTCTGTGCTCAAAGGCTCCTCTTCGAGATTGATGTCTACCCGGCCGGCCAGGGCAAAGGCCACCACCAGCGGCGGTGAAGCCAGGTAGTTAGCGCGCACTTCAGGATGCACACGGCCCTCGAAGTTGCGGTTGCCGGACAGGACCGAAGCCACTACCAGCGAGCGTTCTTCGATGGCCTGGGAAATCGGCGCGGCCAGCGGCCCGGAGTTGCCAATGCAGGTCGTGCAGCCGTATGCCACTACGTGAAAGCCGAGCGCCTCTAGATGGGGTAGCAGGCCCGCCGCTTTGAGGTAGGCGGTTACCACCTGCGATCCCGGCGCCAGCGATGTCTTCACCCAGGGTTTGCTGGTCAGGCCACGTTCCACGGCCTTCTTGGCCAGCAGGCCCGCGGCCATGAGCACCGACGGGTTGGATGTGTTGGTGCAACTGGTGATGGCAGCCAGCACCAGCGAGCCGTGCTGCAGGCTGGGATGAGCGGCAACGCCAGACGGGGTCTTGGCTGCATCGGGCTTGCTAGGTCTGCACAGCGAGGGCAAAGCGGTGGCAAAGGACTGCTTGAGCTGCGACAGCGAGACCCGCTCTTGCGGACGGCGTGGTCCGGCCAGGCACGGCTCGATGCTGGCCAAGTCGAGCTCAACAACCTTGGTGTACTGAGCTTCGGGTGCATCGGCCGTCGCGAACAGGCCCTGCTCGCGGCAGTAGGCCTGCACTAGCGCGATGGATTCCTCGGACCGGCCCGTGAACCGCAGATAGGCCAGGGTTTCTTCGTCGATGGGAAACAGCGCGCAGGTGGCACCAAATTCAGGCGCCATGTTGGCAATGGTCGCGCGGTCCGCCAGCGACAGCTTGGCAATGCCTGGACCGAAGAACTCGACGAACTTCCCCACCACGCCCAGCTTGCGCAAGACCTCAGTCACCGTGAGCACCAGGTCGGTGGCCGTGGCACCCTCGGGCAACGCGCCCGCCAGCCGGACGCCGACGACCTGCGGAATCAGGAGAGGCATGGGCTGACCCAACATGGCGGCCTCGGCTTCGATGCCGCCCACGCCCCAGCCCAGCACGCCCAAGCCGTTGATCATGGTGGTGTGCGAGTCGGTACCTACCACCGTGTCGGGATAGGCCTGCATGACGTCGGGGCGCTTGGGATCGACAACGGTGAACACCACCCTCGCCAAGTGCTCAAGGTTGACCTGGTGGACAATGCCCGTGCCAGGCGGCACGACGGCTAGGTTGCAAAAGGCGGATTGGCCCCAGCGCAAGAAGGCGTAGCGCTCGTAGTTGCGCGCAAACTCGATCTCGCTATTGCGCGCCAGGGCCTGCGGATGGCCGTATTCATCCACCTGCACCGAGTGATCGATGACCAGTTCCGCCGGCAGGAGGGGATTGATGCGGGTTGCATCGCGGCCCATACGTTGGCTGGCGGTGCGCATAGCGGCCAGGTCCACCACCGCGGGCACACCGGTGAAGTCCTGCATGAGCACCCGTGCTGGCATGAAAGCGATCTCGCAAGCAGGCTCGGCCTCCGGCTGCCAGCGCGCTACGGCCTCGATCTGCTGGCGGGTAACCGAGACTCCGTCCTCGCGCCGCAGTAGGTTTTCGAGCAGGATCTTCAGGGAAAACGGCAGCCGATCGAGCGGCAAGCCGACGGCTTGCAATGCGGCCAAACGGAAAATCTCGAAGCTGCGGTTGCCAACCCGCAACGCGGAGCGAGAGCCGAATGAATCAGGCATGCTCATAGTGCTAGCAAAGCGCCGCGGCTACGTCGACAGGGCGGCTCTATTGTCCAGGGTGTTTCGATCCATCTCCACCCGATCCCGGCTTGGGCGCGGCCGCATACTCCTCGAGCTTTCGGTACAGGGTCTTGCGGTCCAGGCCCAGACGCAAAGCCGCGCGCGTCTTGTTGCCGCCCTCGGCATCGAGCACACGCTCGATATACTCACGTTCGAGTTGGTCCAGGGTCAGCCCCTGGGCCACCGCGGTGGACAGGCGGTCCTGGCTCTTGCGTTGCCGGGTGACTGGCGGCAGATCGTCGGGGCCAATCAGCTCGCCCTCGGCCAGCGCCACCGCACGTTCAACCATGTTCTCCAACTCGCGCACGTTGCCGGGAAAGGTATAGGCGAGCATGACCTTCTTGGCATCCTCGCTGAAACCGCGCAGGGTCTTGCCGGCCTGGGCGGCGGAGCGGGCCAGGAAGTGCTCGGCCAGCGGCAGGATATCCTCGCCGCGCGCGCGCAACGGGGGCAGATGGATCTGCACGACATTGAGCCGGTAGTAGAGGTCTTCGCGCAGTTGTCCCTCACGCAGATAGGTCGCCAGATCACGATTGGTGGCGGCGATCACCCGCACGTCCACGCGCTCGACCTTGTTGGTGCCGAGCGGCCGCACCTCGCCGTCCTGCAGGACGCGCAGCAACTTTGGTTGCAGCGAAAGCGGCATCTCCGCGATTTCGTCAAGGAACAGGGTGCCGCCGTCAGCCTCCACGAACAGCCCCTGGCGATCGGTACGCGCAGTGGAGTGGGCGCCGCGCGCGTAGCCGAAAAGCTCGCTCTCCAACAGGGTTTCCGGGATAGCCGAGCAATTCACGGCCACGAAGGGGCGCACCTTGCGTGGACCGTGGGAATGGATGGCGCGCGCCACCAGCTCCTTGCCGGTGCCCGAATCGCCGGTGACCAGCACGCTGGCGGGCGAGCCGGCCATGCGACGGATGAGACTGAAAACCTCCTGCATGGCGGGCGAGCGACCGATGAGGTTGTCCAGCCGTTCGCGCCGGTTGACCTCTTCGCGCAGACGCACGACCTCCGAGCGCAGCGCGTGTCCCGCCAGCGCGTTGTTGATAGTGACCAAGAGCCGATCGGGCTCGAATGGCTTGGTCAGGAAGTCGGACGCTCCCAGCTTCCATGCGCGGAAGGCCGTGTCATTTGTTCCGAATCCAGTGATGATGACAACGCAGAGAGAGGGTTCGACGGCGAGAACCTCGCGCAACAGATCCAGTCCATCGAGATCGGGCATCTTCACGTCGGAAACCACCAGGTCGACGCCGCCCCGCTTGACGCGCTCCAGGCCGGCGCGGCCCCCGGCGGCGACCTCGACAGCGAAGCCTTCCCGTTCCAATTCTTCTTTGAGATAGTCGCGCGTGGCCGCGTCGTCATCGACCACCAGGATGACGGCTCGGGGCAGCCCGCTGGCCGCGGAAACGGTATCGTTCGTGCTCGTGGGGCTGGCCATGCTGCGCAGGGCGCTCCGTCACGCGGAGGCCCAGCTAGGCAATCCTTGCCCATCCATGGTCGATGAGCAAGCGCCCTGATGGTTGGTGCTATCTCACCGCCTCGATTGTTCTGCGTTCTCGACAACCGGCGCGGGCGTGTCGCCGTCCGCCCGGGGCGGTTCAACCACGCTGCCCACGGGCAGAAATACGCGCAGCACGGCGCCGCCACGGGGAGCGTCGTCGACCTCAATCCAGCCCTCGTGATCCTTGACGATGCCCTTGCTGACCGCCAAGCCCAGCCCGCTGCCCTGGCCAGGGTCTTTGGTGGTGAAGAAGGGTTCGAAGATTTTGTCGCGATCCGCGACGGGAATGCCGGGGCCGGTGTCGCTGACTTGCAGCATGAGATAGGGCGAAGGCGGCGAAAGCGCCAAACCCTCCTTGCGTCGAACTACCTGTTGCAAGTCAATGGTCAGGCTGCCGCCGTCCTTCATGGCGTGAATCGCATTCATCACGATGTTCAGGCAAACCTGCTGGATCTCGTCGGGGTCGCCGGGAATCGGACGCAGCTCTGGCGCGGCCTGCACGCTCACCTCAATGTGTTGGCGCTTGACCAACTCCTCCACGAAGCCGAGCGCCTCGCGCACCACCCGGGTGACGTCCACCTCGGTCAGACTGGGTCGGCTCTTGCGTGAAGCATCCAGCACCTGGCGGATGATCTTGGCGATGCGCCCGACCTGATCGGTGATGATGGTGGCGTTCTTCTGCACCTCGGCCGGATCGTCGGGACGCTTGGCCAGGGTGCGGGCGCGGCCACCGATCACATTGAGTGGCGTGCCCACTTCGTGCGCGATCTCGGCCGCGACTTGGCCCACGGTGGCCAGTTTTTCGGCGCGGCGCAGGTGCATCTCCATCGCCTGGCGGGCCGCGGTGGCCCGAGCCCCCTGTTCGCGGGCCTCGCGCAGATAGTTCATCATCTTGTTGAATTGGCCGGCAAGACTGCCGATCTCGTCGTCGCGGCCGGGCAGCACCGCGCGGGTCAGGTCACCCTGGGCCACGGCGTCGATGGCCTCGATCAGCCGGCGCAGCGGGTTCACCACACGCCGACGTAGCGTCAAGTAGAGCAGGATGCCGAAGGCGAGAATCCCGAGGACGAGAAACGGCAGCAGGCGCCAACCGGTTCCCATGACCTCGGCTGTGATGAAGCTGCTGTCACAGACCAAGCCCAAAAAAGCGCTGGTCTGGCGATCTGGTGCACCCGGCTGGGCGCTGTGCAGGGGAATCGCCATGGCGTAGAAAAGCGGCATGCCGGCCGGTTCGAAGAGCTGGCCCACCGGCGCGTCGAGCCGGCTCGCTTGGTCTACCAATCCGGCCCAGAAGTTGTTGGGGCGCTGGGTGCCCCAGGCGACGGTTTCCAGACGGAACTGGCCCAGCCGCGCGTTGGCCGAAGCCACGCGGGCAGGCAGAAGTGTGCCTGCCTCATCAGGGGTCAGCGGTTCAATCCCTGCTGCCAGCGCATCAGCCATGGCATGGGCTTCACCATCCAGCTTGCGCACCTGGTCGGCGCGCAAGACGGCGAGCACCGCCCAGATCGCGCAAGCGAGCGCTGCTGCCATGAGCAGTGTGGTAACGATGGCGACTCGCGGGCCGAGCTTCATAGCGGGGATGAATTATAGTACGGTTCGCTTTTCTCAACCTGGGAGGTATCCACATGCGTCGAACGCCAAGTTTCCTGATGTTCCTGACGATCGCTTCCGTTATCGCGCCTGCCGTGGCTCTGGCCCAACCCCCGGTGGTCTCCGAGCCGACGTCGACGGCCAGGATTGCCGGTGCCACCAGCGGGAATGGCCGCGGTTTCGGGATCGGCGTGGTAGCGTTGTTCGATCCCGCCACTCACACAGTTCCCAACCTTCTTGCGACATGGGGAGACTCGGCCGGTCGATTCCACGTAGACGGGATTTTTGGTTTCGATCACACTGGTAGTACTTCCCTCGACGTGGGCGCGCGAGGTTGGTACCACATTCACGCTGCCCCCTCCGCAGATCTGTCCCTGGGGATCGGTATGGCCATGGTCACCTGGAATGGCACCGCCCCGGCCACCCCGCCAGCCACCGGGACCGTTCCCAGTCGTCAATGGGACTTCGAGATGGATGTCGGTGCGCAGATGCGGGTTTTCGTGGTTCCCAACGTGGCGCTGCTGGCCGGGCTGGGGCTTGGCCTCTACGTGCCGGACAACGGAGCCAGCACGATTCGTCTTTCGGGCAATATCATGAACTCGATCGGCCTCGCATACTACTTCCTATAATGAAGGACCAGCGCAGCGCTGACGAGCCAGATTTCGTAGTTGTCCGCGGCGCGCGCGAGCACAATCTCGACATCGACGAGCTGGCCATCCCCAAGCGCCAGCTCGTCGTGTTCACCGGGGTGTCGGGTTCCGGCAAATCGTCGCTGGCATTTGACACCTTGTACGCCGAGGGGCAGCGGCGTTACGTGGAATCGCTGTCGTCCTACGCGCGCCAGTTTCTCGGCCAGCTAGAAAAGCCCAAGTACGACCAGATCCGCGGGCTGTCGCCCACCATCGCGATCGAGCAGAAGTCCGCGTCGTCCAACCCGCGCTCCACCGTAGGCACGGTCACCGAGATCTACGACTATCTCCGCGTGCTCTACGCGCGGGCCGGCGAGCAACGCTGCCACCTGTGCGGGGGCGAGGTGGCGGCACGTTCTGCGGCTGAAATCGTCGAGGAATTGCTGGCCCTGCCGGCGAAAACCCGAGTGACCCTGCTGGCGCCCAAGGCGGCCAACCGCAAGGGTGAGTTCCGCGAGATGTTCGAGGAGGCGCGCAAGGCCGGCTTCGCGCGCGCCCGGGTGGACGGGGTGGTCCAGCGTCTGGAAGAGTTGAAGGCGCTGGACAAGAAGAGGCGGCACACGGTGGAAGTGGTGGTGGACCGACTGGCCCTGGAAACAAGCCAGCGCGCGCGTCTGAACGACTCGGTGGAGACGGCCCTGCGGGCCGGCAGTGGCACGGTGTTGGTTGAAGTCGAGGGCGAGGATCAGATGCGCGCCTACAGCGAAGAGCGCGCTTGCCCGAATTGCGGCGTGGGCCTGCCCGAGCTTTCGCCCCCGTCGTTTTCCTTCAACAGCCCGCTCGGCATGTGCGTGGATTGCAACGGGCTGGGCTCCAAGCTGGAAGTCGATCCCGACTTGGTGGTGCCCAATCCGAATCTTTCTCTTCTCCAGGGTGCCATCGAGCCTTGGGGCGAGCGTCTGGCGCGCGACGACGGCTGGACCTCGCGCATCGTCGAGGGGTTGCGACGCGAGTTCGGCATACCGCTCGACAAGCCTTGGAAGTCGCTCACCCCGCGCCAGCGCGAGATCGTGCTCTTCGGAACCGGAGAGAAACGCGTCCAGGTGAGCTGGTCAGGCCGGCACGGGGCGGGCTCGTGGGCCATCCGTTTCGAAGGTGTGGCCAACAACATCAGGCGCCGCCTGACCGACACCCACTCGGACATGATGCGGCAGTGGCTGGGCCGCTATTTTCGTGAACAGCCTTGCCGCGCGTGTAAGGGCAAGCGCTTGCGCCCCGAGTCGCGCGCGGTGTACCTGGCGGGCAAGAGCATCGTGGAGGTGACCGCCATGACCGTGGGCGAGGCGGCCCAGCACTGCGCGACCATGCCGCTGAAGGGGGCGCGCGCGCAGATCGCGGCAGAGATTCTCAAAGAGGTGCGCACGCGCTTGGGCTTCCTGCTCAACGTCGGGCTCGACTACCTCACGCTCGACCGGGTGGCGTCTTCGCTTTCTGGCGGCGAGGCGCAGCGGATCCGGCTGGCCTCGCAACTCGGCTCGGAACTGTCGGGCGTGATGTACGTGCTCGACGAGCCATCCATCGGCCTGCACCAGCGCGACAACTTGCGCCTCATCGCCACGCTTCGGCGGCTGCGCGATTTGGGCAACACGGTCATCGTGGTGGAACACGATGCGGAAACCATCCAGTCCGCCGACCATGTGGTCGACTTCGGACCAGGCGCGGGCCGCCTAGGTGGGCGAGTGGTGGCGGCTGGTCCTCCTGAGGATTTGCGCGACCATCCGCAGTCGCTCACCGGCCGCTACCTGGCCGGGCTGGAGCGCATCGAGATTCCGGCGCGCCGTCGGCCACCCTCTGGCTTCATCACCTTGCGGGGCGCGCGCGAGCACAACCTGAAGGATGTGACCGCCAAGATTCCGCTCGGCGTGCTAGTGGCGGTGACCGGCGTGTCAGGT
>Ga0265316_10007466_pt1 | contig 10302 bp, 8 predicted proteins | sample 4522metaG_FD_202092 | JGI IMG/M metagenome (GOLD analysis project Ga0265316, IMG submission 202092) | Rhizosphere microbial communities from Carex aquatilis grown in University of Washington, Seatle, WA, United States - 4-5-22 metaG | ecosystem: Host-associated > Plants > Roots > Rhizosphere >...
CGCAGTGAAGCGAAGGTAGTCTCAAACTGATCTATTGGAGGCAGGGAGGGCCAGCGCCAGCGTCAAGACCGCGCGCTCGCCAGCCCCAAGGAAGCCAAACGGCTCCAGTCGAGAAGCCAACGGAACGCCCGCCCGCACGTCTGCCCAAGGCAACATGAGCGGATCGGGAAGGTCATAGCCGCGCGCGCGGCCGGCGCCCAGTTCCGCCACGACCTGGCCGGGCACGATCACGCGGCCGAGGATTGCGGGCAACACGTGCAGAATGCCCGCACGATGCAGGTAGCAGAGCGGCGAGGTGCTGGCGATGTGGTCAGCCAAGCGACCGGCGCAATGTATCGTGGTCTAGGTCGAATTGCTCAGCCGTCGCGCGGAAGGCGTCGACCCCGAAATCCGCCAGCTTGTGCAGGAATTCGATCTTGGGGATTCGTCCCCACACCTTGCATCATCACCTGTCCAGGGCCCTCAAAGCCTGCGGCCATGCTGTCGTATCCCCCTATCACATAACGGCCAGCGGCGTTACGATGACCCGGCTTTCCGAGAGCATCCACCATGACCAAGCTCGACGACCTGGCTCCCAATGCGGCGGTAAAAGGCATCCTGCCCGACTGCATGGTCACGGTCGTCAGCGTGAAGTGGTTTGGGACCGACGCGGTCGAGCTTATGTACAAAGACCCCGGCGGCAAGCCCGGCAACACGCTCCTCTACTGCAGCGAGGAGCCGCGCCTGGAGGTGGCAGCGCAGGGCCGGCCCTGGAGCTTCGACTGTGACGGCGCGCTCTTTCGCCTGGTGTCCGAGGCCCAGCGCATCCGGCTCGCGCACCTGTTCGACCCGGTTCTGGCGGTGCACACTTCACAGATTGACCCGTGCCCGCACCAAATCACCTCGTCTGCGAGTCCATGCTGCCGCGCCAGCCTCTGGACCCCGGCGCCGGCAAGACCATCATGGCGGGCCTGCTCATCAAGGAACTCATCGCTCGTGGGGAGGCGCCGTCGTGAGTGACCGTCTTTGCGTCTTCGTCAGCTCTGTCCAGAAGGAACTCGAAGATGAACGTCTGGTCGTCCAGCAGTTGCTAGGCACGGATTCGTTTCTATCCGCCCACTGCGTTCCCGTACTCTACGAGCTTGAGCCGGCAGCCCCGGAAAAGGCCATCGACGGTTGCATCAGCGCGCTGGATGCGTGCCAGGTGTACCTGCTCATCGTGGGTTCCCAGTACGGCTCGCTGGTCGGAACCCTGTCCATCACGCACGCTGAATACCGGCGAGCCAAGCAGATCGGCCTGCCCGTCCTCGCGTTCATCAAGGGTGACCGCCACACGAAGCGCGAGGAAGGCACGGCGAAGCTACTCACCGAACTCGACGCCGATGGCTTCAAATACAAGCGTTTCGGCAACGTCATCGAGCTTCAGAAGGAGGTCCGTGCCGCGCTCGTCAAGCTGCTTCATAGCAAGTTCAGCGTGACCCCGACCACCGACGAGAACGAAATCGCCACGCAGACCATCGAGGCCACCTCCGCCTTCGAGTCTCAGCCCATTGAACGCCTCCACTGGCGCGACCTGGACCAAGCTGTTGCTCGGCGCCTGCTGGCCACGGCAGAGAATCGAGATGCGCAGGAGCTGACCGAGCAGGAACTGCTGGCTGCCGCGAACGTGCGCGGCCTCGTCTGGTCTGGCAGCGCCTCTGATGAATACTTCGCCACGGCTGCAGGTGTCGTGCTCTTGGCCAAGGACCCCTCGGCTGTGTTTCCCCAGTGCCGCATTCTGGCCGACGCCTACAGCGCGACCGAGGTCGATGGCCGCCCCCGCGACCATGAGGATATCCGAGCGCCGGCCCCGCTAGCCATCGAACGCGCCATCGAGTTCATTGACCGCAACACTCGCCATCCCATGCGCGTGGTTGGGCTCAATCGCATCCGGCTGGATGAGTACCCCACGTCGGGCCTGCGCGAGGCCCTGGTAAATGCGGTAGCGCACCGACAGTATGGGGATGCGGGCAGAAAAATCCTACTTGAGGTCTTTCCCGACCGCGTGGTGATTTCGAGCCCCGGACTCCCGCCTGCCCCGATAACTCTGGCCAGTTTGCGCAAGGGCAAGTACCGTCCGTGTTCGCGCAATCCCGTGCTGGCGCAGTGCCTTTCGTACTTCCACCGTATCGAGGAACGCGGCAGTGGTTTTCGCCGCATGGCCGACCAGATGCTCGACCACGGGCTGGACCGGCCGCTGCTGGGCACGGACATGGGGTATTTCCAGGTCATCTTCGTCGGGCCAGGCGAGAAACTCGAACGACTGCGGGTGCCGGAAAGCCGACTGCGTGTGACCCCCGCGGTCGAGGCCCAGTTGAGCGCAAGGCAGCGAAAGATTCTGGCCCAGGCGCTGAAGAAGGGAACCGTCACGACGGGCTGGGTGATGCGGGCGTTCCACGTGGCCCGTGATACCGCCCACCGCGACTTGCTCGGCTTGGTCGAGCTTGCACTCTTGGTCCGCAAGGGATCTGGCCGTTCGGCAAAGTACACGCCGGCGGAGGGAGACGCCACGTGAGGGAATCATCCGATAATCATCCGATGGCGCCCCGGAATCATCCGATGCCAGGGTTGCTGCGCCGAGGCCAACCCGGCGTCCTGTGCGTCCCGAGGGGCTACGCCGAGAAGCATCCGACAATCATCCGACGCGCCGGGGGAATCATCCGACGAGCCAAGGACAAGTAAAACTACGCAAGAAACTCATCGAGGTGGCACTGCCGCTGGAAGCTATCAATGTGACCAGTGCGCGGGAGAAGTCGAATTGCCACAGGCACCCTTCGGCGCCAGACGGGTCACTGCCTCCGACCAGCCCTTGGTGCGAGGTCGGCGCGGCGCAGACGGCCTGCTCCATCAGTCCGTAGAAGAGCAACCCGTGTGACGCCGCGGAAGCAGGGCGGTTGAATCGGATTGTGTACTCGTCGAGAGTAGTCGAGATGACGGTTCCGACCGGCCGTGCCCCCTTCTCCGACGAAGGGCTCTTTCATGGAGCGACATCTTCTTCCGCTTCGAGTTCTCGTCGGTGCTCTTCACGGGCTTGCACGGTAGCCCCACCCAACCCGGTGGCCACCCTGCCCCGTTCCACCCGGAGGCTCTACAAGTCCATCTACACAATGGGTGATGAACGGCGGAAGCCTGGAATTGCTGGCCAAAATCATGGGCCATTCGTCCACGTCCACGACCCAGCACTACGCCCACCTCGCCCCGGACTTTTTCGGAGCCAAGGCTTTCGAGATGGTTGCGGTGGATCTTACCCGTCCGACCGGGAACGTGGTAAATCTTCCGCGCTCTGGCGGTGAACTTGGGCAGAGAATGGGCAGAGAGCAGGAATTCGCCGCGAGCAAAAACTAGCCTAAGTATTTGAAAGTAAAAGCTTTGCGCCCGTAGCTCAAGTGGATAGAGCATCGGCCTTCTAAGCCGAGGGTTGGGGGTTCGATTCCCTCCGGGCGCGCAAACCCTTTCAGATTGCAGACGGCGTGCGCCCTGGCGTCGAGCGAAGGACGATGTCTGGCTTCGGCGGCATCGCCATGTTGTGCCCCAGGAAGAAACCTGGGTGAGGAGGCTGGTTGAACCCCGTCTGCTCGGCGGAAACCTGCATGCGGTACTGGGGATCGTGCATCAGGGTGTAGATCCGGCGCTTGGTCACCGCCGTGGTCGTGTAGAGGCGCAGGGCCGAGCTGTCCGCCTCGCGCCAGATGATCTCTTCGCGCCAATCGCCCAACAAATCCGCTGTCAGCACGGGCGTGGCCTTGGTGCTGTTGTTCGCCGCGCACTCGACGCAGGTGAGGAGTGCGCCACCACCGTACTTCGTGATCGATATGCCGTCTTCGATCTCACGCAATTCGTCGGCGTCCCAGTAAATGACGAAGTTGGTCGAAGCCGGCACTTTTCCCAGCGTGGAACCATTGGTCGCCGACAGGAGCGACATGCTTGCCCCGCTCCACATCTCCGCGCCTGGGTTGTTCGGGTCGACGTCGTCCGCCACGCCACGACCGTTGTCGCGGGCAAAGGCGGGGCCCTTGACCAGCACCTGACAGGTGGACGCGTCGTGTACGTCGTAGGCAACCGGGCCGGATTCGTGCGGCATGAAGACCTGGATGCCTGGACGAGTGGGGACAAAGACGCCCACGTGGAGCGCGTCGCCGTGGCCCAGGCCAGTCGAGCACTGTTTCTTCCCATCGCTGGAGATGGTCGATGATCCCCAGATGATCTCCTGGGCCCCGTCGGCATCCGCATCTGCCACCATCATGCTGTGCGCGCCCTGATTTGCGTACATCGTATCCTGTGCGCTGTCCGCCAGCCACAGCAAGGACAAGACACCATCCCGCCAATTCCAGGCGCTGACTGCCGCACGGGAATAGAGGCCGCGTCCCATGATGATGCTCGGGCGGCCGCTGGCGGGATCGCCTTGATTTTGATCGTGCACAAACGCCGCTGTGGAAAGGAAGTTATCCACGTTGTTGCCATGGGTGTCACCCCAGTCCGCATCCGCACCGCGCGCGGGTTGAAAATCCACGCTGGCCAATTCTTCGCCGGTGGCCCCATCGAACACGGTCAGGTATTCCGGCCCGGTCAGTATGTAGCCGGTGGCATTTCGGTAGACAATGCTGTCGTCGTCGTCAGCAGCAGGCCCCGTGTGCAGATAGGTACCGGACCCGTCCAGCGTGCCAGGCGCCGTCTTGACCACCACTTCCGATACGCCATCACCATCGAAATCATAGACCAGGTGCTGGGTATAGTGTGCGCCCGCGCGGATATTTGGCCCCAGGTCGACACGCCAAAGCTGCTGTCCGTCCAACGTGTAAGCATCAAGAAACACGTCGCCCGTGCAGCCGGGTTGCCCGTTGTCCTTAGAGTTCGACGGATCCCACTTGAGAACGATCTCGTAGCGTCCGTCGCCGTCGAGATCCCCAACCGAGGCGTCGTTGGCGCTGTAGGTGTACGGCTCGCTGGGGACCAAGCACGTGGCCGGCGTTACCCCCGGTGGGGGAACCTGCAGTGGAATCCGAAGGTAGTTCTGATTGTTCGGCCAGGCCGTGACAACCGGCGAAAAATCCCGAACCTCGCCATCGATGACGAAGGCCACCTGGTATTCAACATCGGGGCCGCCCTCGGGATCAAAGTAGTTCGTGCTGTCGGACACGGTCTGACTGCTGGGCGTGATCTGAATGATGGCCCCGTCACGCTTGATCGCATACGCAAACCGTTCGGGCTCCCTATCGTCATATTCGTCGCCGAACATGCGCCAGCTAAGGAACGCTCCCCCCTCGGGCTTGCTGACCGCGACCAAGCCACGGTCCAGCGTCTCCATGTGGTAGTGCCCGACGGTATTGGGCTCCGGCCCGGTGTCGACGGCAGGCTCCCCCGTGTCGTCGGTGGGCACCCCCGCATCAGGGACAGGCTCTAGCGGCGTGATCACGACCAGTCTTCGCGGACTGCACGCAAGACAGAAGCCGAGCAGAAGGATGGCCACGCGCCTCATTGGAATCGCGCTCCGACAAGGGCGGTAGCCGTCCACGAAGGAAGGCCGGTGCTCGCAACGAAGTTTCCGGAACTGTAGAGACGAGGCTGGGGCATCAGCCACAGGGTTCCTGCCGTGAGATCGAAAAACAAGTGGCGAGAGAGGGAAGCCGAAACGCCTAGAGACGCGCGTACGCCCGCCGACCAAGCCACAACCCGGTGGCCTTCAAAACCGGGGGGCGTGACCAGCCCTTCCGCCACCACCCGATAGGCGCCGCCGCCTAGGTCGGCATGGGGAGAAAATCGCCGCCAGTGCCAACGTGTGAAGGTCAGGCCAAGCCCGATGAAGCGTTGGTCGATGCGCACGGTTCCCTCATCGGTTTGCATTTCTGGACGGGTGCCCAGGCCGAATGCGCTGGCCGTTGCGCGAAGCCAAGTGCGAAGTTGATACCCCACCTCAAGGCACGGCAGCAGCGAAGGCGCAAAACCCGAAGATGTGGCAACAACCGCCAGGCCGCCCGCCAAAAAGGCGCGATCCTGCATGGTTGGCGGCCGCTCGTCCGCAGGAGGTGGCGCGGGTTTGGCCGTCGCCAATCGGTACGCCAGGGTGTCAAACATGCGGGCGCGGATGAAGTCGACGGCCCGCACCGCGATGACGACGTCAGCTCGATCCAGATCTTCGTCAGAAACGCGCACGTGGGCCACGGATGTCTTGCCGCTTGCGCGATCGAGAAACCAGACGTCGAGTTGGGGGCCACTGGACTCCGCCGTCGCCGCGTCGGCCTGGCCGCCGAAGACCACAACCGCGGCCGCGCGCAGTCCGGGCGCCAGCGCTTCAAGCTGGGCAGCGGGCGGATTGGGCGTATCCGCGTGGACGAAACGCACCTCGAAGCCCACCGACAGCGCCTCACCACGCAAGCGGTTGAGCGCCTCCTGCATGACGCTGTTCGCTCCCTCGGGAATCGCGACGACTATCACGGCTGGTCCAGAATCCGCACGTACACCTCCCCCGGCAGTGTCCGGAACGGAGGCCATGGTGAAAAGCACGGCGGCTAGAAGAGCAGTCACTCCGCCGGTGATTCTACAACGGAGCGCGCGAGATCGGCCTGATTCCCTTGCGGAAAGCGTTGCAGGTACGTCCGCGCCACCCTGTGCGCCTTATCGGGGTCAGAATGCACCAGCAAGGTCAGCTTCCGTCCAAGCGCCTCAGAGGCATAGGGTCCCCGGCCGGCTTCCGCAAGATAGGTGTCGTACCAAGTCATAGCGGCATCGGCTGACGCAGGCCCGACCTCGGACAGGCGGCCCAGGAAGAAGGCAGCATCTTTCGCGCGATCGCTTCCGGCGAACCGTGCCCGCAGGGCCAGCAATGCCTGGCGAGCTGTCCCGTACTTTCTGGTGTAGCGAGCCGCGTCGGCCAACGTGATCAGATCCAGGGCCGAGCCGCGAGCCAGGGTCACATCCAGCCCTCGGTTTTCCGCGTCTTGGACGATGGCTTGAAAGTCCCCCCGGGCGATTAGATCTGACCAGGACACGGCGTGAATCGTGTACGCCGGATCGTGCATGGCCAGTCGGCCTGCTCCGCCACGAGTCGCGTGTTTGGCTGCGTTCCGGCTGCCCTGCAGCGTCTCCGCTGGCGTCGAAGGAACCTCTGATGGCCGCGATTCCTGCACGACTTTCTGTTCTGCCGGGACGGCAACCGCGACCGGTGTTTCACGTGGCGGGTTGGCAAACAGTTCCGCCGACTCGCCTGCCCGTAGGGTCACGACGCCATCTTCGTGCGGCCCCCGCACCTCGACCACACCGGTCTTCATATGCAGGTCCAGACGGCCCTTCGCCGCTTCGAAGCCAAGGCGGAAAGACGTGCCCTTGACCAGAACCGAAAAGGGACCGGCTTCAAACCGCCAGGACGACTGCTTGCGAGGCTTGACGAACACGTCGATTGCGCCGTCGGCCACTGCCACCTGGGCGCCGTGCGCATCGGTGCCCAGCACCTTGATCTTTGCCGACGGTTCGATTCCCAGACGCGACTCATCGGAGAAAAGAATGTGAGCGGTCGACAGGGCAGTGATGTTTTCGGCCGCGCCGACCGTCGCGCCCTCTACAACATAGTGCAGGGGCTTGTCGGACGAGCGCAGTGGAAGGCGGTAGGCCGCGACACCGATCACCAGAGCCGCCGCTGCTGCCAGCGCATATCGGCCCCACGAAAAACTGGGTCGCAGTGAGATGGGCGGCTCCAGGTGTTGTCCCTGCGCAAGTCGGCTGGCCAGCCGCTGCCAGCCCCGGTTCAGTTCGGCCGCTGTCACCTGCCCCAAGTCCTGCTTGGCCACCGATGCAACATCCTCGATCGTCATGGACTTCCGCGCGTTGGTCATCTCCCACCCCCTAAAACACGTGACGCCGCTGGCGTGTCTCGGCGGGTCCGTGTTGTGCGTTCTTCTCTGGAAACGGATTTCTGGATCGAGGCCAGGGCCCTGGTGAGATACCGCTTCACCGTGGCAAGCGAGATGTCGAGGCCTTCGGATATCTCTCTCAAGTCCATTCCATCCACATATCGGAGAATGAAGACGGCCCTGTACTTATCGCGCATCCCGTCGAGACTTCGCTGGACGCGCTGAATGGTTTCGCGCGCCTCGAAATCTGCCGGCGACGACGACGAGGGTGCTGAAAGATCTGGCCTTTCAGCGACGATCCGCCGTCGCACGCGGAAGCGACGGATTTCTTCACTCACCACGCGAACCGCCACGGAATACACAAAACTGCGCAAGGCCGAGGCCTTCTCTAGCGTGTGCAATCTGCGGAAGACCCGGAGGAAAACCTCTTGGATCAGATCGTCGTGGTCGTGCTGCGGCCCGAGGGCGCGGCGGAACAGTCCATACACCATCGGGGCGAAACGATGCCAAATCTCGCGCTGGGCCCAGACCTGGCCCACCAGGGCCACCCGGGCCAAAATGGCGTCGTCGGCATCGGCACCCACCCGCTCATCGCTCCCTGGGTCGACTGCGGTCTTGTCGCCGGTAGACAGCGACATAGACTTGTTACCGCCGTCGGTGGTGACCCGGTCGGACACAGCCCTGATTGTACCAGCGTACCAGGGCCGGGGCCATGCATTGGATTGGGTTGCTGGGGTCACTAGCGACTTCTTTCACCCCGGCAGTGTACCGGCGCCCCTCCGGCGGCTCACCGATCTCTCGTCGTCTCGTAACTTGCGATGACAAGATGCGGACAGCCGCCGGCGGCCACCCGTGGCGTTGGATTATGTGAGCCATCATTTTCTTGTGCGGCACTGCCTTGCTCGATATGTGAACCGCGCGTTCGCGGGCAATCGAACGGCTGACACCATGGAGGATGCGATGCGACCTAGAACTAGAAAAGCGACACGGGCTCTTGCGGGGGCGTGCATGCCTCTGCTCCTGGCGGGAACCGTCACCTGTTTCCAGGGGTGCGGTTCACCTGGCACCGGAGGGGTGGCAACCGGCGGAACAACGCAACCGGCAGCCTCAGGCACCGGCGGCGCTGTAGTCACCGGGGGCGTTTCCAGTTCCGGCGGCGTTCCCGACACCGGCGGCGTTCCCGACACGGGCGGCGTCCCTGATACCGGCGGCGTCCCCGTCACCGGCGGCGTTCCCAGCACCGGCGGCGTCGTCAAGACGGGTGGCGTCCAGAAGACTGGCGGCGCATCTGCGTCGGGCGGCATCGTCAGCGATGTCACCGGCGGTGATGCGAGCACCGGCGGCGTCTCGAACGCGGGCGGTGCAACGAAACCGCCAGCCGGGGGAGGCACCGGCCACTATCAGATGGAGAACCTGGATCGCGGCGTGGTGGCAGTAAAGGTTTCGGGCGGCGTCTATGTTGGCTGGCGCATGTTCGGCACAGAGTACGACACCACGGCCACCAACGTTTCATACAACTTGTACAAAGACGGCGCGAAGCTGACCAACGTGACTGACAGCACGAACTACTTGGATGCGGCCGGCACGGCCACGTCGAAGTATTCAGTCTCCCCGGTTATCAAGGGGACGGAGGGCAAGCAGTCCGATGCGGTCACGCCATGGGCGCAGCAGTACACCAGCATCCCCCTCAAGACGGTGGCCGGTTCAGACGCAAACGATGCCAGCCCAGGGGATCTCGATGGCGACGGCAAGATGGACATTGTGCTCAAGTGGGCACCGACAAATGCCAAGGACAATTCCCAGTCGGGCGTCACTGACAACGTGATGGTTGACGGGTACACGCTGGCTGGCAAGCAATTGTGGCGCATCGACCTCGGGCCGAACATTCGAGCCGGGGCGCACTACACGCAGATGTCGGTGTACGATTTTGACGGCGACGGCAAGGCGGAGTTTGCGACCAAGACCGCACCGGGAACCAAGGATGGAACTGGGGCATACCTCAAGACCGGCCCAGCGGCGGCTGCCGACAACAGCGCGGTATACCGCAACGGCACCGGCTACATTCTGACCGGTCCCGAGTGGATTACTGTCTTTGCCGGGGACACTGGAAAAGAACTTGCGACAATCGACTATCCAGTTCAGCGCGGCACAGTGTCCTCCTGGGGCGACGCCTACGGCAACCGACTGGACCGCTACAACGGCGGATTTGCCTTTGTGAAGGAAAAGGGCGTTGCGACCGGTTTGCCCAGCATCATCCAGCAGCGCGGCTACTACACGCGCTTGACGATGTCTGCGTTGACTTTCCGCAATGGCGTATTGGCACTGAACTGGCTTTTCGACAGCAATGTCACCGGGAACTCGGCTGCCGCTGGCCAGGGCGACCACTCATGCATGGCTGCGGACACGGACGGCGACGGCGGACAGGAGATCATCACCGGCG
>Ga0265316_10007468_pt1 | contig 10300 bp, 8 predicted proteins | sample 4522metaG_FD_202092 | JGI IMG/M metagenome (GOLD analysis project Ga0265316, IMG submission 202092) | Rhizosphere microbial communities from Carex aquatilis grown in University of Washington, Seatle, WA, United States - 4-5-22 metaG | ecosystem: Host-associated > Plants > Roots > Rhizosphere >...
TGTAAACAGGACAAAGCCAGGAAACATCGCGTTGCGAATTTCCGCTCGCAGGGAGCACCCCTCCGACTGGAGACCATCGATGAAAAAGTCACTTGTGCTCGCCGCTCTCATTGCGGCCGGACTTATCGGACCCGCGGTCTCGACGCTCGCGGCGCCGGAGGACGCGCGCAGCGAGCAGAGCGAGCATCCGAAACTTTCCCCCGAGGATTTCGCCGCTTTGACCGACGCGCGCGTCGCCGCTCTGAAGGCGGGGCTGAAGCTTTCTCCCGAGCAGGAGAAGAACTGGCCGGCGGTCGAGGCTGCGATTCGCGAGGGCGCCAAAGCGCGCGCCGCGCGGTTCGAGGAATGGCGGAAGTTCCACCATGAAGGCGCCGAAGGCCATCGCAACACTATCGAGGCTTTGCAACGGAAGGCGAAGGCTCTGCAAGAGCATGCGACGCGGCTCACAGCGCTCGCGACTGCGGCCAAGCCGCTCTATGACAGCCTCGATGACGGGCAAAAACTGCGCTTTGGGGTGCTGCTGCACGCGACCTCCGGCCATCACCACCACTGGCGGCACGGCGAAGAAAACTAAAGCGAGCGGAAGCGCGGCTTCGCCAAAAGCGCCCCAGCCGCGCTCTCCTTCAGGCCTCTCTCACCGTTCAGGGAAAGCTCATGGGCTATGTCTGGGACATTTTAGCCGCAATGTCCGTCTATGCGGCCATGCTCTATTTTATCTGGTCCATGCGATGACCGAAGGTTCCGCGATGGCCGACTCTGAGCGATTTCGCGCCAGCAGCTCGAACGGTTCCGTTCACGCGACCAGCGCGGGGCGGCAAACCGTGGGCGAAGCGAACATGAACACCGGTCCTTCCGTCCTGCTCGTCGAAGACGATAAGGAAATCGGAGCGCTCATTTCCCGCTATCTTGCGTCCAACGACATCGAGGTGACGAATGTGCCGGACGGCGCGAAGATGGATGCGGCCCTCTCTGCGCGAAGCTTCGATCTGATCATCCTGGATCTGAACCTGCCCGGAGAGGACGGTCTCTCCATCTGCCGCAGGCTGCGTGTCGACTATAACACGCCGATCGTCATGGTGACGGCGCGCGCCGAGGACGTGGACAAGATCCTCGGTCTCGAGATGGGCGCCGACGACTATCTGACGAAGCCTTTCAATCCGCGCGAGCTTCTGGCCCGCATCCGCTCGATCATGCGGCGCGTGTCGTCGAACGAGCCGGTCGCGTCTATGCGGCAGGTCTATCGCTTCTCCGGCTGGACCCTCGATCTCGCGGCGCGCGACCTGACGGCTCCCGACGGCGCCAAGGTCGCCCTGACCGGCGCGGAGTTCGATCTCTTGCACGCCTTGTGCGAGCATCCCAACCGCGTGCTGTCGCGTGACCAGCTCATCGGCCTCACGCATGGCCCCACTGAAGGGCCCTTCGAGCGCAGCATCGACACGCTCATCAGCCGGCTGCGTCAGAAAATCGAAGACGAGGCCAAGAATCCGCGGCTTATCCAGACGGTCCGCTCTGAGGGCTACCTTTTCTCCACCCAGGTGACGCGAGGATGAAGGGCATTCTGCGCCGCCTTTGCCCGGATCGCCTCGCGGGGCAGATCGCGCTGCTGATCTTCGTCGCGCTCGTGCTATTCCAGATCGTGCTGGTCGCCACGAACTCCTTTCAGTCGCGCTCCGGGCGGCCGCCCTTTCCCGTGCCTTATGACTCGCTCGCCAATGAGATCCTGGCCGTCGACGTCGCCTCGCACGATGCGCGCGCGACCATCCTCGAGGATCTGGCGCGTAGCTCGCCCTGGGCGAAGCTGCGGATCGACGACACGCCGCCTGATCGACGATTCGACCAAACCAAGGAAGATGGAGAGAGGGAACGGGATCGCGCCGCGCTCGGCAAGCGCCTTCCGCCGGACATGCGCGTCTATCTCGCGCAGGAAGCCGACGGCAGGGGCGAAAGCAACTTCGTCGTCGCGCTGCGCCAAGGCGGATTTCTCGTGATCTCGCCGGATATTCCCTTGGAGCCGCCAGGTGGCGTTGGCGGACCCTGGCAATTGCGCGTGGAGCGCATGGCCCTGTTCTTTCTGCTCAGCGTCACGCTGTTGACGATCTGGATCTCGACCACGGTTGTCGCGCCGCTGGTGCGCCTCGCGCGCGAGGCGGAACGCTTTCCAGACGAAAGCGGCTCGAAAGCGCCCCTCGCCGAGGTGGGGCCTCGCGAGGTTCGCGATCTGACGCGCGCGGTCAACCGGATGCAGAGGCGCATCGAGGCGATGATCGCGGCGCGCAGCCAAGCCCTGGCGGCGATCAGCCATGACCTCCGCACGATCATCACAAGGGTTAAGCTCCGCTCGGAATTCATCGGCGACGAGGCGTTGAAATCGAAGATGCTCGCCGACGCCGATCTGATGGACACGATGCTCCTCAAGAATCTCCAGGCGCTGCGCGACGGCGGCCCCAGTCCCGACCGCTGTCCGATCGACCTCGACAGCGTCCTGCAGACCGTCTGCGATCAGTTCGCCGATCTCGGCCACAAGGTGAGCTACAACGGGGGGCAGCACCAGATCATCATGGGCGCGCTGACCGAATTGCAGCGCGTCTTCACCAATCTCGTCGAGAACGCCGTCTCCCATGGCGAGCAGGTCGTCGTCACGCTGACCCAGCCGGATGCGAAGATCGTGCAGGTCGATGTGAGCGACGACGGTCCGGGCATTCCTGCTGAGGACAAGGTCCGCGTCCTCGAGCCTTTCGTGCGCGGCGAGCCGGCACGCACCGTGACGGACCGTAGCGGCTTCGGCCTCGGCCTGTCGATCGTGCGCTCGCTCGTCCAGAAGCTCGGGGGCCACCTCGAGCTCCTGGATCGCGAACCGCACGGGCTCATCGCCAGAGTCACGCTGCCTCGCGCCTTCGCAGGCGCGCACGTCGCTCGGACGGAAGCTGCGCCGGATCACGGACTCGCAGCCGAGTCCGATCGGGAAGCTCCGCCCGCGTTTGCGCAGCTGCGCGCAAGAGACTGAGGCGGCGAGTCAGGCGCCCGCCTTCAGCAGTTCCGCCGCGCGCAACGCAAAGTAGGTGAAGACGCCGCAGGCCCCCGCGCGCTTGAAGGCCAGGAGACTCTCCAAAATCGCGCGGTCGCCGTCGAGCCAGCCATTGGCGCTGGCCGCCGCAAGCATCGCATATTCGCCCGACACCTGATAGGCGAAGGTCGGGACCTCGAAGGTCTCGGCCACCTTGGCGACGATGTCGAGATAGGGCAGGCCCGGCTTCACCATCACCATGTCCGCGCCCTGCTCGAGATCGAGCGCGACCTCGCGCAGCGCCTCCTTGGCGTTGGCCGGGTCCATCTGATAGGTCCGCTTGTCGCCAATCAGCGTCTTCTGTGTGCCGATCGCGTCGCGGAAGGGACCGTAAAAGGCCGACGCATATTTGGCCGCATAGGTCAGGATCTGCACCTCCTCGAAGCCATCGGCGTCGAGCGCCGCGCGAATGGCTCCCACGCGCCCGTCCATCATGTCGGAGGGCGCGATCACGTCGGCGCCGGCCCGCGCCTGATTGAGCGCCTGCTGCACCAGCGCGGCGACGCTCTCGTCATTGACCACCCTCTCATCCTGCAACAAGCCGTCGTGGCCGTGGCTCGTATAGGGATCGAGCGCCACATCGGTGATGACGCCGATCTCAGGGACCGCGGCCTTGATAGCGCGGGAGGCGCGACAGACGAGATTATCCGGATCGAAGGCGTTCGAGCCTTCTTCGTCGCGCAAAGCCGCGTCGATATTGGGAAAGAGCGCGATGGCGGGAATGCCCAGCGCAGCCGCGCGCTCGGCCGTGCGGACGATCAGATCGATGGAGAGCCGTCCCACTCCCGGCATGGAGGAGATTGGCTCCACCCGCGCTTTGCCCTCGATGACGAAGAGCGGCAGGATCAGATCGGCGACATCGAGGTTCGTTTCGCGCACGAGACGACGCACCCACTCTGAGCGCCGATTGCGCCGCGGTCGGTGCGTCAGATCGAGCGCGGCCGGCGCTCGAAAGGCATTTTTGTCCAAGCTCATGCGGCTCACCTCCGCTACGGCTCTAACATGCCTGAAGGCTCGCAGAAAAGCTCGGGTTGCCCGGAAGGCGCGCCGACGGCTATGATCCGGACATGCTCGCATCTCGGCCGCAGAAAGCGACGCGCGCTTGCTATATGGCGCGACCCGCTCGACAAGTTACTTGCACGCGCGCCGTCCGGTTTGTGGCGACGCTGGCGCAATGCGCGGCGGTCGCGATCTCTGCTTGGACGCTGAACGCGCGCGCCTTCGCCGAAGACAAGGCCGCAGCGCCCCCCTCCCCGAAAGCCGAGGCGGCGCAGCCGCCGGCGCAGCCGCCGGCGCATAAGTCTTCCGCCAAAGAAAAAACGCAGGGCGCCGCCGCCGCTTCCGCGAACCGCCCGGCATCGCCGGCGACCGGCGCAACGGAAAGCGGGGCCGCCGCGCAGGCGCGACCGCGAGCCGCGCGGGAGGAGGGTGTTCGCAAGGCTCCGCTCGCAGCGCTTCCGGCACCGGACACGACTAGGCCGCCGCCGCGTCTGCCGGAGGCGCCGCGCGAGAAAATGCGCGCCTGCGCGATCGAATGGTCGAAGCTAAAGCTCGAGGCGCGCGATCCGATGCCACTGTGGCGGGAGTTCGGCGCTCAGTGCTTGAAGCGCTGAGAGGCGCAGGAGGACGGCTTACCCGAGCTGCGCGCCAGCGCCTGCCCGGGCGAAGCCAGTCCGCCGCCGCTCCACGCAGGTCGCGAGGCAAAGCCCGCGCCAAGCGTCGGCGTCTGTGATTCAAATGGACTCGGGCGTCGAAATCGGCGGAGCCGCGGGAATGGCCTTTGGCTTGCGGGTAGCGCGCTTTTTCGTAGCGGCCTTGCGAGCGCCCTTCTTGGCGCTGGCCTTCCGCGTGCCCTTCTTCGCCGCGGCCTTGCGAACGGTGCGCTTCTTCGTGGCTGTCTTCCGAGTCGTCGTCTTGCGAGCGACCTTGCGAGCGCCCTTGCGCACCGTCTTCTTCGCGCCGGCCTTCTTCTTCGCGCCAGCCTTCTTCTTCGCGCCAGCCTTTTTCGTCGCCGTCTTACGCGCACCCTTCTTCGCCGCTGCCTTCTTGGCCGGCTTACGCTTGGTGGTTGCTCTCGCCATAGTTAGTCCCCTTAATCCGAATTGCCGGAACACGATCGACCGACAATTGGCGTTGCTAGCGTAGCGTGGTTAAGCAAGCGTGCAAGAGGCGCGCGCGCGATTCATCGCTGCAACACATGTTGCAGAGCCGCGCGACGCGTTGAAAACGCAATCAAGCGCGCCGCGCGCGAGCGATGAAGCAAGCCGATGAAAGCTTCGAACGGCTTCCCACGCGATGGCGAAGCGGGCGTTGTTTGACACGCGAGAAATGCCGCTCACGCCTCAAGCGTGGAGGCAAGCGGTGCGCGCACAGGCGCGCGTGATGATGATCAATGCTTTGATTCTTTTGATCTAAGCATTGACGCGCCGCGCACGTTGCAGACTCGCCGGCGGATGCGTTCCGTTGATCGCGTCGATGCTGCGAGAGAGATGTGGGCGACTTGTCGCCGCTGCCGCCGTCCGCTTGATGCGGCGCTCGGCGCCCCCCCGCGGAGACGAGCCGAGCAGCGCGCGAGCGACGTGAAAAAAAAATTGTCGATGACTCGTCGGAGCGCAAAAAAAATCGCGCGAGAGCTTCCCTCGCGCGATGGAATCGCGCAGCGCGCGACAAAAATTGATTCGTTTCGTCGGGGAAAAGCTCGGCTCAGAGGCCGAGCTTGGCTTTCAAAAGCTCATTCACCGCCTGCGGATTGGCCTTGCCGCCGGTTGCCTTCATCACCTGACCGACGAACCATCCGAGCATCGTCGGCTTGGCCAGCGCCTGCGCGACCTTGTCGGGGTTTGCGGCGATCACCGCGTCGATCGCCGCTTCGATCGCGCCCGTATCGGTGACCTGCCGCAAGCCGCGCGCCTCGACGATCGCTTCCGGATCGCCGCCTTCCGTCCACACGATCTCGAAGAGATCCTTGGCGATCTTGCCGGAGATCGTCCCCTTGGAGATGAGATCGACGATCTTGCCGAGCGCCTCGGCGGAGACGGGCGCGCTCTGGACGTCGAGCCCTTCCTTGTTGAGACGGCCGAAGAGCTCGTTGATGACCCAGTTGGCGACGAGCTTGGCGTCGCGCCCCGTTGCGGCGGCCTCGAAATAGTCGGCGCTGGCGCGCTCCATGACCAGCACGCCGGCGTCGTAGGGCGTGAGGCCATAGTCCGAGATGAAACGCGCGCGCTTGGCGTCGGGGAGTTCCGGCAATTCCGTCGCCAGGACGTCGACATAGGCCTGGTCGAACTCGAGCGGCAGCAGATCGGGATCGGGGAAGTAGCGGTAGTCATGCGCTTCCTCTTTCGAACGCATGGCGCGCGTCTCGCCCTTGCCGGGATCGAAGAGCCGCGTCTCCTGACGGATCGAGCCGCCGTCCTCGAGGATGCCGATCTGCCGGCGCGCCTCGGTCTCGATGGCCTGACCGATGAAGCGGATCGAGTTGACGTTCTTGATCTCGCAGCGCGTGCCGAGCGGCTCGCCCGGCCGCCGCACGGAGACGTTCACGTCCGCCCTGAGCGAGCCCTGCTCCATGTTGCCGTCGCAGGAGCCGATGTAGCGCAGGATCGTCCGGAGCTTCGAGACATAGGCCCTCGCCTCCTCCGCGGAGCGCAAGTCGGGCTTGGAGACGATCTCCATCAGAGCGACGCCGGCGCGGTTGAGATCGACGTGGCTTTCGCTCGCGGAGAGCTCGTGCAGGGACTTCCCGGCGTCCTGCTCGAGGTGCAGGCGCTCGATGCCCACATTGATGCGCTCGCTCGGAGACACGTCGACGACGACCTCGCCCTCGCCGACGATCGGGTTCTTGTACTGCGAGATCTGGTAGCCCTGCGGCAGATCCGGGTAGAAATAGTTCTTGCGATCGAAGACCGAGCGCAGGTTGATCTTGGCCTTGAGTCCCAGCCCGGTGCGAACCGCCTGCGCGACGCACTCCTCGTTGATGACCGGCAGCATGCCCGGCATCGCCGCATCGATGAGCGAGACATGGTCATTGGGCTCGCCGCCATATTCGGCGCTCGCGCCCGAGAAGAGCTTGGCGCGGCTCGTCACCTGCGCATGGATCTCCATGCCGATCACGACTTCCCAATCGCCCGTCGCGCCCTTGACGAGTTTCGACGGGATCGAAGCGGTGGCGGCGGTCATGGGAACTCCTCGCGTCTGAGAGATGTCGGTTGGCTCAAAGATATATCCAAAGCCGCGCCCGCTCGGAAGCGGCGCGCGCCAAGCCTTGCCGCCCCGCGCGCGGACGCCTTCGTCGGATCCTGGGAAAACTTCCGTCTATCGCATCTTGGCGGTCGACGCCGAGGCGGCGGCGGTTGTCGGGACGGGCGGGGACCACGTGCGTTGTTTCGCGGCGGAGCCCGGCGCGCCGTTGCGCCGAGGCGGCGTGGGCGGCCCGGGCTGCGTCTTCGGCTCGAGCCGCGCCGTGAGCTTCTCGATCTGAGGCGTGAGGATCGGCCCCATACGCGAATCGAGGCCGACGATCTTCTGATAGGTGGCGATCGCTTCCGCGAGATCGCCGCGCGCCTCGAGCTCGCGCGCGACGTCCCCGAGCGCCTTGGTGTCGAACATCGCCTCGATCTCGGCCTCGACCAATTTGTCCTTCGCCTCGTCCTTCTTGCCTTGTTCGAAATAGAGACGCGACCAGCCGATGAGGAACTCCGCGTTGTGGCGGAAAAACCGTTCGCGCTTCGCATAAAGCGCCTCGGCGGCCGCATAACGCTTCTGCGCGGCGTAGAGACCCGCCAGCTCCACGACCGGAGCGGGTGAGTCCGGCGCCAGCGCCTGCGCCTTTTCGAAAGCCGCCTCCGCGGTCTTCCAGTCGTGGAGCTGTCGCGTCGCAGCGCCGAGCGCGAGCCAGGCGTCGACGCTCTTGGGCTCGGCCTGCGTCGCGCGCTGCAGGAAGCCGCGCGCCTCGTCCTGTCGATTGAGATGCGTCGAGGCGTCCGCCGCGCCGATGAGCGGGGCCGCCGAAGGTCGAAGCTTGGCGGAGGTCTGATAGGAGGCGATCGCCTCCTCGTAACGCTCCAAGCTCTGGCGTAGCGCGCCCTGCGCCAGATGGCTCTGCGCTTCCTGAGGATCGACCTCGACGCCCTTGTCCATCTCGGCGAGCGCCTTGTCGCGATCGCCGCGATCGAGCAGCACGAGCGCGAGCGCGGCGTAACCTTCGTGCTGCTTGGGCATCAGATCGATGGCCTTGCGCGCGGCGGTCTCGGCCGCGTCCAGCTGCCCGTCGAGACGCAGTATCCCGGAAAGGTTGACGTGACCCATGCCAAAATTGGGGTCGATCGAGACCACCTGATTGAAGTTGCGCGCGGCTTCGCTCACTTTTCCGAGGTCGCGGGCGATGAGGCCGCGCATCGTGTAGGCCCAGGGATAATTGTCGGCGTTCGCGCTCGCGAGCGCGAAGTCGGCGATCTCCTCAGCCTTGTCGTAGTCCTTCTGTCGATAATAGAAATAGCCGAGATTGATCGGATCGAACTTGTGCATGATCCGCTCGGCCGCCGCCGCGATCAGTCGCTGCACGTCCGGCTCGGGCGTCTCGGATTTGTAGATCGGCCCGTCGCCGGCGATGCGCAGCCTCAGGCCGTATTTGGCGGGCTGCTCCTTGTCCTTCGGCTCCTCGATGAAGACCTCGCCGGTGATGACGGTCTCGGTGTAGCCGAGCAGACGACGCACCTCCGAAACGATGGTCCCGATGTTGAAGCCGCCGACCGGGAGATTGATGGTCGGCATCGTGCTCTGGAAATCGAGCCCGGAGATCTGAGCCTTCTGCTTGCGCGAGCCCGCCGCGGAGTCGATTTCCGAGATGTGATCGAGGATTTGCTGCGCGATCACATTGCCGCTGATCCCCTGCTCCTGCAGCGAGGCCGGAACCGAAACGTCCTTGACGACGAAGCTCGTCTTCGCCGCAAGCTTGTAGATCGCATAGCCGCCGACGAAGACGGCGAGGATCACCAGCGTGTTGACGACCAAGACGCGCAAGGGCTCGAAAATGCCGGCCGCGCGGCGGATGATCGTGGCGATGGCGGCGACGACATCGATGCGTCTCGGCGCCGCTTCGGGCACGCCAGTCCGCTCCTGGCCCTGGTCCGGGGCGCTCTCTGGAGCGCGCTGCGAAAGAGCCAAATCCGGTCTTTCGCTCGAAGCGCGCTCTAAGCTTTTAGAATCGATCACGTTTTCTGCCTTTGAGCCTTTCCGCTCAAACGCAGCGTGATCTGAAGTCGCGATGTCGGTCACGAGATCTCCTTGGGCAGGGCGAGGATCGGCGCCTCGGATTTTCAACCTTTCCCCTATCCCTGCCCCAAGATGGTGACCTAAAATGGGCGCTGTGGCGCAAATTTTGCGAGCAAATGAGCGCACGGAAAACGTCGCAACCAACGATCAGGACCACGATGCCGCTATATTCTTACGTCTGCGAAGACTGCCAGGCCCGGAGCGAGCTTTTGGTTCGCTCCGATGAAACGCCTCAATGCCCCTCCTGCGGAAGCGCGCGTCTCACCCAGCAGATCGCCAAGATCTGCAACGAGATCAAATATCCTGCCATCGCCCGCTCCTGGCGGCAGAGGGCGGCGCGCGAGGGCGATCTCTCCAACTTCAACCAAAAAGAGCGCGGGAAGATCTAGCCGCTGCGTCAGATGTGGATCGCCCGCCCGTCGACGGCGAGCGCCGCCTCCTTGACCGCCTCCGAAAGCGTCGGATGGGCGTGGCAGATGCGCGCCAGATCCTCGGAGGAACCACCAAAGCCCATCAGCACGCCGGCTTCGGCGATGAGCTCGCCGGCGACGGGTCCGAGAATATGGACGCCGAGCACGCGGTCGGTCTCGGCGTCGGCGATGATTTTCACGAAGCCTTCCGTCTCGCGCATCGCGCGCGCGCGGCCATTGGCGCTGAACGGGAACTTGCCGATCCGCACGGGACGACCCGCGGCGCGCGCCTCTTCCTCCGTCAGGCCGACGGCCGCGACCTCGGGATGCGTGTAGACGACGCCCGGGATCACGCCGTAGTCGACGTGCCCATGCTGGCCTGCCAGAATCTCGGCGAGCGCCACGCCCTCCTCCTCGGCCTTATGGGCGAGCATCGCTCCGCGAACCACGTCGCCGATCGCATAGACGCCGGCGACATTGGTCGCGAAGCCCTGGTCGATCTTGACCCGGCCTCGCTCCAGCGTGACGCCCGCCTCTTCTAGACCTAGTCCTT
>Ga0265316_10007469_pt1 | contig 10300 bp, 3 predicted proteins | sample 4522metaG_FD_202092 | JGI IMG/M metagenome (GOLD analysis project Ga0265316, IMG submission 202092) | Rhizosphere microbial communities from Carex aquatilis grown in University of Washington, Seatle, WA, United States - 4-5-22 metaG | ecosystem: Host-associated > Plants > Roots > Rhizosphere >...
ATCGGCTTCAAAACCTCCGCAATCTCGTCGCGCTCGCTCGGAATCAGCCGCGGGTGACTGGCCGGCGGGAAGTACTCCCACAGCCACCAGATTGCCCAGGCGAGCCCGGCGACGCCGGAGAGGAAGAACACCCAGCGCCAGTTCAAGGTTGCAAGCGTGATGGCGATGAGCGGCGGCGCCACCACCGCTCCCGCCGATGTGCCGGCGTTCATGATGCCCATGGCTGTGGAGCGTTCGCCCACCGGAAACCATTCCGCCACGGCTTTGGTGGCGGCGGGAAAGCCGCCCCCTTCGCCCATGCCGAGCAGGAAGCGGCTCATCACGAGCATTCCGAAACCGGTTGCCAGGCCGTGGCTGGCGCAGGCCACCGACCACCACGCCATAATCAGCAGGAAGCCCACGCGCGTGCCGAGCACGTCCACCAACTTCCCGCCGCCGGCATACATCAGCGCATAGGCTGTGAGGAACGCGGCCTGCAACTGCGAGAATTGCGTGTTCGAAATGGGGATCTCGAGTTGGATCGCCTTGATGGCCACCGGCAAAGTCTGCCGGTCGAAATAGCTGATGGCGATGGCGGCCGAGATCAGCAGCGCGATGCGCCAGCGGAGTGAGGGGGTCTTGTTCATTTAACGTCCAGCCTGGGGCCTTGCTGGGGTAATCCGTAAGTTACCACGTGAGCCGGATCAGCGAAACGCCCTGGCGCGGCAGCACAAACGGAGCGTCGATGCGGCCACCCTGGGGGACGATCCACCGCGGCGAATCCAGCAACTGAAGCTGCGCGGCGGCTTCGAGCTTAGCGTATTGCTCCGGAGTGGGGTTCTGCGGCGAGCCCATCGCCTTCCACACGGAATACGCGTTGCTGTGGTCCTGGTCGATGCGATAGTGGGAGAGCAGCACGCGCCCGGCGGCGGCGGGAATTCCGGACAGGCTGAGGTGGACGGGTGCAGCCGGCGCGGGCACATCGTCATCGTGATAGTTCCAGGCGAGGACCGCGATATCGTGGTCGGAGCGGGTCGCCAGCGCGTCGATATCCGGCTGCTGGTGCACCCCGGCCTGGATAATCGCGTCCACATCGACGGCGCCGCTCGACTCCACCTTCACGCGGTCGCCGCGCATCATACCGAGCATGCGAAAGAGGTTGAGCACGGGCTTGTCGATGCCATTGGTCGCCAGCGTCCGCAGGCCGTCGAAGTAGGGTTGGTCCTCAAACTCGAAGGCCCAGGTGAGCAGGCCTTCCATGTTGCCCTGGTCACGGTCGGCCAGCTTGAGAATGTTGTTCAGGGCGGCGGCGGTGTAGACGGGGTAGAGCGTGCCGTTGCGGTAGGCGTTGTTGGGATAGGCGCGCGCCGAACAGGCCGCGCACCCTTCCGGGTCGGCCTCGCTGAGCACGATGGGGAGCTTGGCAAATTGCGGAAACTGGTTGATCAATTTCATGCCGCGGTCGACATCCAACATTTCGACGTTCAGCCCCATCTGGACGTGGTCGCCCATCACGCGCGGCGATCCCTTGGCGTGATAGGTGATGAAATCGAGCGGAATGGGGCCGGCGGCGCAGTGCTGTAGGAATTGCTGGAGGAACGCGGCGGCCTTGGCGTTGCGCGGGCTGGTGGTGGCGGGACCGCCGATGCGCGCCGTGGGAAGCGCCTTCTTCACCCCGGCGGCGGCGTAATCGTATAGCTTGTCGTACTCCTCCGGAGTGCCCGACCAATAGCCGCCATCCGGCTCGTTCCAGACTTCCCAATACCAGCTTTCCACCTCGGCCTTTCCGTACCGCTCGACCGAATGCAGCACCCACTGGCGGACCAGTTCGCCCCACTTGTCGTAGTCCTTCGGCGGGCGCGACCAGCCGGGGGTTTCGCCGCGCGTGGGCCAGTGGCTGGCGTAGGGCTCAGGATGGGTGGAAAGCGCCTCCGGCATGAATCCGATCTCGACGAAGGGCTTGGCTTGGGCGTGGATGTAGGTATCGATGATGCGGTCCACGATCTTCCAGTCGTAGACCGGTTTGCCGCCGGCATCCTCGGTGTAAGCGTTGGTGGATCCCCATTTGAGCGCCGCGGTTCCGTCGCCCGTGACCAGCATGTGGTGCGCGCGGATGTAGACCGGGACGTAGCTCAGGGCAGCCAACTCACCTACCAACTTGGGCCCGTACTTCATGTACGTGTAGTTCGGCTCGTCGTAGCCGAAGTAGGCGAAGATGGGCTTGAAGGGGCCCATTTTTGCGGCCGCGTCGACGCGAATGTCGACGGGCTCCTGGGCCGCCGCGAAGGCGGGCGCCAGAGCGATCAAGAAGAAAGCGGAGGGTCGCATAAGTCGTCTCCAGGATCTAAGTCAGGCGTCAGAAACTGAGTTTCAAAGCTAACTGGATGTTCCTGGGCGCGCTGAGCGTGCTGGTTACCACGCCGCCCGAAGCAAGGTCGATGTTAGTCCCCGGCGAACTGAACGTCGGGCTGTTAGTCAGATTGAATGCTTCCGCGCGAAACTCGATGCGCCCGCGCTCGCTCACCTGGAAGGTCTTGAACAGCGAGAAATCCAGGTTCTTGAACTTATTCGCCCGCAGGATGTACGATCCCGAATTCCCGTATGTGTAACTGGCCGGAACCGCGAACGCCGTCTTGTCGAACCAGCCGCCGATCGTGGGACCCGAAAGCTGGCCGGAGGCTATGCGGTTCGGAAGCTGACCGCCGATGCCCGTGTTCGACACATCGCGGGAAATCGTCGGCGTGAACGGGAGGCCGCTGTGCAGCACCATGATGCCCTGCATCTGCCAGCCGCCCAGCACGGCGTTGACGAAGCCGTTGGCGTTCGTCAGGAACATTTTGCCTTTCCCGAACGGCAGCTCATAGCCCGTGCTGACCGTCAGATTCTGTGGAATGTTGAAGGAAGCCAGGGCCCGCTGGTAGGCGTAGTCGCCCCCCGCGGCCGGGGCGACCTGGGTGAAGATGTTGTTCGAATACGTATACGAAACCAGGTACCAAAATCCGGCCGTTGCGCGCCTTTCGTATTTCACCTGCAAGGCGTTGTAAATCGAAGAGGCGTCCTGCGCGGCGTAGGTGAGCGCGCCAAATATCGGAAACGGCCGGCGTGTCTGGACCGCTCCCGGGCCGGCCGGAGGATCGTTGATCGGATCGCCTACGAACAGGTTCACGCCCTTGTTGCCGACGTAATCGACTTCCAGCACCATGTTGCGGCCCAACGCCTGCTGCACCCCTAGATTCCAATGCTGATCGTAACCCATCGGCATGTTCGGCAGACCGCCTTCCAGGCTCGGATTGGTGCCGGCCGATCCCAGCGCCTGGCCTAGAAAATAGTTCGCCATGGTTCGCGTGCCGCCGGTGTTGAAGACGGTCTCGCTAAGCAGATAAGGCACCATGAAGCGATTCACGCGATTCCCGCTGCTCTCGGGCTCGTAAAAGATTCCGTAACCGCCGCGAATCACCGTGCTTCTGCCGAACGGGCGCCACGCCAGCCCCACTCGCGGCGCGAACTGCCGGTTGTCGTTACTGGTGCAATTCTGCGCGAGTCCGGCGGCTGAGCAGGTCTGGATCAGGTTTAGGCCTTGTGGGCCGAATTCGGCATAAGCGACTGGCGCCACGCCTTGAGCGCTCAGATTGATCCCTTGGACGGCAATCGGCTGCGCCGAATGGGGGAGAATTGTTCCCACTTGCCCCAGGTATCCGTTTAGCCACGGCGAATACTCGTAGCGCAGTCCCAGGTTGAGGGTCAGTCTGTCGCTGACTTTGAAATCGTCCTGCGCAAAGAAGTGCCAGAAGTTGGCTTCCCCGCCGAAGGTGTCACCGGGATAGGTGCGAGCCACCGAATAGGGAATGCCCAGCATGTAATCGGCGAAAGCGTCACCCGTGCCGCCAGTGCTGGCCGGGTTCTGGGTCATGCTCCCGTTAAAGGTCCATGAGCCTTCATACACGCCGCTGTCGGTAAACAGCGGCAGCCAGTGGCGGAACTGCACGCCGAATTTCAGGATGTGGCGGCCTTTAGCCCAGGTCACGTTGTCATTCACTTCATAGGCTTTCAAGTCCTGAGTCTTAGGACGCTGGTCGAACGTGGAGCCGGCCATGGATGCGTAGCCGCTCCAGGCGAAGTCGGGGAACGACCCGGCATCGCCCGTACGATGGCCTGTAGCTTCGAACCCGGTGACTCCCGCCTTGGCGTAGAAATCCGTGCCCTGCAGAAAAGCCAGTAGGTTGAGCGAATTCGGCATGTAGCTGAAGTGCAGTTCGTTGACCACGGTGGGCCGCAGGTCGCTGGTCAAGGCTGCCACCACATTCTGGCCGCGGCTGGTCATCGGCGTAACGCCGAGCGCCGGGAATGCGTTGGGGTTCTGTTCGTCGTAATTGATGAAACTCCAGCGGACGAAAGCGCGGTGCTTATCGTTGATGGTCTGGTCGATCCGGATGGTGAACTGGTCCTGGTCCAGCGCCTGCGAGGGGCCGAAAATCGCGTGGCTGCCCGAATTGGGACTGGGTATGTACTGGTTGAAGAACAGCGCTTGCGGGGAAATCCGGCTTGGCGGAATCACATTGCCCGGGAACGGTGTGTGGCTGAGCGGATCGTAAATCTTATTCAACCCGGCCGCGCTGAAATCGCCTCCCTCCATGGCCCCAGTCGGCACGATGCTGTTGAACACCTGTCCGGCCCGCTGCCGCCATCCTTCGTAATTGACGAAGAAGAAGGTTTTGTGCGCGCCGACGCGTGGCAGCGAAAGCGGCCCGCCGATCTGCCCGCCAAACTGGTTGCGCTTCAACACCGCCCTGGTCAGCGAGAAGAAGTTCCGTGAATCGAGCTGATCGTTGCGCAGAAACTCAAACGCGCCTCCACGAAACTGGCTGGCGCCGCTGCGCGTGGTGGCGTTGATCACACCACCGGCGTTGCGGAACTCGGCGCTGTATTCGCTTTGCTGAATCTGAAATTCCTGGAGGGCGTCAATCGAGGCCTGGATCAGCGTCCCGCCCTGGTGGTGATCGGTGATATCCACTCCGTCCAGGTAGAACGACGTCATGGTGCCCTTCACGCCGCTGATCCCAGTCCCATTCTCGTTGTTGGCGCGGATGGGGATGGTATTGCCGGTGGGAGGCAGCGCCGTGGCGCCCGGCGTCAGGCTCGCCAATTGATAAAAGCTCCGGCTGTTCAAGGGAAGGTCGACGATCTGTTTGTTGCTGATGTCCTGGCCGAGTGTGCCGGATTCCGTATTCACGAGCGGGGCCGCGGCTGTCACTTCGACCTTTGTCGCGAGGTCGCCCACCTTCAGCTCCACGTTGACACGGGCGGACTGGCCCACAAGCACTTGCACTCCGTTGATCTCCGATGTGCCGAAACCGCCGGCGGAGATCGCCACATTGTAGACACCCGGGTCGACGGGCGTCAGGACGAATTCGCCCGTGCTATTGGTCATGAGGTTTTGAGCGTGGTCGGTTCCGGTGTTCGTAACGACCACTCTCGCGTTCGGAACAACCGCCTGGTTCGGATCTGTGACTGTGCCGACGATTCGCCCGGCCTGAACTTGACCAACCAGAGTTTGGATCGGTATCAGGGAGACGACTAGAAACGTGGCAATAGACGTGGACTTGGACGCAACGGGGCGTTGCATTGGTTCCCTCCTCAAGGGTGCGTATTGGCACCCGTTGGGAGGTATTATATACCAAATGCCGGGACCTGTCGTGGCCGAATGTCAGATTCGTTTCGCAGGTCGACCCCAACTGGACAGAACAGCGGTTTCAGCCGGGACACAAAAAGTTGGAACACTGCCGAAAGGCGGGTGGGCGGGACCTCGGTCCGGTTCACCGAGGTCCCGCCGTCACCAACGATCTTCTCGCTTCGCTCAGAAAACGAACTTGAGTGCGAATTGCGCGATGCGGGGGTCGCCCGTGCTCGTGATGGTCCCAAAGGAAGTGCTGCTGCCAATGGGTGCACTGGTGTTCGGGTTGTTGAGCAGGGTGTGGTTGAGGATGTTAAAGTACTCGGCTCTGAACTGCAGGCTCCTCTCGCCGGCTAAGGGGAAGCTGCGACCCAGGGCGGCGTGCCAGACTGAATTGCCGGGACCGCGAAGAGAACCCTTGACGATGTTGCCAAAGCCGGTTCCGGCGGCCCCAATGACGGGAACCGTGAAAGCGGCATTGTTAAACCAGTTGACGCAGGCCTTGCTCCCAGGGCAATCGCCCGCATTGTTGGCGTCCTTGGAGTAAGTCGGCAGGGAGAAGTTTTGCACTGCGCGATCCTGGCCCAAACCGGTCAGAGAGTAGTCCTGACCAGCGGTTGCGGTCAGAGTGTCCCCTGATCGGTGCTGGATTAGTCCGGAGAGGCTCCATCCGTTCGCAACGTACTTAAGGGCCGAATTTCCGTAGCGCAATTTGGGCAGTGCCCACACGTAGGAAACCGATATCGCGATGGGGTGATCGATGTCCGACAAGCCGCGGTCAAGCGCCTTGATGTCGGAAACATACGCCGCCGCCGGTATCCCTGTCGCGCCCTGGGGATAGAGAGGATACACATACGATGAGCCCGCGTTCAGATCCTCCGTATTGTTGACTCTGGTGGCTTGCGGCATGTCGTCGAATGACTTGGACCAGGTGAAGTTAGCCAATAGCGACAGGCCATGGGACATCTTCTTATCCAAGGTTGCCTGCAACGAGTTGAAATTGGCATTGCCGGCCATGTAGGCCTCGACGATCTGGGCGTAGCTTGTCTTGCAGCCTGTGCCGGATGCGCAGGGCCCAACGATAGGAGCCGTGTTGTACACACGCCGCTGGTTGGTGTTCAGTCCGGAGCCGGTGTTTACCGACGGGTTGAGTTCCAGGTTGATAAACTGATGGCGCGACCGGGAACCGGCATAAGCGACCCGCATCGCCCAACTGGAAGTGAGCTGGCGTTCGAGGGTCAGGTTGAAGGCATAGGTCACCGGCACGCTGAAGTTGCCGGACGGGTCGTACTCATCCACCAGGAACGCATTCGGGAACGGCTTGTTGGACGGAAACGGCAGCGTGAAGGGGAACGGATTGTCATAAGGTGCTCCCTTCACACCGCAGCCGCCCTGGCAATACGGGTTGCTGAATGGCCCTCCGGGGCTGGCACCGGCAGCCCCGATCATACCCAGGTTGCTCAGGCCAACGGCGATGGTATTGGGCACATTGCCGGCCTGGTTGAGGTTGAAGAATCCGGGCATGCGGTCCTGATAGAAGATGCCTGCGCCGCCGCGGATCACCGTTTTGGCATTGCCAGCCACGTCGTAGGCAAAGCCGAAACGAGGCATGAGCTTCAGCCATTGGTTCTTGGCGCCGTTGGCCGCAATGGCGGAGTCGCCGGGGGTGAGCAACAAGCCCGCGGGCAGGGTGGTGAACTTGCTGGTGGTCGTGTTGGACGCGTAGGCGCTGGGAACGAATTCCTGCAACTGCCCGTTGTTGTTGTGCCATGGGGCGAATTCTTCCCAGCGCACGCCGTAGTTCAATTGCAGCCGGCGAGTTATCTTCCAGCTATCCTGGGCATACAGGCCGGGGAAGTGGTTTCGATCGTTCACCAGCTCGTAGTTGCCCTGCGAAAATGAACTCAGGAAGCCCATCTGGAAATTCGCAAATGCATTGGGATACTGGTATGTGGTGCCGTTGATTACGTTGCTTACCGCATTGAAGCCGAAGCCGCCGTACGACTGAAAGACGTTTTGCACGTTGAACTGGCTCATCTCAATGTGCCCGCCAAAGGCGAAGTTGTGGTTGCCTTTTACCCAGTGCACGTCGTCGTTGACGGTGTAGTTGCCGCGAATCCAGCCTGCAAACGCGGCGGACTGGGCGCCGAAATAGCCGGTGATGCTTGCGGCCATATAGGGCCCCGTGTCCGGCTGCCAGAGGTTGTTCACTCCGAAACTGGTGATCTTTGGGCTTCCCGGAGCTCCGCCACGGAGGGCGACTTCACGCTGCCAGTTGAGCACCAGGTTGTTCAGCAGGTGAGGTGTAAAGATGTGGGTCTCGCCAATCAGCGCGCTGTGGTAGCGGGTATTATAGTACGACCTGTAGCTGAGCAGATTACTGGCGTCGTAAACGGCCGGCTGGGTGAACCAGTCCTGGAAGTAGTGGCTAAAGAGGTGATCCGTGGAGCCGAATTGGTGATCCACGCGGGCGATGTACTCGGAAAAGGTGTTCACCGTCGGCTGCGTGTAATTGACCGCGCCTCCAATCTTCCCGGGAACCTCCGGGCCGGAGTACGTGGGGAAAGACTTTTCGTAGTTCACGGATGCCGGATCGAAGTCGCTGGAAGGGATCCGGTTGAGCGGATATGCCACGTTGTTGAACGGATTGGTGATCCGTTGGGCCGCGTTTGTGCAGATGCCGTTGCTATCGAACCCGGAGGAGCACAGATTGCCGAAATCGGCATAGGGTTGGCCGGCGCGCCCTTCTTCGGCAAGGGTTGGAACCGTGGTTTGAGAGGCGTTGGAGGCCTGGTGAAACATGGTGTACTGATAGCCGAAGAAGAACTGGGTGCTCTGCCCTTTGGAAATGTGCGGGATGATGACCGGCCCGCCGATGGTGCCGCCAAACTGGTTGCGGTGAATGTTATCCGGCGTGGCAGCGAAAAAAGGCCTCGCGTTGAAGTAGCCGTTGCGCAGAAACTCAAACAAGTCGCCATGAAAGCTGCTGCCACCGGATTTGGTGATGATGTTGACCACCGCGCCCGCGCTTTGACCGTACGCGGCGTCGTAGTTGCTGGTTTGAACGCTGAATTCCTGTACCGCGTCGGGGAACGGGAAGGGCGCATTCACGTTGGTCATTTCATCCACGTTGTTGCCGCCGTTCAGTAGGTAGTTCGACTGGTTCGGCAGCGTTCCGTTGGCGCTGGTGACGACCGCAGCGGGAAACGTCTTCCCATTACCCTGGTTAACCCCATTGCCCTCGTTGGAGGCATCGACTACGCCGGCCACCAGCGTGATCAGCGAGGCTGCATTCCTGCCGTTCAACGGAAGATCGACGACGCGAGCCTCGTCGATGACCTGAGACAAGGTGCCGGTCTGGGCGTCCACTTGCGGCAACTCGCCCGTAACGGTGACGGTCTCCGTCGCCGCTCCAATTTTCAGCCTGACATTGGCCGTCAGCTTCTGATCGGCTTGCAGCACGATATCGGTCTGGGTATAGGACTGAAAACCCGTTGCGGAAACCGACAGCGAATAGCCGGAGGGCGGCAGAGTCGGGAATACGAAGTCCCCTTGGATGCCGGATGTGACGACAGTCTCGCGACCCGTCTGGGTTTGAATTGCTTTTACGGTGGCGGACGCCACCGCGGCGCCGGACGGATCGGTGACCGTTCCGGTGATACTTCCATAGCCCTGGGCGTAGAGGCCCGAGGCGGAAAAAGCCATGAGCATCATTGCGACCACCGCCGTCGCGACATTGAGGCGGCGTCCAATGCGAGTTGAGAGCATGTTGATCAGGTATGTCATATTAACCTCCAAATATCCGAAGCAGACCACGCTTCCCGGCTGGGAACGGGTTCACTCTAGCTGGGGGGGCGATCTTCGGAGCAATCTCCACCATGAAGCGAGACCTTCGTCTCACACCAACCCATATGGCACGCGATAGCGCTACGATAAGGTTGAGCCTAGGGCAAGTTTGAGCTGGCCTGGAGATAAGGGCAACAAGCGCCGGGTCAAATAAAGGTAAAATATTCCTCAAACCCCTGGTGAGCGATTGCAAACGCGGCAAATATTCAAGTTCGGTTCGTTTGGTCTGGAGCCCAAAACGTGCCTGCTTCTCAGAGACGGGGAACCAGTCCGCCTCACCCGTAAAGCCACCGAAACCTTGCTGGCTCTGGTCCAACACTCCCCCAATGTGGTCAGCAAGGAAGATCTGCTGGCGGCGGTGTGGCCGGACCAGTTCGTCGACGATCACAACCTTACCCAGAGCATCTCCGCCGCCCGTCGCGCTTTGGGAGTTGCGGAGGGGCTCCCAGGTTTCATCGAAACCTTCCCCGGGCGCGGCTATCGAATACTGGGGCCGGTGTCTGTCTGCCAGGAGGCGGAGCCGAATGGCGCGCCGCCCGCCGCCGGGGAACTCGAACCCGACGCGACGGAGGCCGCCCCATCTCTCGATGAGGCCGGTGCCCCGGCGAAGACTCATTCCGCCGACGGTTCCTGGCGCGGCCGCCGGATCCTGTTGCTAGCATTTGCAGCCGCCTGCATCGCACTGGCAGTTTTCGCCCTGGTTATCTTCTTACGGCGCCCGGCCTTAGAGCGGGCGGAAGCTCCGCGCATCGTACCGCTGTCGCGCCAAGGGGGCAGGCAATACCAGCCGGTGGTCTCTCCGGA
>Ga0265316_10007470_pt1 | contig 10300 bp, 7 predicted proteins | sample 4522metaG_FD_202092 | JGI IMG/M metagenome (GOLD analysis project Ga0265316, IMG submission 202092) | Rhizosphere microbial communities from Carex aquatilis grown in University of Washington, Seatle, WA, United States - 4-5-22 metaG | ecosystem: Host-associated > Plants > Roots > Rhizosphere >...
TTCATCCGATCTGGGTAAAGCCGCGGCGGAGCACGTTGTTCCATCCGGGAATCTCGCTCAACTGGCTCAGGAACTGAACCGCGTCGACGAGATGAAAAAGCTCCTGGAAAGCGACGATCCCTTTCCTATCGACGGAATGCGGGATATCCGGGAACCGCTCCAGAGAGCAGGAATCGAAAATAGCATCCTGGGCCCCTCCGACCTACTCCCGATCGCCCTTACACTTCAAGCAGCCAGAAACATCAAGGTGTTCGTTCAGAAAAGGAGAGATGTATATCTGGAGCTCTCTGCACTCTGCGATTCTGTGAACATCAATAAGATACTTGAGTACAACATCACTCAAGCTATTGATGAGAACGGAAATATCAAAGATGCCGCAAGTAAAGAATTGAGATCGATTCGATCTGAACTAGTTTCGATGTACGAAATGCTGCGCAAACAGTTGGAACGCATTCTGAAGAATGTTTCCGATCAGGGTCTTGCGCAAGAAGAGATTATCACTACCAGGGACGGAAGGATGGTGATTCCGGTCAAAGCGGAACAGAAGCACAGCGTTCCCGGATTTATTCATAGTTCATCCTCTTCAGGATTCACTGTCTTTATCGAGCCGGCAGAAACACTCTCTCTTAACAATGAGATCCGGGAACTTCATTTCAAAGAAGTGCGCGAGATCGAGAAGATACTGCGTGCACTGACAATGCAGGTGAGAGAAGTCTCCTCCGATTTATTGCAGAGCCTTCAGATATTACAACATATAGATTTAATCTACGCTAAGGCGAAGTATTCCATTGAAATCAAAGGGAATAAACCCTTTCTAAAAGAATTTGGATCCCTCAAAATCGTCGATGCACGTCACCCGATTCTCCTTCTTCGACATCCGAGAGAGAAGATAGTCCCGTTATCGATTGAGTTGGGAAATGGCTACAGTACGTTGCTTATCACTGGACCAAACGCAGGCGGAAAAAGCGTCGCGATGAAGACAGTGGGAGTGCTGGTGTTGATGCTCCAGTGCGGAATCCACGTACCTGCGTCGCCAGATTCCGAATTCCCAGTTTTCCAAAAGCTGTTTGTCGACATTGGAGACGACCAGTCAATTGAGAATGACTTAAGCACGTTCAGCTCGCACATCACGATGCTTCGGGATATTCTGAGCTCCGCAGACGACCACAGCCTGATCCTCATAGACGAAATTGGTGCCGGAACAGACCCGGTTGAGGGAGGAGCCCTGGCAGCCGTGATCTTAGCAGAATTGACGAAAGCCGGAGCATTCACTATCGCCACGACGCACCAGGTTACACTAAAAGCGTTTGTGCATGAAACAAATGGCATGGAAAACGGCGCCATGGAATTCGATCAGACAACCTTGACACCTACTTTTCATTTTAGATTCGGTGTACCGGGAAGCAGCTACGCACTCGAAATAGCGAGACGGCTGGGAGTTCCAACCTCGATCATCGCAGAAGCTGAACGAATGGCCGGTGAACAAAAGTCAAGGCTGGAAAAACTCATTGTCGATCTTGAAAGTCGGTCTCAATCGCTCTCGAAACAGCTATCGATGGTTGAAGGAGAGAAACTCAAGTATAACGAGTTAGTCGAAGGTTATGAAATTAAACTAAAGGGATTGCGCGAAGAAATCAGACTCATAAAATCAAAAGCTATTGAAGAAGCGAAAGAAATTATCAACAAGGCTAACTCCATTATTGAGAAGTCCATAAAAGAGATCAGGCTGCGTCAGGCAGAACGAAGTTCTATCGTGGAAAGTAAACAGGAGATTAAGTTGTTGGGAAATGAAATCCATGGGATGGAAATGGCATTGAATGAAATTGAACCCGGTGCTCCCAGCTTCGATATCGGAGAAACGATTCAGAAAGGGGCTACGGTCAAGCTGAAATCCAACTCACAAGTCGGCGAAGTCCTGCAGCCGCCGGACGCAAACGGAATTCTTCAAGTCGCATTCGACAGTCTGAAATTGCGCATTCATGTGAACGACGTTGTTCCAATCAAAAGGCCTAAGACCCAATCACAATCATTTGCACCTGTGCTGTTGGACGGCGGGCCAAAACACGAGATTGACGTGAGAGGTCTATATGGCGACGAAGCTTTAGAAGCCGTCGATAAGTTCTTAGACAATGCTGTCGTTACTGGATTGCATCAAGTGGATATCATTCATGGAAAAGGTACGGGTGCATTACGGAAAAAGATTACTACTTTTCTGAAATCTGATTCGCGGATCAAATCACATCACTTTGGCGAGTGGAACGAGGGAGGAATGGGAGTCACCATTGTCGACCTTAAAAACGAATGAACTCAATGCGGATACGCAAACTGCTTATTGCAAACCGGGGTGAGATCGCCCTTCGCATTAACCGTTCAGCAGCAGAGATGGGTATTCAAACAGTCGCTGTCTTTTCGGACGTCGATCGATGTGCTCCCTACGTGTTGAACGCGACGGAAGCCTACCCGCTCCACGGGAATTTGTCGAAGGACACATACCTCGACATGAACAAGATCATCAGTATCGCATCGAGCGCGCACTGCGATGCGATCCATCCGGGCTACGGGTTCCTGTCAGAGAATCCTGATTTTGCTGAAGCAGTGGTTTCAAGCGGCATGACATTCATCGGTCCGCCGGCTTCCGCCATGAGAGCATTGGGCAGTAAAACTTCCGCCCGCAATCTCATGAAGGAGGCAAATGTTCCGATAGTTCCCGGAACTACTTATGCGATCAAAGATGCCGATAATGCACTTAAAGCTGCCGCGGAGCTTGGATACCCACTATTGATCAAAGCTGTCCACGGAGGAGGGGGCAAGGGAATGAGAAAGGTGGACCGAGATCTGGATGTCGTGCAGGCACTCCAACAGGCGCAATCGGAATCGATGAAAGCGTTTGGAAGTCCCGACGTCTTCCTTGAAAAATACCTGCAAAGCCCCCGGCACATAGAAATACAAGTACTTGCGGACACACACGGCAGCGTGATCTTCTTAGGAGAAAGGGAGTGCTCGATTCAGCGCAGGCACCAAAAAGTCATCGAGGAGTGTCCGAGTTCCAGGCTGCCAGAGCACGTTCGCGCAGAAATGGGGACGGCCGCTGTGAATGCTGCTCGGAAGTGCGGTTATGTGAACGCTGGTACAATTGAGTTCCTGGTTGATTCAAATAATTCGTTTTATTTCCTTGAGATGAACACCCGGCTTCAAGTCGAACATCCGGTAACGGAATTGGTCTATGGCATTGATCTAGTCAAGACCCAGATCAGCATAGCCCAAGGCGAGAGACTTCCGTTGACGCAGGAAAAAATAATCCCTCGTGGGCATGCAATTGAATGCAGAATCTGCGCAGAAGATCCATTTGATAATTTTCTCCCTTCTACCGGAACGATCGAGGAGTATGCTCCGAGTGAAGGGGTCGGAATCAGGCATGATTCCGGCATCATGAAAGGCTCACAGGTAGTCCACTTCTACGACCCCTTGATGGCCAAACTGGCTGTGTGGGGAAAAGATCGAGACGAGGCAATCCAAAAAATGGGACGAGCGCTTTCGGAGTATGTCATCTCGGGGGTAGCCACCACCATTCCATTTTGCGCTTACGTTCTCTCGCATCCTAATTTCATAGAGGCAAAATACGATATACAATTCGTAGAGAATTACTATCATCCGGACCAGATAACCAACGACAATGATGCAGAGGTAGCGGCTTCACTTGTTGCAGCTTCCATGCATAAATATTCCTCTCAAAAGGCCAACCATCTCGTTCCGCCTCGAACAGGGCGACCTCATCGATGGAAAGACGGCCGGATGGAAGAATAAAAATGGCTACTGTAATCTCCAGCATCGGCGGTAAGAAATTCAAATGGACATTTGGTTCTGATGCCTCCTCTGTGTTCCTAGGAGAATATAAGCATGTCGTTGACATACAAAAAATTTCCCCTGATCGGTATTCAATTCTCCTCGATGGCAAATCGTATCAGGCAATCATCACTAGAAATGAATTTACCTATTCCATCGTAATCCATGGAAAAATTTATAGGGTAGAAGTCGAGGGCTCAGCAAAAGAAAGAGCTGGTTTTGGCCTGGATGCTGGTGTAAAAGACCGTGCACAGCTTGAGGTGCGGTCTCCCATGCCAGGCATGGTAGTGAGGTGTGAAGTCCGAGAGGGCAGCATAATAGAAGTTGGCGGCGGATTACTGATCCTCGAGGCAATGAAAATGGAAAATGAAATACGGGCGACAAGAAGCGGAATCATCAAGAAGATACATGTCCGGGAAAAGCAGGTTGTAGACAAAGGTGCATTGCTTATCACGATGGAATAAAGGAAACAGAAACGTATGCCGACTGTTACGATTCAAGAACCCGAAGTTACTAAGACCCTCGCACTCCAGCATGGACTTACGGAAGATGAATACGAGTGGATCCACAAAATTCTGGGGAGAACTCCTAGCTACACCGAGTTGGGAATTTTCAGCGTAATGTGGAGCGAACATTGCAGCTATAAGAACTCCATCGCGTTGTTGAAAACTCTCCCGCGTTCCGGCGGACGGCTTCTCGTAAGTGCGGGAGAGGAGAACGCAGGACTTGTCGACATCGGCGACGGACTTGCTGTCGCTTTTAAAATTGAAAGCCACAATCACCCGTCGGCAGTGGAGCCTTACCAAGGAGCCGCAACCGGCGTTGGCGGGATCATGAGGGACATCTTCACGATGGGAGCACGTCCGATCGCTTCTCTCAATTCGTTGCGATTCGGCGAACTCGATGATGACCAGGCCAGACAGTTATTTCGCGGCGTCGTAAAGGGGATAGGGGATTATGGCAACAGCTTTGGCGTGCCGACGGTCGCCGGCGAAGTCTATTTCGATAAGAGCTACCAGGGAAACCCTCTCGTCAACGCGATGGCAGTAGGCATCGTCAAGCACTCGGACATCGCATCCGCCGTTTCACGCGGTGCGGGCAACCCTGTCATGATCGTCGGTTCATCAACGGGAAAGGACGGCATTCATGGGGCGACGTTCGCGTCGGAGGAGATTTCAGAGAAGTCCGAGAGCAAGCGGCCCTCAGTTCAGGTGGGAGATCCGTTTACGGAAAAATTACTCCTCGAGGCAACGCTTGAAGTGGTTAAGGCTGGATTGTTGATAGGCATACAAGATATGGGCGCAGCCGGAATTACTTGTTCAACAACAGAAATGAGCGCCAAGGGAAAATCCGGAATGCGCATCGATCTCGACAAGGTGCCGGTGCGCGAATCGGACATGTCAGCGTACCAAATCATGCTGTCCGAATCGCAGGAGAGAATGCTGCTCGTCGTCAAAAAGGGACAGGAAGAGAGCGTGACTGAAATTTTTAATAAGTGGGATCTTCATTCGGTCGTGATCGGCGAAGTCACGGACGATGGAATGGTGAAAGTTTACAAAGGGGGAGAACTTAAGGCAGATGTGCCGGCCGAAGATTTAGTTTTAGGCGGCGGTGCTCCCGTTTACACGCGTGAATCAAAGAAGCCTGAATATATTGATCATCGATCTCAAATGGACGCTGACGCTTTGAGGAAACCTTCGGAGTTGAGGAACGTGCTTTTGCAGTTGCTCGGGAATCCCAACATCGCCAGCAAGAGATGGGTGTTCGAACAATACGATTCAATGGTAAGAACAGGCACTCGGGTTGGTCCGAATTCCGACGCGGCAGTTGTTCGGGTCGATGGTACGAACAAATTCCTTGCGATGAAGACCGACTGCAATTCAAGGTATGTCTACCTTAATCCGAGAATTGGAGCAGAAATAGCTGTCGCTGAATCAGCTAGGAACGTTGTCTGCACTGGTGCCAAACCGCTAGGGATAACAAATTGCTTGAACTTTGGCAACCCCTACAAACCGGAATCGTATTGGCAATTCAAAGAAGCTGTTGAGGGCATTGCGAATGCCTGCAGAAAGTTTGGAACGCCGGTGACCGGCGGAAATGTGAGCTTTTACAATGAGAATCCGTTAGGGGCGATCTTTCCGACACCGGTCATTGGAATGGTGGGGTTGATTGAAAGCGAGGCGCATATCACTACAAGCGCATTCAATGCTGTTGGAGATGACATCATACTCTTAGGAAAACTTCGCGGAGATATCAATGGCAGCGAGTATTTGAAAGAGTTTCATGGGATGAACGGGAACAATGCTCCGTATTTCGATATTGACGAAGAAATACGACTGCAGGCGTGTTGTCTTGAACTTATCCGGGCCGGACTCGTGAGCTCCGCTCATGATATCTCCGAGGGCGGAATTGCAACGGCGATCGTAGAAAGCGTCATTACCAGCGATGATCATGAGATTGGCTGCGATATCGCACTGCCAAGAACCGATCTCAGAAGCGATTTTCTCCTGTTCGGTGAAGAACAGAGCAGAATCATTTTCTCTTCGAAGCCAGGCTCGAGAGGTTCAATAGAAAAACATGCGAGTGAACACAAGATCGATTTCACCGTCATCGGCAAAGTTACACCAAGCTCAACCATTACAATCGGAGAGAACATTAGTTTGGAAAGAGGGGTTGCGGAGAGGATTTACTTCGATTCAATAGGACGTCTGATGGATTAAAAGTCCGAGCTGTGAGTCGTTGCTGAGCCATAACTATAACTTTACATAACACATATTATATCAATTATACAATAATCTCAACCCGCGAATTAAGCCGCAATGACCTTTATCGCTGCTGGTAATATCTCAACTAGAACTTCTCTAATATTTAAGCCAATAACTTCGCCGTCTACGTGAACTGGCAAATCCGCATCGGCCCTCACCAATAACTTTTTCGCCCGTTTCATCTCAATCTTCCCAAATCTTCCATGTTTTCCAGCGAAAACAAAAGGAAATATCTTTAGAACGTCCAACATTGTCAGGTTTTTTGCCATGCAAACGTCAAGCAGTCCATCATTAACCAACGCATCTGGCGTCAGGTAAAAACCGCCGCCAGAGCTCTTTCCGTTGCCAACTGAGATCAACAAGTGCTTTCCAGTGCTTTCAAAATCTGCGCTGGAAACGACTGAAGATTCTGCCTGATATCCAAATACTACATTCAACGCAGCAATTGAGTACTTTGGCAAACCGCGAATCCAATTTATCCGCCCAGCTTCGCTGGCTACCTGGGCATCCAGTCCGATACCAACCGAGTTAATGAAATATTTCTTCTTCTTTTCAGAATTAGAATTCACTACTTCAATTAACCCCAAATCGATCGTTCTAATCTGTTGTTCTGAAAGCACTTGCAGGCATTCATTGATGTGTCTAGGATATCGCATCGTCCTCGCAAAATCATTGCCTGAGCCCAACGGAAGAATGCCGAGAATGCAATTTGACCCACCTATTCCGTTGACAACTTCATTGACCGTTCCATCTCCGCCGGCAGCTACAATGATGTCAAATGTGTTTTTCACTTGGGATGCGATCTTTCTTGCATCATCTGGACCCGTGGTTACACGATACTCAAAAGGGATGTTCTTTGCCTTGAAGTGCGCGATGACATGGGGAACAAGTTTTATGTTCTTCCCTGCGCCGGAACGAGGATTAAAAATAAGGAAAGTTGGGAGCACTAAGCGATGTCGAGAATTGACTGTGACGAAAAATCATACTTGATCTGGCCGCTAAATACAATGTGTGCGCTCCCGCTCAATGAAACATCTTTATATTCCGAATTACTAGTATTTGCAAAATCGACCGTTAGGGTTTCTCCGCTCCGGACCTTCAGTGAGACTGGCGAAGCAGACTCTCTCACACGATTTGCGATCAGAGCGACAGCGACCGAGCCAGTTCCGCATGCCAGAGTTTCTTCTTCAACCCCCCTTTCATATGTTCTTACAGAGAAGCCGTTTGCTCCTAATTTCTCGACAAAATTCACGTTCGTGCCATCAGGAAGAAAATATTCATGATTTCTAATCTGCCTTCCAACACCGAAAACATCAATTTCAGCAAGGGGCGCAACCAACCCGGGGTTCTCATCAAGAAAGATCACACAATGCGGCGATCCGGAATTTACAAAATGGAACCGGACATGCGATTGAGAAACCTCGATTCTCTGATCGATCCGAAAATCCGAGGGATTTTTCATCATCAGTTTGACAACATCACGGATGATAGAAGCATTGTAAATATGCTCCAGCGCCTCAAACCGGATCTCCGTCTGGTTCACAATTTGCCTGGTGTAAGCATAGCGGCTGATACAACGCCCGCCATTTCCGCACATGCCTCCAAAGCTTCCATCCGAATTGTAATACCGCATCAAGAAATCAGCCCTATCGCTTGCTTCGAGAAGCAATAAGCCGTCCGCTCCGATTCCCTTGCGGCGATCGCAGAGCTCGCGAGCAAAGGCGGCCGGATCCGTCACCACGCCTTTGCGGTTATCGAGCACTACAAAGTCGTTTCCTGCTCCGGACATCTTCGTGAACTCGATGCAGCGCTGATCGTCCCGTTTCATCATACCTGAAAAATAAACATGGCTATTGTGGAGGTGCGGGGATTCGAACCCCGGTCCGAAGTGATGACCATTAGACTTTCTCCATACTCAGTTCATCTCGTGTGCATTCGCCGCGGGGTGATGGATGAACTCAACACTCCCAAAGCTATCTGGGATACAGATTCACTAATACCGCTCCAGCATTGATATTAGCACGCCCGACTGAAGTCGACACCTTGCATGACACTAGTCAGGTAGAGCATCATGAAGATGCGTCGCTTAACTATTAATTAAGCAGCGAGTGCGTAGTTGTAGTCTGCACTTAAGTTGGTTCCGTTTTATTATCGTGCAACTCGGAGAGCACGGTATGCTTATGTCTAACCATCTTCTACCCCGTCGAAACCATTCACCCCCTTAATAGAATCTAAACATTCCTATTCAGAATATCAATACATTGCAGCATCGACTGCATTTTCAACTGCTGACCTTTCTTTTCGAATACCAGTACCAAATTTCTCATCATTCTTTCGAGAATTTGCCTATTGGAAACTGGCTCAAGATATTCATTCTTAAATGCATAGCCTAGTTTTTTCAGAGAATTCTTACAATCGTCCACGGAGAGAACTATTCCGCCATTGAAGGGATCGGCAAACAACGATCTCTGGCCGAAATCATACCGCAGAATGAAATGTCCGGGCATCCCAATACCCTGGACCGGGAAATTCAGCCTGCGCAACACGAGCATATAGATCACGGACAGAGTGATCGGTACTCCCTGTTTTGTTTCAATAACTTTGTTCAGAAAGTGATTATCCGTATCGTAGTAGTCGGATTCATTTCCCGTAAATCCCTTTTCAGCGGAGAAGTAACTGCCGATCTTTGCAGCAATCTCCTCACCTGGATCGGACGGGTCCAGGTGCGATTGAAATTCACTTGCAAAGAAATTCAATAAGTCGGAATAGATGTGCATATCAACGCTCGGATAGGCATGCTTTGCGATGAGGAATGCTCCCTCCTCCAGGTCAAGATCGCCCTTGTACTTTTCGCAATATGCGCGTAATTGCTCCTTGAAAGCGCCCAGAGAAATCGATTCATAAACTTCACGTATCCGCTGCTGCATCAGGGAATCGTCGGGTTGCAAGCAACTCTCCAGTACCGGCAATGCTTGCTCACCCGTCAGAAGAAGATGTTCTTTGGCTACTGAATAAATAGAATCGTCTTCATCGTCAAGGAGGTAAATCAATGATTTTAAACGATTTATATCTATCTTATTAATCTGTTTCATAACATAGTCAGATGGGTTTGCGTTGAGGATAGTTCTCCATGAGACCGTTCTTTAAGAGTTTGAATGCTTCGCCAGGAGTGTCGGCAAATTTGAACAAGTTAAAATCCTCCTCGGCAATCATTCCATAGTCCTTAAGTTGACTAAAATTCAAGATGTGCTCCCAAAATTTCGTACCATAAAGAATCACCGTCATCTTCTTTTTGATTTTCTTCGTCTGGAGCAGCGTCAGCAACTCCATAAGTTCGTCCAAGGTCCCAAAACCCCCGGGAAATGCCACCAGCGCCTTCCCAAGGTACATGAACCAGTATTTCCGCATGAAGAAATAATGGAACTCGAAGTTCAATTCCGGCGAGATGTATTTATTCGGAAATTGCTCAAGCGGCAGACCAATGTTCAGTCCCACCGATCGGCCCCCCGCGAGTGAGGCTCCCTTATTCGCCGCCTCCATTATGCCGGGACCTCCGCCGGTAGCCACAACAAAGCGATTCTTCTCCTTCAGCGATGCCGACCATCTTGTCATAAGGAATGCAAGCTCCGCAGCGTCCTTATAGTACGAAGACATTTCAACGGCGATCCTCGCTTTGCGGTATTCCTCCGATT
>Ga0265316_10007472_pt1 | contig 10296 bp, 10 predicted proteins | sample 4522metaG_FD_202092 | JGI IMG/M metagenome (GOLD analysis project Ga0265316, IMG submission 202092) | Rhizosphere microbial communities from Carex aquatilis grown in University of Washington, Seatle, WA, United States - 4-5-22 metaG | ecosystem: Host-associated > Plants > Roots > Rhizosphere >...
ATGTCCTGAGGGCGGGTCGCGTGATAGCCGCGCTCGGCGAACAGCTTGCGCGCGGCCCGCTTGATCTTGGCAAGGCTCTCCGGCTTGCGGCGCGCCGGCCGCTCTTCGAGGGACGATCTGGCGGACTTGTCCATCCGAAATCCTTCGCTCGGCGACAGCCGAAGAAATGGACGTTATTTGCGTGCGGTTCGTGCGGCGATACCGCAGGCTTGTCGATGTTAGCCGCGCATTCGGCGCCGTCAAACCGTGCGCACGCGCGCCACCGCCCGGTTCCAGCCTTCGTACAACGCATCGCGCGAGGATTCCGCTAGGGAAGGCTCGAAGCGGCGATCGAGCGCCCAGCGCGCGGCGATCTCGTCGGTGTCGCGGAACAGGCCGGCCGCCAAGCCCGCAAGATAGGCCGCGCCGAGCGCGGTTGTCTCCACGATCTGCGGCCGGGCGACCGGCAGGCCGGTGAGATCGGCGAGGCGCTGGCAGAACCAATCGTTTTGCACCATGCCGCCGTCGACTTTCAGGGACGATGGCGCACCAAGACCGGCGGCGCGCATGTCGCGCGCCATGGCGTCCAGAAGATCGCGCGTCTGGTAGCAGACCGCGTCAAGCCCGGCGCGCGCGATCTCGGCCGCTCCGCTGTCGCGCGTCATTCCCAGGATGGCGCCGCGCGCGTCGGGGTCCCAGTAAGGCGCGCCGAGTCCGGTAAAAGCGGGCACGAAATAAAGCCCATCGGCCTGCTTGGCCGACCGCACCAGCGCCTGCACCTCCGCTGCGCTGCTAATTGCGCCCAGCGCATCGCGCAGCCATTGCACCACCGCGCCGGCGATGAAGATGCTGCCTTCCAGCGCATAATGCGCTTTGCCGGCGAGGCGCCAGGCTGCGGTCGCCAACAGACGGTTCTGCGAAACCGGCACAGTGGCGCCGGTGTTGGCCAGCACGAAGCAGCCCGTGCCATAGGTCGCCTTGACATCGCCCGGCGAAAAACAGGCCTGACCGATGGCCGCCGCCTGCTGGTCGCCGGCGACGCCGAGAATGCGTATCGGCGCGCCGAACAGCTCCGCCGCCGTCTCGCCGAAGTCGCCCGCGCTGTTGCGCACCTCGGGTAGCAGCGAGGGCGCTATGTCGAACAGCGCCAGCAGGTCTTTGTCCCACTCGAGCGTCTTCAGATCGAGCAACATGGTGCGAGATGCGTTGGTCGCGTCGGTGGCATGAAGCGCGCCGCCGGTCAGCTTATGGATCAGCCAGGAATCGACGGTGCCGACCGCGAGTTCGCCCTTCAGCGCGCGCTCGGCGGCGCCCGCCACGTGGACGAGCAGCCATTCGGCCTTGGTGGCGGAGAAATAGGGATCGATCAGCAGGCCGGTCTTGTCCGTCACCTTGCCCTCGAGCCCCATGGACCTCAACGTATGGCAACGCTCGGCGGTGCGCCGGTCCTGCCAGACGATGGCGGGATGCAGGGCGCGCCCGGTGTCGCGCTCCCACAGGATGGTCGTTTCGCGCTGGTTGGCGATGCCGATGCCCGCGACGTCCTCGGGAGCGATGCCGCGCATGACGACGCGGCAGCAGGCAAGGACCGACTGCCAAATCTCCTCCGGGCCGTGCTCGACCCAGCCGTTCGCGGGAAAAAACTGGCGCAACTCGATCGAATGGGTGGCCAGCGGCTTGGCCGAGGCGTCGAACAGGATCGCCCTGGTCGAGGTGGTGCCCTGATCGATGGCGAGCAGAAAGGGCGCTTCCGAGGTCATGTCGGTAGATTCTTTTTTTACCATACGAACTAGATTAACACGCTGTTAACGCCAATTTGCTACTTCTTCTCCTCACGGCGGACGGGGATACCGCACCGCAACCAGGGGCGTACAGTGGGACTGACCGCGCGTGACATGAGCGATATGGGCCGGCTTGCCCAGCTTGCCGCCAACCCACAGGACACGACGCGCGAGGAAATCTTTCTGGCGGTGACTTCGCTTTATCGCGTCCAAGGCGCGCATTTGAGCGACCGCGAATGCGGCCTTGTGCGCGAAATCCTGCGCCGGCTCACCAACGACGTCGAGATGGCCATCCGTATCGCGCTCGCGGAACGCCTCGCCGAAGACACCACCGCGCCGCACGATCTGATCCTGCTCCTGGCCGACGACCGGATCGAGGTCGCCAGGCCGATCATCCTGCGCAGCCCGCTTTTGACCGACGAAGACGTGCTGCGGATGGTGCTCGAATGTGACGTCGGCCATCAGGAAGCGGTCGCGGCGCGCGAGAATATCGGCGCGCCGGTCACCGAGGCACTGGCGAAGTGCGAGGCGGAGAGCGTGCTGGTCGCCCTCGTCCACAACGCGACCGCCAAGATTTCGCCGACGACCTACGCCACGCTGATCGAGAAATCGCGGCAGGTGTCCAGCCTGCAGGAGCCGCTCGTCCAGCGCAAGGATCTGCCCCCCGCGCTTGCCACCAAGATGTGTGGTTGGGTGTCCGACGCGCTCAAGGTCTACATCGCGCAGAATTACTCGGTCGAGCCGGCCAAGCTCGACGCCGCTTTCGCCCATGCGCAGACGATCATCAAAAGCGAACCGGCGACGGCCAAGACCCCGCCGGCCGAAGGCGCGCAGAAACTCATCGATAAGCTGGCCACTGCCGGACAGCTCAAGGCCGGATTCCTGCTCAGGGTGTTGCACCAGGGCCAGATCGACCTGTTCGACCTGGCGTTCGCCCACCTGCTCGAAATGCCGCTTGAGGAGTTGCGCACGACTTTTTACGAGAACGGCCCCAAGGCGGTGGCGCTGTGCTGCCGCGCCGTGGGCATCGACCGCTGCGTCTTCGCCACCGTGTTCAACCTCTCCCGCCAAGCGCGCAAGATGCGCCCGGTCCTGTCGGTACGCGACATGGGCGAAGTCGAGGCGGTGTTCAACATCTTCAGCAAGCCCGCCGCGCTGGCCAAACTCCACAAACATTAGAAGGCTTTTTGGCTATTCGTCGCGGCGGCGGCCCCTGCTAGGCTCGCGCCATGATCGACCCGTTCGGCCGCTCCATCACCTATCTGCGCGTCTCGCTGACGGACCGCTGCGACTTCCGCTGCGTCTACTGCATGGCGGAGCAGCCGGAATTCCTCCCCAAGGCGGAGATTCTGACGCTTGAGGAGATCGAGCGAGTCTGCGCCGCCTTCATGTGCAAGGGCGTCGAGCGCATCCGCATCACTGGCGGCGAGCCGCTGGTCCGGCGCGGTGCGATCGGCCTGATCGAGCGGCTGGGCGGCTGGCTCGGCGGCGGCGGGCTGAAGGAGCTGACGCTCTCCACCAATGGCGGCCAGCTTGTGCGGTTCGCCAAACCGTTGGCGGCGGCCGGCATCAAGCGCATCAACGTCTCGCTCGATACGCTCGATCCCGAGAAATTCCGCGCCGTCACCCGCTGGGGCGATTTGTCGAAAGTGCTGGCGGGGATCGACGCGGCGCTGGAGGCGGGCCTCAAGGTCAAGATCAACACGGTCGCGCTCAAGGGCGTCAACCAAGACGAATTGGCCGAGCTGATGGTTTGGGCCCACGGGCGCGGGATGGACCTCACACTGATCGAGACCATGCCAATGGGCGGCAGCGACGCCGACCGCGTCGAGCAATATCTACCCTTGTCGATCGTGCGCGCGGCTTTGGCTGAACGATTCACCTTCGTGGAAACCGACCATCGCACCGGCGGGCCGGCGCGCTATGTCGGTGTGGCGCAAACCGGCGGCCGGCTCGGCTTCATCACGCCGTTGACCCACAATTTCTGCGAAAACTGCAACCGGGTCCGCTTGACCTGCACCGGGACTTTGTTCATGTGCCTGGGCCGGGAGGATGCGGCGGATTTGCGCGGCCCCTTGCGCGCGTCGAGCGACGACGAGATGCTGCACGAAGCGATCGACGACGCCATCGCGCGTAAGCCTAAGGGCCACGATTTCATGATCGACCGCCGCCATGCCGCCCCCGCCGTGGCGCGCGCCATGTCGATGACCGGAGGTTGAGCTTGGCGCCAAAACTGCACTTTGTCGCGACGCCGGTGCCTGAAGGACAGGCCGCGCTCGCCAATCTGCGCCAGCAATACAAGGATGCCGGCCCCGATGCGGCGGACGTCATCGTGGCGCTTGGCGGCGACGGCTTCATGCTGCAGACGCTGCACACCTTCCTCGAACGCGGCAAGCCGATCTATGGAATGAATTTCGGCGCCGTCGGCTTTTTGATGAACGAATACAACGAAGCGGACCTGGCGGAGCGTCTCACCAAGGCCGAACAGGCGACTGTCCATCCCTTGCGGATGCGCGCCGTCGCCGCGGACAAGTCCACCGAGGCGCTGGCCTTCAACGAGGTTTCGCTGCTGCGCCAGACCCGCCAGGCGGGCAAGCTGCGCATCCTCGTCGACGGCAAGGTGCGGATGTCCGAGGTAATCTGCGACGGCGTCCTGGTGGCGACGCCGGCCGGCAGCACCGCCTATAATTTCTCGGCGCACGGACCCATCTTGCCGATCGATTCCGACCTCTTGGCGCTCACTCCGATCAGCGCGTTCAGGCCGCGGCGCTGGCGCGGGGCGCTGTTGCCGCATCGCGCGCGGGTGCGCTTCGAAGTGCTGGAGGCCGAAAAGCGGCCGGTCAGCGCGGTGGCCGACGCGCTCGAAGTCCGCGACGTGCTCTCGGTCGAGGTGGCGCAGGATCGCAGCATCGCGATGGTCATGCTGTTCGACCGCGGCCACAACCTCGATGAACGAATCCTTACCGAGCAATTTTCCGATTAACGTGCGCGGCTTCACCCAGCGTTAAGCGGCGTTAAGTAACCTGCCCTTTCGCGGGTGCCGTTCTGGCGCCGGTCGCGCACGGGCGGGCTATGAGCGGTTATCGCTTCGACAGACTGAAGATACTCGTGGTCGACGACAACCAGCACATGCGCAAGCTGGTGGTCACGATATTACAGGCGTTCGGCACGAGCCAAATCTACGAGGCCGCAACCGGTGAGCAAGCCTGGTCCATCCTGCGCGAAGTCAATCCCGACGTCGTTCTGCTCGACTGGCAGATGGAAGGGATGACCGGGCTCGATTTCGCCCGCATGGTGCGCACCTCGCCCAACTCGCCCAACCCGCTGCTGCCGATCGTCATGCTGACCGGTCATACGCATATCGATCATGTGCGCCAGGCGCGCGACGCCGGCGTCAACGAATTCCTCGCCAAGCCGGTCTCGGTGAAGGCGGTCTTCACCAGGCTGGTCGCGGTGATCGAACACCCCCGCTCGTTCGTGCGTACGGAGAATTACTTCGGGCCGTGCCGGCGCCGCCGCGGAAGCGACGAATATCGCGGGCCGGAACGCCGCAACGCATCCGACTCAACGGCGCTGGACGAAGCGCCGCTCGCCAAGGCCAACTAAAGGGACGCACGAGAACGCCATGTCCAAAAGACAACCCAGCGAGATATTCATGCCCCCCAACATGCTGAAGGCCAAGGTCGGCGGCTCCTTCGCGGGCATCGACATGGCGGCCATCACGCGCGCCGAGAAGGCCATGGAGACCCTTAAGGTCGAATTCTCCGGCTGGATCGTCAAGGACATCGCCCGTCTCGAAGAGGCCAACACGGCTTTCGTCGCCAGCAGCAACGCGGCGACCGCCGACGAACTGTTCCGCGCCGGCCACGACATCAAGGGCCAGGCGACGACTTTCGAATATCCCCTCATCGCGCGCGTCGCCTCCTCGCTCTGCAAACTGATCGACCAGTTGGGAGAGCCCGAGAAGATCCCGCTGACGCTGGTCGAGGCCCATGTCGATGCCATCCGCGTCATCCACCGCGATAAAATCAAGGACATCTCGGATCTCACCGCCTTGACCCTGGTCGAGGAGCTGGAATCCAACGTGGTGAAAGCCCTTGCGCGGGCCTCGCACAAGGGCTGAACAAAGGCCCGCTAGCGAAAGCGCAGCGCCAGCACGGCGCCCAGAGCCATCGTGACGGCGAGCGCGGCGTAGAAGCCGTGAGGCCCCAGCGCGCTCATCGCCGCGCCGCAGGCGAGCGCGCCAAGGATCGAGCCCAGGCCGTAGAACAGGACCAGTCCTGCCGCCGCCGCGACGCGCGCATCTTCGGTAATGGCGTCGTTCACATGCGCGGCCGAAACCGTATAGATGGGAAAGATGGCAAATCCGGCGAGCGCCGCGACGGCGAGGCTCGCGCCGGTTCCCGCCGCCCACAGCCCTCCAAGCGACGCGGCCAGTCCCAGCGCGAATATCGCGCCGATCACCTTGCGCCGTCCGAAGACGTCGGAAAGCCAGCCGAACGGGAACTGCGAAATGGTGCCTGCCGCCATCGCCAATCCCATCCACAGCGCGATGCCGTTCAAATCGAAACCGACGCGCTGCGCATAGACCGGTCCCATGCTGCCGATAATCGCCCACGAGGTCCCGGCGAGCGACGTCGCCAGCGCGCCCAAGGGCGAGCTGCGCAGCAGCCTCAACAGGTTCACCGGAACCGGGGGCGCGGCGGCCGGCGCGCCGCGGCGTCCGGCGAAGACGGGCACCGCGGCCAACGCGAACAGGGCGGCGGAAAAGACGAACGGTCCGATGGTCCTCGGATTGCCCAAGCTCAGCAGATATTGCGCCAACGTCATCGTCGTCATCTGGGTCATGATGTAGGTGCTGAAGACGCGGCCGCGCAGCGCGTTGCCGACGCGCGCATTGATCCAACTCTCAAAGGCGACGTAGCAGAGCGCGAGGACGAAGCCCGAGACGAAGCGGAATGCCGCCCAGGCGAGCGGTGTCACCACGAGCGCGTGGGCGATGATGACCGCGCCCGCCACGAAGACGCAGGCCATGACTGTGCGCACATGGCCCAAGCGGCCGATCACAAAGTGCCCGGCAAACGGCGCGGAGGAATAACCGGCGTAATAACCCGCCATCAACAGGCCGATGGTCCAGTCGGGAAATCTCTCCAGCCCGGCGCGCACGCCGATGAGATCGGTCTGCAGGCCGTGCGCCGTCTGCATGAAGGCGACGGACAGGATCACCGCCCAGATGGCAACGAAAGCTGTGCGCAATGAAGTCCCCTTTACGGGGAAGCCTTACGAGCCGCTGCCGTCCTTCGCAACCGGCGAGACCGAGGCCAGGATGTCCAGCAGGTCCGGCGTTAGCGAGAAGTTCGCCTGTTGGCCCGGGAGGAACTGCCTGCTGCTTTGCGTCCACAGCGAGGCGAGCAGTCCGGAATAGTCCGTGCCGGGGTTGAACTGGTTCGCCGCGACCGCCGTCGCAACCGGCATTCGCGGCAGATGGACAGCGGGCTGTCTCAGGGCCCAGTCATAAACCTCGCGCACGGACTTGGCGCTGCCGTCGGCGCGGTAGAAGACGCTTTTGTTGGCGCTGGCGGCCTGCGGAAATTCGTTCGCAGCTTCCGCCTCGGGCGTTGAGCCGCACATCCGGATCAGGCGGCAGGCGCCGTCCGGTCCGAGGAAATGGGCGGCATACAACTCGCCGCCGCAGACCTCGCGCCCCAGCGCGCTCTGCATCTCGGCCTTGGACTGTTGGGCGAGCTCACCGGCCATCAGCGCGGAGAGTTGCGGATCGTCGCGCAGAGCCAGGACGGCCTTGCGGTCGTCGGCATCTTGAACGTGATAACGCCCGTCGTCGCCCTTGTTGATCGCGGCCGCATAAGAACCCAGCCCGAATTTCGTTCCGAATTCCTTGACCGCGCCGAGCCAAGTCTGAGCCACGAACTGGAACAGGCCGGTGGCCGACGAGTTGGGCGATTTGGCTTGCGGCTGTAAGCTCGACTCGCGCATCGCGGTGCTCAGCAGATAACGGAAATCCGAGCCGGTTACCGCGCTGGCGCGCTGCAGCGCGGCCACGACACTGGCCTTCTCGCTGGCGGGATTGATGGCTTCTGCCGACATGTCCGGGTTCTCCCGACGTGACGGCGCGCAGACTAACGGCAATATGGTTAAAGACCGTTAACGAGGCGGCGTAAAAATATGTCCAGTTCGGCGGGCTCGTAGGGCACGGCATAGCCGCGGCTCCACACCGGCGAGGGCCAAAGGGGATCGCCCTGTTTGCGCGCGATGACGTGGACGTGGAGCTGCGGCACCATATTGCCGATCGCGCAAATATTGATCTTTTCGGCCTTGGTCAGGACTTTCAGCCGCTCTCCGGCGCGGCAATATTCCTTGGTGAGCGTCAGGCGGTCTTCATCGCTCAGGTCGAAGATCTCGTTGGCGCCAGGCACGCGCGGCACCAGCAGCAGCCACGGAAAGCGCGCATCGTTCATCAGAAGGACGCGCGATAAGGGCCAATCCGCGACGAAAGACGCAGCGGAGGCGAGATGCGGGTCGAGTTCGAAGTCCATCGGGGCAGCCTATCCGATTCCGAGCAGCGCCGGCGTCAGCAATCCCTGCCGCCAGACCAGAAACACAAGGTAGCAGACATAGCACGACGCAAGCAAAATGCCTCGCGGCCGCGACAGCTTCCAGCGCATCGCCAGAATCGGCAGCAACAGCACGCTCGCGCCCGCCATCACATAGATATCGGCTGAATCCATCAGCGGCGAAACCTTGAGCGGGGCGACGATAGCGGCAATCCCCAGCGCGCCGAGCAGATTGAACACGCTTGCCCCGAGCAACTGGCCGACCGCGACCTCGGTACGCCCGAGCGCCGCCGCCGCCAGGGTGGCGCTCAATTTCGGCAGCGATGTGCCGAACGCAATCAGAGTGAGCGCCACAAACGCCTGGTTCAGGTGCAGCGCGCGCGCCAGCGCCACGCTGCCGTCGACCGTGAACAACGCGCCCGACACCAGACAAATCAGGCCGAGGAGCAAAAGGAACACGGCGCCGGCGACCGGCGGCGGCTCATGCTGCGAGCGCGCCAGGGCGCGCGACAACGCGATCGAGTGGTCCGCGGAGCGCCGCTCGTCAGTGAGGAACGTCACTACCGTGTAGGCCACAAAGCCAAGGAACAGAATCACGCCGTCGCGCCGCGAGATCGCTCCGCCCAAGGCGAAGAAGGCGACCGCCAGGGAGGCCAGCAGCATCGCTCCGCCGTCGCGCAACACGACTTTCGGCGGCGACGCCAAAGGGTGGATCAACGCGCCTAGTCCGAGCGCCAGCAGAAGCATGAGGATGTTGCCGCCGACGATGTCGCCGAGTGCGATGTCCGGCGCGCCCGCGGTCGCCGCGCTGAGCGCCACGCACAATTCAGGGGCGGAGGCGGCACCCGCGATGACGATGATGCCGATCAGGACCGGCGACAGGCCGAACACTCGGGCCAAGCCGACGCCGCCGCGCGAAACGGCCTCGCTGCCGCCGATCAGCAAAAGAATTCCCGCGGCTAAGAACCAGTAAGCCATTCCTATGACCCGGCGCCCCTCCCGGGTGCCTTATGCGCGGATTCTATCACGGAACCGGCCGCCTGCGGTTTCGTTCCGTCGAACCGCCTGGGATCGAAGGCCGCGACCTCCACCACCCGTTCCAGAATAAGGCGGGACATCAGCTCCACGACCGCGGGCGCAAACAGGATGCCGTTGCGATACTGGCCGCTCGCCGCATAAAGCCCCTCGACCACGGTCTGACCGAGGACCGGCAACCCGTCGGGCGTGGCGGGTCTCAGCCCGACCCAATGCTCGGCCACTTCCCAGCCTTCCAAGGCCGGCATCAGACCCATCGATTGGCGCAGCAGCCAGCGATAAGCCTCGGGCGTCTTGGAGGTGTCGAAGCCGGCCCGCTCGACGGTCGCGCCGACCAAAAGCCGGCCCGTGCGCGGTACGACATAGATTTCGTTGCCCCAGACCACATGCTTGGGCAAGGCGGCTTCCGAGGGCGGCGCCAGCACGACGATCTCGCCCTTGATCGGAATCACCGGCGGGACCGCTTCGGGCGGCAGCCCCTCGATCCGCGAGGTCCAGGCGCCCGCCGCGAGCACGACGGCGTCGGCGTGATAGAGCTTGAACGGCGTGCGCACACCGACCGCGCGGCCGCCTTCGATTTCGACACGCACCGCGGCTTCGTTGGTGGAGAGCTTTCCGCCCGCTTTCGCGAAAGCCGCCGCCAGCGCCCGTACCAGGGCGTGGGTGTCGATCTGCGCCTCGTGCGGCGCCAACAGCGCGCCCACGATGTTTTCCGACAACAGGGGCTCCATTTCCCGCGCCTGTTCGGCTGTCAACATTGAGATGTCGGCACCCTGGGCATGCGGATTGGGCGCCCCGCCCGAGGCGGTGGGACGCTCGCCGCCATGGGAATGCCCGCGCTCTTCGCCCTTGAGCGCAACCAGCAACGAGCCGTTTCGCCGGTAATCGACGGAAACGCCCGATTGCGCTTCAAGCTCGGCGACAAAGCC
>Ga0265316_10007477_pt1 | contig 10288 bp, 9 predicted proteins | sample 4522metaG_FD_202092 | JGI IMG/M metagenome (GOLD analysis project Ga0265316, IMG submission 202092) | Rhizosphere microbial communities from Carex aquatilis grown in University of Washington, Seatle, WA, United States - 4-5-22 metaG | ecosystem: Host-associated > Plants > Roots > Rhizosphere >...
CCCTCGACGGCATCAAGGTGACGCCTGTGCCCGTCGACTCGGCGGAGAAATGGGCGAGCGCACTGGCGCAGAGGCGAAAGGGAATCATCGCCGAGATGTTCTCCGCCGAGATGCTCGACACGATGGACGCCGCCCTGGCCAAGGTCAGGAAATCCAAGTGAGCGCCGGCGACACGACGGAGCCCGCGTCGCCGTCCGGCGCGGAGGGCGGGGTAATCCGCGCCCTCCGGACGACGCTCGTCATAATCGCGTCCTTGGCGGTCGCGGCGATCATCACCCTTCCCGCCCTAGACCTCTTCTTCGCGCGAATATTCTATAAGGGCCTGAGCGATGCCAGCACCATAGCCGACCACGCGACTCTCGTCCTCGCCTTCGCGGCGGCGGCCCTCGCCTCGCTCGACAAGCGGCACATCTCCCTCGCAGGCGCGGAGGGAAAAGCCCGCCGCCCCTGGGAGAACGCGGCGGCCTCCTTCGGCGATGTCCTTGCGGTGACCACACAGACCTGCCTCTTCTGGTCCTCGCTCGCGTTGACCTTCACGGGCTTCGACGCGGCCGCGCGAGTCTGGATCATCCCGATCAGGCTCATCGCGGCGGTTATGCCCTTCTGCATGGCCCTCATGACGGCCTTCACGATCCGCGGGGCGAATGGCGCGGCCGCCACTGGCCGGAAGGACCGGCGAGCGATAGCATCCGCGGGTCTCCTCCTCGGCAGCCTCCTCGCCTCCAGTTCCATCGGCAACTTCGCGGCCGCCATAGGCGCGGCCGGAGGCGCATCGCCCGCATTCCTGCAGGCGATAGCGACCGCGGTCAAAGCCTTCGTGGGCGCCTACGGCCTGCCCCTCGGCTTCCTCTTCGCCCTCGCCCTGCCCTTCGGCGCGCCGATCTTCACGGTCATAGGCGGCATCGCGGCCGTCCTCTTCGTGGGCAACGGAGCCTACCTCGAACTCGCGCCCAGCGAAGCCTACTCCCTCCTCAAGGGCGGCTCCATCTCGGCCCTCCCCCTCTTCGGCATCGCGGGCATCCTCCTCGCGGAATCCGGAGCGGGCAAGCGCTTCGTCGCGGTGTTCCGCGAGTTCTTCGGCTGGTTCCGCGGGGGCGAGGCAATCGCCGCAGTCCTCGCCTGCGCCGTCTTCAGCACCTTCACGGGCATAAACGGAGTCACCATCGTCGCCCTGGGCGGCATCCTCGCCGTCGTCCTCACCGAGTCGGGCGGCATGTCCGAGGAGAGGAGCAGGGGCCTCATCACGGCGAGCGGCGACATAGGCCTCCTCATCCCGCCCAGCGCAGCCGTCATCGTATACGGGGTCAACGCGCAGTTCCTCTACACGTCGGACGAGGGCTTCACGATCGTGTCCCTCTTCAAGGGCGCCCTCGTGCCGGGCTTCATCCTCATAGCCGCGATGTGCGTCGTCGGGATCCTCATGTCCCCGCGCAAGCCCCGGAGGATCGGCGGTGGCGACCATCGCCCCCAGGGCGAGCGCTCGTTCAACCTGCGTTCCGCCTTCGTCGCCTTCAAGCCGGCGGGCCTCGAGCTCCTCGTCCCGGTCGGGGCGATAGCCCTCTACTTCACGGGCTTCGCGAGCCTGCGCGAGGTGGGCGCTCTCGCGGTGCTCTACATCGCCATCGTGGAGTCCCTCGTCAAGAGGGAATTCACCTTCAAGGGCCTCATCGCCGCCCTGGGCAAGGCATTCCCCATCGTGGGCGGCACCCTCATGATAATAGCCGCCGCCCGAGGCCTCTCCTTCTACCTCATCGACGCCAACGTGCCGGCGGCCTTTACGGGCTGGATCCAGTCGATGGTTCATTCGAAGCTCCTCTTCCTCCTCCTCCTCAACCTCTTCCTGATCGTGGTCGGCTGCCTCATGGATATATTTTCGGCCATCCTGATCGTCTCGCCCTTCCTCATCCCCCTCGGGACCGCCTTCGGAGTTCCGCCCGTCCAGTTCGGCGTCATCTTCATCATGAACCTGCTCCTCGGCTTCCTGACGCCGACGGTGGGCATGAACATCTTCCTCGCGAGCTACACTTTCAGGAAACCGGTGCCGCGCATAGTCCGCGACGTCTGGCCCTTCCTCATCGTGCAGGCCTCGGTACTCCTCCTCGTCACCTACGTGCCGGGCCTCTCGACCATCTTCAAGTAATCGGAGACGGCTTCCATGAGCGAAGTGACCATCTATACCGACGGCGGCTGCTCGGGCAATCCCGGCCCGGGCGGCTGGGCCTTCGTGATGAGACTCCCCATTTCGGGGGAGTCTCATCACGGAGCAATTCCCGCTTCGCGGGAATTGCATACATCTATCGCGGGTAGCATGCCGGCGGATCACGCGGACGAGGAAGTCCTCGGATCGGGCGGCGAGGCGAACACCACCAACAACCGCATGGAGCTCAGGGCCGTGATCTCCGCCCTCGAGGAGGTCGAGCGGCGCGTCCCCGGCGCCCTCGTCTTCGTCCACACCGACTCGCAGTACGTGAAGAACGGCATCACCTCGTGGATCATCTCCTGGAAGCGCAACGGCTGGCGCACGGCCGACAAGAAGCCGGTCAAGAACAAGGAGCTCTGGGAGGAGCTCGACGCCGTGGTGGCTCGAGTGAAGCCGAGGTTCGTGTGGGTGAAGGGGCATGCCGGCGTCGAGGGTAACGAGCGCTGCGACGCGATGGTGCAGATGGAGATCGCGAAGTTCCGGTAGGGAGAACGAAGTCTAGCGAGCGCAGCGAGCGTTAGCGCGGCACATTCCGTTGCGCAGGGTTGCCCGACATCGATTCCACTAAACGGCGGAAGAACATTTTTAGAACAGCCCAGGGCGGGTCCTGTCACGTATATCCACGGGCCCCGCTCCGCGGTAGACTCCGCGGGGTCCGTGGTATACGTGACACCCGCCGCCCTACTCCCCCTCCAAAAGTGCCGCTGCATATACCCGTCCACGCCGCTGCCGATCCCCGTTATGCGACACTCTCCTGGAAAGGGGCGCCCCGCGCGCTCTCGGTCCGCGGCTCCCCCTGCTTCCGAAGTTCTCGCGTCGGCGGAGGGTCAGACCCCCCGCCGACGCTCCGGTCTTCTCCAGCACCCCCACACGGGCGGGTTCGCGGCATTTTCTTTTTTCGATCGTCGTCAGTATTTTAGGATTACGATGGAGGCCTGAAGATGTCCTATGTCGTCGATTATGGGAACGTGTCCGAGCTCGGACTCGAGGCCTCGCCCTTCGCGAAAGCCCTCGCCGGGCTGCGGGCTAACGAGGCTCGATACTACATGAGCAAGTACAAGCACGAGTTCAAGGTCGACTCTGCCGCCGAAAGTCGGAAAGCCGTCGACTACGTGAGCAAGATCCTGAAGGCGGAAAGGGATATCGAGATCGCCGCCAAGCCCTTGGAGACCTCGAGCTTCCGGGTGGAGAACCTGAAGATGACCTACGTCTTCTACGAGAGCGGCCTCGCGGTCAACGTCATGTACTCGATCGACGACCCCAAGAAGCGCGCCGTCGGCTTCAAGCTTTCCGAAGGCATGGAGGTGCCTGCGGAGCTGGAGGGTAAATTCAAATTCGCCAGGCAGAAGTCGAAGCTGGCCGGGACGATCCGAGGGTCTTTTTTCGTCATCAAAGGAGAGTACTAGCCGGAGCCGCTGCGGTATTTCTACTTGCAGTAACTTGACCAAGCAGTCGGCTCCGTGTTAGGCTGGTCGCGATGACGATTATGGGCGTTAGTATTCGGGGCGCTGCCGACTCAGGTAGCCCCTTCGGCCTCCGGGGCCGTCGCTCAGCCCTCGCCTCTTCCTTCCGCGCAACCTACCTCTACTCCTACTTTTACTTCTTCTTTTATTCCTACTAGCGCTCCTTCGGCAGCCGGCCGGACGAAGAGAGCGCTAAGGCTACCGAAGGCCGGGCGCCGCGCAGTCGCGGGCGAGGGGCCGACCTCGTCGGCCCGGATCACCACGGGAGCAAAGAAGGAATTCGCGCGATGAACGATATAATAATACCGACAGACGCTGACGGGACCGAGGGTGGCGACGGGCTCGATCCGCGCGCCGGCTCAGCCCAACTTTCGCAGGGCCCGCGTAATCCTCTCGAGGGCTTCCATGAGCCTCTCGTCGGAGCTCGCGAAGGATATGCGCAAGCATCGGTCCTCCCCGAAGGCGGAGCCCGGCACGACCGCGACGAGGGCCTCCTCGAGGAGGAACTCGGCGAAATCGTCGGAGGAGGCCAAGGCTCTGCCCCGCCATTCCTTGCCGAAGTGCGCGGAGACATCGGGAAAGAGATAGAAGGCGCCCTCGGGCTCCAGGAGCTCGAAGCCGGGCAGCTTTCGCGCTCCAGCGACGACGAGGCCGCGACGCCTGCGAAAGGCCTCGAGCATGCCGCCGATGAGGCTCGTGCCGGACTCGAGGGCAGCGAAGGCTGCGCGTTGGGCGATGGAGGAGGCGTTCGTCGTCATCTGACCCTGGAGGTCTATGCAAGCCTTCACGAGCGCTTCGGGCCCGGCGAGGTAGCCGATGCGCCATCCCGTCATCGAGTAGGACTTGGACACGCCGTTCACGACGACCGTCCTGTCCGCGATCGAGGCTATGGACGCGGGGCTCGCGTGCGCCCTTCCCGTGTAGTCGATGTGCTCGTAGATCTCGTCGGAGAGGATCCACGCTCGGGGATGCCGCTCGAGGACGGCGGCGAGGCCCTCGAGCTCCCGCATCGAGTACACGGCGCCCGTGGGATTCGACGGGGAGCAGAGGATGAGGGCCTTGGTTCTCGGGCTCATCGCGGCCTCGAGGGCCGAGGGAGCGAGCTTGTAGAGCTCGGACGCGAGCGTCGGCAGGGAGATGGGGACGCCGCCCGCGAGCTTCACGAGCTCGCAGTAGCTAACCCAGTGGGGCGCGGGTATCACGACCTCGTCGCCGGGGTCCACGAGGGCGAGGAGGGCGTTCGCGACGCAGTGCTTCGCGCCGGCGGAGACCATCACGCTCGAGACGGGGTAGCGAAGGCCGTTCTCCCGCTCGAGCTTGGCCGAGACCGCCTCGCGCAGGTCCTTGTAGCCCGCGACGGGCGTGTAGAAATTGTTGCCCTCGTCGATCGCGCGCTTGGCCGCGGCGCGCACGGGCTCGGGCGTGGGGAAGTCGGGCTCGCCCACGGTGAGATCGATGACGTCGGCACCGCCTTCCCTGAGGCCGCGCGCCCGCTGATTCATCGCGATAGTGCGGGACGGGGAGAGGTTGCGCACGCGCGCCGAAAGCCGTTCCATGGAAGGGACCTCCAACTTGACCGCCCGAAGGGCGGCCTGTATAGTGACGAGCCACCCCTATTTAGGCTTAAAACGGCGAGCGGTGCAATACGCGCGCTCAGGCGCCTTCAGATCGGAGTGAAATAAAATGAACAACCTTAAATTGACCGGCCGCAAGCCCGGCGATCTTGGAAGCGTCATCGACGTCTGTGGAGTCCGGGTCGGCGAGGAATTCGTCGTGATCGCCGGGCCCTGCTCGGTCGAGTCCGAAGAGCAGACCTTGAGGACGGCCGTCGCCGTGAAGGCGGCCGGAGCCAAGATGCTCCGCGGCGGCGCCTTCAAGCCCCGCACCTCTCCCTACGCCTTCCAGGGCCTCGGCCTCAAGGGCCTCAAGATCCTCGACAAGGCCAAGCGCGAGACGGGCCTGCCCATCGTCACCGAGGTAGTCGACACGCGCGACGTGTCCTGGGTCGGGGAATACGCCGACCTCCTCCAGATCGGGGCGCGCAACATGCAGAACTTCTCGCTGCTCCGCGAGGCCGGCAAGTCGGGCAAGCCCATCCTCCTCAAGAGGGGCATGTATTCCACCCTCGAGGAGTGGCTCAATTGCGCCGAGTACATCCTCGCCGAAGGCAACGCATCGGTCATACTCTGCGAGCGGGGCATACGCACTTTCGAGACCTTCACGCGCAACACCCTCGACCTGTCCATGATTCCGGCGGTCCACGCCGAGAGCCATCTTCCGATCATGGTCGATCCCTCGCACGGCACCGGCATCAAGTACATGATCGAGCCGATGAGCCTCGCGGCCATCGCCGCGGGAGCCGACGGCCTCGAGATAGAAGTCCACATCGACCCGCCTTCCGCGCTCAGCGACAAGGACCAGCAGCTTAGGCCCGAGGAATTCGCCGCCATGATGCGGCGCCTGGACGATCTGCGCGACTTCATGGGCGAGCGCCTCGAGGCCGAGGCGGAGGCCATCAGGAAGGGCGATGCTATATCTACGCCGGCCCCGCGAAGCGATATGGCTTCAAGCGCGGCGGCGAAAGACGTCGCGACGCAAACCGATACGGATGTAAACGCGTCGGCCCATGCCGACGCGACGCGAAGCATAGCTTCGCGCGATCCCTTCGCGGACGCGATGGACTGACGCGATGGCGGGCGACATGGAAATCACCGTCACCGGCGAGCGAGGCTCGATCTCGCGCATCGCCTTCGGGAAGCTGTCCGGACTCGCCTCGGCCATAGACCCCGCCAAGGCGGTCATCGTGACCGATCGCCTGATACGCAGCGTCTACGGAGCGTTGTTCCCCTCCTGCCCCGTGATCGAGATAGAGCGGGGAGAAGCGGCGAAATCCCTCGCTTCGCTGGAAACCCTCTACGGGCGCTTCCTCGAGCTGGAAATCGGGAGGGACGCTACCGTCGTCGCGATAGGCGGCGGCTCGATATCCGACCTCGCGGGCTTCGCGGCCGCTACCTGGCTGCGCGGCGTGGACTTCGGCTTCGTTCCCACGACGCTGCTCGCCATGGTCGACGCCTCGGTAGGGGGCAAGAACGGCGTGGACTTCCGCGGCGTGAAGAACCTAGTCGGCAGCTTCTCGCAGCCCCGCTTCGTGCGGATGGATGTGTCGTTCCTGGTCACTCTGCCCGACATCGAGTTCGCCTCGGGTATGGCGGAGGTGGCCAAGCACGCCGTGATCGCGGGCGGCCCTTATTTCGATCTCGTCGAGTCGAGCGCCGGACCCCGCCGCCCGGGTTCCGAAGCGCTCGAGCGCATCGTAGCCGGCTCGGTCGAGATCAAGGCGGGCGTCGTGACCCGCGACGAGCGCGAGGCCGGGGAGAGGCGCAAGCTCAATCTCGGCCACTCTATAGGGCACGGCGTCGAAGCCGCGACGGGCTTGCCCCACGGCCACTCGGTCGCGGCGGGGCTCGGGACCGCCTGCCGCCTCGCGTACGGCATGGGAAGGCTTTCCGCCGCCGACTGCGAACGCATAACGCGCCTCCTCGAAGCCTGCGGCCTCCCCTCCTCCATCGCCGCAGCCGCCGCCCTCGCCCGCGACCGGCGCGACGGCAAGGAGCTGCGCTCGGCCATAGCCGCGGCGATTCCCGCGGACAAGAAGCGCGTCGGAGGGGACATCCTCATGGCTATTCCCGAATCGATAGGCAGGGTGGCGATTGAAGCCGTCCCCCTGCCGGATCTTCAGGCTTTCGTTATGGAGGCGCCATGAACTCCTTCGGACGCGTCTTTCGCGTCGAGATATTCGGCGAGTCGCACGGAAGCGCCGTCGGCGTAATCGTCGACGGCTGCCCACCCGGCATCGCGATCGGGAGCGGGGACTTCGAGCCCGACATGGCGCGCAGGCGATCCGGCGCCCCGGGCACGACCGAGCGGCGCGAGGCCGACGTCCCCGAGATCCTCTCCGGCGTCTTCGAGGGCCGCGCCACCGGCTCCCCCATCTGCCTCGTGATGCGCAACGAGGACACGCGCTCTTCCGATTACGAGGACTTCAAGCGCGTACCCAGGCCCGGCCACGCCGATTTCACCTCGCGCGTCAAATACGGCGGCTTTTCCGACCCCCGCGGCTCGGGGCATTTCTCGGGCCGCGTCACCGCCGGCCTCGTGGCCGCCGGCGCCATCGCCAAAAATATTCTGACCGCGGCCCGCAAGGGCGCCTCCGGCGGCCCCGCCGAGCCGGACGGCATAGCATTCGACACGAGGCTCCTCGAAGCCGGCGGCCGAAAGGACATCGACGCAGCGGTCTCCGAAGCCAAGGCCGCGAGCGACTCCGTCGGCGGCCTCGTCGAGATCCGCGTCCGCGGTCTCCCGAGCGGCCTCGGCGAGCCCTTCTTCGACGCCGCCGAGTCCCTGATCGCGCACGCCCTCTTCGCGGTGCCGGCCGTCCGCGGCGTCGAATTCGGCGACGGCTTCGCCGCCGCGAGGATGCGGGGCAGCGAGCACAATGATCCCTTCGTCGACGCTTCCGGCCGGACCGCGAAGAACGGCTCGGGCGGCGTCAACGGGGGCATCACAAACGGAAACGAGCTGGTCGTCCGCGTCGCGGTCAAGCCGGCCTCCACGATAGCGGCTCCCCAGCGGACTGCGGATTTCGTCACCGGGGAGGAAACTATCCTCGCCCCGGGCGGAAGGCACGACGCTTGCATCGCGTTGCGCGCCGCCGTCGTATTGGAAGCGGCGGTCGCCGTCGCGCTCGCGGACCTACATCTCACCGCCGCCGCCGCGCGCGGCGCCAAGGAGTGTTCATGACGCTCAAGGACATACGTGACGACATCGACAGGATCGACGCGAGGCTCCTCTCGCTCCTCGACGAGCGCATGGAGAAGGCCCTCCTCGCCCGCGCCTTAAAAACCGACATCTCGGACCCGGGCCGAGAGGCTTCCGTCGTCGAGCGAATCGAGCGCTCCTCCCGCTGCCTCGCCGGGCCGGACTTCACGGGCGAGCTCTGGAAGAGGATCATCGCCGAGGCGCGGACGATCCAGGAGAAGAAGCCCAAGACGGTCGGCTTCCAGGGTGAGCACGGCGCGAACAGCGAGGTCGCCGCACGGGCATGGGACCCGCATGCGGCCATGATGCCCTGCCGCGAATTCTCCGACGTCTTCGACTCGGTACGCGACGGCCTATTCGACTTCGGCATAGTCCCCGTCGAGAACAGCCTCGGCGGCATCGTCGGCCCGGTCAACTCTATCCTCATCAACACCGACCTCAAGATCGTCGCCGCCATCGACGCGCCCATCTCCCATTGCCTCCTCGCGGTGCCCGGCGCCGACCACCGCGAGATCCGGTCGGCCTACTCGCACAGCCAGGCCCTTGCTCAGTGCCGCAACTTCCTCGCGCGGAACAAGCTCGAGTCCAGGCCTTATTACGACACCGCCGGAGCCGCGCGCATGATCTCGCAGGAGAGGCGCCGGGACACCGCCGCGATCGCCAACCGCTTCGCGGCCGAGATCTACGACCTCGAGATCATCAAGGACGAGATCGAGGACTCGCCCAACAATCGCACGCGCTTCCTCGTCATCGCCAAGGAGGCCTCGGGCCAGGCCGGCAACAAGTGCTCGGCGGTCTTCTCCACCAACGACAAGGCGGGCGCCCTTTTTCGCATCCTCGAGATCTTCGCGCGCGCCGACGTCAACCTCACCCGCATCGAGTCGGTCCCCGACAAGCCGGGCGACTATGCCATCTTCATCGACTTCGACGGCTCGGACTCAGATCCCGCGGTGGCGGATGCCATCACGGGGGCGGCTAAGGAAGCCCGGAATTTCCGCGTCCTCGGCTGCTATAACGAAAGGAAGATATAGCCATGCGCATCCTCATCCTGGGAACCGGCCGCATGGGCGCGTGGCTCACCGAGGAGCTCTGCCTCGATCACGATGTCTGGGTCTACGACTCGGACCCCGTCAAGATGAAATACTTCATCAAGGTCAAGCGCATCCTGGAACTCGCGGAGGCGAAGCTCTTCGACCCCGAGCTCGTGATCAACTGCGTGCCCCTAGGCCTCACGGTCGAGGCATTCGACGCCCTCGCGCCCTATATCGATTCGGGCTGCATCCTCTCGGACATCGCATCGGTCAAGACGGGCCTCGCGGATTACTACCGCCGCTCCGGCCATCCCTTCGTCTCGAGCCACCCTATGTTCGGGCCAACCTTCAGCAACATACGCGACCTCCACGACGAGAGCGCGGCGATCATCTCGGAGTCGGACCAGCGGGGCAAGGACTTCTTCCGCGCGCTCTACTCGAGGCTGGGCATCCGCATCTTCGAGTTCGACTTCGAGGGGCACGACAAGATGATCGCCTACTCGCTGGGCACGCCCTTCGCCTCGACCATGGTCTTCGCCTCCTGCATGAAGAAGATCGACACGCCCGGCACCAACTTCAAGCGCCACATGATCATCGCGAAGGGACTGCTCTCTGAGGACGACCGATTGCTCACGGAAGTCATGTTCAATCCCTTTACGATCCGGCAGCTGGAGCTGATCAACTCGCAGCTCTCCTACCTGACGCACATCATCAGGCAGAGGGACTCGGAGGAGATGAAGAAGTTCCTGGACGGGCTGCGGGAGAATATAGCTGAA
>Ga0265316_10007481_pt1 | contig 10287 bp, 6 predicted proteins | sample 4522metaG_FD_202092 | JGI IMG/M metagenome (GOLD analysis project Ga0265316, IMG submission 202092) | Rhizosphere microbial communities from Carex aquatilis grown in University of Washington, Seatle, WA, United States - 4-5-22 metaG | ecosystem: Host-associated > Plants > Roots > Rhizosphere >...
CGGGGAAGTCGAAAGGGATCCTCCACAGCCACCGCACCCTGCTCCACCACATCTGGAGCCATACCCACGCATGCGCGGTCACCTGCGAGGACCGGCAAGCGCTGTTGGTCTCGTACAGCTTCGCCGCGTCGTTCTCCGAGATCTTCGGCGCCCTGCTGAACGGCGCCCGCTTGTGTCTTCACCAGGTCAAGCGGTCGGGCATGGCGGAGCTCGCGGCCTGGCTGCACATGGAACAGATTACGATCTTCAAGCTGCCCGTCTCGCTGTTCCGCATCTTCCTTGGCGCGCTCCCTGCGGGGGCGACCTTCCCGTCCGTGCGCCGGGTGGTGCTAGGCGGCGACGCGCTCTTCACCAAGGACGTCCTGGGTGCTCGCCGGCATTTTCCGGCCACGTGCTCGCTGATGAACCGACTGACATCGAGCGAGGCGCTCTCGCAAACACGCTTCGTGATCGACAGCACGACGGCTCTGTCCGACGTGGTCGTTCCCGTGGGCTACCCGGAAGACGACAAGGACGTGCTGATCTTGGGCGAAGACTTGCGCGAACTTCCTCCTGGGCAGGTTGGCGAAATCGCCATTCGCAGTGCCTACCTCACGCCCGGGTACTGGCGGCGCGAGGATCTCGATCGCGCGACTTTTCTCCCAGGACCACCCGGCGATCCGCGGAGGATCTATCGCACGGGCGACCTCGGGCGCCTGCGTCCCGACGGTTGCCTCGAACATCTGGGCCGCAGCGACAGCCGCGTGAAGGTACGCGGCCATCGCGTAGAGCTAGGTGCCATCGAAGCCACGTTGACCTCGCTCGAATCGGTCAAGGAAGCCGCGGTCGTGGTTCGCGGCCGAGGCGACGAGACTGAATCCAGCCAGATCGTGGCGTACGTCGTGTCTGCGACCGAACTCGCGCCGTCCATCGCTTCGCTTCGGGCAGCGCTCGCGGCGAGCCTCCCCGACTTCATGGTTCCCTCGTCGTTCGTGCTGGTCCCTGCCCTTCCCATGACCGCCACGGGGAAGGTCGATCGCGCTGCCCTACCCGCACCCGCGACGACGCGGCCGAACCTGGAGATCCCTTTCTTGGAGCCGCGCACGGAGGTGGAACAAGCCGTGGCGAAGATCTGGGCAACGACCCTCGGACTCGACCAAGTCGGGGCGAACGACAATTTCTTCGATCTGGGCGGCGACTCGCTCTTGCTGCTTGCCGTCCACGCCCGCCTGCGCGACCGGTTCGGCGTCGAGTTTCCCGTCGTGGACATGTTCCGCAGCCCGACTGCGGCCGCTCTTGCGCAGAGGCTGACACGAGGTCGCGTGGAAGAGACGACCGTGCGCACTGTCGCCGACCGCTCACCGCAAAGCCCCGCCATCGCGATTATCGGCATGGCCGGTGTGTTTCCCGGCGCCGCCGACATCGCGGCCTTCTGGGAAAATCTTCGCGCCGGGGTCGAGTCCATCGCGGTCTTGGACGACGAGACCTTGCGCCGAGCGGGTGTCGAGGAAGAGCTGCTCGCCAATCCACGCTACGTCAAACGCGTGCCGCGGTTTCCTGAGTGGAAGGCCTTCGATGCCGCCTTCTTCGGCTTGTCTGCCCGCGAGGCGGCGATACTGGATCCGCAGCACCGAATGTTACTGCAGGTGGCTTGGCATGCCTTGGAACACGCGGGAGCTGCGGCGAGCACCGACGACAAACGCATCGGTATCTTCGCGGGCTGCTGCCAAAGCGCCTACTTCCTACAACACCTGTGGCCCCAGCGAGCGCAGCTTCGCGGTGTCAGCGAACTGCAGCTGCGCATGGCCAACGACCCCGAGTTCCTGGCCACGCGCATCGCCTACAAGCTCGACCTGCGTGGCCCCGCCATCAATGTCCAGACGGCGTGCTCCACTTCGCTCGTGGCCGTGCATCTCGCCTGTCAAAGCCTGGCGCGTAGCGAGTGCGAGATCGCGCTCGCCGGTGGCTCGTCGGTCGAGACCCCAGAGCCCGCCGGCTACCTGCACGAGGAAGGTTGGATCTGTTCTCCCGACGGCCAGTGCCGGCCGTTCGATGCGCGCGCCCAGGGCACGGTCATCGGGAGCGGAGCGGGCGTGGTTGTGCTCAAGCTTCTTGAACGGGCTGTTGCCGACGGAGATACCGTGCACGCCGTGATCAAGGGATCCGCGCTCAACAACGACGGTGCGCTCAAGGTTGGCTTCGCCGCGCCGAGCGTGGAGGGGCAGGCGCAGGCGATCGCTGCCGCGCTGGGCGCGGCGGGCGTGTCGGCGGATGACATCGACTACGTGGAAACGCACGGCACGGGCACCGCGCTCGGCGATCCCATCGAGATCGCGGCACTCACCTCGGCATTTCGGGCCACCAGCGCGCGCAGTGGCGATTGTCCGATCGGCGCCGTGAAGGCCAACGTAGGGCACCTCAGCCGCGCCGCTGGAATCGCCGGCCTGATCAAGACCGTGCTGTGCCTGGAGCACGGCGAGATTCCGCCGAGCCTGCACTTCGAGAAGCCCAATTCTCAGATCGACTTCTCCCGGACGCCGTTCGTGGTGAACCGCACGCTTCGCCCCTGGCCGGAGCGAGCATCGCGCATGGGTCGCCCCCGCATGGCCGCGGTCAGTTCGTTTGGCGTGGGCGGCACGAATGCGCACGCAATTGTGGAACAAGCTCCGCCGCATTCGTCGCCTCCGTCGCGTCCCTGGCAGCTCATGGTGCTGTCCGCGCGCACGGAGACGGCCCTCGCGGCAACCACGCGCAATCTAGCCCGCGCCCTGGACACGCAGCCTGGGTGCGAGCTGGCCGATGTTGCGTTCACGCTCCAGGCTGGAAGGCGCGCATTTGAGTGCAGGCAGTTTGTCGTCTGCCGCGATCGCCAGGACGCGGTTGCGCGACTGTCGTCGGAGGCTCGCGGCATTCGCGTCGCCCGCTCGCAACCGCCGAACGTCGTCTTTCTGTTTCCCGGGCAAGGGGCCCAGTACGCGAACATGGGACGGGGCCTCTACGACGAAGAGCCCGTGTTCCGCGCTGAGGTAGACCGCTGCGCGCAAGCGCTACGCGAGCCGCTTGGCGTGGATCTGCGCGAGGCTTTGTTCTCGCATCCTGCCGAGGCCGCCGATGCAGGCGCCAGGCTGCGCGAGACGTGGCTTGCGCAGCCCGCGCTCTTCGTCATCCAATACGCGCTCGCGAAGCTGTGGATGGGCTGGGGCGTGCGCCCCTCGGCGATGCTCGGTCACAGCATCGGCGAACACACGGCCGCTTGCCTGGCGGGGGTGGTGTCGCTTGAAGACACGCTGGCGCTCATCGCACGGCGGGGAAAACTCCTGCATGCGCTGCCTCGTGGATCCATGCTTGTGGTGCACCTCGATGAGGCGCAGGCGCGAGCCCATTTGTCCCATTTGTCGGATGACATCTCGCTTGCTGCTGTGAACGCGCCTTCGTTGTGCGTGGTGGCTGGAAAAGAAGGCGCAATCCAGGATCTGGTGACCACGCTCACCGAGCGCGGGATCGATCATCATCTGCTGCATACCTCGCACGCATTTCACTCGGCGATGATGGATCCGGCGCTTGCCGATTTCACCCACGAGGTCGCCGGGCTCGCTCTTCGACAGCCGTCGATCCCTTACGTCTCCGGCGTGACTGGCGATTGGATCACGCCGCAGGATGCGGTTGCGCCCGACTACTGGAGCCGCCTCTTGCGCGGGACTGTCCGCTTCTCCGATGGGCTGCGCCGGCTCTCGGCCGACCCCACGGCGGTTTTCGTGGAGGTTGGTCCGGGCAGGAGTTTGATCACGCTGGCGCGGCAGCACCAAGAACTTCGCGATCATGTGCTTCTGCCCACGCTGCGATCGGCGGGAGAATCGCGGCCGGATCGCGAGGTTCTGCTGGCAACCCTCGGCGAGCTGTGGCGACAGGGCGTGCGCATCGACTGGCGCGCGCACCACGGCGACCCGCGCCGGAAGATCCCGCTGCCGCTGTATCCGTTCGAGCCGCGTGAGCATTGGATCGGGCGGGCCAAGGTGGCGCGGCCGGAGAGCAGCGATGCGAGCGACTCAGGCCTTTCTTGGGTTGACGACGACGACAAGGAAAAGCCCCACCGGCCGACGCCTTCAACCGCGACACCCGCCATCGAAACGATCTTGAGTGCGCCGGCCGACGCCCGCAACGGCCTCGTGCTGGCGTGGCTTCGGTCCACCCTCCGGATTCTGAACGGCGCCGAGGATTCTTCAGAGATTCCTACCGAGACATCGCTGGACGAGGCCGGAATCGACTCGCTGGCCAGCATACGATTGTGCGCTTGGATTGAGTCTGAATTGAAGATCCGGGTCGCCGTCAAGGCGATACTGTCGGCCGGGAGCATCTCCGGCCTGGCTGCATTGCTAGCGGAAAACATTGGCGCGCGCGACAGGCGCAAGACCATGTAGCCTGCGGCGAGGCGCGCCTGGGTGCACGCGGCGTTACCTCACCATGCTGGGCTGGGGCGGATCGGCCATGCCGGCGCCAATGTGGAATGCCACATGGGGCGGCTGGCAAAGAAAACGGATGGTGACGAGACTGCCCCCTGAAGCATCCTAGCCAAATGAAAGGCTGAAGGAACTGCCCATGAAGACAAACCGGATTACGCCCTTCCTCTGGTACGACGGCCAAGCCGAGGAGGCCGCCAAGTTCTATTGTTCCATCTTCAAGAAGTCGAAGATTCACAGAGCCTCGCCCATGTCCGTCACCTTCGAACTGGACGGTCAGATGTTCTATGCGCTCAACGGCGGGCCCCACTTCAAGTTCAATCCCGCCGTTTCTTTCTTCGTCAGCTGCAAAGATCAGAAAGAGGTCGACTACTTCTGGAACAAGCTGCTCAAAGGCGGCAAGCCCAGTCGGTGTGGGTGGCTGCAGGACAAATTCGGCTTGTCCTGGCAGGTCGTCCCCGAGGCCCTGGGCGAATGCCTCGGCGGCAAAGATCGCGCAGGGGCCGAGCGGGCCATGCAAGCCATGATGGGGATGGTGAAGCTGAACGTGAAAGGGCTGAAGAGCGCCTATGCCGGCAAACCCGCATCGCGCCGGACAAGGGACTAAAAGACACATCCAGCAAGAAGGTTCCAGTGCCCCATGACTGGCGCGGGCGACCCGTGCTAGCTTGCCGCTATGGCAACGCTCGAACAGCAGATCAAGGAAGGGCTCGTCGAGACTCTGGGACTCAAGATAGCCCCCGAGGCGATCGGCGACGGCACACCCCTTTTCGGCGACGGGCTCGGACTCGACTCGGTCGACCTGCTCGAGATCGCGGCCATGCTCTCCACGCGATTTGACGTCGAGATCACCGCCAGGGATAGCGACCGCTACAAAGAGATCTTCGCCAGCATCCACACGCTTGCCGATTTCGTGCGCGAACGCCAGGCTGCCAGCGCATGAGCGCACGTCCGCGGGTCGTCGTTACCGGCATGGGCATCGTGTCCGCGGCCGGCTGGTCGCTCGACGAGACGTGGGACGCCATCGCGCAAGGCCACAGCGGTTTGCGTGCGCTTTCGCTGTTCGAATCCCAGCGCTGCGGCAAGCTGCCCGTCGGCGAGGTGACCGGCGATCCCGCCGCACGCAGCGGCCTTTCCGGCGGCTCGCGCAGCGATCACCTCGCCGTGTGGGCCGCGCGGCAGGCGTGGGGCGATGCGGGGCTTGGTGCCGCAAGCTTCGCCCCAGATCGCGGCGCGGTGGTGTTGGGCGCGCTCACCGGCGGCATGCTCTTCACCGAGGAGTTTCTCGCTCGCCTCCACCGGGAGAATCGCGTCGACGCGAGCCATCTCGCCGACCGCGCTTGCTGCAACTCCACCGACCGCATCGCCGAGATCTTCGGGCTCGCCGGATTTCGCACCACCGTCTCGAACGCGTGCGCCTCGGGCGGCGCCGCGCTCGGTCTCGCGTGCGACCTCATCGAGGCGGGGGAAGCCGACGTGGTGCTCGCTGGCGGGGTCGACTCGCTCAACCGCATCGTGCTCAACGGATTCAACTCGCTCATGCTTGTGTCGCCCGACGGTTGCCGCCCCTTCGATGCCGAACGCAAGGGCATGTCGGTGGGCGAAGGCGCGGGGATCCTGGTCCTAGAGTCCGAGCGGCACGCGCTGTCTCGCGGGGCGCACGTGCGCGCCTGGCTCGCCGGCCGCGGGAACACCTGCGATGCCCATCACGTGTCCGCGCCCCAGCCCGAGGGACGCGGGCTTTGCGAGGCCATGCAGATCGCGCTTGCTGACGCGGGCCTTGCTCCCGCCGCGGTCGACTACATCAATGCGCACGGCACGGGCACCGCCGACAACGATCCGGTCGAAGCCAAGGCGATTCGCGCACTGTTTGGCGGGACGCCGCCCGCCGTGTCCTCGACCAAGCGTTTCTTCGGTCACACCCTCGCCGCGGCCGGCGCCATCGAGGCCATCGTGACAGTGCTGGCACTCGAACGGCAGGCCATCCCACCCAATCTCGGCTTGCGCACCGTGGACCCCAAGATTGCGCTCGCGCCAGTCATGGAATACCGCCAGGCCAAGCTCGAAGTGGTCATGAGCACCTCGCTGGGGTTCGGCGGCAACAACAGCGTGGTGCTGTTTCGACGACCCGGAAGTTGGGGTGAAGCGACGTGAAGCCCGCCGCGCACGCTGCCGACATTGTGGCCGCCGGTGCGGTTTGGCCCGGACCATTGCCAGTCACACGTCCGGCCCCAGCCGCCGTGGCGCAAGAGCTATGGTCCGCCTACAGACTAGACGCCGCCACCGTTCAGAGCCTTTCCCCTCCCGAGCGCATCAAGCGCATGGGACGCGGTCAAGAGATGGCCATCGGCGCCGTGAAGCGCGCTATCGACAACTGCGCCGAGCCGCCCGCGCGTGGCGGCCAAACCGCGGTGTCGGTCGGCACAGCCTGGGCCGAGGAGGGCGACGAAATCGTGTTCCTAGAGAACCTCATCAAGCTCGGCGAGAAGGCAGCCAAGCCCGCCTACTTCGTCAACTCGGTGAAGAACGCACTCGCCTCGCAGCTCGCCTTGACCTTCGGCTTTCAGGGCGAGAACCAAACCTTCGCGCACGATGCGCTTTCGTTCGAGTCGGCGCTGTGGCAGGGGGCGCATCTTCTGCGCGCTAGCCGCGCCCGCCACGCGGTCGTCTGCGGCGTTGAGGCCCTGGTCGAGTTTCAGGAGATCCACGGTCATCTGCTCGGCAGGTACGGCACGGACAAGACGCCGCTCGCGCCGCTGTCGGCGGAAAAGCGCGCGGCAGGACAAGGAACGCTGCCTGGCGAAGGCGCGGCGGCCTTCGTGCTCGCCGCACCGGGAACCATGACGGCGCCGCTGGCGCGACTCGTGTCCGTGCGAGCGCGCGGGCCGTTACAGCGATCGCCCGTGCTCGCGGCGAGCAGCGAGCTCGCCTTCATTGAGCAGGCCTTGCGCGACGCCAGCACGAGGCTAGACGAAATTGGGCTGGTATTGCTGGGCGCCAACGGTGCGCCCGATCTCGATGCGATCTACGCCGAGGTTGCCCACGGCCTGGCCGCACAAACTCCGGGACTGGCCGTCGGCGTCTATCGCCACCTGACCGGCGACTTCGCCACGGCGAGCGCACTCGGCTTCGAGCTCGCGGTGCGTACCGTGGCTGCCCAGGCCGTGCCGAGGGAGGTACGCGTCGTCGCGGGCACGCCGGACTCGATCCACCATGTGCTTCTCTACCACGTGACCAATGCGGGCCATCACAGCGCCATCATCGTGTCGGTATGAGGCCAACACCTTTCATCTCACGCTGGCGGATTGGGCCGGTCGTCGCGGGTACCTTCGAGGCACGTCTTGTCCTCGACGATGAGACCCTGTTCGCGGGGCACTACCCTAGCGCGCCCATCTTTCCAGGGACTTTTCTCGTCGAGGCGCTCTTTCAGGCCGCGTGCACAGCCCTCGGCGGCGACGCTCGTCTCGACGAAATCGTCGCGTGCCGCTTTCACTCGCCGCTGCTTCCGGGCGACGAGGTGATTGCTCGCTTCGAGCTGAAGGAGGCCAGCGCGGGCAGGACGCTCGTGAAGGCAACGGCGAGCGGCCGCTCACCCGCCGCGGAGATTTCCATGCTCATCGCACCGCCTGGATTAAGTCCACGGTCCATCGATCCAGCCCCGCCCGCGTCGCCAAGCACGACGGCCGATCCCTTGGCGCGCGTTCTGGACGCATCTTTCATTCATCGTACCTTGCCCCATCGGCCTCCGGCGCTGCTCGTCGATAGTGCGCTCGTCCGCGACAAGCCTGGCGCCGGCTCCGCTCTGGTAGCTCGCAAAGCCATCACCGTCAATGAACCTTGCTTTGTCGGCGCAAAGCCAACCGGAAGCTACCCAAGCACTCTCATCGTCGAATCCTTCTGCCAGGCCTGCGGACTGCTTCGCGCCGCCACGGGATCGGCCGACGAACCGCGGGACGACACAAAAGTGCCGGTGGTGGCCAAGCTGGCCGGGCTGCGCTTCTTCGGCGAAGCCGCGCCCGGCGACCTGCTCGAACACCAAGTCCAGCTTCTGGTCCGTACGGGCGAAGGTGCCGTGTTCAGCGGCCAGACCATGGTCGCTGGGCGAGTGGTTCTGCAGGTTGTACGCGTGGTCGCCGCCCGCGCACTCATCTCGTCGCCGTTCGAACGCCCGTCCCCCAATTCTTGACTCGCGAAAGACCGGCCCTGCCCGCAAAATCCGCGAGTCAGGGCCGGTGGGTGCACCGCGATCAATACCAGCTTGGGTTCGCGTTTTGCGCCAGTTGGAGTGCCTGCGCCGCGAACCACGCCCCGGCCGCCGGGTCGACCACGCCCCACAGCGGATCGAAATGATTTTGCGCATCGCCTGTCAGCCCCCACGGATTGTAGGCGGTGTAGTCCCAGGCGCGAGCCCCGCCGGCAATGTCGCAACTGCCGTCCGATTCTCCGGGCACCTTCACCCAAAGGTAGGCATCGAGAAGTGCAACACCGGTATTCGCCGACGGACGCAGCCCAGCGCCCGCACCATAGGCATTGCACCAATCGCCGCCATTGAGTCCTCCGATGACAGATGCCGACTGATTGTAGGGCGCGAGGGCGTATGGGGCGGCATTGAGCGGCCCCTGTCCGTTGCGGCCGGTATCGATCACGAAATGCGTGGTTGCCACCGCGCTGCCCATGAACGACTGAATCCCAGCCGTCACCGTCGCTGCGTAGGCTGGGCTATAGTTGACCGCGGTGTAATTCGTCGCTGGGTCGTACTGACTTGGAAGCCAATCGAAATGGAAATTCCCACTGCTGTCAAAGGCCCACGATGGAGCACCTGACGGGGCTGCTAGGGCGTCCGAAACCCAGGTTCCAAATTGAATGGAATCGCTGGTCAGTTGGTAGTTCGACACGTTGAGGAAGAATCCCTGTGCCCGCGCAACTCCCGCCTTGGTCAGACGATACGCGGCCTCCCCCACGCCCAGCCAAGCGCTGTGGCCGGCATCAAGATAAACCGACGCCCGCGCAGCATGGCCCTCGAGACTATCGACGGCGTAGTTGATCTGCGCGTAGCGGTCGACTGGACTTGCCCCGGGCGCGGGAATTGAATTGCCCGCGGAATCCGTGACCGTGGGCTTGCACCATTCGGCTACACCATTGATTGTCGTATTGTACGGAATGAGGCCGAGGCCATCGGGTTCGAGGATCACCACCGCCTTGCTCTTGCCAATGCCTTGCGCAAAGCCGTCGATCCATGCCTCGTACGCGACGGTGTCCGTGGCGCCGCCCACTGAGTACTGCGCGCAGTCGCGATACGGCAGGTTGTAGGCGACCAGCACGGGTACGCGATGCTCGAACTCGGCGGTCTCCACAGCTTGATGGACGGCCAGCTTGACCTCCCCCGGCGTCCCGCTCGAAAACCAGACCGCATGCGGCGTGGTGACGAGTGCAATCAACTTGCGCGCATCAGGCAGATCCCTTGACTTCAACAGCTCCCACGCTTGCGCCACAGCCCCACTCTCCGGCACCGGCACGTAGAATTCCGTCCCCGGATCGAGACGACGGTTGGGCGCCGACTTCGCTTCCGTTGCCAGCTTCGCGGTTGGCTCGGGAACGGGAGTGCCAGCCAAATCGCCGTCACAGCCCATTGCCCCGAGCGAGCCGCCCAAAACCAGCATTGCTGCAATTGTTCGTATCTTCATATTATCTCCTTTTTGTTGGTGCAAACCGGACGAGTCCAGGTTGCGCTTCGCTGACTTGCAACTCATGGACCAATACTGATGCCGCAGTCCCAATTGCGAATCATGCAAAAGTGCCGCGCGAGGGTCGTGTGGACGTCGGGCCGGACGTCCGCCGGTCGTCCACGCTT
>Ga0265316_10007484_pt1 | contig 10285 bp, 8 predicted proteins | sample 4522metaG_FD_202092 | JGI IMG/M metagenome (GOLD analysis project Ga0265316, IMG submission 202092) | Rhizosphere microbial communities from Carex aquatilis grown in University of Washington, Seatle, WA, United States - 4-5-22 metaG | ecosystem: Host-associated > Plants > Roots > Rhizosphere >...
TGCGGTGTTGCGCGCGTCCGTAGCCGAGTTCGACCTCGGCGCCCATCGCGGCGAGAAGGTTGCGCGTGGTCTGAATGTCGCGTACCTGAGGAATGTTTTCTAGGATGACGGGCTGATCTGTCAGCAGAGCAGCGGCCATGCAGGGCAGCGCGGCATTCTTTGCGCCGCTGACGCGGACGGTGCCCAGAAGCGGCTCTCCGCCGCGGATCACGAACTTGTCCATGAATGAGTCCTTGCAGGGATATTGTAGCGGGGAATGTGCGTGCCAGTTGTTGACGGGGAGGGCACGGGAAAACAAATCAACCACGGAGGACACTGAGGACACGGAGGAAATCTTTGTCTCGCGGTTATGCTTTCGCCAGTGCTATGGCGTGGCGGACGTGGCCTTTGGACTTCTTCAGGGCGGCGGCGGCTTGGGATCGATTCACGCCCGCGGCCAGCATCACAACCGCGACCGGAGTGCGATTGCCGCTGGTTGCGAGAGCCTGGCTGGCCGCCTCGTGATCGGCTGCAGTCGCCTGTTCCAGGATGCGGATCGCGCGCTGGACGAGTTTCTCGTTCTTGGTCCAAACGTTGACCATGAGGTTGCCGTAGACGTAGCCGAGGCGGGTCATGGCCCCGGTCGAGATCATATTCAGAACCATTTTGTGGGCGGTGCCGGCTTTCATGCGGGAGGATCCGGCCAAGACTTCGGCGCCGACTTCGGTGACGATAGCGAAATCGGAAGCGCGTTCCAATGGAGAATTGCGGTTGCAGGTGAGGGCGATGGTGCGGGCCCCACGGTTGCGCGCGTATTCGATGGCGGCGATGGTGAACGGAGTGCGTCCGCTGGTGGCGATGCCGAGGACGACGTCGTGCTTGCCGGGCTTCCGCTTCTTCATTTCGGCGATCGCCGGGGCGGTGTCGTCTTCGCTGGCCTCCGTGGAGGAGGCGAGGGCTTTAGCGCCTCCCGCCATGATGTACTGCACGGTGCGCGGATCGGTGTTGAACGTGGGCGGGATCTCGGAGGCATCGAGGGCGCCAATGCGGCCGCTGGTTCCGGCGCCTACGTAGATGAGACGCCCGCCCTGGCGGAGTCCGGCGACAACGACGTCGAGGGCGCGGGCGATCTGCGGAAGAGCGCGGCCAACCGCGGCAGCCACGGTTGCATCTTCGCGGTTGATGAGGCGAACGATTTCGAGCGACGACATGCGGTCGAGATCGGTGGCTGCGGGAAGAATCTGTTCGGTAGGAAGACGGCGAAGATCAGATTTCACTTTACGGGTTCGGGTCAAGTCGTGCGCCTTTCGGGGTAAGGGGAGAGCAGATCATTCTATTACCTGGCAGGTTGAACCCGGCAGTGACGAGGTGAGGTCGTAGGGCGCAAATGAGTCATTGAGCATTAGGTTGTTCTGTTTAGAGCTTCGACCGCGGCGTCGTGGAATTTCGGGCGGACCTGTCGGATCGCCTGATTCGCGCAGTCGGGCCAGGTGCGGTTGGTGAGAAAAGTGATTGAGAGTTGGCGGTCGGGGTCGATCCACAGCGACGTGCCGGTGTAGCCGAGGTGGCCGAAGGAGCGAGGGCCGAAATGTTTTCCGGATTGCGAGGGGGCGGAAGGAGTATCCCAGCCTAGAGCGCGGGATGTGCCCGGCGGCACGGATTCGCGACGGGTGAAGAGCGCGATGGTTTCGGGGCGAAGGATCGGGCGTCCTCCATGGAGCATGGTGTGAGCGAAGCGGGCCAGATCTTCAGCGGTGGAGAAGAGGCCGGCGTGTCCGGCGACGCCGCCCAGGATGTAGGCATTTTCGTCATGGACTTCGCCTTGGATGATTCTCTGGCGGAAGGTGCTGCGGGGGGGGGTGCTGACGCCCGGCATCTCTTTGGGTGCAGGCTTCTCGCGGGCGGGGGCGCCCGCGCCACATTCGTTTTCTGCGCGTTCGTCTGCAGTGGGCGGGATCTTGGCGCGGGATTCTTTCGGGGGATTGAATGTCGTGGTGATCGTCCCTAGAGGTCCGAAGATTTCGCGTTGGCAAAATGCGTCGAGAGTTTTCCCGGCTATGCGTTCGAGAGCGGCGCCCAGCACGATGAATCCGATGTCGCTGTACTCGGCGTGGGTGCCGGGATCGGTCGAAAGGGAAGTGGTGAAGGCGGCTCGCAGTAAGTCGTCGCGGGAGTGCTGCTTGAGGAATAACTTCTCGTAGGCGGGCAGGCCCGAGGAGTGGGCGAGGAGCATACGGAAGGTGACGTCGCGGCGGCGCGCGTCGGGTTCGCCGCAGGAGTCGGCCATGAATTCAGGAACGACGCCGATGATGGGGGTTTCGAGTTCGAGCAGGCCGCGCTCGTAGAGGATCATCGCCATGGTGGTGGTGGCGACGGCTTTCGTGACGGAGGCCAGATCGAAGAGAGTCGCGGGAGTGCCTTCAAGGTCAACACCCCCACTCTCTGGCGAAGTACGCGAGAAGGGTGGGGAACTCTTCGGGGTGGAGTAGGTGAAATGGCCGAAGGAGTTGAGCGCGATCAGGCGATCGCCTTGCGTGACGGCGATGGAGGCGGCGGGAAAAGCCTGGGCGGAAATTGCGTCCTTCAGAATTGAGAATGCGGAAGAGAAGAGTTCATCCTGATTCTCGAAAGCGGCGACGAGAGTGGGAAGTGGACGATTCAGGGGCTTGTACGCTCGCGAGAAATTCGTGACCTGAGCGGTTTATAGCAGAGTTGGCGTGACCGGTAAAGCTTGAGACGGCTCCAACGTATCTACCACAGAGGACACAGAGGGCACGGAGGTTTGTGATCCGCAGACACTCTGCCTTGGGGCGGGGCATGCTACAGACGGTACACCTTACTTGAGTTTCTTGAGCCAAATCGCCGAGTTGTGTACAGTCAAGAGATCATCCTCAACATGACATCAAATCGGTACTTGCCCAGAATTGTGTGCGCCCTTGTGGCAACGCTTGCGCTGTTTTGCATCCCCGTGTCCGCCGAAGCTAAGCATCCGGCCACCCTCGCTCGTCTCGGTGGAGTCGATGCCATCATTCAGCAGGCGATTGCGGACGGCAACATTCCCGGAGCCGTGTTGGAAGTCGGACACGACGGGGCGGTGGTGTATCGCAAGGCGTACGGGAGCCGGGCGCTCGAGCCGAAGCGCGAGCCCATGACGGTGGACACCGTGTTTGACATGGCTTCCCTGACCAAGGTGATTGCGACTACGACGGCGGTGATGCAACTGGTCGAGCAGGGCAAGGTACGGATGAACGATACGGTGGCGAAGTACCTGCCGGACTTTGCGCAGAATGGCAAAGAGGACATTACTGTGCGGCAGTTGCTGACGCACTATTCGGGGCTGGCTCCGGATGTCGACTTGACGCCGGCGTTCGACTCGAAGGAGTCGGCGTTCCGGCTGGCGTTTGCCGAGACGCCGCAGCAGGCTCCCGGATCGGGATTCGTTTACAGCGATACGAATTTCATTGTTCTGGGAGCAATGGTCGAGAAGGTGTCGGGAGAGACGCTCGAGGCCTACACGGAGCGACATATTTTTGTCCCGCTCAAAATGACGCACACGCGATTTGTGCCTCCGGCGGCGTGGCGGGCGAAGATTGCGCCCACGGAGTATGACGAGACCCAGCACATGCTGCGCGCGGTGGTGCACGATCCACGGGCGCGGCGGATGGGGGGAGTGGCGGGTCATGCGGGACTGTTCTCAACTGCGGACGATCTGGCGAAGTTTGCGCAGACGCTGCTGAATGGCGGCGACGGAATCCTGTCGGCGGTTACGGTGGAGAAGATGACGCAGCCGGAACAACCACCTTCGGCGCCGGTGCTGCGTGGGTTTGGGTGGGATATTGATTCTCCGTTTTCGTCGAATCGCGGCGACCTTCTGCCGGTGGGATCGTTCGGGCACACGGGGTTTACGGGGACATCGATGTGGATCGATCCTACGACGCAGTCCTACATTATTCTGCTGACGAATGCGGTGCATCCGCACGGGAAGGGTAATGCGATTGGGCTGCGGTCGAAGGTTGCGACAGAGATAGCGGCGGCACTGGCTTTAAGTCCGTCGGAACAAGAGGCGCGGCGCTGGAAGAGCATCACTGGATACAACGAGGCGTTTAGCGCGGCGCGGCGCATGAGCACGAGGAATGGAACTGTGAAGAACGGGATTGATGTGCTCGAAGAGCATGGGTTTGATGTGCTGAAATCGACAGGGGCATCCCCTGGTGCAAAGAAGCGCATCGGGCTGGTGACGAATCAGACTGGAGTCGATGCTCAGGGCGTGCGCACAATCGACGTGCTGGCGAAGGCGCCGGGAGTGTCGCTGGACGCGATCTTCAGTCCGGAGCACGGCGTGACTGGGACGCTCGATACGACGGACATCAACAATTCCAAGGACGCGGCGACGGGCGTTGCGGTTTACAGCGTGTATGGTGGGACGGATGCAGCGCGGCGGCCGTCTACAGATGTGCTGAAGAATCTGGATGCGATCGTATTCGACATTCAGGATGCGGGCGTGCGGTTCTATACGTACGAGACCACGTTGGGATATTTTCTGGAAGCGGCGGCGAAGGCGGGCATTGAGCTGATTGTGCTCGACCGGCCGGATCCGGTGACTGGGTCGTTTGTGCAGGGTCCGGTGGCCGACGCGGGGCGTGAGAGCTTTACGAACTACTGGGCCGTGCCGGTGCGGCATGGCATGACCATCGGCGAACTGGCGAAGATGTTCAACGCCGAGCGCGGCATCAACGCGAAGCTTACCGTCGTTCCGATGGATGGGTGGCAGCGCGGCGACTGGTTCGATTCGACGGGCCTGGCATGGGTGAATCCGTCGCCCAACTTGCGGAGCGTGACCGAGGCGGCGCTGTATCCGGGGGTGGCGCTGATTGAGGGCACGAATGTGTCGGTGGGGCGCGGGACAGACACTCCGTTTGAGTTGGTGGGCGCGCCGTGGATCAAGAGCAAAGAGTTGGCGGCTTATTTGAACGCGCGCGGGATTGCCGGCGTGCGCTTCGTTCCGGTGACGTTCACGCCGACGTCGAGCATTTATAGCGGGCAGATTTGCTCGGGAGTGAACATTCTACTGACCGATCGGAACGGGTTCGATGGGCCGGAGTTAGGGATTGAGTTGGCGGCTGCTCTGCACAAGCTGTATGCGGCGGATTTCAAGATCGAGCGCATGGCGGAGTTGCTGGTGAATCAGAGCGCGTTCGAGGCGCTCGTGGCGGGGCAGGATCCGCGGAGGATTGCGCAGGAGTGGCAGGAAGGGCTGGAGAAGTTTGGGAAGGTGCGCGAGAAATATTTGATCTACAAGTAAGGCGTTGAACCGGCCTCAATACTTCAGGGGATCAAAGAGTCTGGGGGCTCGGGAATCAGAATCCGCGCCTGCCAAGTCATATTTGCCGCACAGGCATTTGTCCGTAAAGGTGAGGACGACGTCCCGTCCGATCCCCTCGACAAACAGGTAGTGCCAGGTCTCGGTTGGTGGTGCGAACGCGGGCTTCGCGTCAACCGAGTCTGGCGGTCCGAATGTGATGTAGAAGCGACCCCGATCGGCTTTCCAGCCGGGGAGTTCGGCGGCGAAATGCTGATTCGCATAGGCCAGCCGGCGGTAGTGCTCCTCTTTGAATTTGTTTTCCGCTGCTCCCGGCGTTGGATTTCTGCGCTCCCAGAAGGCAATGACGAACTCGTCCCGCTGCTTGTCACTGGATAGCTTTTTGAAATCATCTCGTTCGTCGTCGGAGATGACGTATACGACATCCTCCCGAAGCCACTTCTTGTACTCATCTTTAACCGTGGGATCGAGCCAGCCGTGCTGCGACCGCGCGACGGGAGCCTGTTCCTGGGCCTGACCAGGTAGGAGCGGAAAACAGAGCGAGGCTAGAAGAAGGGCTGTCAGGCTGTTTCGACGGTGTATCAGGCACATAAAGATACCTCCTAGCTGGTGCGAATGCGCGAAGCCGATGGTAAATCGGTACGATGCGGGCGAGCAAGTTCGGGTTCGCCGTGGGGCAGCGAGGCAAGGGAAAGTCGCATCTCAGGCTTATAGTTGCGTAGCCTCGTCGGGCGGATTACGCTTATTCGAAGACAAAACACTCGGTTTCGGCGGGAGGGGCGGTATGCGAGCACTATTCACCGTATTGCTGGTGTCGGGGATGGCTTTGGGGCAAGCCGCGGAAACCGCGAAGCCCGCGGATGCGGGCACCCAGACTGCAGGTACGGCCCAGCCAAATGCTGCTGTTCAACCGGCGGAAACGAACCCGCCTTCTGCTCCGGCCGTCCCAGCGCAGGCCGCCGATCCGAACGCCGTCGTGATTCCGGCGGGGACGAAGATCCCGCTCCTCCTGAAGCAGGCCATCTCTACCAAGAATGCCCGTGAGGGCGATGCCGTATATGCCGAGACCGCGTTTCCCTTCGTGCTGAACGACCGCATCGTGATACCGGCCGGGACGTACATACAGGGAAAGATCACGCATACGGAGCACGCGGGGCGATCGAAGAAGCGCGCGGAACTCCTGATCCACTTTACGTCGATGATCTATCCGACGGGCTACACGGTAATGCTGCCCGCATCGGTGGAAAACACTCCGGGGAACGACACCAACGGCGTGAAGGATAAAGAGGGCACGATCCAGGCGGACAAAGACACCGGCAAGCGGCTCGAGGATGCGGCGAAGGGAGCGGCCGTCGGAGGGACGGTTGGCGGTATCGGAGGAGCAGCTGCCGGAGGACTGAACGGCGCACGGTACGGCGGCCTTGCGGGAATTGCGGGCGGGGTCGCTTGGGCTCTGCTCAAGCACAGTCCGGAAGTGAAGCTGGAGGTCGGGACTTCTCTCGAGATGGAGATTCAGCGGCCGATCCCAGTGGACGCCAGCCGGATTCAAGTGGCACGAGCGACGCGGTAGGCTAAGCGGCAAAACCTTGCCCACGAAGGGCACGAAGTTTCACGAAGGAAACCCAGCGAGCACGGTCCTTCATGAAACTGGCTGTCCTTAGTGGTTATCATCAGAAGAAATTCCGTCCTGAGCCATAAAAGCAGCCAAAATCTGTTCCAACCTGCCTGTTAGACTTCGTCCATGCAGAGGGCTGACGTGTCGGCGATGCGGGGAATTCTGCGGCAGTTATGTCCTCGCTGCCGCACCGGGAAAATCTTTCGCAAATCGGTGTGGCGGTTTCCGGGGATGTATGAGCGCTGTCCGGCGTGCGGGCTGAAGTTTGAGCGCGAGGACGGGTACTTCCTGGGCGCGATGTACATCGGCTACGGATTGGGCGTGGGCGCCATTGCTGTGCTGGCGGCGCTGGTGTGGGAAGTGTTGAAGTGGCCTTTGCTGAAGAGTGTGGCCGGAGGGATCGTATTGTTCCTGCCTCTGGCGCCGGTGCTGACCTGGATGGCCCGCGTGCTGTGGATCTATATGGACCAGGGGATCGACCCGGACCGGAGTTGAACGCCTAAGCCGTCTCCCGCTTCGCCACACTCTCGAGTCCGCGTTCCTGGGTTTCGATCTCGCGGATCTTGATTTTTTGGATCTTCCCGGTCACCGTCATTGGGAACGCGTCGACAAAGCGGATGTGCTGCGGAATCTTGAAGTAGGCGATGTGGCCGTCACAGAAGGCGCGAATCTCGTGCTCGGTGGCGCTTTCGCCTGTTTTCAGTCGGATCCATGCGACTCCCACTTCACCAAGGCGTTCATCGGGAATCCCGACGAGCTGAACTTCGGCGACTTTGGGGTGCGTGTATAAAAATTCTTCCACTTCGCGCGGATAAACATTTTCGCCGCCCCGGATGAACATGTCTTTGGCGCGGCCGGTCAGGTGAATGTATCCGTCTTCGCGCATCACGCCGAGATCTCCCGTGTGCAGCCAGCCTTCGCGATCGACCGCGCGAGCCGTTGCCGCGGGATCGTCGTCATAGCCCTTCATCACCATGTATCCGCGGGCGCACACTTCGCCGCGTTCGCCCGTCGGCACGTTCGTGTTCTCGAGTGGCGACACGATCTTCATTTCTGTGCACGGCAGCGCCTTGCCGATCGTGCAGGTTCGAATCTCGACGGGGTCGTCCACCTCCGACATGGTTACGACCGGCGTGCTCTCGGTCTGGCCGTAGCCAATAGTCAACTCCGGGCAGTGCATCTTGTCCATGACCCGCTTCATCACTTCGACGGGACAAGGGGCGCCGGCCATCATTCCGGTGCGCAGACTCGTCAGGTCGAAATTCGCGAACTCCGGATGACCCAGTTCTGCGATGAACATGGCGGGTACGCCGTAGAGAGATGTCGCTCCCTCTGCCTCGATCGCCTGGAGCGTAGCGCGAGCATCGAATGTCCAGTTGGGAAGGAGGATGGCCGCTCCGCTGGCCAGCGCCGACATCGTCCCAATGACGCACCCGAAGCAGTGGTACAGCGGGACCGGAACACAAATGCGATCGCGCTCTGTGTAACGCATGCCTTGAGCCAGAAACTTGCCGTTGTTGACTTGGTTGCGATGAGTCAGCATCACTCCCTTAGGCATGCCGGTGGTGCCGGAGGTGTACTGGATGTTGGCAACGTCTTCAGGTTGGATAGCGACGCTGAGGTTGCGCTGCGCCCGCAGAAACTGCTCCCATTCCGGGGTTCCGAACAGCACCACGTGCTCGAGGGGGAGAGTCTGGCCGTGGCGGGCCTCTGCGAGAATGTGCGCGTACTCAGCGCGGCTGTCGCGCTCCCACAGGAACAGGGCCTTCATTCGCGACTTGCGCAGGGTGAACGCCAGTTCATGGGTGCGATACGCCGGATTTACATTGACCAGGATCGCTCCGGCGCGGGCGCAACCCAATTGCAGCATCACCCATTCCACGCAGTTGGTGGACCAGAGGCCTACGCGATCTCCGTGGCCGATGCCGAGCGCGCGCAATCCTCGGGCGACGCAGTCTGCCAGATCGCGCAGTTCGTGCCAGGTATAGCGCTTCGCCTGATGCCGGGAGACGAGAGCCAGGCTGTCTCCCCAGCGTTCAACGCCGTCGTCGAGCACCTGCCCGATCGTTTTCTCCCACAACGGCTGGTCCGGCCCACGCGAGTAGCTGAGCATGCAACGGCCTCCACGGCTTTAGGAAACAGCCCTGCAATCTGCTGGCTTACTGCGGCGACGAAAAGCGGTCCCAAGTGTACACCTGTTTGGTCGGGTTGCGGCCGATGGGCGCCGCTGTTCGGGTTCTGTGCGGCCAACAGCGCATCAAGCCAAGCAACGTTGCAGCTTGCGAATTGCGCGCCGCCTTCTTCTGGCTGCTATACAATCCGCGGTAGGAGTGTTTGTTGCCGCTCCGATTCGTGGAGGTTCCTGTGGAAGCTTTTGGTTTTGGTTTCACAACCATTGTCATCGTTATCGTCGTTATATACGTTCTCAGTTCCATCAAGATTCTGGCCGAGTACGAGCGGGGCGTCATCTTTCGCCTGGGCCGGCTGCTATCAACAGCCAAGGGGCCCGGCATAGCCCTGGTGTTCGCGCCCATCGACCGCATCGTGCGAGTGTCGCTGCGGCAGGAGGCGCTCGAGGTTCCCCCGCAAGACATCATCACCCGCGACAACGTCACGCTGAAAGTAAACGCAGTCATCTTTTTACGAGTGATTGATCCGAACAAGGCTGTGGTCGAAGTTTCCAACTACGTGTATCAGACTTCGCAATTCGCGCAGACCACGCTGCGGTCGGTGCTGGGCGAGCAGGAACTGGACGAACTGCTGTCGCATCGGGAAAAAATCAATCTGCGGTTGCAGAGCATTCTCGACACGCACACCTCGCCGTGGGGAGTAAAAGTCACCAACGTTGAGGTCAAACAGGTCGACATGCCGGAGTCGATGCTGCGCGCCATGGCCAAGCAGGCTGAGGCCGAGCGCGAAAAGCGGTCGAAAATCATTCACGCCGAAGGCGAATTCTCGGCCGCGCAGAGGCTGGTGGACGCGGCCCATCTGCTGGCCACCGAGCCGGTCAGCGTGCAACTGCGCTACTTGCAGACGCTGACCGAGATCGGCGTCGAGAAGAATACGACGGTAATCTTCCCGGTTCCGGTGGACTTCTTCTCAGGGCTGCAGAAGGTGTTAGGAAAAGGAGACCACACCGTACCGGCGAAGACTGCGTAGGGAAGTAGCGCATTTAGTTTTCGACGACTCGCTTCGTGGGGAGTCATCCTGACCGGAGCCGTCTTTCAGGCGAAGGGAAGGATCTTGCGAGCGCGACGGCAGTGCGTCCGAAGAAGCTCCGCGCGAGATCCCTCACCCGGCTGAACTGCGCCGAGTTCGGGATGACGCCACCGAAGGAGGGGCAGGAAGTCTGGGCTGTACGACTGCGAACG
>Ga0265316_10007487_pt1 | contig 10283 bp, 5 predicted proteins | sample 4522metaG_FD_202092 | JGI IMG/M metagenome (GOLD analysis project Ga0265316, IMG submission 202092) | Rhizosphere microbial communities from Carex aquatilis grown in University of Washington, Seatle, WA, United States - 4-5-22 metaG | ecosystem: Host-associated > Plants > Roots > Rhizosphere >...
GTCCATTTCGCGTTCCTGGACGCGGACTGGCCTCAAGTCGCAAGACCATCCTCATTCCGCCGCATTTGGCCCTATGCCGCGCTGGTCGCCATCTTCGTGGCCCTGCTGTTGAGCCCCTTCTTCTGGCACGCCTTGACTCTGCTGCTTTCCGAGTAGGCGGTCGGCACCCCGGGGGTCGCGTCCCCCGCGGACATCAGCTGGGACTGGCCTTTACGGAGGCGCTAGAAGTACGCGCGCACGCCCAGGGCGAAGTCGATGTTGAATCCCAACGGCGGGAACACCACGATGCCGGGCACGACTTCCAGATAGACTTCCAAGAAGTTGGGGCGCACGAACGACGCCGCGATCCCGATGGGAACGCGGGCGACCACCACCACATCACGACTCAAATTGTTGTCCCCATAGGCCGACATGATCAAACGGCCGCCGAAACCGGCGTACCAGTCCAATCGGTTCGTCATGTTGACAATGTTCCCCTGGTACAGGTAGTCGATGTGCAGGCTGATGTTGTGATTGACGTCGTCGCAGCGGTATGAGTTTCCGTTGCCGTCCTTGCACCAGCCGTAGCCCCAGCCGCCAAACCCGACCCCGAAGTCCATGGCATGGCCACGCCCGAAAAATGCCTTGGCCGTGATGGCTGTTGGCTCGCCGATCTGGAAGCCCAGGCCGAAGTTGCGTGAATTGCCAACTTCGGTTGCCTGCGCACGACCTGCGCCAACGCACAGGACTGCCACGGCGGCACAGGTGAGGAGAATGGATCGCTTCATGGGCGAACGTCCCCTACATCTTCGCCCAATGAAAGTCCGGCTTCTTGAAAGCACCAATGGGAATACTTGAGTCATTATTTCGCTCCGCGTACGTTGGTCGTGGCAAATATCATCTGCACACGGCAGTTCTTCTCGGCCCCCCCCATGGCTGGTGGGTGCCCACTGCTACAGCAGCTTTCGAGCCAGCCGCAAGACGCGAGTGAGTTCAAGCAGTTGCGGCGCAGAGGAGCCTGGAGCCCAGGCCTGCTTCGACCAAGATGACGTGCCAGCTGCATCACTCTGAGGGAACAGCCAATCCCCTGTTCGCCGGTTTGGGCGACGGAGCATTGCGCAGCTTCTCGACGCGGTCATTATCTCCGTGCTGCCACGACAGCTTGCCGCAAGCGCAGGGTGCTGGCGGTTCCTTTCGCAGAATCAACGCGCGTCACAACAGGCAAATTGAACGCTGGGCCAGGGAACCACAGCATAGCCCCGACCACGCGACGCGACGACGAATACCTGGGTTTCACTGACATTCCTGTCCGGGCCCTGTCTCCTCGTTTCGGTGCCCGCCTCCGCATCGGCGCCCTTTTGCCCTTGGAATGCCCTTTGCTTTGTCGGGAATGGGAAGAGGAGATGCACCCAACAGCGTTTGTGATAGCGTTCCACACGTGGCTCTGCCGCGACAGGTTTTCCTCGCCTTTGCACTGCTGTTCGCGCCTTCCGGGTGCCTGCTGGACACCGGGCCGATCAACCGTCCGCCCGTCGTGAAAATCGTGGACAACCCGCAGCCCATCTACCGCAACGGCCCCCCCGTGGATTTCTCGGCGGACGTCACGGACGAGGACGGTCCCTCCTCCCTGCAAACGAGATGGGTTGTGGTCCCGCCCGAGAACGGGTCCTGTTCCTGGACGGCACGCGCAGACGCCGCTGCAAGAGGCGTCGTTCCGCGGGCGGCCGACGCCACCTATTCATTGACCGCCCCCTCCTCGCTGGATCCGGTGTGCCTGTGCGCCCAGGCCATCGACCACTTTGGAGCCAAGGGACAGAATTGCCTCGAAATTCAGGCAATAAACCGCGCTCCTACAGTGAATATCACCGACGCATCCGGGGCCACAACAGACGATCTGCGTCCTCTCTATTCCAACATCCATCTTATTGCCGATGCCTCCGATCCGGACGGGGATGTGCCGCAGATTTCCTGGCAGCTGCAGTTCTCAGGTTCGGATTCGGCCGGCAAATCCATCACGCTGGCTCCATGCGCAGGGGTGGCAGGGGATGCGAACCGCTGTTTCACGGCGAACACGCCCGGCGACTACAACGTGACCGTGAAGGTCACCGACAGCTCCGGGGCGACTGGCTCGGACAGCTTCATCGTTCACGTCAACCACGACACCCCGCCTTGCATCGAGCGAACCGATCCCGATGTGCGCGCCCAGATGATTGTCGTTTCACGCGCCACCGACCTCGGCGGCGCCTATGAAAGCCGAAGCTTCCAGGTCTTGAACGTGGCCGACGATGGCCAGCCCTTCCCAGTGCCGGCCGATAGTACGCAAAGACCCACGCAATTCATTTGGTCTGTCTTCGATCCCAAGAGCGCCTCCCCCGTCTGGGTCCGCCAAACCATTACCTCTTCAACTTTCATCCTGAGCCAGAGCATGTTCCCCGATGCCTTGCCGGGCGATACCGTCCGCCTTCGCCTGGAGGTCCAGGACAGCGTGAATCAAAGGGCCGTCGTGGACTGCCCGGGCGACCCAGACATCTGTTGTGCAAACAACACATGCGGCGGCGACAACGAGTGCATCCGTTGGACAACCTGGACCGTGCTCTTCCAGCCATGAAACGGCGCCACCTTCTTAGTGCTTTGTGGCTGCTGACCGCGGGTTGCAGCGGCTCAACCGGCGGTGCATCAATCGGCGCATCAGGCGGACTAGGCAACTACTCAACCGGCGGCGCACAGTCTTTCGGCGGAAATGCAGGGTCCCTGCCGGCCGCGGCGGATGCGAGCGCCCCTGGTCGAGACAGCGTCGACGCCCGTGCCCGGGAGGTTTTGCCCACGAACCTGAGCGACGACGCGCCGACCTTCAACTGGCTGGTGCCCGAGGGCGGAGCTGGTGGGGGCTTCCCTGCCACGGGAGGAATGTCGGAAAGCGCGAGCGGGGGTTCCGTGGCCACGGGAGGTGTCGCCTCCAGTGGCGGTGCCAGGTCCACAGGGGGTGTCGCCTCCAGCGGCGGTGCCAGGTCTACAGGGGGCGTCGCCTCCAGTGGTGGTGCCATGCCCACGGGAGGGGCCGGCGTTTCTCCTGGTGGCGGTTCGGTGGCTGCGTCGGGGGGCTCGCCCGCGAGTGGCGGTTTCATGAGCACGGGGGGTGCTGCCACCGGGCGGGGCGGTTCGGCCATGGGGGGCTCCACGTCCGGCTACTCGGGAACAGGGGGTGCCAACGCGACCGGCGGCTTCCCCTCCAGCGGAGGATTAATCAGCTCCGGGGGAAGAACCAGCGGCGGTTCCGGTGGCGGAACTGGCGCAACCTACGATGCCGGCGTCATCATGGTGGACGCACGGCCATCCGCGTCTGACGCCTCCTCTGAAGGCGGGGCGCTTTCACCTGATGCCTCGCCGGGCGGACCCGACGCCCTGTCGCCACCCGACGCAGGCAGCGTTCTCCCCTGCTCGGCGCGCATTCGCGCCCTGGTCCCGGTTTCGCTCGACCATTTGGTGGCAGGTGCCAATTCCCAGGTGGTTCTGCGCGCCGAGGTTGTTTCGGGTGGCCCGGCCTCGGTCTCCGGTTGGACCTGGCAGGCGTGGTTCGGGACAAGTCCCCTGTCTCCCGCGGCGTTGGGCAAAGCGGACCCCTCTGTCGCAGCCTTCAAGATCGCCTACCAAGGCTCGTATACCTTCAGCGTGACTGACGGCTCGGGTGCGTGCAGCGCTTCCTTGCGCGCCAACCCGTTCGCTGCGAACGCGTGCCCGATCTGCGATCAGTCGGCGATCGTGCGCGCGGCCCCGCCTCCCAGTGCGAATATTCCTGTGCAGACAGGCTCGTACACGCTGTCCGGCTCTTCCCCCTTTGCCCAAAACAATATCATTCTCGGGCGGGGAGTCTCTGTGTCAGTGGCCCCGAGTGTGGGCACCAACATAGTGGTCTCCTACGTCCGGATTCTCGACAAGAATGGCACTGTGGTGGCGGATGGTCTGGCCGACCAACTCTCCTCTTTCACGTCTCGCCTGCTGACTATCAACAAGGAGGGCGACCTCCTCAGTTACAACGTCCTCGCGGTCCCGATCAACCCCGACGGAGACACCATCGACGCCACAGCACCACAGCTCTTCCCGCAGCTGACCCCCGCGGCCATCAATGCGACCACCTTCAGCCTGACGGATGGCATACCGGTGGGCGGCAAAGTGACTGCATCGGACGGCACTGCGATCAATGATGTACGGGTGGTACTAAGCAATCGGGATCCTAAGGACACGAAGGCGTCCAGCACTCTGCTCTTCTCCTCCGTGGGTGACAGCGGTAGCGACGGAGTCTATCAACTTCAAGTACAGGGCGGCAGTTACTGGGCCACCGCCACGCCCCCTGCGGGGAACGGATTGGCCGAGGCGGTCTCCGCTTCGTCATTGTCCGTCTCCCCTGGCACCAATCTGGACATGCAGTGGGATGCACCCACTGCGGTTGCCCTCACGCTCAACGTCGCCGACGCGCAGGGTAGCCCGCTCGGGACCGCGACGGTCACGCTCTCCACCGCCCAGGCGCGCAAGGTGGGCCGCTTCACACTGCGACCGTCAAACGCGCCAGCCATGAGCGTGGACGCCTACGGCAGCGTTCGCCTCGAAGGAACCACGTCGTCAGCCGGGGTTGTGACCTTCGACCAACTTCCCTCCAACACGACCTACCAGCTGCTCATCCGGCCCGGCCACGCGGGTCCTTTCGCCATGACGACAACCACGACCGTGGTCGTGCCGTCGACCGCCACCACGGCGAACGTCGCCGCGCGGGCAGCGGCGCAGATCAACGGCACTCTGATTCCCGCGCCCACCACTGTAGCGTTCGATCTGTCCCGGGTCACGATCACGGCCTACGACAAGAGCGACAATACGCCCGACCCAGTTCAAGTCGCCGCGGCAGACTCTGGCGGCAATTTCTCACTGTCAGTGGCCCCGGATCGCCCCTATGTGCTGCTGGTGACTCCGCCCATCGACAGCCCGTTCGCCCGCACCTTTGTCGGGTCGGGGTCCCTGACCGCCACGGAAATCCCACTCAGTCAGACCCTGCCTCTCTCCATGGATTGGCGGGCCCTGGTCATCGACGGAACTCAAAATGGCGTAGGCAGCGCGGCCCTACAGGTCTTCTGCCATCCCTCATGGCCAACCTGCGTGGACTCCACGATTCCCTTGGCAGAAACAACCTCCGACGGAGAGGGGACATTCCGTCTGCCCCTGCCTGATCCGACCACGCGCTGAAATCGGATTCGGCAAAAAGGTGGTCCAATGGATCCGTGGGGCGCCTGGCGACCCAGACTATTGCGACCAGGTGCCGGCTCCGACGTCGAGCTTCCACGTGGTCAGGTAGGTCGGCATCGAAATCTTGGTGCCATTGAAGACGAGCGGCTGGAACACATACCCGGCCTGATCATTGCGGTCGCCAGAGGTGGCGCCGGTTGAGTCTTCACTGTGGTACCAGTGGTCGCCCCAGTACACATAGGTCGTTCCTTTGCTACCAGCGATGGGCTGAACCCAGGTACTCTGCGAAAGCCAGGTCCTCTGATCGGAAAGAACATCGCTGGTGTCTACAACGGGTGCGACATAGCCCTGGTAGGTCCAGGGCCCGGTCATGGCGGGTGCCGTGGAGTAGAAATCGTTGTTGGCTCGCCACCCTTTCTTGTTCGACCCGATCCAGTAGTACGTCCCGTTGGCCTTGAATACCGCTGGCGATTCCGAGCCCCCCGATGTCCCGTTGATGGCTGAGTACTGATTGTCCGAGACCCAGCTATGGCAGTCGGCCGCCAGCGTGAAGACGTGGGCACTTTCCGTCACGACGTACGCAACCTTGTCGTCTGCAAACGCACCCATGTCACTGTGTTCGGCCTTCGCTCCGGCGGCGTTCGTGAGCGCCCCCTTGTAGCTATATTTCCCGTTGACCGTGTTTGAAGTCGCGTAGATCACTTCCTTGTCTGCCTGATAGGTAATGTCAGCCGCGTGGGCGTACAGAACGAACTCCCCGGTGCTGGGACACTTGATGATATGCGGCCTTTCACCATTTCGGCCCGGCGCAAGCTCGCTGCCACTGGCTTGCTGGGGCAGGATGATCCCCTCGTTCTTCCACGTAGCCAGGTCCTTGGATGAATACATCGAAAAGCCATGGAAGCTGTTGTTCAATTCCTTGCTCGAACTGGCGCTGTACACAAAGTATTCGCCGTGCAGGTAGAAGGTGTCGCCCACCTGGATGATGCCACCACCGTGGGCGTTGACGGCCTTGCCGTCGGTGTCCATGAAGATGATGCCGGTACTGAGCGGGCCGGAAATAACCCCAATTGGACCTGCGCCGGTGGGCGTTGTGCCTCCACCAGCGCCAGTCAAGCCACCAGAAGCAGAAACCCCGCCGGAACCGATCTGGCCGCCAGCGCTGCCGCCTGCCCCGCCAGAACTGGTGCTCTTGCCCCCTGTGCCGCCCGCGTTGTTCGTTCCACCCGCGGCGCTCGTGCCCCCTGCGCTGGTCGTGCCGCCCGCGCTGGTCGTGCCGCCCGCACTGCTCGCGCCGCCCGCACTGCTCGCGCCACCCGCACTGCTCGCGCCACCCGCACTGCTCGCGCCACCCGCGCTGGTGGTGCCACCCGCGCTGGTGGTGCCGCCGAGCGCGGTCGTGGTGCCGCCTGCTCTGGTCGCGCCGCCCGTGGCGCCGCCGCCCCCGCTGGCGCCGGTGGTTCCGCCGCCCGCAATACTGCCGCCAGACTTGAGGGAGCTGCCGCCAGCGCTCGTGCTCCCGCCAGAATTGGCGCCACCGGCGGCGATTCCGCCCGACCCGCTGCCACCAGAAGCAATCGCGCCACCGAGCCCAATCGTGCCGCCAGTACTTGAAATTCCACCGCTGGCCAGGCTTCCCCCCGTCTGCTGCGTCCCACCTGATCCCGCCTGTGCAGTGGTGCCTGCTCCTCCCGCGGCAAGGGTGTTCCCCCCTGCGCCGCCAGTCGGAGAGGTGCCCGAACCAGTGCCGTCACCGGACGAACAGCCGAAACCAAGCGCCACGAGCACCATAGCCAAAGATTCACGTCGCTTCATAGATTCTTCTCCACCTTGGGGTCGATCGATCCTTCACCGGTCGTCTGGTAGGGGCGCCGTGAGCACCGAACGGGTCACAGAATCCCCCTTGTCCTCCCTTCCGACAAGGGATTCCGCTCAAAAATGAGCGGGGCCAGCACGCAACGCGCCGGAAGCGGCTCCCTGCCCGCCACAGCGCCTACACCCGCGCGGCAGCGCTAGAAATCGTCCTCGGACAAACCGCCGGCACGTGGCACCGTGGATTTTCTGGGCGTGCTCGTCACGGGCGGCGGCGATAGCACTGCCTCATCGCCCTGTGCAGCATGCATTCCCTGCTGCCGAGTCGACTCTCGCCACGGTTCTCGCGCGGCCACGCGCGAGTGCCTGGCGATCACGGGAAGGCCGTGCCGATGGTTTCTTAACTTGCCTGTTTCACCTGACGCGAGCGTCTCTGCTGCGGACGGCGACGCCGAAATCGAATTCGAGGTCAGCGTGGGCACGGGCGCATGGGTTGATTGAGGCTCAAGCTGAGCTGGCGCCGCCTGGCGTTTCGGCGGTGCCGTCTGGACAACCGGTGCCATCCCCGCCGCCAGACGGCTGGGCCGCCTTGTGACCCACAGCCCGAGAACCAGTCCCACCGCGACCCCGGCACCCACCCACGCCTGCCAGCCACGGCCAGCCAAGAGTCCCCTTAGGCCAGAAAGGGGCAGCCGGAGCAACGAAGGTTGCAACTTCGCCACTTCGCCACCAGCCGGGAGCGCGACGAGTTTCGGGGTTGCGCGCGGTTCCTCGATGGAAACGCTCGGCTCGGATTTCTCGCCTTCCGGGAGACGCGCACAGTAGAGAATCGTCTCTTGATGAGGCGTGGACGGCTCTCTGTGCTCGATCGCTTGCACCGATGCCCCGACCTCGTCATTGTGCGAAGCAAATGAAACCACGCCGGCCAGTGGGGTGAGCGAGCGCGGAAGCGGAGTGTTGGGCAACAGCTCGTCCTCAAGGGCGCTGACCATGAGATTCAGATCGGAATAGCGATGGTCCGGATCCTTGGCCATGGCCACGTCAATGATGCGCACCAAACCAGCCGGCAAATCAGGACGGAACAACGTCACCTTCGGGGCGGGCTCGTTCAAAATACGGTGAAACAGGTCGGGCCCCGGCTCACCGGGGAAAGGCATCTGTCCGGTCAGTGCCTCGTACAGCAGAACGCCAAAACCATAGACGTCCGCGCGCCCATCAATCTGCGCCGCGCCCAGCACGTGCTCGGGCGACATATAGGCTGGCGTGCCCATGGCCAGGGCGGGCCTTGGCCCGGCCGCCGGATCAATCACCCGTTCCACCATGACTGAAATGCCGAAATCCAGCACCTTGGTGGTCACAATCCGCCCGTCGGGTCCAATGCAAATGAAAATATTCTGTGGCTTGAGGTCGCGGTGAATCACGCCCTGTGCGTGCGCCGCCGCCACCCCACGCATCGCGGGCAAGAGCAGCGCCGCGGCCTCGCCGATACTGAGAAACCCCTTGCGCGCGATGTAGCTGCCGAGCGGCTCTCCATCGAGCAACTCCATCACGATGCAAGCCATCCCCTCATGCTCAATGACGTCAAAGACCGTCACAACATTGGGGTGATTGACTCGACTGGCCGCCACGGCCTCAGTCTGAAAAAGCCGCTGGGCCTCGGGCGTGGTCGCCAAAGAACGCAGAATCACCTTCAAGGCCACCCGTTTGCCGGTACGCTCATTGGTGCCCGCCCAAACCGCCGCCATCCCGCCCTCGCCCAGCAAGTGATCAACCCGGTAGTTGCCATTTACCAGTTGACCCGCCTGCAAGATCGTGTTGAGCGTTTCGTCAGGCTTGGCTTTCGTTTTCCGCACTCCGCGACCTCCCTCTTCGCCACCAAAGCAGCTCACGTTTCCACTCTGGTAGGCAGATGTGTGTCTTCTCCTGTTCGATGCCTTACCACGGGTGCCGGATGCCAACAAGGACAACTGTTCACAATGGAAATCTGACTGCAATTGTACGCAAGAAATGCGCATATTTGAGAAGGTTGCCCGCCTTGCAAACACGCCGCCTTTGCGCGCACATGGCTATCCGGCATCGCAGCCTGTGGCGGCGCCAGGCGTACAGATTCCTCCCTGGCAGCTGTCGTTCGTGGTGCATGGGTTCCCATCCTCACAGGAGGATCCATCTACTTTCGCTGGATTGCTGCACTTGCCGGTCGCAGCGTCGCAAGTCCCGACCAGGTGGCACTGATCACTGGCCGAGCAGGTCACCGAACCACCTCCTACACAAACCCCTGACATGCAGGTGTCGCTTTGCGTGCAGGCATTGCCATCATTGCAGCTCGTCCCATCTGTTTGGATTGGATTACTGCAGGCGCCAGTCGCCGGGTTGCACAGACCCGCGACGTGGCACTGATCGCTCGCTGTGCACGTCACCGAACTTCCCCCCACGCAAGTCCCCGATTGGCAGCTATCCCCTTGCGTACACGCATCGCCGTCATTACAGTTCGTCCCCTCGGTCTTCACCGGATTCGAGCACAGGCCCGTACCTGAATTGCACGTCCCCGCTGTGTGGCACTGATCGCTCGCCAGGCACACAACAGAGCTTCCTGCACAAATTCCCGATTGGCAGGTGTCGGCCTGAGTGCATGCATTGCCATCGTTGCAAGACGTTCCGTCAGCTTTGGCAGGATTCGAGCACGCACCGCTGGTCGGGTTGCACACACCCACCGCGTGGCATTGATCGCTCGCGGTGCAGGTCACTGGGTTGCTTCCCACGCAAGTCCCGGACTGGCAGGAGTCGGTTTGAGTGCATGAATTCCCGTCGCTGCAGGCCGTCCCATCGGCTTTTCCCGGATTGGAGCAAACGCCGGTGGCTGGGTTGCACACCCCCGCCGTGTGGCACTGGTCGCTGGCAGAACAGACTATCGGGTTGCTTCCCACGCAAGTCCCCGCCTGGCAGGTATCCGATTGGGTGCACGAATTCCCGTCGCTGCAGCTGGCCCCGTCCGCTTTCACGGGATTCGTGCATGCGCCGGTGGCCGAGCCGCACACCCCTGCGGTGTGACATTGGTCGCTGGCCGAGCAGACCACCGGATTGCTTCCCACACAAATTCCTGCTTGGCAGGTATCGGTCCGCGTGCACGCATTGCCGTCCGTACAGGCCGTTCCATCGCCTTTCGCTGGATTCGAGCAAGTTCCGTTGACCGGATTACACGCCCCCGCTGCATGGCACTGATCGCTCGCCGAGCAGGCGACCGGGTTGCTCCCCACGCAAAC
>Ga0265316_10007489_pt1 | contig 10281 bp, 7 predicted proteins | sample 4522metaG_FD_202092 | JGI IMG/M metagenome (GOLD analysis project Ga0265316, IMG submission 202092) | Rhizosphere microbial communities from Carex aquatilis grown in University of Washington, Seatle, WA, United States - 4-5-22 metaG | ecosystem: Host-associated > Plants > Roots > Rhizosphere >...
ATCGAGAACCAGGATGCGAACGCTGGCGAGGTTGACGAGTCTGCGGCCGAGGAAATCGCACAACCGGCCCGGCGTTGCGATCAGCACTTGCGCGCCGTTGCGGAGCGAGTGCAACTGCGGGCGCTCGCTGAGGCCGCCGACGGCGACCGCGGCACGAACGGAGGTGCCCGCGGCCATCAGGTCGAAGGTCTCGGCGATCTGGATGGCGAGCTCGCGCGTCGGGCTCAGGATGACGGCGCGAACGCCGGAATTCGATGGCAGCTTCGCGACCTGGTCGATGATGGGCAGGACGAACGCCAGCGTTTTGCCGGTGCCGGTCTGCGCCGTGGCGACCATGTCGCGTCCGGCCAGCGCCGGTTCGATGGCCAGCGCCTGGACGGGCGTCGGTTCGGTGAAGCCGTGTTTTTTAAGGTTGCTCTTCAGAAGAGCTGAGATTGAGAGTTCAGTGAAACTTTTCATTTAGGTTGTGAGGAGGAGAACCTGCGAGCCGACTACCGATTAGGGGAGAGGGGGTTGCGGATCAACTTCCAGTCGAAACCAGTATAGCGCATTGAGGGTCCGCTTGCTTACGCGCGCGGTTCGGTGCTCCGTGGGCGGCGATGGCCAACGTGCATCTCGGTTACAATTCGAGTCTATGGCCCGCGTCCCTGGCTCTCATTTCCTGCGCAATCTGGTGGAGCGGCGCAATCTGCTGTTCCAGCTCGTCCGGCGCGACTTCACGCAGCGCTACGTGGGCTCGACGGCCGGCTGGCTGTGGGGCGTAATCCACCCGCTGGTCTTGCTGGTGAGCTGGACGTTCGTGTTCAAGTACTGCCTCAAGGTCACGCTCGGCCCCGCGGAAATGACGCAGAACTATACCCTGTTCCTGTTCGCTGGCTTTCTTCCGTGGCTGCTGTTCCAGGAGACGCTGCAACGCTCCGCGACCTCGCTCATCGAACACCAGAACCTGATCACCAAGACGGTCTTTCCGGCCGAGGTGGTACCGGTCTCGATCTTCCTCTCTTCCCTGATGAGCCACCTGATCGCTCTGGGGCTGGCGCTGGCTGCGATCGGGATCTGGGAGCGGCACTTCAGCCCCATGGTGTTCTTTCTGCCGGTGTACATGCTGCTTTTGGGGCTGTTCGTGGTGGGGATGGCCTGGATCGTCTCGAGCCTGAACGTGTACCTGCGAGACACCGCGCAGGTCCTCTCGGTGGTGCTGACTTTCTGGTTCTGGACCACACCGATCTTCATCGCCGAGAGCCGTTATCCGCACTGGGCGCACATCCTGCTGCGCCTGAACCCGCTGGCCTTGATGGTGCATGCTTACCGCGAGAGGCTGCTGACCGCGCGCTGGCCGAGCCTGGGGGAACTGGGCATGCTGGCGGCGTGGAGCGTAGCGGTGTTCGTCGCGGGAGGCCTGTTCTTCCGGCATTTGAAGCGCGGGTTCGCGGACGTGCTGTAGGGTCCGCGCCCTGACGGTCGCGGTTCGGTGCTGGCGCGGCGCGCCCTCCCGGTGCTGGCACTGTAAACTGAGAAGAGTGTCCGATAAGAAGCTGACGGCGCACGTCAAAGCTGCGGGTTGAGCATCCAAATTGAGTCCAAAGTTATTGGACCAGGTGCTCGGCCGCATCCCGCGCGTGCCGAATCAAAACGTGCTGGTTGGGTTTGAGACGTCGGACGACGCCGGCGTTTACAAGCTGACGCCGGAGTGTGCGCTCGTGCAGACGGTGGATTTCTTCACGCCCATCGTGGACGACCCGGCCACCTTCGGCGCCATCGCCGCCGCCAACTCGCTCAGCGACGTCTACGCCATGGGCGGTACGCCTGTTTCGGCGCTCTCGATCGTGGCCTACCCAGCCCAGGGCGACATCGACGACCTGGTTGCGATCCTCACCGGCGGCGCGGAGAAGATGACCGAAGCCGGCTGCGCCGTGATCGGGGGCCACAGCGTCGCCGACGATGAAATGAAGTTCGGCTACGCGGTGACGGGCACGGTGGATCCGCGCCGCGTGACGCGCAACTCCGGTGCAGTTCCGGGGGACGCGCTGGTGCTCACCAAGCGCATCGGGACGGGCGTGATCTCGACCGCGCTCAAGCGCGGAATCGCTAGCGAGGGCGATGTGGAGCAATCCATCGAATCGATGCTCCAACTCAACAGGGCGGCTTGCGAGGCGATGCTCGCGGCCGGGGCGCACGGCTGCACGGACGTCACCGGATTCGGCCTCATCGGCCACGCGCGCGAGATGGCGCTGGCCAGCGGCGTCACGCTCGAAATCGGAACGGCGTGCGTGGAATTCCTGCCCGGAGCCGTCGACTATGCGCGCCGCGGAGCGCTGCCGGGCGGGCTCAAGAACAATCGCGAGTTCGCATCGTGCGCCGTCGAGCTTGTGCGCCAGGTGCCGGCGGAGATCGAAAGCCTGCTCTACGATCCGCAGACCTCGGGCGGCCTGCTGATCGCGCTCCCCGTAGCCGGGGTCAGCGCGCTCCAGACGGCGCTGCCCGCCGCCCGCCTGATTGGCCGCGTCCTCGAGCGCGGCGAGAAACCCATTCGCATCCTATGAACCCACTTATCGTCGCACTCGATTTCGATTCTCCCCAGAAGGCGCGCGAGCTGGTTGACCGGCTCGGCAGCGAGATCGGCTTCTACAAAGTCGGCCTGGAGCTGTACGCCGCGGCCGGCATGGACTTCGTCCGCGAGCTGATCGCCGGGGGCAAGGACGTCTTCCTCGACCTGAAGCTCTACGACATCGGCGAGACCGTGAAGCGCACGGTGACCCGGATAGCCGCGAGCGGCGTGCGGTTCACCACCATACACGGCAGCGGAGCCGTGATGCGCGCGGCGGCCGAGGGGCGGGACTCTTCGAACCTGAAACTGCTGGCCGTGACCGTGCTCACCAGCTTCGATCGGGAGGATCTGGCCGACCTGGGCTATCCCTGCGCGGTTTCCGAGCTGGTGGCCTTGCGCGTGCGGAGGGCGATCGAAGCGCGGATCGACGGGATTGTCTGCTCGCCGCTCGAGGCTGCGCTGGTTCGCGAGACCGCGGGCCCCGGCGCGATCCTGGTGACGCCGGGGGTGCGCTCGGCGGGGGCGGGGAAGGGCGACCAGAAGCGCGTGGCGACTCCGGCCGAGGCGCTTCGCGACGGCGCAAACTACCTGGTGATTGGCCGCCAGGTGACGCGCGCGGCCGATCCGGCAGCCGAGGTGCGGCGGATTCTCGAAGAGATCGGCTGCAAGTAGGGGCGCGCCCCACGGCGTTGCGCGCCAGGCTGGGGCGGGGAAGAGCGACCACTTATGCGGAACGAGACCACGGTTTCGAAATGGGGGAACAGCCTGGCTGTCCGGATTCCTCAGGGCATCGCCAAGCAGGCCCGCATCGCCGAGGGTGACTCTCTCGCCTTGGCGCTCCAACGCGACGGCAGCATCCTGCTCCGCTCGACCCGGCGGCGGTGTGGCCTGTCGGACCTCGTCTCGCGAATCACGCCTGGGACGCCACCGCGAGACAGACTGGGACTATTCGCCGAAGGCCGCTACCAGGCGGGACGGCGCCCAGCGCTAGTGCTTAGCCCTGGAGTTTGCGAGACTGGCACCGCTGCTCGGGTATTGAGGTCCGGGCCCCGCTACTTCGTCTCTCCCTCGTGCCGAACGATCAGCAGTGGCGCGTCCACCGCGTGGCGCACGGCGTTGATGGTCTGGCCGAAGACAATGTCCTGAATCCCCTTGTGGCCGTGGGCGCCCATGATGAGCAGGTCCGGCTTGAGCCAGCGGGCGAAGCGGATGATCTCCTGCTTGGGATCCTGCGAGTGCGCTACGGACACATCCACGTCGATCCCCTGCGAGCGCAGGCCGGCGAGGATCTCATCCAGATACTTGGCGCCGACCTCGACCTCGGCGGTTGACGAAAGCGGACCGTAGATCTGGCTGGTCACACCTTCTTCGACGTGCAGCAGATGCAGCTTCGATCCGTAGGCGCGAGCCATGGAAGCGGCGTGCGCAATCGCGACGCGATCGCGTTCGGTGTGATCGAGCGGAACCAGAATCGTCCGGTAGCCGAACGGGCGGACCTCGGCTGTGGCCAGCTCGGGGACGGGAACCGCAACACGTCCCTTGCGCTGCAGCCACACCGGCAGCCACGGCTGCAACGTTACCCACGCCAGCAGCACCAGAAGCAGAATCAGCACGGGCTCCACGGTCATCATCACCAGGTCGCGGTAGGCTCCCGATGAGGCAAGCCAATCGGAAAGCGTCAGCATTACCAGGCGTATGTTGAGCCCCAGGATCACCGCCGCCACGACCCACGATAGCGCTTGCAGCCAGCGGCGGTTGGCGAACGCTCCCATGCGTTTCGGGTCGCTGGTGAAATGGATCAGCGGAATGACGGCGAAGGGAAGCTGCATGCTCAGGATGACCTGGCTCAGGATCAGGAGGCGCAGGCTGGACTGCTCGCCCGCGATCCAGATGGTCAGCGCCGCGGGGACGATGGCCAGAGTGCGAGTGGTCAGACGGCGCAGCCAGGGGCGCATGCGGATGGTCAGGAATCCTTCCATCACGATCTGGCCGGCCATGGTGCCGGTCATGGTGGAAGACTGGCCGGAGCAGAGCAGGGCAATCGCGAAGACCACGCTCGCCATACTCGTCCCCAACAGCGGCGTCAGCAGCTGGTAAGCCTGCTGAATCTCGGTCACGACGATGTGCCGCTCGAAGAACACCGCGCCCGCCACCACCAGGATGGCGATGTTGACCAGCATGGCTCCATTGAGCGCCACCACCGAATCGATCAGGTTGAAGCGGCAGGCCGTGCGCTTCTGGGCGTCTCCGGCCCCGATGCGTCGTGTCTGCACCAGCGCCGAGTGCAGGTACAGGTTGTGCGGCATCACCGTGGCGCCCAGGATCCCGATCACGATGTAGAGGTTCTGGTTGCTGGGGTGCGGGATCAGCCCGCTGGCCATCTGAGAGAAGGCCGGCTTTGCCATCAGGATCTCAATCCCAAAGCACACCGCCATGACGGCGATGAGGCTGAGCACAAAGCCCTCGATCATGCGGATGCCGAAGCGGGAGAGCCACAGCAGCAGCAGGATGTCGAGCGAGGTGAGCAGCACGCCGGCGAGCAGGGGAATGTGGAACAGCAGGTTCAGGCCGATCGCGGCGCCGAGCACTTCGGCCAGGTCGCAGGCTGCGATGGCGATCTCGCAGAGCCCCCACAGCGCCAGGTTCACGGGCCGCGGATAGGATTCGCGGCAGGCCTGCGCGAGGTCCCGTTGGCTGGCGATGCCGAGCCGGGCCGCCAGGGTCTGGAGCAGGATCGCCATGAGGTTCGACATGACGAGGACCCACAGCAGTTGGTAACCGAATTTGGCGCCGCCTTCGAGATCGGTGGCCCAGTTGCCCGGGTCCATGTAGCCCACCGAAACCAGGTAGGCGGGTCCCGCGAAGGCGAACATCCGCCGCCAGATGGACGCTTGGCCGGTGTCTACGCTCCCGTGCACTTCCGGGAGGGACTGCGTGCGCGTGGACGTGGGTCCGGCGTTCGGCATGCTAAAACCTGATCTTCGCACAGCGCGGGGGCGTCAGCGTCCTCCCGCCGCCTTCCTGAGGAACGTCCCTTTGTCCAACTCCTCGAATGCCTGGCGCAACTCAGCCTGGGTGTTCATGACGATCGGCCCGTACCAGGCCACGGGCTCTTCGAGCGGCTTGCCGGAGACCAGGAGGAAGCGCAGGCCGTCTTCACCCGCCTGCAGAGTCACTTCGTCGCCGCGGTCAAACAGGATGAGCGAGCGGTTTTCCGCGTCGGCCGGGGGAGCGGTATCGAGCCAGCCCACGGATTCGGTGGGCACCGCCAGGGGACCCGAGGCGTTGCAGAAATTGCCGCTGCCGCCAAAGACGTAGGCGAAGGCGTGGCGCGTCGTCTCGATGGGCAGGGTCTTCCGCTTGCCCTGAGGCACGGAGACGTCGAGGTAGATCGGCTCGGCGGCGACGCCGTCCACCGGCCCGGTCTTGCCCCAGAAACTGCCGCAGATGATCCGGACCTCGGTTCCGTCGTCGTCGGTGACCACCGGAATGTCGGGCGCCTTGACCTCCTGATAGCGGGGAGCCGACATCTTTAGCGAGGCGGGCAGGTTGGCCCACAGCTGGAAGCCATGCATGCGGCCGACGTGGTCGCCCTTCGGCATCTCCTGGTGGATGATTCCGCTGCCGGCCGTCATCCACTGGACGTCGCCGGCGGCAATGGCGCCGGAGTTGCCGAGGCTGTCGCCGTGCTCTACGGTTCCGGCCAGGACGTAGGTGACGGTCTCGATGCCGCGGTGGGGGTGCCAGGGGAAGCCGGCCAGGTAGTCCTCGGGCACGTCGTTGCGGAAATCGTCGAGCAGCAGGAACGGATCGAAGTCGGAAGTATTGCCGAAGCCGAAGGCGCGGCGCAGGTGCACCCCGGCGCCCTCGAGGGTCGGCTTGGCTTGGACAACGCGCTTAACCGGTCTGAGTGACATGTTCGCCCTCCAATATTCCGAGTCTACGCCAGCGGGGGTCGCTTTAGGAGCAGGGGGGTGAAGGAGCGGCGCCGGGATTGGAGGTGGCCGAGGGGGCACGGGTCGCTCCCTGTGTCTTAATTGACATAATATCCGTTATCGGCAGTTCAGTATCTGCGCTCAAACCTCCGCCAGAGCGCCAAACCGGCCCACATCATCGGCCCGGGCCTCGAGATTCAACTGACCGAGCGGGTGCCCCAACCCTACACGGGCCCCGCGATGGGTTGAACTTCGCACCGGGCTGACGCGCCGCCTCGCGGCGTCGGGTCGCGTGTCGGGGCTTAGTTGGTCCGGGTTGTGCGCCAGGCCTTCCCGAAGGAACGGCGCAGACCGCACCCCAGCCCACCACCCCGGATCAGGCGCGACCGCAGCGCTTGCCATGCCCAACTCTGCCGCCAGTGGCGCCTTTCGACTCGGGCGCGTGCCTGTTCGACAAGCAGTTGCACGCGATCTCTGAAGGTTAGGTCGCATCCTTCGACGCGTCCAGGCCGTCGACGGAGAGCCTATCGCTTTGATCTCTTACTGTAAGTTGCTCTGGCTATCGATTTAGTAACACGCGTCCTATCGCGCGCCCTGGCTTGTCGATGCAACCATAACGTTGCGTCGAGCGCAGTCGAACGGGACGACCTCGTATATAATGATCTCCATGTTAGTCCCCACCGAAAAGATCTGGCATAACGGCCAGTTCATCCCCTGGAATGACGCCAAGATCCACGTTCTGTCGCACGTGGTCAGCTACGGCAGCTCGATCTTTGAAGGCATACGGTGCTACGCCACGCCGGCCGGCCCGGCCATCTTCCGCCTGCGAGACCACGTCCGCCGGATGATCGATTCCTCGAAGATCTACCGGATCGAGGTGCCGTTCACGATCGATCAGCTCTCGGCCGCGCTGGCCGAACTGGTCCGCGTGAACAAGATGAGCGCGTGCTACTTGCGGCCGATCGTGATGCGGGGATACGGCAGCATGGGCGTGTTCGCTGGGGACAACCCGGTTGAGGTCTACCTGGCCTGCTGGGAGTGGGGCCGCTACCTGGGAGAGGAGGCACTGTCGCAGGGCGTGGACGTTTGCGTCTCCAGTTGGAACCGGCTGGCGCCGAATACTCTACCATCGCTTTCTAAAGCTGGCGCCAACTACATGAATTCACAGCTTATCAAGATGGAGGCGATGGCGGACGGGTATGACGAGGGCGTCGCCCTGGATACATCGGGTTACGTCAGCGAAGGCTCGGGCGAGAACATCTTCGTGGTGCGGGACGGCAAGATCCTCACCCCGCCCCTGTCGGCGTCGGTGCTGCTCGGCGTGACCCGCGACTCGGTCATCCGGCTCGCCCAGGACCAAGGGATTCCAGTTGTGGAGACGCTGATCCCTCGAGAGATGCTTTACATTGCGGATGAGGTCTTCTTCAGCGGGACGGCGGCGGAGATCACGCCTATACGCTCGGTGGACCACATACAGGTGGGCGCCGGGCGGCGCGGCCCCGTCGTGGAACGGCTACAGAAGGAGTTCTTCTCGATCATCGACGGGTCGAAGCCGGACCGCTACGGCTGGCTGACGGCAGTGAGCGCGCCGGTCGAGGCGGGACGGTAGACTTTCACTCAGAGTGGGGCGAGGCGATTGAACCCTGGGAGCTCGGTCCGGACAATCACCTCCCCCGAGATATTGCGCCGGACCGGGCTCGCAAGAGGCACTTACTTTCTACCAGGAATCAGCGGACCACGCCAGCCTTCCGGCATGCATTTCAACAGGTATAACGTGAGCCGTTGGTACCGGTTAGCCGGGCCTCTCTGTGGATAAAATCTGGATAAAACAGAAGGCGGGGGAAATGGTTCGCCCCATCCATCCCCGGGTTTGACCGCTCATCACACTTCCCCGCCCTCATAGGCGCTCCCGGCGCAGGATGGGAGGCATGAAAACAACTCTGCTGCTGACGTTCGCGGTTGCCACCGCACTGATGGCCCAGGCGCCGCCGTTTCAGGCCAAGGTCACGGGCCATGGCCAACCCATGATCCTCATTCCGGGCCTCTCCTCCTCGGGCGAAGTGTGGGAGACGACGGTCGAACACTACACGGACCGGTTCGAGTGCCACGTCCTCACTGTGGCGGGTTTTGCCGGGGTGCCGCGTACGGCGGCGCCGATGCTCGACAACGTCCGCGACGGGATCGCCGAGTACATCCGGCAGAAGCATCTGGACCATCCGGTCATCGTCGGTCACAGTCTGGGTGGCTTCTTGGCGCTGGCGGTGGCCAGCAAATATCCGGCGCTGCCCGGCAAGCTGGTGATCTTGGACGCGTACCCGTTCCTGCCGGCCGTTATGAATCCCGCGGCGACCCTGGACAGCGGAAAACAGATCGCGGCGCAGATGAAGAAGCAGATGGACGGCCAGACGCAGCCCGACTACGAACGCTACGTCAAGTCGGGCGTCGCGACCAGGCTGATGGTGACCGGCGATAGCGACTTCCAGCGCATCGTGGCCTGGGGGCTGGCCTCGGACCGCACCGCGGTCGCCGACGCCATGTCCGACATGTTCAGCGTGGACTTGCGCGACGATCTGGCCGCGATCAAAAGCCCGACGCTGGTGCTGGGCTCCTGGATCGCCTACAAGCAGTACACCGACCGGGCGCGCACGGAAGCCAACCTGCACGCGCAGTATGCCAGGCTGCCGGGGGTGCGGATTGAGGTCACCGACACGGCGCACCATTTCATCATGTGGGATGATCCGAAATGGATGTTCGGAGTGATGGACCGCTTTCTTGCTGAATCAGAATCGCCGGCGGCGCGATGAGCACTCGGAAGACTTACTGGACTTGCCAGGCGCTGGGCTGGGGCGGCTACTCAACCGTCGGCCTGATGGCCGCCTCCCGGCAAATCGGATGGCGGCCGACGGTGGCGGCCGGCTATCTGCTGTTCGCCCTTTACAGCATCGCGCTGACGGAGCTGTTCCGTCGCGAGATCCTGCGCCGCGGATGGCTAAACGCCGATGCGGGACGGATTCTGGGCCGCCTGGCGCCCGGGGTTTTGCTTGTGGGCTCCATACAGAGCTTTCTGGTCGTCGCCGTAAGCCTGGCCCTGGAGCCCGCGAACACTTTCGTGCGGAACCCCGGCGCGATGCTGGCGCTGTGGGTGAGCGTGATCGGCGCCACTTCCATCTGGACCATTCTGTATGTGGCGCTCACGGCGCAGCGGCGATCGCAGGAGAAGGCGGTGCACCTGCAACTGGCCGTGAGCGAGGCCGAACTGCGCGCCCTGGAAGCCCAGGTCAATCCGCACTTCCTGTTCAACTGTCTGAATTCGATTCGCGGCCTGGTGGTGGAGAACCCGGCGCTGGCGCAGGACATGATCACGCGGTTCGCCAACATCCTGCGCTACAACCTGCATCGCGACATGCAGCATACGGTTCCACTGGCTTCGGAGGTGGAGGTGGTCACGGACTACCTGGCTCTGGAGTCGGTGCGCCTCGAAGAGCGCCTGCGGATCGACATGACCATTGAGCCCGCCGCGGCTGAGGTCCCAATTCCGCCCATGCTGCTGCAGAGCCTGGTGGAGAACGCCGTGAAGCACGGAATCGCGCCGCTCGCGGCAGGAGGAGATCTGGTGATTCGCGCACGCCTCGACGGGGACGATTTGCTGCTGGAGGTTGGCAATCCCGGCAGGATGACCGAGCCGCGTCCCGACGGCGCGGGAGTTGGGCTCGCCAACGCGCGCGAGCGCCTGCGCATCCTTTATGGAAACCGAGCCAGCCTGCGCCTGGAAAACCGTGGCGGGCGCGTGGCCGCTAC
>Ga0265316_10007490_pt1 | contig 10281 bp, 8 predicted proteins | sample 4522metaG_FD_202092 | JGI IMG/M metagenome (GOLD analysis project Ga0265316, IMG submission 202092) | Rhizosphere microbial communities from Carex aquatilis grown in University of Washington, Seatle, WA, United States - 4-5-22 metaG | ecosystem: Host-associated > Plants > Roots > Rhizosphere >...
TCTTTGAGCGTTCCCTTGTCGACGAGCATGCGCACATGCTTCTGGACCTTGTTCTCATACCCGGAATAGGTATGCACCACGTACCACGCTTTTGACATGCAGCCTCTTGCTAAAAGATCCAGTCAACAAGCTTGAACAGGATGAAATCCACCGCGCCGAGCATGAGCGCAATGAGGATCGTGGAAACCAGGACTACTCTCGTCGACGCGAGGGCTTCGTCACGGCTTGGCCATGTCACCTTTTTGAGCTCTGCGTAGCTTTCCTGAAAGAACGTGATAATTCTCTTCATGTCCTCCGTCCCCTCGGATGTCCCTTTCCTCGTTCAGGCCAGGCAGGACTCGAACCCGCAACATCCGGTTTTGGAGACCGGCGCTCTACCATTAGAGCTACTGGCCTATGAAACTCGCAATTCGTAGGCTCTCGCCGTCTGCGTACAGCCGGCTGCCGCCCTACGCATCCCTGTACTCGCTCGTTCTCGCCATCCATGGCTACGTTGCGAAAACCCCTACTTTACCTTCGCTTCTTTGTGCAGGGTGTGCTTCCTGTCCCACCGGCAGTACTTGGAAAACTCCAGCTTGCCCTGAGTATTCTTGCGATTCTTTGTCGTGGTGTAGTTCCGCCGATCGCACTCGCTGCACTGCAAGGCGACAAGCTCCTGATTCTTCGCTTTACCTTTGGCCATCGAGATCTCCCTGGAGTTAGTGCGGCCACGGCGCACGCGTCTTCCCGCGCGATTTTCGTGGCGCTCGTATGGAGCGCAAATTTATACAATGTGCCCCATTTGTGTCAAGTGGTTCGAGAACAAGTAGTTGTACGGACCCGCGCGGTCCCTTCGTGCGCGCAGGCCTGTTTCGAGCCCTCGACCGGATTTGAACCGGTGACCCCGTCCTTACCAAGGACGTGCTCTACCAACTGAGCTACAAGGGCGTAGCCATGGATGGCGCGGGAGGCCGAGCCATGGATGGCGTAAGGCCGACCAAAGCGCGGCCGAAGGCCGCGCGACAGGGGCCCCGCGGCGGCAGCCGTTGGAACGCCTAACTCCGCGGAGTACCGCGGAAGGGCGCGAAACGGCGGGAGCCCTGGGGAGCTAGCACAAGCAATGCCCCGATTGCCGCATCCTATCAAACCCCCCGGGAGAGCGTCAAGCCGATGGGGCCGGGGAGGGAGAGCTGTCGTCGGCGCGTCTGAAGAACAGGAGAAGGGACTGGCCATATTCCCTCCGATCGCTGAGCACGAGACCCGCCCGCTCAGTGGAGAGCTTCTCCGCGCGGTGCAGGTGAATGATGACGAGACCTCCCGGGGAGAGGTGGGGTGCGGTGAATGCCTGGTCCAGTACAGCGTCCTTGTCTTCGAAATCGAATGGTGGATCGAGAAATATGAGGTCCCAGGAGCGCTGGTTTGTCCTCAGGAACCTCTCCACAGGGGCGACGACGAGGTCGATGTGGCTTTGCACAAAGCTGATGTTTTTCAGGATCGTCGGTTTCTTCCTCGGGTCCTTCTCTACAAGAAGCACAGGGGCCGCACCGCGGGAGGCTGCCTCCACCCCGAGAATGCCGGTGCCGCTGAACAGGTCGAGGAATGAGACGCCCTCCAGGTCGCCGAGGATTGAAAACAGGGACTGTCTCATCCGATCCATGGACGGCCTGATCACGCCCGGCGGGCAGAGGATGGTACGCCCCCGGTAGATGCCGCCGGTGATCCTCATCTCATCCCCCCTCGAGGGCGTTTTCGAACCGGGTCATCCAGGAAGCGGGTGCGTCCAGCACCCTGCCCATGACTGCATTGCCGGGAAGCAGGAAGCCGGGATCCTCCGCCAGGAGGCGGACCGCATCGTCCCTCGCCTGCAGCAGCAGCGGCCCGTGCTGGAGGAGATCGGCAACCTGGAAGCTCAGGAACCCGGTCTGGCGGACTCCAAGAAGCTCCCCTGGTCCGCGCAGCTGCATGTCTTTTTCGGCGATCCGGAACCCGTCCGTCGTCTCTTTCATGATTTTCAGCCTTTCGATCCCTTCGTCGGTCAGCTTCGTGCCGTACACGAGAAACGCGTAGGACTGGTCCGGTCCGCGGCCCACCCTGCCGCGAAGCTGGTGCAGCGTGGAGAGCCCGAAGCGCTCCGCATGCTCGACAACCATGCACGTGGCATTGGCCACGTCCACTCCCACCTCCACGACGCTCGTGGCAACAAGGACCTTTACGCCGCCACCGGCGAACGCCGCCATTGCGCGCTCCTTTTCGTCCTCGGGAACGCGCGAGTGGATCAGGGCCAGGGGAAGGTCCGGGAAGACGTTCTCCTTCAGATCGCGGTACGCGGATTCCGCGTCTTTCACTGCCAGCGCACCGGATTCCTCGATGAGCGGGTACACGAAATACGCCTGCCTCCCCTTTACGAGCTCCTCCCGCACGCGTCGGTAGACTTTCTCCTCGTTGCCTTCGCGCGCAAGGTGCGTGATCACGGGCTTCCGTCCAGCCGGCATGGTCCTGATGGAAGAAACATCCAGGTCACCGAAAGCGGTGAGAGCGAGGGTCCGCGGGATGGGTGTTGCCGTCATGAGCAGGAGATCGGGGGCCTCGCCTTTTCTGAGGAGCGCCTGCCTTTGCAGGACGCCGAACTTGTGCTGCTCGTCAACAATGACGAGCCCCAGCGCGCGGAACGCGACGTCGTCGGAAAAAAGGGCGTGCGTGCCGAAAAGCAGGTCCACCTCACCGGATCGCAGTGCTGCCAGCAGGAGGGTACGCGGCTCGCCCGTTACGGACCCTGAGAGGAATGCGATCCTGATCCCCAGCGGCTCCAGGAGCCGCGCCGCGTTCTCCGCGTGCTGCCGGGCCAGCAGCTCCGTCGGCGCCAGGAATGCCGCCTGCTCGCCGCCCGCCGTCACCAGGAGCGCAGACAACAGCGCGACGAGGGTCTTTCCGCACCCCACGTCTCCCTGGAGCAGCCGTGCCATGGGGACCGCGGAGGCAAGCTCCGCCTCGATTTCCCTGAGGACCTCTGCCTGGTCGCGGGTCAGGGTGAAGGGGAGGCGGCTGATGAGCGCATCGTGCAGGCGGTGGTCGAGGGTCCTCCTCCTCGGTCTTCTGGCCGCAAGGGTCCGCTTGCGCCGCAGGACAGTGACCTCGAAGAAGAAGAGCTCCTCGTAGGCCAGCGCGCTGCGGTACTTCTGCGCCGCTTCAAGGCTCGGAGGAAAATGGACCCCGCCAAGAGCCTCACGGGGACTCGGAAGCCCCCGCGCGCTCCGCAGAGACTCGGGAAGGCTCGGCTCGATCGTGGGGAGCACGGACGCCAGCGCCTGGCCGACGATCTTGCGGAGGGCAGTCTGCGTGAGACCTTCGGTGAGCGGGTAGACGGGAAGGATCCTTCCGAATGCGGCAGGGCTTTCGCTCCAGGGCTCGAGCTCGAAATCCGAGCACTCGAGCTCTCCCCTCCTGAGCCGGAAGCTGCCCCAGACGAAAAACCGCGCGCCCGGCTGGAGCACGCTGCGAAGAAAGGGCCTGCCAAAGCACACCAGAACAGCCTCGGCGGCGCCGTCGGAAACAACTGCCTTGAGCGTGCGCCTCGGTCCCCAGCCGACATCGGAGGTCGAAAGGACGCTCGCCGCCACGCACGCCTTGTCCAGAGCGGCGGCGCGCGAAAGGGGAACCATGCTCGAGCGGTCCTCGTATGCGCGGGGCAGGAACAGCAGAAGGTCCCGAACCGTCGTGACGCCGAGCCGCTGCAGACGCTCTGCGAAGCGCGGCCCCACGCCCCGCAGGGAGGAGATTTCCTGGGTCAGTTCGCCAAGGAACACGCCGGTGCTCCGAGCGGCTCTCGCAGATTCCTCAGATGGGGAGCATCTGGAACGCGAAGACTATGTAGTGCACGACCGCCTCACCGAGAAGCCACGCCACCAGGAGCAGGCCTATGGTAAGGAGCAGGTGCTGGGTATACCCCGAGCCCTGTCCAAGCCTGAACACCTTGGTCACCCATGCGACGATGGGCTGCATGATGGTGTCCACCACCTTCCAGACCGTGGATCCGGCGGACGTGCGCAGCAGGAGCGGTATGGTGCGAAGAACACCGACGATGAGGAACAACAGGAGGATGAAGCGCACTCCCGACCATGCCGCGGAGAACACAGAGGCGAGGAAGAAGCCAAGGGTGATCCGCCCGTAGTACAGGAGCTGGTTCACCAGGTCCAGCACCACCACGAGGGCGAGGATCGCCGCGATGGGTGAGAAATCAAAGAGATTTCCGCGCAGGAAACGAATGCGGCCGAAAAGCTCGAGATAGGGATCGGTGGCGCCGGCAAGCAGGTCCCATGCCTTTCCCAGCGCGCGGGGGGCAAACCAGCCCAGTACGATCCGAAGGGAAAGGATGAAAAGGTACGCAATCAGGACGACGTTGATGATGGTGAGAACAATGAGCACGAAAGGCCTCCTCAAGTTTGGCGGCGCCCCTGCAGGGGCGCCGGCGCGGCCGCGGTGCACCGCGCAGTTCCGCGGATTCGCGCCGCGGTATTCCGCGGATTCTGCGCCGCGGTATTCCGCGGATTCTGCGCCTCAGGCGAAAAACGTGGACGGGACGAGCTTCTCCACGAGGGAGATCATCGTCTTGTTGATTCGTTCGAGCTCGTCCGCGGTGAGCCCCGAGCCGAACGCCACCTTCTCCCGCCAGTTCGGCGAGAATATGTCGGACGGAGAATGTGCGTCGGAATCCACGACCATGGAGGCTCCTGCCTCACGCGCCAGGGCCACGACCCTGCCGTTTCCCAGCCCGTGGGAGAAACGCCCGGACACCTCCAGGTGCACGCCGTTGGCAGCCGCCAAGCGTACTTCTTCCTCTGATATAAGCCCGGGGTGGGCAAGGATGTCTACCCCCGCCTCGATGCCCGCCCTGTTGGTGCCGAGCGCCACGGGTTCGCAGACCGTCTCCCCGTGCAGAACCACCAGGCGCGCCCCGAGCTGCCGCGCGCGGCGGACCAGCCCGGCAATCTGGCCCGGCGGGACGTGCGTCAGCTCGACACCGGGGATGATGCGCATTTTCACGAACGGCTGCGTCTCCCGCGCGAACTGCACCAGCGCAGAGAGCAGGCTGTCCAGGTTGGATGCGTCGGCATGATCGGTGATGCCCAGTGCCCGATAGCCGGCGTGCTCGGCGCGCCGGACCAGCTCTGCAGGGGACAGGTCCCCATCGCTCAGAAAGGTGTGCGTGTGCAGATCTATCATTGCCCCCCTCCGACAGGCATTGCCAGGACCCTGAAATAGCGTGACTCGGGATAGATCCCGTCCGAAGAAACGATCTTTGCCAGGGCCGCGCGCACCTGCGCCTCGTCGGCCTCGTCAACGAGCATGAACAGATCCGAGGGCTTGGTCTTGTCCTCCCATTTCTGGTGCACGCTCTCGATATTGATCCCGTTCTCCGCGCAGATGCGGGTCACGAGGGCCCAGATGCCGGGCCTGTTGGCAGTGACGAAATGAAAGTAGCACTTGCTGCGCATCCGCTCGACGGGGAACGGCTGCGCGCAGGCAAGCGCCGGAAGAGGCGCGCGGGGCACCTGCTGGGAAAGGATGGTCTTCATCACGTCCCCCAGGTCCGATGCCAGCGAAGACGCGGTAGGGCTCCCGCCGGCCCCCTTTCCCTCGTAGACCGACGCCCCGAGGAAGTCGGAGTCCACCAGCACTCCGTTGAACTCGTCACGGACCCCCGCCAGGGGATGGTCCATCGGAACCAGGGCGGGGAACACGGTGACCAGCGGCGCGCCCTCCATCATGCGGGCCTGCGCAACCAGCTTGAATACGAACCCGCTGGAGAGGCAGAACTCGATGTCCTTCTGGGTCACGGCGGCAATCCCCTCGCAGAGGATGTCGCGAGGCTGGATCCAGCAGTCGAATGCCAGGCTGGCAAGGAGCCCGATCTTCTGGGCCGCGTCTCCCCCGCTTACGTCGAGGGTGGGGTCAGCCTCCGCAAAGCCTTTGGCCTGGGCCTGGGCCAGGGCGTCCGGGAAAGAGAGCTTCTCCTCGGTCATCCGCGTGAGAATGTAGTTGGTGGTTCCGTTGACGATCCCGACGATGCTCCTCACCTTGTTCCCCATGAGACTCTCACGGAGGACCTTGATGATCGGGATGCCGCCGCACACGGCAGCTTCGAACTTCAGCTCCACGCCGCGCGCGCCGGCCAGCGCAAGAAGCTCCTGGCCGTGCGCAGAAAGAAGCGCCTTGTTGGCGGTGATGACGTGCTTTCCGCGTGTCAGCGCCTCGCGGACCAGCGGGAGGGGCGCGTCCGCCCCGCCGGCCAGCTCCACGACTATGGGCACGGACGGGTCATCCAGGATTTCCTTCCATCCGGCGACCACGCGGGTGCCCGGCCCCACCGCGCGCTTCCGGGAAGGGTCCCGGACGCCGACCCACGGCACTTCGACGGTCACACCCAGCCGGCGGGCAAACTCGGCCGCGTTGCGCGTCAGAAGGTCGTAAAAGCTCTTTCCTACAGTACCGAAGCCGACCAGGCCGATTCTTATTCTGTCCATACGTCGGCCACCTGGGGGTACTCACGCAGGCCGGCAAGCACGTCCTCTGCATACGCGACCCTGATCTGCGAGGAGGCTTCCACCACGATCTCCCCCCGGCCGTTGCCGCTCCCCAGGTGGAAAAAGAGCGAACAGCCGCCCCGCCTGTCCAGCAGGTATTCCCGGATCTTGTGAAGGCTCTCCTCGGTTCCGACTTCTTCGTTGAGCCTGACGTGCACAGCCTGTGCCGGCTTCTGCGGCAGTGCTCCCGGCGCCATGATGTCCTCTACCTTCACTTTCGCTTCTCCCCTCGTGGTGTCTATTTTTCCTTTGACCCCGACTATGGAGTCATTCGCAATGAGCGGTCGTTTCATATCATAGACGTCGGAAAAGATGATCAGCTCGATGGAACCCCGGTAATCCTCCAGCCGGGCAAAAGCCATGGTCCTGCCGCCGCGCGTGCGTATCTCCCGCAGATCGCTCAGGATCCCGACAAGGTTGCAGGGCCGCTCGTTGGAGAGGGTCTCCTTTGCGGAAAGATCCACCGTCACCGTGCGCTCAATAAGCTCCCGCCAGGAATCCAGCGGGTGCCCGGAAAAGAAGAAGCCGAGGTTCTCCTTCTCCGATTCCAGGAGCTTTGCCGCCGGCAGCTCCGGCTGCCGTTCCAGCTCGATGGCCGCCGCGGGCGCGTCGGCCGCCCCTTCGAAGAGGGACACCTGTCCGTAGCGGGCAGCCTCCCGCTGCTTCGCGGAGAGCTCCATCACCCGCGCCATGTTGTGCAGCAGCGTGGCGCGCGTTTCCCCGAGGCGGTCGAACGCCCCCGTGATGACGAGGCTCTCCGCAACTTTCCGGTTCACCTCGTGCGAATCGATCCGATCGAAAAAGTTCAGGAAGCTCGTAAAAGGACCGTTTTTTTCCCGCTCCGCGATGATGGCGTCCACGGCCCCGGCACCCACGTTCTTGATGCCCAGAAGCCCGAAGACGATCCTCCCCTTCTCGACCGTGAACTCCTTCTGCGAGACATTGACGTCGGGCGGCAGCACCTCGAGGCCCATCTCCCGCGCCTCGTGGATGAGCTGGGCCAGGCGGTCCGTGTCGCTCATCTCATTCGTGCAGTTGGCCGCAATGAACTCCGCCGGATGGTTGGCCTTCAGCCAGATCGTGTGATAGGCCGGGATGGTATACGCGGCAGCATGGCTCTTGTTGAACCCGTAGCCGGCAAAGGCAAAGAGAAGCTCGAAGATCCGGTCCGCCGTCTTCTGATCGTAGCCCTTGGCCCTGGCCCCGGCAAGGAACTTCTCCTTCATCTTGAGCATTTCCTCGGGCTTCTTCTTTCCCATTGCCCGGCGGAGGATGTCGGCCTGCCCGAGTGAGAACCCGGCCACCACCTGGGCCATCTCCATGACCTGTTCCTGGTAGACGGTCACACCGTAGGTCTCTTTGAGGACGGATTCGAGCTCCGGCAGCGGATACTCGATGGCCTTCTTCCCCGACTTGTTCTCGATGAAGGTTTCGAGGTGCTCCATGGGGCCGGGCCTGTACAGGGCGTTCAGGGCGATGAGGTCCTCGATGCGGCTGGGGTGTGCCTTCTTCAATACGCCCTGCATGCCGGAGCTTTCGAACTGGAACGCGCCCGTGCTCTTGCCCTCGCAGAACATCTTGAAGGTCGCGGGGTCATCCTCCGGGATGGCCTTCAGCTCGATGGCGACGCCCTTTTTCCTTACGAGCGCGAGGGCGTCCTCGATCACGGTAAGCGTCTTCAGGCCCAGGAAGTCCATCTTGACCAGGCCGCACTCCTCGAGGAAGTCCATCGTGTACTGCGTGGATACCGCGCCGGTCTTGGAGTCTCGATACAGGGGCACGTAGCGCACGAGGGGTTCCCTGCCGACCACGATGCCCGCGGCATGCGTGGAGGCATGCCGGTGCAGACCTTCCAGCTTCAGGCTGATCTCGATCAGCTCCTTGTACTGCGGGCCGCGGTTGGCCACCTCCTCCAGCTTCGGATTCTCCTTCAGCGCCGTGTCCAGGTCGATCTTGGGACCTTCGGGAACAAGCTTGGCAATTGCGTCCGCCTCGTCGTACGGCACGTCGAGGACGCGCGCCACGTCGCGGATCACCGCGCGGGCCTTCAGCGTACCGAACGTGATGATCTGCCCTACCTTGTCTTCCCCGTATTTCCGGGTGACGTAGGAGATGACCTCGTCCCTGCGCCGGTGGCAGAAGTCGATGTCGAAGTCGGGCATCGACACCCGTTCAGGGTTGAGAAAGCGCTCGAAAAGCAGGCCGTACTTCAGCGGGTCGATGTCGGTGATCTTGAGGCTGTATGCCACCAGGGACCCGGCTCCTGATCCCCTGCCCGGGCCCACGGCAATGCCGTTCTCCTTGGCGTAGTGGATGAAATCCCACACGATGAGGAAGTAGCCGGTAAAGCCCATCGAGGTGATGATGGAAAGCTCGTACTCCAGCCGTTTCGCAGTCTCGGGGGGGACAGGGTCGAACCTTTCCGCCAGCCCCTTGCGTGCCAGGTCAGCGAGGTACCCCTCCGGCGTGGTGTCCGACGGCACCTCGTAAACGGGGAACTGCGGGCTGAGGCTCGGAATCTCCACCGCGCAGGCCTGGGCGATCTGGACGGTGTTGGATATGGCCTCGGGAAGCTCGACGAACACCCCTGCCATCTCATCCCCGGACTTGAAGTAGAACTCGGGGTGCTCGAACTTCATCCGTTTGCCTTCGGACACCTTCTTGCCGGTGCCGATGCAGATGAGCACGTCCTGTGCCCGCGCGTCTTCCCGCCGCGTGTAGTGTACGTCGTTCGTGGCAACGAGCGGGATGCCTGTCTCATGGGAGAGCTTCACCAGCTCCTTGTTCACGAGCGCCTGCTCGGGAATCCCGTGGTCCTGCAGCTCGAGGTAGAAACCGTCCGGTCCGAAAAGCTCGCGGTAGTACAACGCGCGCGTCCGGGCCTCTGACGGCTGACCATTCAATATCGCGGCGGGGATGTCACCGGCAAGACAGGCGCTCAGGGCGATGAGACCTTCATGGTGCCGCTCCAGCAGCTCATCGTCGATGCGGGGCTTATAGTAAAAGCCTTCCGTATAGCCCAGCGAGCTGAGCACCAGGAGATTCTCGTACCCTTTCAGGCTGCGGGCGAGCAGGACGAGGTGATTGTGGCGCGTGCCCTTTTCACTGCCGGACTTTTCGCTGCGTGAGCGCGGCGCCTTGTAGAACTCGGAGCCGATGATCGGGACGATGCCCGCCTTCCTGCATTCCTTGTAGAAGGCGAAAGACCCGAACATGTTGCCATGGTCGGTCAGCGCGAGATGAGACATACCCAGCTCTTTGGCGCGCGCGACCAGGGCTTCTATGGAAGAAGCCCCGTCAAGGAGAGAGAAATCAGAATGGCAATGCAGATGTACGAACGGTGTCACGCGCCGCGGGCCCCCCAGCGCTGACATGATAGGCCGGGAGCGTGGGCCGTGTAAACCGTCAGCGAGAGGGAAAATGCACCGGGTACCGTGCCAGCAAAATGGACGGGGTACCGGGAACCCGAATGCGCGGAGTACCGCGCAAAGCTAGCGGTGGCAGGCTTCTCCGATCTCCGCAACAGCGCTGATGACCCTTTCGATCTCCGGCTCGGTGAGCGAGGCGCTCAGGGGGAGGCTGATGCAGGCGCGAAAGCATTTCAGCGCCGCGGGAAAGTCCTCAGGCTTCAGTGAATACTTGTCGCGATAGTAGGACATGAGGTGAAGGGGTATGAAATGCACCGAAACACCGATTCCCCTCCTGACGAGCTCTTCGATGA
>Ga0265316_10007491_pt1 | contig 10278 bp, 7 predicted proteins | sample 4522metaG_FD_202092 | JGI IMG/M metagenome (GOLD analysis project Ga0265316, IMG submission 202092) | Rhizosphere microbial communities from Carex aquatilis grown in University of Washington, Seatle, WA, United States - 4-5-22 metaG | ecosystem: Host-associated > Plants > Roots > Rhizosphere >...
TGAGCCATGGCGGCGAAGGAAAGCAGAAGGAGGGGGGCGAACCTGGAGAGGGTTCTCATCGTAACTCTGGTGTAGCACAGCGACGACCTCGTGGGGCAGCCTATCCGGGCTGCGGACCCGCTTTCCGGCGGGTACCGCCGGCTGAAAGCCGGCTGCAGCCAGGAATGGCTGCCCCACAACAGCCTAGAACTGGAATCGCGAGACGGATTTCCCTTTTAGCGGTTCCCAGGCGCGGCTGTCGTTCGAGAACGAGACCCCTGCATGGGAGTATGCCTGTTGGAAATGCTGATGTCAAGCCATTCCGGGGAGTTCAAGACCCGAATGGCGCGAGGCCATTGTTATCACCACGAGCTTCCGATTTGGTGATTTAACTCACTAATGTTGAATGATTTCCGGACATGGTAGCGCCGGTGCGATGGGCACCCCTCTCGGAGCTTCGGCAGTAGTTTCACGTGATGAAACTTCTCCCGGAGGTGGTGCCCGCCGGTGCCCTGTGGTGGGATGGAGAAGCAAGACAAACGGCTGCTGTGCCGGCGCTTGGGGGTTATAATCGCTGTTGTCCGAGAACGGGAATCCATGGAGGAAGGATCACATGCGGAGAATTAGAAGAGGCTCGCTGCTGGCAGGCTTTGTTTTGCTGGGCGCCGGTTGTTTCCCGGCCTACTCGCAAGCGCCGCCACGGCTTCGAGTTTCCGAGAACCACAGGTTCTTTGTTACCCAGGACGGAACGCCGTTCTTCTACCTGGCCGATACCGAGTGGGCAATGTTTCATATGACCCGCGAAGATATCGATGTCTATTTGAAGGATCGCGCGGGAAAGAAGTTCAACGTCATTCAAGCTGTCGCCGGTAACATGGGCGGTCTGGAGAGGCCGAATCCGTACGGAGCTACCACCTTTGTCAAGGGCACTAAGGCGGAACCCAACGAGGAATACTTTAAGAATGTCGACTATGCGGTGAACAAAGCTAACTCGCTGGGTCTGTATGTCGCGATTGTGCCTATCTGGGGGAAGGAGTACGTCAACGAGAAGGAGTCGGTGCTGGACAAGACGAGCGCCTTCGCCTACGGTAAGTTTCTCGGCAGCCGGTACCGCGACAAGCGCGTGATGTTCATTCTGGGCGGCGACTGGTACCCGGACAAAACGGAGGACCTCTGGAGGGCGATGGCGGCTGGCATTGCCGAGGGCGACGGCGGGACCCACCTGAAGACCTACCATCCGACCGGGATACAAAGCTCGGGCAACTGGTTTCAGAACGACGCCTGGCTGGATTTCAACATGGTTCAATCCCGCCACATGGTCCTGAACCGGACCTACGATCTGATCGCGAGGGACTGGGAACGGACGCCGACCAAACCGGTGGTCGACGGCGAATCGGTCTACGAAGGGATTGTCGACAACCTGATCGCCTATCAACCGGGAGTTCCGATCATCCAGGCGCACGACGTGCGGCGGGCAGCCTACTGTGCCGTATTTGCCGGGGCTGCCGGATACACATACGGGAGCCAGGGCGTGTGGAGCTACAGCAGTCCGACTCCCGGCGCCCCTCCGAGGGCGGAGAAAAAGGGTTCGGGATATGGCCTTCCGCCAATTTCGTTCCAGGAAGCCTTGCAGCGGCCGGCCGGTACTCAAATGCAGTACCTGCGGGCGCTGATTGAATCGAGGCCGATGCTCACGCGGATCCCGGATAATTGGTTGATTGTCGACGACCCGTTCAGCACAACGGACCGAATCCAAGCCTGCCGGTCCTCGGACTCGAGTTACATTTTCGTCTATACGTCCTCGGGCAAGCCGGTGCGCGTCCGGCTTCGGGACAAGATACACGACAACCTGTCAGGCAAGGCTTACAAGGCGTATTGGTACGATCCCCGGAAAGGCACGTCAACTTTGATCGGACAGTTTCCCAGGACGGAGCCCGGCGACCGGCCCGCCGACGTGCGGCGCAACGACATCAGCCGGGAATTCACGCCGCCGTCAAACGGCCCCGGAAACGACTGGGTCCTGGTGCTGGACGACGTGGACAAGAACTTTCCTCCACCGGGCCGCTAGTGGAAAAGGGGACAGACGCATTTATTTAAATGCGTCTGTCCCCTTTTCATCCCTTTTCATCCGCACGGCCTAACCGTCCAACTCGATCTGCTCGTGTTGATTGCCGCCGCAGGGGTAAACCGCCACGCGAGCATCGCCCTTGTGGCGCTCCTGGAGGATCTTGATCGCCTCCTCCCACTTGGTGGCGAACAGCGTGCCCACGGGATAGGCGTTCTTCAGGGTCTTGTCCATGTATTGGGAATAGACCACCAGGCCGGAGTTTGGCCGCTTCGCTGCGCTTGGGCGCGGTGCGTTCCGCCGGTCAAGCATGGTGAAGTAGCCGGTGCCATCCCGGCCCTGGCCTTGGTTGATCCAGCCGTGGATGTAGTCCAGCAGCAGAGGATGCTGAACGATTAGCACGCCCGTGCCGCCCTCCTTCACCGAACGCTGGATCCACGCTTGTCCATGGCTGGCCTGAGTATCCAGCGGGTAGGCGTTGGCCACCACGATGTCGGCGTCTTTAAAGTCCGGCGTGCCCCAATGTTTGGCGGCCACGCGAACGGCCGCGTGGTGGGCCTCGCCAATATCCCCGCCGAATACGTGCGAGGGCTGAAGCTTCTTGTTGTAGATCACTTGAATTGTAAAATCCACCTTGGCCAGGCGCGCTGCTTCGAGCATGTCCAGGTGCAGCTCGTTCTTGAAAACCTTAAGTGGTCCGGTAGTCGGATTTCTATTGAAGAACAGGTCGTGGTTGTAAGTTATGGTCGCGAGCGAGGCAACACCCGGCAAAATGGATTTCGCCCCACCGCCATAGCCGGCATTGTCATGCACCTTCAGCCCGCTTATGCACACTTTGAGATCGGCTTCCATGAAGGTCTGGTTTATGGCGACGGGCGTTTTGAAACTTGTAGTGCCGAGGTTCTTGAGGTTGATGTAGCAGTTGTGCACCTGATGGGCGTACCGGGTTGCGATATCCGCGCCAAGTTTCTTCTTAATATCTTCCCGGAAGTTCATGCGGTGGCTTCCGACCGCGCATAGAAACAATATGCGGTCCTCGGCGATTCCAGCCGCCTTCAGCTCCGAGACCACCCAGGGAGCCACAGCCCACGCGGGTGTGCCCCTGGTGATGTCGTCGAAGGTAACGACCGCGGTCTTCCGGCCGGCCGCGATCTCGCGCAAAGGTCTCGTGCCGATGCTCCTGCTCAACGCCTGGGAAATCTGCTGTGGTGTGAGTGCGGGCGCATTGTAGCCGACCGGCTCCTGGACGTTGATCTCCCAGTTGTTTGGGAAATCGAGCCGCTCGTCCTTATTGCCTTGCCACTCGTGGGTCGGTATTACCACCGATTTCGCCGAACCCTTCAGCGCCGCCACTCTGGTTGGCTGGTATGCTTCCGCGGCCGTGGCAGTGCCAATCAAGGGAACCATGCCGGCGCCGCTCAGAAGTTCTCTTCTACTGAAATTGAAATCCTGCACACTATCTCCTTCCATCGCGCAGCTTGGGACCAGCGTGGGCGGGCTGGACCCTCGGCCTGGGCGGGCGCCAGGTGAGAAACCGCATAGCGCCGATCACGCCAGGAATACAGAGTATACTTGATTGCTCCCCTTGCGACAGGACCACCCTCGCACTTGGCTTGGCAGCGGGTCCAGGCGCATGTTTAAGGTTGCCCAAGCGGGCGGGCCGCCGACGGATCGCGGCGAGGCGCAACCGGCTACAATACGGCTTGGCGAATAGCGTGTGGAGCCGCGGCGCCGGCGGCCGAGAGCTTCGGGATCGGCTGTATAGGTCAAGGAAGGATCTGTCAATGTTTAAGCAGAATCGGCGAGAGTTTCTGGGCAAGGGTGCGGCGGGCCTGCTATCGGCCCGGCTCATCGGCACCGGGCTGGCGGCGGGTAGCTTCCTGCCGGAGGCGGTGGCCGCCATCAAGGGTAAGCAGCAGTCGGTCACCATTCCGACCCATGAGTTCTTCGGCGATATCGAGGAGCGCATCGATCTGCCCGCCGGCTGGGAGGTCAACGTCATGAAGATGGCGGGCCACGATGCGGTGCCCCTGACACGGGAAGAGATGCGCCACCGCATCCAAAGCCCCATCGGCAAGCCCCCGCTGCGCGAACTGGCCGCCGGCAAGAAGCGCGTGGTCATCACCTTCGACGACCTGGAGCGGCCCACCCCCGCTCACGAGATTGCGCCCCTGGTGCTCGAAGAACTCAAAGCCGCCGGCGTGGCGGACGAGAACATCCTCTTTCTGGCGGCGCTGGGCACGCATCGCGCACTGCCCTCCGACGAGGTGGTCCGCAAGATCGGTAAGGACATCGCCCAACGATACGCCTGGATCAACCACAACTGTTGGGAGAACCTGAAGGACATCGGGGAGACCAGCCGCAAGAACCGCATCAAGGTCAACCAGAACTTCGCGGCCGCCGATTTGAGAATCACCCTCAATGGCATCAAGGTGCACCAAAGAGCCGGCTATGGCGGCGGCGCCAAATCCGTGCTGCCGGGTGTCGCTTGCGTCGACACGGTCAAGTACAACCATGAAACCATCGGCGGCGGGAGCCGGGACAACGGGCTGAAAGTGTTCCACAACGAGGTCCGGTTGGATATGGAGGAAGCGGCGCGCCTGGCGCGGATCGATTTTTCCGTCCAGGTGGTGTACAACCGCAGGCGGCGAACTTGCGCGCTCTTTGCCGGCGAAATCAACGAGGCGCACCACGCGGCGTGCCGCATGGCCAACATGCATTACCGCACGCCTACCTTCAAGAACGCCGACATCGTCATCGCCAACAACTACCCGCAGAACATCCAGAGCGAAAAGGGGCTGGATTGGGTCAACCGCAGCCTGAAGGATGGCGGCACCGCCGTCCTGATTATTCAGAACCCGCACGTGATGACCAGTTGGAACTACTGGAATGAGAGCGTGGCTTACCGCAACGGCCGCACTTACTGGGACGTCCTGGAGGCCCGCAAGCCCCGGCCCAACTCGGTGGTGATTGTCTACTCGCAATACCTGGACGAACGCTCCATGCGATATCCCCAATTCCCGGCCGGCGCCGTGGCCGCGCGCACCTGGGACGATGTGGTGGCCCAACTGCGCGCGCGCCACAAGGGCGACGCCCGCGTGGCCGTCTATCCGTACTGCGCCATACAGCACGTCGAAACGGGTCTCGACGAAACCAGTTAGGGGAATCTCGACCGCCGGCGGCAAGACGGCCGCAGAATCTATTTCGCCAGCCGGAGGATAGCGGTGTAGATCGTGTTGAACGCGTCTTGCAGCTCTGTCTTGTTGGCCGCGGGCACATAGATGCCGGTGGCCTGAGTGTCGGTGTAGGAAGTGGAGAGCTTGTCGTTGGCGATCCGGCGAAGCAGTCCCTGGTCTACGCCGCCGTTGCCCTCGTATCCGATCACGTAGATCGCGATTTTGAGGGTAGTCGAATCCACGCGGTTTGGTTTGTTGGCGTCGATGCGGATTCGGCGGGCGGAATCGTCGGAGGAGTTCCAGAAACTGAGCGCCCAGTGATACCCCTTGGTGGGCTTGCTCTGGTCTAGAACCGTGCTGCCGTCGTAGACCGGGTTGGTAATGATATTCCCGCTCGCATCGACAAACTGGGAAGCCGTGGTGTAGGCAGTGCCGGTCATGCTGTTGCCCCACATGTCGATGGAAGGGATTTTGTTGAAATCGTGGGTTGCAGTGCCGATATTGCCCGGCTGTTGCAGGTCGGCGCAACCGGTAGCCGTGAGAGGATTGAGGTTTTCCTCGTCGCCAGGGCCTCCGGATGAATTCTTTCCCGCCATCCACCAGATCGAGGTATGGGCGGCGGCTGGGTCCCGGCTGGCGAGTTGATAGATCCCCACTGGATTGCTGCTGCTAAAAGGCCGGGAAACCGCAACCCAGCCAAGCATGGGCGTAGGGTTAGGATTCGTCACTGGTACTATTTTGTTGGCGCATCCGCTGGTTGTTTTAAGGGCATTGTCGGAGGGGTTGTTGGGCCATATGGAGACGGCTTGGGGGAGGCCGTCGGTCAGCAGAACAATCGAGTTGAGCCGGTAGTCGACGCCGTCGGCGGCCAGATCCTTTAGGTGGGCCTTCTGGATCTCGATATAGGCCAGCCAGAGCGCGTCGGCAGTTCCGGTCTGGCCGTTATTGGACGTAATCGCGTTGATCTGGGCCACCATGTTGTGGGTGTTGAGCGGATCGTTAAAGCTCCTGTCCGGGCCTCCTACCGACGTAGACTTGGTAGTGGGATCCCAGCTCGGATTATTGGCGGGATAGGCGACCACTCCGCTGCCGTCGAAAACCACCAGTCCGAGTTCGTCGGAACCCTCCGTGAACTTCTGAGTGAAGCCGGCCCCGAAGTTCTTGGCATCCGTGAGCACCGAGGTACCCGTGCCCGTTCCATCGTCACCGTTCATGGAGCCGGAGCGGTCGATCACCAGCATGACCCGCGAATCGGTGCGCGTGGAGCTGCCGGCGGCGGCGACGGTCGAAAAACTCTGACCGAAAACCCGCGCGAACAGGAGGGGCACATCCACCGTGGCGGTGATATCGATCCTCTTGGTGATCCCCGGCGTATAAGTCACCTGCGTCTTCAGATTGTTGGCTCCCCAGAACCCCGCGGTACTGTCGGTCTTGAAGTTGGCCTTCAGAAACTCGTCCACCAGCGTTTCGGGGACGGCGGTTGTGCCAAGCAGCCTCCCGGCGCCGATGGCGGCGCCGTCGACAGCGGCCGAGAGTTTGCCCTGCACGATACGCAGCACGGTAGCATCGATCGCCAGACCCGCCATGGGGATGAGGAATGCCGGCAAAATCAGGGTGAAGAGAAGCAAGGTAGTACCTCGCTGTCCGGACCTGGAACGGGGTTGTGCGCGCATATTCCTCCTTTTGGAACGGGCCTCAAAATACGTTATACGAGTAATGCAAACCGCCGGTCGCGAAGGGCGCCATGGTGAACCCCTGGGCGGCAGCTTCGGTGACGAACAACATCTGGCCCGACGGCAGGGTGTTCAGCACCCCGGCGATGTTGACAAACGGGTTGCCGCTGGAGAAGGTGGCCACGTCTCCCGCATTGTTGACCTGGTCGGTGAGTGAGATCTTGCCGGTGGTAGCGTCAACCGTTACGGGGCTGGGACCCGTGACTATGGGACTGCCAAGGTTGCTGGTTCGAACTGCGGTGTTCCCGATAATCAGGCGTTGGGTAAAGACCCACTTCTTCCAGTTTGGGCAACTGATGGGGTTTCCGGCGGCGTCGAGACTCTTGCCGGCGGATTGGCACATCCCTTTGTCGATGTAGGTGACTGAGGACAGAATCAACACCGCCTTGCCGGTGCCGTCGGTCTTCAACCCGATATCGGCGCCGATTGTGGCCAGGGTTGTCTTGTTGCCCGGCTGGGAGAAGTCTAAACCGCGCGCATACATGCGCCCCGAATCGCGGGCCAACTGGATGGTTTGCATGGACTGAATCAATAAGATTCCGACGCCGATGGTGCCGAGGAACAGCGGCACCAGCACAAGCATTACCAGGGAAAACTCGAGGATCGATACCCCCCTCAATCTCTTTCTGTTCATGGCTGGTCTCCTATGGCGCCGTTCCGATACGCGGCGGATCGCGTGATGGCTCGATGAGATCGGCAGCAATGGCGGAGATTTGAGTTCCGGTGGAGTCGGGATTTGCCAGGCCATAGAGACGCGGTGCCAGAGCTGTGATCGAATACCCCTGTATCGACACCTGCATAAGATTCAGCGGTGCGTTGCCGTTGCTCATTGTGGAAACGTCGACGGCGGCAGCGGTCGACCCTGGAGCGGGTGGTTGAAAGTAGTGGACCTTGATCTTGGCCAGACCGGAGCTGCCTGCGAGCAGGCCGAGTGCCTGGCCCTGAACGATGCCCTTCACCATGGTCGTAAGGTCCGAGCCGCCAGCCTGTGTCCCAGTGATGGTGATTCCAACCCGTACGCCCGCGCGGACCGCGCTCTCCAAGGTGCTCTTCACAAAGAGTCCCCAGGCCGCATCCAGGAACACGAGGATCATCGCCATCATGGGTAGAAAGACAAAGGTGAATTCCAGTAGTTCCGCGCCTTTCGAGCGCTTGGCTCTTCGGCCTGCGAGGACACATGAGCCCAGGCGCCGGGAACCCCGCCCGTTTTGTAGCATATCCTCTTCCTCTCGCCGGAGAGACGAAAGAGGCGTCGTGGATCTTTACGCCGTAGCCGGACCGCTAACCAAAGAGAGGTACTGTTTCCGAGGCTGGGCGAATGCAGGGCGAACTGTGAGCGGTTACGCTTCGGCTCCCCGGAACATTCCCCGAAGGGCTTGCGCGGTACCCAGCCGCAACATCTCGTTCCCCTCGGCTGCCTGCCCCAGTTTGCGGTGCGCGCGCGCCAGAAGCGCTCCCACGGTGCCCTGTCGAATCCCCATGGCGGCGGCAATCTCGAGGTAGCTCAATCCCGCTCCGCGGTGACGCAGGCAATCCAACTCGCGCCCGGTCAGCGCCGCCGCGACGTGCAAGGCCATTTCCCGCCGCGCCAGCCGCTGTTCGGGGTCTTCGCGCCGGTCGGGAAGATCCTCGAGGTCTTCGGATACAATTTCCCGCCTCGACGCCAGCGCCTTCAGCCGGTCCAGCAGGTGGTGGCGCAAGACCTCGTGGAGCCAAGCCCGCGGGTGGTCGATGACATGGCCATAGGTTCGCTCGACAAAATAGCGCAAGAAGGCTTCCTGCACAGCGTCGCCCGCCTCGTCCTGGCCGCGGACCATGGTTGCGCCATGCCGCAGGAGCTCGGCGGCGTGCTCCTGGTAAAGGCGCACGACTTCCAACTCGATCTCGTTCCTTCTCCCTTCGGATTGAGGCTCCGCGGGCGCGGTCCATTCCATGTCTCAATCCTAGCGGATGGTCCCGCAGACGGCACTGCTTACCTTGGTTAGCGGGACCTCACTGCTACGCTCCAGGAGAGCGCAAATGAGTCGGAGATTACAGTTGCTCGAGGCCGTCATATGCCTGGTCCTTCATGCGTGGCCGATTGGTCGATCCCACCGGGGTGTTCACATCGGGGCCCTGGCAACACTAACTTTTGGATCGCGCACGACCGGTGGCATAGAATAGCTCTAGGTCCCGAATGGCCAACCTGAGAACGCAAAGCCTCAAGCCCGGGCTGCTTCGGCAACTCGGCTTGTTCAGCGCGACCGCGCTGGTGATCTCGAACATGGTGGGAACGGGCATCTTCGCCACCACTGGTTTCATGGCGGGCGACCTGGGCAGCGCCAGTATGATTCTGGCGTGCTGGGGCGTCGGCGCCCTGTTCGCCTTCGCGGGTGCGCTCAGCTATTCCGAGCTGGGCATCAATTTCCCCAGCTCCGGCGGAGAGTACGTCTACCTGACGCACGCTTTTGGTCCGGAGTGGGGATTCATGACCGGTTGGGTCTCTTTCTTCGCCGGCTTTTCAGCGCCGATTGCGGCCGCGGCGCTGGCGTTCTCCGACTACCTGGGGTACTTCTTCCCCAGCCTGAAACAGGCCAACGCGACGCTGGTGGTTGGCTCGGGCGCGTTTTCATTGCGCCTGGGCGGGGGCCAACTGGCGGCCTGCGGGCTGATCGCCGCCTTCACCATTCTGAACTGCTTTGGCGTGGGCCGCACGGCCAAGGTGCAGAACGTGCTCACCTCCACCAAGCTGATTGTGATCGCCGGCTTTGTGCTGCTGGGGTTCGCCGCCGGCAACGGGAGCTGGAGCCATTTTTCCGAGCACGCCGTGCGAACCTCCACCGTGAGCCTGCCGGCGCAGTTCATCGTCAGCCTGCTGTGGGTGATGTTCGGTTACAGCGGATGGAACGCCGCCACGTACGTGGCGGAGGAAGTGCGCCGGCCGGAGCGAACGCTGCCCGCCGCCCTGGCCGCCGGCACCGCCATCGTGGCGGCACTCTACCTGGGGCTGAACATGGTGTTCATTTACGCCACCCGGCTGGAGAACATGAAGGGGGTGATCGCCATCGGCGCGCTTTCCGCCTCCAACCTGTTCGGAGCCAAAGTGGCGGGCGCCTTTTCCGCGTTGATGGCGCTTTCCATCGTCTCCACGGTGAACGCCATGGTGACCATCGGCCCGCGGGTTTATTACGCCATGGCCAAGAACAAGGCGTTCTTCCGCGCGGCGGCGTCGGTAGACGCGCGCTGGCACACGCCGGTCAACGCCATCCTGAGCCAGGGCCTGTGCGCCATGATTATGACGCTCACGCCGTTTCCCCAACTGGTGAGTTACATCGGGTTCAGCCTG
>Ga0265316_10007493_pt1 | contig 10277 bp, 12 predicted proteins | sample 4522metaG_FD_202092 | JGI IMG/M metagenome (GOLD analysis project Ga0265316, IMG submission 202092) | Rhizosphere microbial communities from Carex aquatilis grown in University of Washington, Seatle, WA, United States - 4-5-22 metaG | ecosystem: Host-associated > Plants > Roots > Rhizosphere >...
AAGAAAGCTAGCTACTTCCCGTTGTCGGCGCGCCACCAGGCCACGAAGCGGGGAATGCCTTGCTCGATGCTGACCTTGGGTGAGTAACCCAGATCGCCTTGCGACAGTTCCAGGTCAGCCAGGGTGTGTGGCATGTCGCCCGGCTGTTCGGCTTGCCAGTCGATGCGCGGCGACTTTCCCAGCGCGGAGGCGATGCGGTCCACCAGAGTCTTCAGGCTGGTGGGATGCGCGCCGCCCAGGTTGTAGATGCGATATGCAGGATGGGGGCTGCGCGCCTGCTGCTCGATGGCTGCCAACACGCCGTCGAGGATGTCGTCGATCCAGGTGTAGTCGCGCGAGGTGGTCCCGTCGCCGAACAATTCGATGGGCTGGTCGCCGGCAATCAGCCTGGTGAACTTGTGGATGGCCAAGTCGGGGCGCTGGCGCGGGCCGTACACGGTGAAGAAACGCAAGCAGGTGACCGACGAGCCGTACAGGTGCTGCTCGGTGAAGGCGAGCAATTCGCCCGCCCGCTTGGTCGCGGCGTAGGGCGAGAGCGGCCGGGTGCAGGGATCGCTTTCGCAAAATGGTACCTGACTGTCCTCACCGTAGACCGAGGACGACGAGCCGAAGACGAAGCGCTTGATTCCACGCGCGCGACAGGTGGCAAACAGGTGCAGCGTGCCGGTCACGTTCACCGACCAGTAGCGTTGCGGGCTGTTGATCGAGGGGCGCACCCCGGCCAGCGCCGCCAGGTGCACCACCACGTCGACTCGGCCCGCGGCGTCCAGGGCGGCGGCAATGTCGTGCGGGTCGGTGAGGTCTCCCTCGACCAGCCGGAAGGCCGGGTTTCGACGAAGCCCTGCCAGGTTTCGTTCCTTGACGGCTCGGGGATAGAACTCGTCGAAGTTGTCGAAGCCGGTAACCCGATCTCCGCGCGCGACCAGGCGCTCGGCCAAGTGAGAACCGATGAAGCCGGCCGCGCCGGTGACAAGGATGTCCATCAGGGATCACAATAGACGGCTGGCCAGCTATCTACCAGTCGAACGGTAGACAAAGCCCATGGGTTCGGACCTGCCATGGCTTTCAATGGCGAAGATGGATCAGGTACTCCACGTTGCCCTTGCCCCCGGTGATGGGGGAGGTGGTCTCGCCCAAGACCTCGTAGCCCAGCTCGCGGGCCGCGGCCTTGACCTCGTCGAGTGCGAGCAGCCGATCTGCCTCGTCGCGCACGATACCGCCCTTGCCCACCTTGGCCCGGCCCACCTCGAACTGCGGCTTGACCAGCGCGACCACAGGAGCGCCGGGCGAGAGCAAGGCGGGCAGCAAGGGCAACACCAGGCGCAAAGAGATGAAGGAGACGTCGACCACGGCGAACCCACAGGGCTCGGGGATGCGCTCGGGCGGCATGAGGCGGATGTTGGTGCGGTCGATGACCACCACGCGCGCATCCGAGACGAGCTTCCAGTCGAGCTGGCCGTGCCCGACATCGATGCAGTACACGCGCCGGGCCCCGCGCTGGAGCAGGCAATCGGTGAAGCCGCCCGTCGAGGCGCCCACGTCGACGGCGACCAGGTCTTTCACGTCGAGTCCGAAAGTCACCAGCGCATGCGCCAACTTGATCCCGCCGCGCGAAACAAAGGGCATGGGTTCCCCACGCAGGCGTAGCGCCGCCTGCGCACCGACCAAGTCCCCGGCCTTGTCAACCGGACGATCTCCGTCGAGCACCTGGCCAGCCAGGATGAGCGCTCTCGCCTTCTCGCGCGTGGGCGCCAGCCCTTGTTCGACCAGCGCGAGATCAGCGCGCACCCGGCCGGCGCGCGCCTTGGTCGCGGCCGGCTTGGGTGCGGGCTCGGCTTCCGGGTTGCGGTGGCGCGCCATGGTTGGGAGGAGAATAGACTCCCGGGAGTTCCTGGTTGCAAACCTGATCGCGACAAGTACAATCCCCAGACCCGTTCAGGCGGGGTCTGGGGCTGTAGCTCAGCTGGGAGAGCGCTAGAATCGCACTCTAGAGGCCGTGGGTTCGATCCCCATCAGCTCCACTAAATGGTCGCCTAACACACTGACATCAGTGGCTTTTTCAGTGACCTTCCGCGCAGCCGTTTCGTCCTGCTTTTCGCCGCCCTTTTTGTAGCCAGAATGTAGCCAGAATTCCGGTCGCCCAGCGGCGGCAGCGGCCCGGAGAACTTCTTCGGCAGCCGCTTTCTGTGGCCGCATGTACTTGGCCGTAGTGGCGGGCTGCCGGTGGCCGGCCAGGTACATCACGCCAGACAGGTTGCTGCTCACCTGCCCAAGGTGGGTCAGGCGCGAATGCCGAAAGTCGTAGGGAGATATGCGCTTTGCACGGTAGGCGTCGATGCCGGCTGCGAGCGCTGCCACCCGCAGGGGCGTGCGGAAGTCATGCGAGCCAAAGATGATTCCCGTGGCTGGGCAGACCGAATCCAGGGCTTTGCGTGCAGCTTCGCTCAGGGGAAGATCTCGACGGAAACGGTTCTTGTCCATCTCGTCGGTGATGTGGAGCACCGTGGAGCCCGGCCGGTAGTTCTCCGGCACAGACAACTTGTCGAGCGTCGCGGGTCGCAGGCTCGTCTCCCAGGCCAGCACGAAGCGTGCGCGCACCGGGAATCTCTCGCCTGAGCTGTTGACCGTTGCGAACTCGGGCAGCTTGGTGACGATGGCCGCGATTTCCTCTGCCGTGAACACGAGGAAGTTCTGTTTGCGCGCGGACCCGGCGGAATGGCCAAGCACACGCGCGCCCGGTGCCTTGATCTCGGGTAGCTGTTCCAGGTAGCCGCGGCTATGTGCCCACTTGGCCAGGCGGCCCAAGACCGAAAGCTCTTTTTTGAGGGTGTGCCGGGTAACATTGCGCAGGCGGGAAGATATGTAGTCCTCAACCCCGACCGTCGTGAGCCGGTCGATGGTCGGGAAGAAAGGCTTGAAGTGCGTTCCTACATAGGTGTCCTGGTAGAGCGTGAACGTCTTGGGGTCGATGCTGGACTCGACGTCCGCGAGCCACAAAGCCGCTACTTCATCGAATGGCTTCCCGACGGCGGCTTCTAGGGTTTTCCCGGGGGACCATCGACCGGAAACAACCTCGGCGTAGACGCGGGCTGCTTCGCCCGCAGCCGTCTCAGAATCTCGTTCGCCCGTGGTGAAGGAATAGCGTCGGCCCTCGTGCGTGAACCGCACCTGGAAGACGCCCGTGCGGTGGTCCTGGTAGAGCTGCCAACCCTTTGCTGTTCGAGCCATCGTTCAAGGTCCTTTGCATGAAAGAGTACGCGAGATCCGATGCGAATGGGGACTAGGTGTGTCTGGACCAACCGCTCAAAAGTCCGTAGCGACACGCGGCAGTACCGAGCCGCCTCACCCTTCGTGAGAAGAGGCGACTCGGCAGAGCTTTGTATGAGGGAAGCGTCCAACACGGGATCTGCTTTTCAACGAGGAGATGCACCCCACCCACCGCTCGGACTGACAGCGCGCTCAACGTGGCCAACTGCCTCTTGCACGGCCTTCGCCTGGACGTCAGGGATCTCTTCCCACTTGCGGCCATCGAGTTCGTGCCCCGCCGACCCAGGTCGCACACCGCCCCACTGCTTGAAGAAGAATGGGATCTTGTTCTCGACGCACACGTCACGCAAGGTGCGGGGCCAGTCCATGCGGTCGGAACGCGGTGACCACTTTCCGCATTCGCTACGGATGGCACAGCCGCGCAGGGAACGCACCTTCGCGTCCATGAGGTGCAAGCCTGACTCCCCACCCCAGATCACCCACTGCAGACCGTCTCCGCCAACGGCGTTGTTCTTGCCGCTCACCCAGCCCGAGATGTCCACCATGCTCAAAGCGGGTTCCACCGACAGGCACCGCACCGGCACATCGACCTGCAGGAGATATGGGATACGGAGTTCTGCGCGGGCCTGATCTTCCGCCGTCACCCCGGCCCAGAAGTTGGCAGGCAACCTACGGCGACGGCTATACCGCAGCATGCTCTCGTGGCGCTTGGTCAGCACCTGGTACTGGTGCTGCGGCGTCGATTCGATCACGTCGACAATCCGGTCGCGGTAGGCATCGTCGACGGCGTCCAAGAAGAAGTCCGACATGGAGTCGACGAAAATGAAAGACGGCTCCTTGAGCTTCATCGGCTCGGTCAGTTTGTGCGGCCGACTCGTGAGGTCGAACCCGTTGGGGAAGGCAGCTGTCCCACGAAACCTCTCTGCGAGCACCCGCGCATAGCAGAACTTGCAGCCAGGCGAGACGGCCTCGCAGCCGCTCACGAGATTCCAGGTGAATTCTGTCCACGGGATCGTTGTCTTGTTCATGTTCTTGTCCTCCAATGCGTTTGGGCCATTGTTCGTTTCCTCAGTGGCGGGCGTTCTGTTCTCTCTTGCTTCGAAACCGAAACTTGGGCCTAGTTTCCCGCTTCAACGACGCCAAGAAGAGGCAGGCGCGTGCGGGCTGTGTAACGATCAATTCGGGCCCACGCCTGTGCGAAGCTCGCCTTGACTCCGGCCGTCGGCGTGTTGTGATCAGTGCATGGGCAAGCCGGCCAAGCGACGGAAAGTGCTCAGCAGCGCTGTCGGGACCAACCACGCGACACCGATTCCCTGGGACAAACTCACGCTGGCCTACATAAAGTCGGACCACCCCAGGATTAACTGCGCTACGTACATCATGTGGCGAGGCAAGAAAGCCTTCGATGATTGGTCAAGGGTGGGGCTGTTCGGCAAGATCGGCGACAAGCCTGCCTGCTTCGAGCGCCGGCCTCTTGGTAAGAAGCGGGGCACCGAGATTCTGTACCTGCCCTCCAAGGAAACCTTTGAACGTCTCGACTTCGTCCTCTATGCAGCAGCGTTGGGACATAGCCCTGAGCGGATAAGGAACGCCCTCGAGTCTGGTCTAGATCTGTCCCATCTGCCCTGGTGCAGGAATCCCCGCATCCTGGGATACGTCCTCACACGCCCGCTCGCTTACCTGCTCAACCATCGCGGACCAGCGAGCGCGATCGGGCGGCGGGCTCAGGCCATCTACAAGGAGTTTTGGACCTACGACGGGCGGGGAATTTACCGTCTCTTGAAAGACAACCCGCCGCCGCCTGGTGTGGACCCCGACGCTTACCTTGAAGGGATTGACCCCGGACGGGACCTCATCCCGCTGTCCATAGCCATCGAACCGCCGAAAGACGCCCCTTCGTACGTGGATGACATCCGAAGGCTCGGCGCGAATGAGCTGCAGCGGGTGGTTGGGGCCATGCGGCGAATCGTCAGCCTGCGCGATTCTCAAATGCCCGCTGACCGCGATGTTCAAGTCCTCCGCCAGAACGCGGTCGACGGCTATGACATCGCGGCCAGCGACGTCACCAAGGCTGGCCGCGTGGATCATATCTACCGCTGTGAAGTCTCGCTCTCGACAAGGCCGATGACCATGCTCCAACAGAGCTGTTCGCATTTGCTGTTTGTCTTGCGGCAGAAGGATCGTTCGCAGTGGGTCCGAAGATGTGCACGGACGCCCTACATGGACGGCGGGCAATGCAAGAACTTCTTCGCGGTTCTCGATTCCCAGACAGTCTGTGGCCGATCTTTTTGCCGCTCCCGTTGACTAGGAATCTCTCCGTTCAGGATATCAGCGTCCGTCGCCCCATCGGCACGCGCGGCTTATCCAAGTTCAGCGACGCTCGCCAACACGGGCCTGTTCCATTTCTGGGTAGTCAACTGGAGGTGACCCTGCCTGCGCGAATGAAGCAGATGAATACGTGCATACACAGCCCGCGTCCGCCTGCCTCTTGCTGCCCCGAAATCTCCTGTTTGATCGAGGGGTTTCAGAAACAGGAGAAAGCCACATGCAGCACCAGGATAGCAGCGAACGCCCGAAGAAGGAGCACAGTCCCGGCTCCCACATGCCGCTCCTACTCGAGGCGGTTCCGCCGGAGCACGAGATCGAAATCATCGACGCGGAGTATGTCCCGCTGGGACAGTATCCCGAGGTTGAGCGAGATGTACACCACGATGATCGCCAGAATCGCGCGGGTGAGACTGCTGACGGCGACGGCCCTCAGACTGACGGTGCCCAGGCGCCCTCCGACGCCGAACACGCCGAGGCCGACAATTACCATCTGGCCTGGATCTTGCTCATTGACTCCCAGACACGTCAGACGGACCGCTGTCGATACATTCGAGAATGGGCCAAGGGGGTTGCACCCTTGCCGGAACTGGAGCGCCTGTCTGAGCTGGATCGTGCCGTAGAGTGGCTAAAGTTCAGGGGCGTGCGCTCTGCAGCCACAATTCTGAAGTCGGCTCTGAAGGAAGCCGATCGGCACGCTAATGCTGACTTTGGCTCGGCCTTCCAGGTTGTCGATCCTATCCCGTCCGCCGACCCGGTGATCGGCTCCGACCTTGCGTCCAGACTGGAGGCGCTCCTTCGCCTGTACGTGGTCCTTCCCGAACCTGCCTATGTTGCGGTCGTCCTGTGGATTCTACTCACCTTTGTCTTTGACCGATTTTCGATCTGTCCGTTGCTGGTATTCACCAGCCCCACACTCCGCTGCGGAAAGACCACGATGATGGCATTGCTGTCGGCCCTGGTTCCGCGAGCAATCAAGGCAAGCAATCTTTCCCGCGCGACGCTCTACCGCGTTGCCAGCTTGCGCCCCACGCTCTTGTTGGACGAGTTTGAAACCTACTCTTGCGGCGATGAAGCTATGCGCGGGATCATCAATAGTGGTCACTGCAAGTCACATGCATTCGTCCTTCGTGTTGGAATCTCAGGACCCACCGCATTCAGCTCGTGGTTTCCGAAGTCGCTTGCGATGATCGGCAGTCCTGCGCCTACATTGTCGGATCGCTCTGTCATTGTGCCGATCCGCAGGAAAGCAAGATCCAAGCACGTCGAGCAGTTGCGTCTTGACCGCTTGTCGGAGTTTCAGCCACTGGTGCAGCAGGCCGCGCGCTGGGCGCTAGACCATGGAGAGGAGTTGGCGCGCGCTGAGCCCCTGGTTCCGCCCGAGATGCAGAGCGACCGCGCGAGGGACAACTGGCGGCCGTTGCTGGCGATCGCCGAGGCTCTGGGTGGGGAATGGGTAGCCCGTGCTCGTCAAGCTGCTCTGGAGTTGTCGGCCGTGGTGGACGATGGCCTACGCGGCGACATCGGCGTGTTGCTTCTGCAGGACATGCGGACCCTCTTCGAGACGAGAAACAGTGAACGCCTGGATACGCCCACCATCTTGAGGGATCTGGCGGGAATGGATGAGCGGCCTTGGGCTACCTTCTCCCGGGGACGGGCAATGGGACCGGAGCGTCTTGCCAACCTGCTGCGGCCGTTCGGCATCCAGTCCAAGAAGTGGGCTGATCGCGGACGCGAGCGCGATTTCCACCGTGGCTACGTGCGCCAGGACTTTGCCAAGGCTTTCGAAAGCTACCTCCCGGAGAACCCGCCACGCCCGCCACACCCGCCACGACCCATGCTCTTGGAATCGTAGCGCGAGTTGGTGCTGTGGCGCGTGTGGCGGGCGTGGCGGGTTTCGTGGGCCGACCCGTCCGGCGCGGGATACATGAAGCCGACCTTGCCGAATCCAGGTGGCTGGGCTGATGCGTGCGATGGTTGATACCTCGGTATCAACCGAGGGCGGCGCGCTCGTTACGTTTGGGGCCTTCGGTGGCTGGATCGCCCGTAGACGGCCAGTGTCTGCTGGGCGTCGTATTCACAGCAAACGATTCGGTAGAGTTCATCGCCGAGGACACCGACGTTGCGGGCGTTGTTCTTGATCTCGTCCACGCGCAATTCGTTCGCGCCGCGTGACAGCTTCACGAAAAAAGCAGTCTTCTTGTCGTCGACGTGGAGGAAGAACATCTCGTGGTCACGTCCTGACCCGTGCGCAGGATCGCGAAAGCCCTTGTCGCGCAGGGCTCGACGAACCGTAGCGCCCGGGACGGAACGGATCATGTTCAGCCGAGAACGCTTCGCAGACGCTGGTACAAGACCTGGGCGTCAGGTGCCAGCTTCTCGGCGGGCGTGGCGGAGAACTCAGCCCACAAGGATGCGACCGTTCCTGAGAGATCGCTTGCTGCCGCAGCCACGCTATCGCCTACGCCACTGAGGTCCAGGACCGCCGAATAGACCTGACACGCCCCACTTTCCGTCGGCGATACCTCGATTTTCAAGGGCTGGCGGAACTTCGGCCCCGACTCGATCTTTGCTAGGTACATCACCGTGCGCACGGGACAGAGCTCGCCGCGCAACGTGAGGGGCGGCACCCAGGTGTTGTCCCTCAACGCACACAGAGACTCAACCGCGGGGTCTCTGAAGCCGTCCGCGTCGGTGAGTTCACCGGCCCAGCGTTCTACGGTGGCGTTCATCATCCGTCAGCGCTCCCTTTTAGGTAACCATGATACTCGCTTGTAATCATACCAAAAAAAGCGGCATCTATGGCGGCATGCGCCTCGTCCAGGAGTGCGGCGACACCCTGCACTGGTCCGGGGTTGTTCAGATAGCAGTCGAGGTCGAGCTGCACGCCTGGTAGTAGCCCAAGGGGAACGCTCATCCCGGCGCCCCCTGGAAGGCCGACGGGCACTGCAGAGAGAAGAGCGGCCCGAAGAGTGAATCTCCCGGCAGTCCTCTCGACCACGATCTGCGGCTGGTTGGTCCAGGGTCCCGCTGGTGCCGCTAGGCCAGTGAGTTCCAGCGTGAGGCATGGATGAATGCGATTCCCCAGCATCCCGTCGTCACCGGACGGCGGGAGGATGTTGATGTATCGAAGCCCGAACCTGGTCAGATCAGTGAGTGTCGCATGCCGGCAGAAGATGTCCCGCATTCTCAAGAACTTCTCACGGAAGGTAGGGAAGTCCTGGTACCGCTCCGTCGAATACGCGAAGGAGTTGATGGCAAGCAGAAGAGAGTCAGCCCCATCCGTACTCACAAGTCTCGCCGGCTGCGTGAGCGGAGGTATCCCGTTTGCCGCCACCGGCACGAACAGCTTGGGGAATTCCGCCCGAACCTCGCGCTGAAAGCGCCCCCACGCTTCGTAGAGAGCGAGTTCACCGTGAAAACGAATCTCGCACGACACTTGCGCGAGCGGCGAGTTGGGAAGACGGTTCCTAGTCATCGATAGCCCTGCACACGAGATAGCACAAGACGGGCCGCCGCGAAACGGGCTCGCTGTCGGACCAGGGGCTGGGCCACATAACCGGTCAAGCGGCGCGAGTCATCCGTCGAGGGAAGGGATGTCGGCATCAGGAAACCGCCGAACAGCATCTCTGCCACGCGGGCATCGGCCAGGGTGTCGTTCACGTGCATGACGGCCTCGGTCAGGGAGCACGCCGTTTGGTCGAAGAAGGGAAGGGGATAGGGGCTGACCTACCGTGATCGAAAGGATGCCTTTCAGGGCGGCGCTGGTGATGCGGGCACAATACCATCACGAGCGGCACCATCAGTACCGGCTGACCGCTCAAAACGGGACGTCCTCGGTGTTGTGCGGGGGCTCGCCATCATAGGGTGCGCCGTCGTCCTTGGTGCCTTCGCTGACGACCTCGACGGTGTTGGCCACGATGTCGCCGTAGACCTTGCCTTGCCAGTCACGACCGCCCAGCCGGCCACTCACCGACAACACGGAGCCAGGTTTCCAGGCAGACGCCTGCTCGGCGAGTCGTCCGAACACCTTGATGGGCACCAGCTGAGGGTACTGCCCCTGCGTTTCGCAGATGAGGGTCAAGATCGTCTTTCCAGCCTTCGACGTGAAGGTGTCGATGCGCTGAAGAGTTCCCTGTCCCTGGAATGTGAATTCGCCCATGGTGCCTTTCCGTGTTCGGTTCTGCTCGCGGCACCAAGAGCAATGCCACATCAGGCCCGGCTTGCAAAGGCCGTCCTGCCAGAAGCGATCATGAACACGGCGACGCCTCCCTACCTACCCCCCCTGGCGTGCGTGACCCAGGATCGAGGCACCGCCCGCATTTCAATCGGGCATAGCTAACTGGGCACAGCGCGGGAAAGAAAAAGGGTCGTCATCTATTCCCGCTTTCTTGGTTGGGGTCTCGTGCAGGTCAGCCGTCGTCAGCGCGGCCGAGCCGAACTTGTCATGGATGCGGTCGAGCGCGGCGGGTTTCAATCCGCGTATTTCAAGATTGTGATGAGCCACCGCTCAGGGCTCATCAGAAATCAGACGTGGCTGGGGGGAAGTGCTGTGGTTTGCGACAGCGTCTTGACGGTGTCGATTCGATAGATGAGCCAGGTGCGATCAACCTTTTTCAACTTGAAGTTGAATTCCTGCACCTGGAAATCGCCTTCACCCTCAACGGTGGCTTTGCCCGTCAGGT
>Ga0265316_10007494_pt1 | contig 10274 bp, 7 predicted proteins | sample 4522metaG_FD_202092 | JGI IMG/M metagenome (GOLD analysis project Ga0265316, IMG submission 202092) | Rhizosphere microbial communities from Carex aquatilis grown in University of Washington, Seatle, WA, United States - 4-5-22 metaG | ecosystem: Host-associated > Plants > Roots > Rhizosphere >...
GTCGGGCTCCCATCCTTCGGTGAGGATGTCGTCGCTGGGATGGGGCTCGTAGCAGACAGGCACACGGAGCGCCGGTTCGCGCACGGCCGGCGGCAGCCGGCGCTGCGTGGCGTCGACGACCTGACCAGCGATGGCGGTGAGCTGGCGGAATTTCATGCGGGCTCCGGCCGGTTCTTGAATCCGGCACTGAGGCTATCTTTGGAGCAATTCGATGGACAGGTCGAACCGTTCGTAGCGGCCCTGATTACCACCCCCGTCCTGTAACCGCCGGGAGCGAATGGCGTCATGGCCCTTACTTGAATCCAGCATCCAAACCACAGTCCTCTTAACCGTCCCAAGAAAGAGTTTATGAAATCAATATTCAGAATCGCAATAATCGCGGCCGGTCTGGTTGTCGCCGCCCTGCCCGCCGCCCGTGCGGCGGACGAAACCCAGCCCACGCCGCCACCCCCCGGCGGGGGTCCGCGCGGCGAATGGCGTGAACACCGCCAGGAAATGATGGGGAAGGAGATGACGGAGAAGCTCGGCCTTTCCCAGGATCAGCAGAACAAGGTCAAGGCCATCCGTGAAAAAAACCAGGCGGACATCAAGGCCGTCCGGGATGACGCCTCACTCACGGAGGACCAGAAGCGGGAGAAAATCCGCGAACTCCGGATGAATTCCATGAAGGATATTCGCGCCGTTCTCACGCCCGACCAGCAGGCGAAAATGGATCAGATGAGGAAAGAGCGCCATGAAAAGGGCCCCGGCGGCGAGTCACCGCCTCCGCCGCCTCCCCCTCCGGGCACGCCCTGAACCCGTCCGTTTTTCCGGGGACGCACTCCCCGATCATTGCAACCCGCCGCGGTGTCTCCGGACCCGCGGCGGTTTAATTTTCGACAAGCGGCGCCGTCCGGCGCACGGTGACGGCCGGCATGAAGCATGAGCGCGTCATGATCGCCGGCGGCGGCGCGGCGGGTTTCTTCGCGGCGATCGCCTGCGCGGAACACAACCCGGCGTCCCGCGTCACCATCTGCGAGGCCACGGCGCACCCGCTGGCGAAAGTACGCATTTCGGGCGGCGGCCGTTGCAATGTCACGCACGCCTGTTTTGAACCGGACGAGCTCGTGCGGCATTATCCGCGCGGCGGGCGCGAATTGCTCGGTCCGTTGCACCGTTGGGGTCCGCGCGAGACGGTGGCATGGTTTGCCGCGCGCGGCGTCGCGCTCAAGACCGAGGCCGACGGCCGGATGTTTCCGGTGACGGATGATTCCGGCACGATTGTCGATTGCCTGCGGCAGGCCGCCGAGGCGGCGGGCGTGACGGTGCGCACGCGGTGCGGTGTGCAGGCGGCGAGCCGGGGTTTCGGGGTAACTCTCATTACCGGCGAAACCACGGCCTGCGACCGCCTGCTGCTCGCCACCGGCGGCGGCAAGGCCGGCGCCGGTTTCAAAATTGCCGGTGGGTTCGGTCATACGATCGAGCCGCCCGTGCCGTCACTCTTCACTTTCCACGTCGACGACCCCCGGTTGACGGGCCTGCCAGGCGTGGCGGTGGAGAACGTCGAGGTGGCCGTGCCTGGCGTGAAGCTACGGGAGCGCGGACCGCTGCTCATCACCCACGAGGGGCTGAGCGGGCCGGCGATCCTCAAACTCTCCGCATGGGGCGCGCGGGTGCTGCACGACCGCGAGTATCGCTTCACGCTGGCCGTCAACTGGACGGCGTCGCATTCACCCGCCCAGACGCTCGCTGCGCTGAGGCGCGTCCGCGCGGAGCATCCGCGCCAGCAAGTGGCGACGGGGAACCCGTTTGGGCTGCCGCAGCGTCTCTGGTCCCGGCTGACCGCGGTCGCTGGTGTCGACCCCGCCCGTCTGTGGACCTCGGTATCAAACGAGGCGTTGACGGCGCTCGCGGCGCAGCTGACCCGCAGCGAATTCGCGGTCACGGGCCGGAGCCTGTTCAAGGAGGAGTTTGTCACCTGCGGCGGCGTGCGGCTGGCCGAGGTCGATTTCAAGACGATGGCCAGCCGGCGTTGCCCGGGCCTGTATTTCGCCGGCGAGGTTCTGGATATCGACGGGCTGACGGGCGGCTTCAATTTCCAGTCGGCCTGGACGACCGGCTGGCTGGCGGGGCGGGCGATGGCGGAGGCCTAGGAATGTCATTGCGCGAAGCCGCACGACGCAGCAATCCAGTTGCGCTGCGCCCGTTTTACCGACCGGCCGAACGAGCGCAGCGATGACGATTTCATGACTGCTCCCATGCCCGGCTACTGGCCGCTTCTGGCCATCGTCACGCCCGTGTTCGTGCTGTTTGCCCTCGGCGTGCTGCTGCCGCGCGTCTGCCGGCTGACCGTCGAGACCGAGGCGGGCCTGCTGCGGCTTTATGTGAATTTTTTCTACCCGGCCCTCATTCTCAAGAGCGTGCTGGGCAACGCGGCGCTGCGCGATCCGGCCAACCTGTTCTGGCCGCCCCTCACCGGTTTCGGGACCATCGTGCTGGGATTTGCCGCCGGCTACTATGTGGGCCGCATCCTCGGTCTGCATGCGGGCGCGGGCCTGCGCACGTTCGCGTTTGCCGTGGGCATCTACAACTACGGGTTTATTCCCATCCCCCTCATGGAGTCGCTGTACGGCCGCGAGCCGCTCGGCGTGCTGCTGGTGCAGAACATGGGCTGCGAGCTGGCCATCTGGAGCGTGGGCCTCCTCGTGCTGACGGGTCTGTCCCCGCGGGAGGGCTGGCGCCGGGTGCTCAATGCGCCGCTTTGCACCCTGGTGGCCGCCCTGGTGATCAACCGCGCGGGTTTCGCCCTGCCCGCGGTGGTGATGCGGGTCGTCGATCTGCTGGGCGGGTGCGCCATCCCGTTCGGCCTGCTGCTGTGCGGCGTGACGCTGGCGCCCTATTTCCAAAAACCACGGCAGCTCTATCACGGGCGCACAACGCTGGTCGCGTGCCTGCTGCGGCTCGCCGTGCTGCCGGTGGCGTTCCTGCTGCTCGCGAAGTTCGCGCCCTTTTCACCCGAGTTGAAACGCGTGCTGGTGGTGCAGGCGGCGATGCCCTCGGGAATGATGCCGCTGGTGCTGGCCCGCCACTATGGCGGCCAGCCGCTCATCGCGGCGCAAATCATCGTCGGCACGACGCTGCTGGGCGTGCTGGTGATCCCGCTCTGGCTGTCCCTCGGCCTGGCCTGGGCGGGCGGGTAGCGTTCACTCCACCTTGGGCAGCTCGGCGGGGATTTCCACTCCGTGGGGGTGGTGGCGCTTGGTCTTGGCGGCACAGGCGCGCTTGCGGAGCATGCGATCAAGCTTGTCGATCAGCTGGTCAAGCGACTTGTAGAGGTCGTCGCTGGCCACGCTCGCGAGCAGGTCGGGCCCGCGGATCTCGACATGCCCCTTGGCCACGAAGGCCTGGTGCAGGGCGCGCTTTTTGTCGTGTTCCAAGTCGAGGCGCACGCGGATGATGTGCTCCTGGTGACGGAGCAGGCGGACGGCCTTTTCCTGGGCGATGGCTTTCAGCGCGCCGGTGAGGTCGAGATGCACACCGCGCACGATGATTCGGGGTTCGGTCGGGGTAGGGGCCTGGGGGGAGGGCATGATACGGATGATCGCCACGCTGCAGCTTAAACCCGGCTGCCGCAGGATGAAGGGTTTCTTTTTATCACGAAGCCAACCGTGGGAACGACACTGGGGGGATTTTCCGGTCAACGCGAGAAAAGGATGGGACCGAACTGGAAATGATGCGCCCCGAACGGTCGCTTGCGTTCGTGGCGCGGCGTGGCATCATGCCGGGTTCGTTCTTTGATTGGCGTGCCCAATCAAATCTTTGCGTGACACCTTGGACTTTGGGGTTTGAGGTTTACGCAGCGCTTTGGGGGGTGTTCCGGATTCGACCCTTGGTTGGATCGCGCCGCTGCCTGTCGAGGATGAAGGTTGGCCTCGTTAATCCGCCTTCAAAAAAATAACAGGCAACTACGAAGAGATGCCTCTCGCTGCTTAATTAAACGGCAGTGACGTTCCACCGGCGACGCCTGCTGGCCGGAGGGAACGACGACAGCAGGCATAGCCGGGGCGGCCGCGGACGACGCCCCGGTCGTACCTTCAACCGGCCGCTGGCCGGCGCCAAGCGCGCGTTTTCGCGTGGCGTCGGTGAGATCAAAAAGACGCTATACAGGTAGATGCGGCGAGTGAAGGCCGGGGGCACGCGGGTTCAACTCCCGCCACCTCCACCATCTGTGATTGAAATTCTGAAGCGCGGGCCGGAATCGGCGCCAGTCGGTCCGGTGAGGCATGTTGGGCAAGCCCCGATACAAAGACGACACGGTGACGCCCAAGCGCGCTCAAGCGTCCAGGGAGATTATTGTCGGTTTATCGATGAGATCCGCACAGGCCCGAGTAATCCCGAAGGCAGCAAGGGCGAGTTTGCCTTGTACGGTTCAACATCTGCGAAGGTGTATTTCACCGCTGCATTTGGCTGTTGGTCGCCGATAAGCCGGTTGACCCACGCATTGGTAACCTTGATCGACACTTCGTTCATGCCAGCCTTTAGCTCTCTGGTTGCATCCACGCGATATGGGGCATGCCAGACGATGCCCAGCGATTTTCCGTTCACCGTCACTTCCGCCAGGTTTTTCACGTCACCTAGGTCGATCCACAGGTGCCCGTCCTTCTTGAACCAGTCAGCCGGAGCGTCGATGGTCTTCGTGTAGGTGCCGGTTCCGGAGAAATACTTCACGCCCGCATCCGAGTTATCGCTCCAGGACGATAACGTAGCCAGGGTGATGCTGGGCGGCGCCCCGCGGTCCGGTTGAAAGGTGACATTCCATGGGCCGCCCACCGTGGCCAATAGCGTCTCCGTCACCTTGGGCAGGGTGCGCGAGGTTTCCGTGGTCGGCTTGCGGAAGATAACAAAAACTGTGCCCCACGGCTCCAGGTGCAACGGCACCGTTGTGCGGCCGTCCGCGATCTTGTAGGTTACGGGCTCCGCCGTGCCCGTCTCGGCGTGCCACAGTTCAGGCGCCTTGCCGGTCACGCGAAAGCTCGCGTCCACCGTCTCGTCGCGGTCGTTCCGGTTGTCCACGAAGAAGAGATCGCCATCCTTAAGCCTGCGATGCACGAAAAGCAGGCGCGTGTCGCTCTCCGGCTTCGTGTAGTCGAAGTCTGGCTTCACCTGTAACGCGTTAAAGACATCCGTCAGGCTCTGGCCTGCGTACACCGTGCCTTTGCCAACCTGATGCACGCCCGTGCCATCGCCAAACAGCTTGTCAGTCAGTTTGCGGAACTCCGACTGGTTGTCGGCGAGGCTGGGATCGTCGGTCGGCTTCCCGCCGGCCACGACGCCGCCATCCTCCACCAGCTTGTTAAGAGCTCGCAGCACGGGTAGCGACATGTGCTGGCTATACGGGTCGAGCCCAAGCACGCGGTAGCTCATGCCGCTCTTGGTCGCAATGCGGCCGTCAGTGACGAATAACTCGTGGATCAGGCCGTCAGCATTGATGTAGTCGAACCCATAGCCGGCCGGCACCGTTGGCGCCTTATCGGTAAAGATCGCGGTGAGATTGGAGTCTTCGCCGTAAAAGTAGACCAAGTCAGCGCCGAAGCGTCCCTGCTGCAGCAGATGGCTGCTGCGGGCGAGGTACTGCACCCAGGGACCAGCCGCTTCCGCCCAGGTTTCGTTTCGGTTAAACCACTGCCCGAAGGGCCCAAGCGTCAGGCCAGGCGCCTTGCCCACCAGCGGCTGGTGCGCGGATTCATGAATCACAAAGCGGTTGATCCCGTTAAGGAATTCCGAATCGGCGGTCGGCTTAAGCGTGGCGGGCGACCACGCCCAGGGCGCAGCCGAGGCGGTCATCGACTCGGCCGCGGCGATGTTCTGGCCGTAGATATGTGCCACGGACGCCGATTCGCGATCATCCGCGTTGTAGTTATAACTCTCCGCATTTTCGCCCCAAAGCTGGGTCCACATCGCGCTCATCGGGATATCGTCCAGCTTCTTCACCTCCATGCCGTCGGCAACGAATGCGCGGCCGCCTTCGTGCGACTCGCCGTAGTGGCCCATGCCACGCTCTTTCAGCGATGCCTGCACTTGGCCGTAATGCTCGTCCGCGATCAAGTCGGCAATGGTCTTGCGAAAGTCCCACAGGAACCGGTCGCTGGCCTCGGCACTTTCCACCACCCGCCCGGCGAGCACCGGCAGCCAGGGAAGAGGATCATAGCCACGCCGGGTCTTGAACTGGGAGATCATGTCGTCGGTCCAATTCTGCGAGCCCGCCTCCCAGCTATCGGTTACCACGTACCGGATGCCGCGCTTGCCCATCCAGTCCGCGCCGACCGTCTCCTTGTAGCTGTCCAGGTAGCCGTTCATATAGTTCTTCACATAACCGGCATTCAGTTTGTCGACTTCAAGGCCGGTGGCCTCTGCGGTGGCTGGATGGTTGGTGATCCCCAACAGCGAGTATCCGAACCGGAGCACGACCCAATCGCCGCGCGGAGGTGTCCAGTCGAGCGTGCCGTCCGCCCGCAGTTTCGAAGTCAGGTCGACAACCCCGGACTTTGAGATGACTTCGGCTGCAGCAAATGGAGTGGTCGCAAACTGATAGAGGTCGGGAAACGGTGTGAAGGCGGCTTTCTCCTCGAACCGGTTCACACGGGCTCCGGGCTGCAACGCCAGCTTGATGATCTCATAGTCGGTCGGACGTGGGCCCACTTTTACCCCCAGGGAAGAAGGATCCATGCCGAGCATCCATGAAGGCGTGGCGGGAGCCGGTGCCCGTTTGAAAACAACCCGGAAAAACTTCGCCTTCGCCGGAGGGAATGAAACCGTATGCTCGGGGGCGCCGCCGTCGGGAAGCTTCACGATGGCGCGGAAGTTTTGTCCGTCATCACTGGCCTCAAGGGATTTCTCCGGGCTGGAAATCCCGTTAATTACCGCAGTGGTCTCATCGGGATCTTTCATGGCGATGGTGAGGGAGCGCACCGACTGGGGCTCGGCGAATTCATATTGAATCCAGGCGCGTTCCCCGATTGCTGGAATCGGAAGCTTTGCTGGCTTTCCTGGATCCCCTGCGCCCAGCATCGCCATGTCCGGTGCGCCTGCGCTCGCCGTCACTTTCGGATGCAGCGATTCGATCGGCACCTCAACGGACGGCCGGCGGTATGCGACGACCGCAACGTCGGCATAGAACTGCGGAATCGCCCGCGCGCCGGGCGCCGCGGCGGGAGCGTCATGATCGCCCAGGTTCTGAAATGGCCCGGTGTTCGACGGAGGATGAGCCAGCAGGCTCGTGAACGTTTTGCCGCCCTCGACAGAGGTCTCGCTCCACACATATTTTTTCATTCCCTGCGACGCGGGCACCCAGGGGCCACCGGTCTCGCTCCAGCCGGGAGAACTCGCGATCGCCTCTTCCAGTCCGAGTTGGTCGCCGAGTGTGGTCGCGTACTTGAAGGCATCCTTCCAATCAGGTGTCATGTAGGCTAGCCGCTTCTCCACCACCTGCGGCGTTTCCAAACTGGCGTCAAAGTTCTGGAAGCCTCCCAAGCCGATCCGGTGCATCCACTCCAGGTCCAACTTGATGCCCTCCTTGGTGATATTTCCGTTCATCCAATGCCACCACACCCGAGGCTTTGCGCTTTCCGGCGGATTTGAAAACTCCCGCATCAGCACGTCCTCGCCCGGCTGGGCACGCCCCTCGACCGGGAGGCACAACAAGCCCATGATAGTAACGGTCACGAACGCCCGGAGGTGACGTCGCCTGAGGGGAGAGCGTGAGCCTTCTTTTCCTCCGCTGGCGGTTTCATTGCGATTTTCTTGAGATGGCGGGTTCATTTGGTTGTCGGATCTTCGGGCGTTCGCGGTGACTACAGGTGGACGCGGCCGCTATTCATGCCATTGGGCTTTTAAGAACTGCTCGATTTCATCGCGCATGGGCGCGGAAGGTTGAGCGCCCAGGCGTGTCACCGACAGCGCCGCCGCGGCGTTGGCAAAGCGGACGGCGCTGAGCAGAGGCCGCTCTTCGGCCAGTGCAACAGCTAGCGCGCCGTTGAAAATATCGCCCGCCGCCGTCGTATCCACCGCTTTGATCTTGAAGCCAGGCACTCGCTGCCGGCATCCATCACCGGCAACGAATGCGCCGCGCGCTCCCAGCGTAAGGATCACGGTTTGCACGCCGCGCGCGCGCAGTTTGTCAGCGGCGCGGGCCGCGGCCGCATCGCTGTTCACTTTGATTCCGGTGAGCAACTCGGCTTCGCTCTCGTTGGGTGTCAGGATCGAGACGCGATCAAGCAGTTGATCGGGCAGTCGACGGGCGGGTGCGGGATTGAGAATCACGGGCACCCCCGCCCGTGTGGCAAGCTCGGCGGCAGCCTGCACGGTCGCCAACGGCGTTTCCAGTTGCATGATGAGGACGCTGGCATCGCTGAACACAGACTTCGCCTTCTTCACCTCAGCCGGAGTAAGGCGACCATTGGCGCCTGAGGCGACCGCGATGATGTTCTCTCCGTCTTTGGCGACAAAGATGAGGGCCACACCGGACGGACTGGTTTTGTCGCGAAAGACATAGTCCACATTGATGCCGTCCCTGACCAACCCGGCCACGGCCTGCTCGCCGAACATGTCCCGGCCCACCCGGGCGATCAATGTCACCCGGCCGCCCGCGCGGGCGGCGCCCACCGCCTGGTTGGCGCCTTTGCCGCCGGCGGCCGTGATGAATTCACCACCGAGCAAGGTCTCTCCCGGCCGGGGCAGGCGATCCAGTTTGATGATCATGTCGGTGTTGGAACTGCCGACCACGAGGATGGGTTTCCTGGCCATAAATCTTTCTTTCATAGCTTCGAGGCGATCAAGACGCCCAGTCCCACCAGGTAGAAGAGAAACATCGCGGCAAGGAGTTTGTTGGTTCCCGGCGGCGCATCTTTGAATTCCTTCCAGACGAACACGCCCCAGAGCGCGCCGACCATCGTCGCGCCCTGGCCGAGCCCATACGCCAGCGCGGGATCGGCGGCGGTGGCGGCGATGATGCTGAAGCTCATGCCGGTGTTCCAAATCACGCCCCCGAGAATGCCGATCACGTGGAGGCGAACGTTGCCTTTCCCGAAGTAATCCCGAAACGGGACGGGATCGCCGGAGAACGGCTTGACCATCATAAGGCTGTTCCAGAGGAAGTTGGAAACGAACAAACCCGCCGAGAACAGCACAAGGGCCGTGTAGGGACTGAGCTTGCCGGCCTCGAGGGTTTTCGTGACGGAATCAATCCGGCCCATCGCCTGGGCGACAAAGCTGTAGAACCATCCCATGAGCAATCCCGCCGCCACGGAAAGAGCGATGCCTTTGGCGGTGGTCTGTCGGCCGCTGCGGGCCAGCCGCCGGTACGCCAGCGCGTCGAGGATGATGGCGACCATGATGGCGGCGACGCCGAGCGCCAGCATGGGAGCGTTCCCCGACCGGGTCGCGAGATAAGTGGTGATGACACCGAGCACGAGCGCCAGCCCCACGCCGACCGGAAAAGCCACGGCCAGGCCGGCAATATCGATCGCCGCCACGAGCAGGATGTTCGACAGGTTGAAAATGACGCCGCCAACGAACGCCGAGCCGAGCCAACCAGCATGCGCCTGCCGCAGGTCGGCGAGAAAGCCGCGCCCGGCGCCACCCAGGCTGCCCAGGGTGAACGCCAGGACCAGCGCGAGCAGCACGACGCCAATGGCGTAGTCCCAGTAAAACAACTGGAACCGCCATTCCTTGCTGGCCAGTTTTTGCGTGTTGGCCCACGAGCCCCAACAGAACATCGTGATGACGCACAGCGCCACCGCCACCGGATACGATTCAACAATGATCATGATGTTTTCCTTTATTCTGCATTATGCCCAGTCAGGCCTGGATCATCGACCACTTGCGGGTTATGGTGGTCCCGGCAACCAAACCTGATACGTCATCCGCGTGCAACCGGCCTCGGCGAACGGCGCGAGTCGCACCGTCACTCCTTCACCTGAATCGATGCCCACCGCCTGGATCGAATAAACCAGGCCGGCCGGTTCCTGTTGGAACGCGAGCTGCCTGATGTCGGTGGACGGAAGGCGAAACTGGCCGACTTTGACACTGGGATTCAGACGGTCATCGGCGGCCAGAATGAGCGGACCGCAAGCCAACGCCACTTTGCCATAGTTGGTGTGCTCGCCGACGATGAGCCGCGGCGCCAACGGCAGGTTCAACGTGACAACGTCACCCTCGCGCCACGTTCGGCGGAGGCGAGCGTAGTCGCCGGCGCGAATCGGATCGGCGACCGGCTGGTCATTCACGGCCAGGGTGGC
>Ga0265316_10007496_pt1 | contig 10273 bp, 8 predicted proteins | sample 4522metaG_FD_202092 | JGI IMG/M metagenome (GOLD analysis project Ga0265316, IMG submission 202092) | Rhizosphere microbial communities from Carex aquatilis grown in University of Washington, Seatle, WA, United States - 4-5-22 metaG | ecosystem: Host-associated > Plants > Roots > Rhizosphere >...
GTTTCTCCAACATTGCTCAAAAGCGGATTATCGGTATTTGATTGCACCACAATATCGCTGCTGTAAGTATTTCGTAACTGGGTGTTGGCACCGGATACCAGTCCTTGTAAAAGCCCGGGGATAAACAGTAAATTTAACGATACCAGTGTCAGTATAAGAATTGTGAGCAGGATAACCCCGGGATTGCCCCGTCTGATAGAAGTAAACGACAGCAGTCCTGCAACTCTTAATGATTTATTCATGGGAACGCTCAGATTCTCCGGCAATTCTTCCGTCACTTAGTGTTACGATAGTGTCGGCATATTTTTTATCCGTCGGGTCGTGTGAAACAAAAACGATAGTTATCTTGAGTTCCCGGTTCAATCTAACCAATATTTCCATAACCATGTCGCTGGACATTGTATCGAGGTTAGCACACGGTTCATCGGCAAGTAATACTCTGGGATTGTTAATCAACGCACGTGCGATCGCTACTCGCTGCTGTTCTCCCCCGGACAGTTCTTTCGGATAATGAGCTTTTCTTTGCCCCAGACCGACCAGTTCCAACAGTTCGCCTGCCCTGTTTTTGTAACTACCTGTTCCATTTAACATCATACCGGGCAGATAGACATTCTGCAGTGTGGTTAATTCACCTAGCAGTGCGTATTCCTGAAAAACATAGCCCAGATACCCGAGTCGTAATTTTGCCCGCTCCCCTTCGGGTAGTGCGGTAACATCTCTGCCGTCAAAAATGATACTTCCGGTCGTAGGATTGTCCAACAAACCCATCTGTCTTAGAAGTGTTGATTTGCCGGAACCGCTGCGTCCCATAATAGATACTACTGCTGCGTCAGGAACCACAAATGAAACAGCGTTCAGGGCGATAACCTTGACCTTGTCCATGTGGTATATCTTTGTAAGTTTTTTAATTTCGTACATATCGCTTGTTTTGCCGGTCGTTTAGAAATTTACTTGACGCAAAGTAAAGTTTGTATATTTTAGAAGGGATTTTTACAGTTACACTTCGGGCTGTAAACCTGTTTTCAAATTAAGAAGATTAGAAGTGTGTTTATTTAATACCTAAAAATCGTTCTACATATTGCATCAACGGACTTAACACATTAACGGTATTTTCTAAAGCCGATTGTTCGTCTTTTGCCAGATCTAAAATCTTGATATCCTGAATACCTTCACGGCCGATAACCGCCGGTACCGTCATACTCATGTTATGACAACCATATTCACCATCTAGTACTGCGCTGCAGGGAATGACTTCACGGGTATTATTTTTAATCGCGTTTATTATGGTCGCAGTTCCTACTGCCGATGTCCAACCCGCAGTACGCTTCGGTTGCAGCGTTTCGTAGTCATGTAATGTTTGCGGAGGTAATGACCGCATTCTTTTTTTAGTTGCTTCGTCTATATTAACGGGTTTTCCTTTGACCCTGAGTGAACTGAAAAGCATCACCTGACTGTGCCCATGTTCCCCGATTACAAAACCTTGCACATTGCTAGCTCCGACACCGATAGCTTCGGCAGCCCATATTTTGAACCTGATGGTATCGTTCATGGTATAGCCAATAAATTTGTTCCGGCCGGCGTGTCGGTTTACCAGATATGTTGCATAATTCAATGGGTCCACCGGGTTCGTCTCGGTGATAACAATTGCATCTGGGCAGTATGCTCTTATTTTTTCAGCGTTTTCTGTAATTATTGGTAAATTCCCGGTAATCAGCTCCGACCGGGATGAAATAACACCTGATGGCGCCCCGGCTGTCATCACTACAATATCGGAACCTTTGAGGTCTTTGAACGTGCCCCGGCGTATCGATACGTCCTTTCCTGCGGCCGCGGTAGTAAGGTCCATCCAGTGTGCTTTCAGCATGTTTTCCCATGGGTCGATCAGTAATAGCTCATCGGCTAACTTTTGGATTGCTATGATAAAAGCAGCACAGGAACCTAATGTACCGGCAGCGCCAACAATCGCAACTTTCACGAATTCCCTTCTCTGAGGTTTATATCTTTTCGAATCCAACTGTGGCCGGATACTCTTTTTATATGGTATAAGAAATCGCTGTAAAAAGATAGTACTCTTTCATAATGTCGATATTCCATTTCAGGCTTGATTAACTTTTCGGTTGATTCTAATGTATGTTATACTTCACTATGATATCAGAGAGTATTTTACACCTTATCGACAACATCGGCAAAATAGTTTTTGCTTTTTATTTAGATGCTAATACTTGGATATTAACTGAGTTAAGGACATAACTGAAAATGAATACCAGATTTCAGAAATTATTGGAACCGTCTTACATCGGAAAAGTGAAAACCCGTAACCGCATAATCAAAACGGCGCAGGGCTCGTCATTTATCGAACCTGACGGTTACGTCGGCGAACAGGCTAAAGCTTATTATGAAACAATGGCCAAAGGCGGCGTTGGACTGCTGATTGTCGAATCATGCGGTGTGGAATATCCGCTGGGTATTCACCATTTTCCTGTCCAATTTCACCTTGATGACGACAAATACATACCGGGCTATACAGAATTAGTTCAGGTTGTTCATAAACACGGCTGCCCGATTTTTCTGCAGCTTTTTCACTCCGGGCCGTGGAATCCTACCGGTTTACTTCCCAAACGCGATACTAAATCGGCCTCAACCTTGACCGAAGCCGAATTGCCGGGACCGGGATTCGCTATACCTAGAGGTGTCTCTCTTGCTGAAATTGAAGATTTGATTCAGATGTTTGTAAAAGCATCTCAACGCGCAAAGAAAGCAGGATTCGACGGCGTGGAGATAAATGCCGCCACTTGCCATCTGATAAATTCATTTTATTCACGCATTTTTAACAAACGTGAGGACGAATTCGGATGTGCCAGTCTGGAAAATCGCGCCCGCTTCTTGAATCGAATTATCATCGATACTAAAAAACAATTGGGAACTGATTTTGCGGTGACGGCATTAATTAACATCGCAGAGTATGGACACGAGAAAGCGACCACATTCGAAGAGGGTGTTCAATTTGCCAGGCTAGCGGCAGAAGCCGGCGCAGACGCGATTCAGGTCAGAGCTCATGGTTACGGCCACCGCGGCGGACTATTGCAGCCGGATCGCCTATTTTATCCGGAATTTCCTAAACCGCTGCCGAAAGACCTGGATTGGAGCCACCGTGGTGTGGGCGCAATTATTCCTTTGGCCCAAGCCGTTAAGAAAGTCGTATCGGTACCTGTTATCGCCGCCTGCCGCCTCGACCCGGTTCTCGGGGAAAAGTTGTTGCAGCAGGGAGATATCGATTTCGTCGGGATGACCCGTCGTTTACTCGCTGACCCTGAATTGCCAAACAAAGTTGCCGCCGGTAATTTGGAAGATATAAACCCCTGCACCGGGTGTCTTTATTGTATGGATGTTCGTTTACACAATACGCCTATCAGGTGCCGGATTAACGCCAATCTGGGAAGAGAGCGTGAATTTGCGCTTAAACCTGCTGCCAAGATCAAACAGGTACTGGTGATTGGCGGCGGACCATCCGGCATGGAAGCCGCCAGAGTCGCTGCTTTACGGGGTCACAAAGTAACTATTTGCGAAAAAACCGCCAAATTAGGCGGGTTGCTTCCGCTTGCTTCAATGTTAAAAGATATCGAAACTGATGAACTGCTTGCCCTTATAAAATATCTGGACCATCAGATGACAAAAGCCGGTGTGACTGTCAAACTCAATACTGAAGTCGATGCAGCATTAATTGCCCAGCTTAAGCCTGATGTAGTCATAGTAGCTGCGGGTGGAATCGATTCTATAATGGACATACCCGGAATTAATGGAAAGAATATTGTGACGGGCGCTAAATTACACGGGCAACTCAAATTCTATTCCCGCTTTTTTAGCCCGAAAACGCTGGCAAGATTGACCAAAGTATGGATGCCCATTGGGAAAAATGTGGTCGTCATCGGCGGTACCATTCACGGCTGCGAATTGGCTGAGTTTTTAATCAAGCGGGGTAGAAAAGTCACTATCATACACAGCGGTACAGAAATCGGTGAGGGCATGACCGGCGACGATCAATTCCAATTTTTACGCTGGATTGCCGAAAAGGATGCCGCGATAATTACCGGTGCGACGGTTGATAAGATAACCAAAAATGGCTTGAGTATTAAAATCGGCGGCAAGGAACAGACCATCGTTGCTGATACTATTGCACTGGCTCTGCCGCTTCAATCAAATCCTTCCCTGCTGAAACAACTGGAAGGGAAACTAACCGAAATATATGCCATCGGTGACTGTAATGAACCACACTTGATTGCAGATGCAATCGCCGGTGGGTCGCGCATCGGACACAGCATTTAGAAACCAATTAATAAGACGGTATGAAACAATTCGAATCAGATGAAGAACTTCTTCGACCGTTCGTTGATTAATTCGAACATTGCACGGTTATCGATCAAACTATTGTTAAAGCGCTGAATTGCCGTTTGAAGCGCCTTTACCAGGGATTCTACCGGTATTGAAATGGTTTCACCAGCCGGCTTCGACTTATTTATTTTCACTGCTGAGTTACTGACTTTGCCCCAAACGTAATGGATTTTATTAACGGCAACCTTATTACTCTGACTTATTCCCCATACCTGAGCATAAGAATGAATTACAGCGCATCTGGCAGCATATAAATCTTCGCCTTTGCAGTCGAGTCCTGATCCGGGCAACAAAAATTCTTCAACCCAGTGGATAAAGTCTTCCCGGGTTGAATCGGCATTATGCGGGTCCCGGCTTAACCATGCCATAATATCGATAGTTGAGTAAAATAAAATCAAACAGGATAGTTTTTCCTTGTTTTTTAAGCAATCTTCTATTGTTTTTGTCAGTTCCTGGATACTGCTCTGATATAAATTTGTAGCCATATTTTTTACCGTTTTATCCTATGCTTTTTATAAAATTATTTTACAATATATTACCTGCAATTTAGCATCATGCTAACATCCATTTTTACACTTGTCAATAATATTAACAGGTTGCCTTTCGTCCGGAGATAAAAACTATCTGCGATAAGAGTATATAATAGGCATTATGGAAAATAAATATAATTGGTGGGACAAACTCGGTAAGCCGCAGTACGGCGGGGAAATGGTCATTCGTCTTAACCGTAAAATTGTTAATTTTGACCCTTATTTCGGTTATCATTTGACCCAGATCCACACGGCCTGGCTGGAAAAAATGTTCGTGGACGATTGGACGCTGGCGCCGGAAAAGTATGACTACACCAAAAACCTCCGTCCGAACCAGTGGGTAAAAGGTCATTTGGCCAAAACCTGGGAATTTACCGACCCATACACATTCGTGGTTCATTTACGTCAAGGGATACGCTGGCAAAATATTCCGCCAGCAAACGGCCGTGAGTTTATCGCCGGTGATGTGGCGTTTCATTTCCACCGGATGTTTGGCCTCGGCAGCGGCTACACACAACCCAGTCCCAGTCAGGCGATGAACCCTTCTTTCAAACAACTGCTGTCCGTGACTCCCTCGGATAAATATACAGTAGCATTCAAATGGAAAACCTCCAATCGAGAACTGATACTCGATGCTTTGCAGGAAGTGGTCACGACCCTCTGTATTGAGAACCCAGAGGCTGTGCGAAAATGGGGAGATCTCTGTGACTGGCATCATGCAATCGGAACCGGACCGTTTATTTTGAAAGAGTTTATTCCCGATGTCGAAGCTGCTTTGGTTAAAAATCAGAATTACTGGGGACACGATGAACGTTACCCTCAAAACAAACTCCCCTATTTCGATTCACTCAAACTCCGGATAATACCGGATCAGGCCGAAGCCTTGGCCGAAATGCGGGCCGGTAGAATTGATGTGGTCGATCAGATTTCACCGATGTTGGCTCACGAAATGCGTAGAACCAACCCGGAAATATTACAGTTAACGCTTTCGCAAACCGCGACGACTATAGACCCCAGAAACGATGTAGCCCCGTTTAATGACATCCGTGTCCGTAAAGCTATGCAAATGGCCGTCGACCTGCCGGGCATCGCCAAAACCTACTACGGCGGGACGGTGGAACCATATCCGTCCACTATTACATCGCGGCAGATGAAGGGTTGGGGATTTCCGTATGAGGAATGGCCGCAGGAACTTAAAGACGAATATTCGTATAACCCTGCGCTTGCAAAAAAGCTCCTGACTGAGGCCGGCTATCCCAATGGATTCAAAACCAACATCGTGGCAGATAGTTCCGGCGATATGAAATTACTGGATTTAGTAAAATCGTATTTTGCGCAGATTGGTATTGACATGGAAATCCGTCCGATGGAATCTACCGCCTGGATGGCTTTTGTGATAAACGGTCATAAACACGACCAACTGGCACAGCGTCCGGTTTCGCCATTTGGCCATGCCTTTGAACCAATCCGACAACTTCAGCGCCTGAAAACAGGAATTCCTTCAAATTACCTGATGGTCAGTGACCCCGTTTTCGATTCTTATCAACCTAAAGCTATCGCGGCTAAAAGCGATGACGAATTAAGGCAGATATTACGGGACGCTAATGAGCGGGTGGCACGGCAGCACTTCTCAATATCTTTGTTGCAGCCTCCGCAGTACTCTCTTTATCAACCCTGGCTTAAAGGGTATAGCGGTCAATTCGGCTCGGTATGTTCGGCAGCCGGCAGCCCGCAGCTTCTTTTCTTCTATCCGGCACGGTTCTGGATTGACCACGACCTGAAAAAGTCCATGGGATATTAACCGAAATACAGCAAAACAGCCAAACATACAACAGTTGCTACCGCCATGCCTTCCACTAACTGCGGTATCGTGTGTTCACGGGTTCGGAACTTTGCCCATGAGACCAGTGGAATAATCAGACCAAGCAGCAGATAGGCAAAACCCCATGTATGTGCTGTCATAATCACCAGGATAGTAAGGGCCGTCAGGTGATAACTCACCCGGTAAAAAGTGTTGAATAAAGCTGTTACAATTGAACCGGCAAGTAAGGCCGCTACCGGCGCCAGTAATATCGCAGGCGCTTTTAATAAAATTAACAACATTAAACAGGGGATTCCTAATACAACAGAGAGAATTAAAATATCCTTTGGGTGTTTTTTTAAAAAGGTAATCAGTACCAGGATTGATTTAGAGCGAATCCCGCTTGCATGCATCCTGAGATAAACATATACCACCGGGATTAAAATATATAAAGCAAATATTACCCCCATCCAGACCGCTGCATCTGATGGTCTGTGGGATTTTAAAAAAGCAATCAGCAGCAGCAGCAGCACACTGAGAACGGAAGGATTAGTCAAATCCGCAATCAATCTGGCGGCCCGGTTGGTTCTGTCAGTTTTTTGTTCCATCTTTTTCGCTTTAGCCAAATTTGAATTTTCAATTTATTCTAGCTTTTTTTAGGTTATACCGCAAAGCAGAATAATTGCTAAAATAATGGGTTGGGAAAATAATATCTACAATTGGAAATAATGTTCCGCGAAATTCACCTCAAAGGGTAGTGTTATCAATCAGAATTCAATCGGAATTGCCTTTACAATAGAAGTAGCTTGAGCTATCATGGTTTCTAATATACTAATAATAGATAACACATTTTTGGCACAGCAAGGAGTTTTTATATGGCGAAGATCGTAATCATCGGTGCAGGTAGTCATGTTTTCGCGAGTCGTTTTATTACGGATATAATATCTTATCCCGAATTGAGAGACGGTACAATTACCTTGATGGATATCGCTGAAGGGCCTTTAGCGCTGACAACAGCATTTGCGAAAAGAATTGTGGAACAAAATAAATTCAACACGAAAATCGAGTCTACCACTGACCGGCGTAAAGCATTGGAAGGCGCAGATTATGTGCTGATTACCATCAAAGTCGGCGGCGGACATCATCTGGATATAGAACGCGACATTTCATTGAAATATGGCTTGGATCAGGGGGATATGGCCTGTATCGGTTCCGGCGGAGCTTTCGATTCAATACGGCACGTCCCGCCGATTTTAGATATCTGCCATGATATGGAAGAACTTTGCCCGAATGCCATGCTTTTGAACTATACCAATCCAATGGCGACAATCTCCTGGTCGGTCAACGATTACACTAAAATCAAGAACGTCGGCCTTTGCCATAGCGTCTTCGGTACCGCCAAAACACTCGCAAAATACATCGATAAACCATTTGAAGAAGTTTCCTACTGGGTGGCAGGGTTAAATCATTTTGCCTGGTTCCTGGAATTCAAATGGCGCGGGGAAGATGCCTATCCGTTGCTGAGAGAGAAATTTAAGGACCCATCTGTTTATTCTGGGACCGACGCGCACTACGGTGGAAGGGATATCGTCCGCGCGGAACTTTTCAAGGCTTTCGGTTATTATGTCACGGAATCCAGTAATCATTGTTCATCTTATACTCCCTATTTCCGAAAAAAAGCCGAAACAATTGAGCGATACAAACTGGATTTAGGGACAAAGTATCAAAGTAATGTCGAAGTCTGGCTGGCACAGGATAAAGAAAAAGATTCCAAGCTGAAACAGGAATTGGCAACCAATTACAGATTCCCCGTTGACCATAGTGGCGAATACGGTTCGATCATTATCCACTCTATCGAAACCGGCGAACCGGCCGTTATCTACGGTAACGTCAAAAATAAAGGGCTAATTACCAATCTGCCCGAAGGCTGTTGCGTCGAAGTGCCCTGCCTGGTAGATAGTGAAGGCATTCACCCGTGTTATGTCGGCAATTTGCCGCCTCAAGTCGCTGCTTTAAATCTGAATAATGTTGGTATGCAGGAACTGATAGTAAGAGGCATTGCGGAAAAAGATAAAACGAAAATCTTCCAGGCTATTCTGCTTGACCCGTTAACCGCTGCTGTACTCACAATCGATGAAACCCGCCTGATGGTTGATGAAATGTTTGCCGCTGAAACAAAATTTATTAAAAGTTATAAATAGACCGTCGAAACGTTTTTTAATTTTGAGAGGCCGGTTCATCCCGGCCTCTTTTCGTTATTGAAGATGGTAATTGATAACAACATATTTTATTCTCTACCATTAAGTGATTGCTAACATTCTTTGATTGTACTAGAATATCTTTAAATTCGAAGGTAATATTGATTTATAGTAGCGGTAAATATGTATAGGGGCGGGACATGAAATATCGTAAGTTTGGTAAGTTGGATTGGCAAGTATCCGCTTTGGGATTCGGGGCGATGCGCCTGCCTGTGTTGAACGGAAACCAGGGTCAAGTCGATGAAGCCCAGGTAATCAAGATGATACGGTATGCCGTAGACCACGGTGTTAATTACATCGATTCGGCTTACGGTTACCACCGGGGTAACAGCGAAATCGTAATCGGGAAGGCCTTACAGGGTGACTACAGGGGTAAAATGAAAATTGCCACAAAACTTCCCTGTCACGAAGCCAACTCACCTAAAGATTTCGACCGGATACTCAATGACCAGTTGAAAAAACTGCAAACGGATAAAATCGATTTTTATCTATTACACCACTTGAACAAATTAGTCTGGCCGAAAATGCGTGATATGGGCATCCTCAAATGGGCCGATAGCGCTATAGCTGACGGCCGCATCGGTTATTTTGGGTTCTCTTACCACGACAGCTTTGAAACCTTTCAGGAAATCATCAACGCCTATGACAATTGGACTTTATGTCAAATACAATATAACTATATGGATGAGGATATTCAGGCAGGTACTAAAGGCCTTGAATATGCTTATAAAAAAGGCTTAGCAGTCGTTATAATGGAACCGATAAAAGGCGGGCGTATCGCCGTTCCCCCGGAAAAGGTTGCGGAAATATGGGCTAATGCTCCGGTGCAAAGGACGCCGCAGGAATGGGCATTGCGCTGGGTTTGGAACCATCCTGAAGTTTCTGCCGTCCTCAGCGGCATGAGTAAAATGGAACATGTAATACAAAATGTCGCTTTAGCAGAACATTCTGAACCGTTCAACCTGACAGCGGATGAAATAACAATGATCGGAAAGGTACGGGATACCTACCGCTCACTGGGGCCTGTTTCCTGTACTGCCTGCCGGTATTGCATGCCCTGTCCCAACGGCGTGGAAATTCCCCGTATCCTTGAATTCTACAATGAAGCCATACTTTTCAACGATTCCGATAGGAGGCGCCGGATGTATTCCGACCGTCATATGCTTACCGATGACCAACGCGCGGACAAATGCATCAAATGCGAGATTTGTCTGGAAAAATGCCCGCAGAAACTACCAATTCCGGAACTGTTGGAGAAAGCCCACGCATACCTTACACAGAAATAGTCATTGAAT